>Ga0179593_1757856_pt1 | contig 11830 bp, 20 predicted proteins | sample CZODoug2_1_08_16_FD_185931 | JGI IMG/M metagenome (GOLD analysis project Ga0179593, IMG submission 185931) | Vadose zone soil fungal communities from Angelo Coast Range Reserve, California, USA - CZODoug2_1_08_16fungal (PacBio error correction) | ecosystem: Environmental > Terrestrial > Soil >... | reverse complement strand
AGTTTGGCCCCTTTCACCCGTAAGCTCCCCTAGGCCCCCCCATTTAAATCCTTGGAATGAAATTTTTCTGGGTCTTATTCAACATTTTCCCCCGGTTCTCGTTCGATTCTCCATAGACAACTTTATGTAGCTTTCGCATTGATCCGACACTTTCCCCCCCACCCATTCCCTGTCCCCCTTACCTTGAGTTATTTCTCCCTGATCTTCCCTTCCTCTGCCTTTCCTTGTCACAAGTCAACGTTGGCTTCGACCTTGATTTCCCCTTCGTACTTTGGTTCCCTTCGAGTACCCCCTGCCCCTCACCCCTATTTCCTCTTTTCATCTTTTCATACCGTTGACGACAGGATTGGTGTCCCTCCTTACTTCCCCTTTTTATACTCCGTTTTTTTTGGGACCCGACAGTCTCAATATTCCCGTTTTCCCTGCCAGCCTACTCGTTAGGTCTATTCCATGCACTTTTCTTTTGCGCCCCTTCTCCCTCACTGTCCTAATCGCTAAAACACATACGGCCACCGGCTATGTTCCCCCTCCACTCTATTTCCCCTTTAGTTTCTCGATAGCTCTCTCCAATGCTTGAATTTTTCTTTTCTCCTTCCGGTAGCGAAATGAATGAATGCCCCCCCTTCAGCCTTCTTCTTTTTTCTTCTGCTCCCACAGTATTTCGTTCCCCTACTCTTCGTCTATCTTCTCCTTGACCATAACCCTAGATCGAGGTCCCCGTCTTTCTTGCAATCCTGTTCCGAGCCCATCCCCTTTTCAGACGTTCCGCTGAAATTGTTTTCTTCCCAGACGGGCGACAACTCCTCAGTACGGTTGGCTTTCTTTTTTTTTCGTATAGTTCTTCTTCCCATGTTCTTTTTTTCCCTCTCTTTCCTAAACTCGCACAGTTCGAGCGATTCCAAGTCAGAAATTTTTTTTCCGGCCCGGCCAGTCCCTACTCTCCCTGCTTTTCCCCACCAACGGTAATGTCCTTTATTCCACAAACTCCTGTTTGCTCTCGACCCGTTCCCGTGGAAATTCGAAGGATAGCTCGCTAATCCCCAAACCGCTCGTTTTCCGGCCCACTTTAGATATCTTCTCTCAGGTTTTGTCTGATAGAATACAATGTTATCACCTAAGTTCCTTTGCGTGCGCACTCCTCCTGACATTTCTCGGAATGTTTTTACATCGCACCCAACTTTATTCCCCCTGATCCCCTTCCCGTTATGTCAGATCCAAAATTGTCTTGCTAAGTTTCCGGACCCTTTGACGTCACACTTTCTGCTCTGATCATGTCCGCGTCTCGATTTCCCCCCAACTTGGAAACTTTCCCTCTTGTTGTTTTTCTTCTTCCCAGTTTGGACCCCCACTAATTCTGCCGTCCTGCGGATTACACTCCTTTCCCACTTATTTCTTTTGCACGCTATCCCCCTTCCGTCTATAGACCACAATGACGATTACAAAACCCGCTTCATAATAAACTTTTGACAGTTACCGGTCGCAAACGATGCTCTTCTTCTATCTTTCCCCTTTGCGATTGTTTTTTTCCTCCCCCTTTTTCCTTTGTTTCCCTCTTCTTGGTCATTATCCTATCTCTTTAATCATAAGTTGTGTTTTATCCTTACCACGGCTTCCCCCGTGTTCCTCTTTCAATCGCACAGGAAGCCGTCTTTTAACTCTCTCAAAGTTAGTTGCGCCCCTTCTTGAACCTTCCCAGTCCAAAAGTTTTTTCTTTTTGACCCCTTTTTTTCTTTTCCCTATTTTTTTTCCTCTTATGAAACCATTTGTCTCGTAGTATTTTCGAAATTGAGGATCCCCTTCCTCTGAGTGTCCCGCCCACCCGGAATTTTGTTTTATTTCGCACCCCCCCCCTTCCCCGATTTCCCATTTTGATTTTGTAGGACACTTTTGTATGACGCGGACATCGGGGGAGAATGCCTTTTCCTCTCCAATTTTTTTCCCATGCCTCCGGGACCCTTGATCGTTTCCTTTTGCTGACTTCCTGGTGTTCCCCTTGGCGATTAACATTCCTCTTCTTTATTTTGCTTATCTCCTCTCCCTCTTCCTCGCACGCCTTTCTGCATATGTGTTTCTCATTCATCGTAGGGAAAGATTCTCTCCACAATTGAGGCACTTCACCCCCCCATGATTTCCTTTCCGTTTGGGTTTTTGTTTTTATAGCTCTTTTTTTCCCTGGACCCGTTCAAGTCGCACTCTTAGCAAAACCTCCCCAGGGTTTGAGTAGACTTCGCTTTTTTATGTGTCCGCCTTCCCTATATTTCATCGTCTTTCGTCCCCCTCTGACTTTTTTCTACATCCTCTCGTGACAAATTTGTAGAGTGTTACTTAACGTCCGCGGAAGTTACACCGTTTTTTGACTTAACCTCCCCCCGTGTCCCGTTTTTTTTTTTCTTTCCGTTTGAGCAGACAAGTCGGGGAAGTAGTCAATTTCCGTCCTTATTAAACTGTCTTACCTCGTTGGTCACGGTTCTTTCCTTCTGTGTAGGCCTCCTGGTAGCTTTCACCGTAGAGCAGAAAGGTAGATCTTAGAATGACACCCTTGGAAGCAAATCCGGCTTCCTTCCTTATCAGCTCTGTCTTCCCATTTTTCTTTTCTTACTCCTTATAGTAATGCCTGTTTATAGTCGTTTAAGCCACTTGATAGCGAAAGAGGCAGCTTCAAGAGGACGTCGTTTTCCCTATTTCTTTTACGCTTATTCAGCGCTTTTTTCTTTCTTTTCCTGACGTCCTAGTTCGGTAGTTTTAATTCTTTTATTACAAGTCCCTTACTAATGTATTTTCTTTGACGAGAAGATCAGTCCCCCCACCCTCCCTCCACTGCCTTTTTTTCCCCCCCCTTTTTTACACTGCCGAGCTTGGCACCCTTCCATATTTAGACCTGCCCCCCCCCCTTTCGCTCCTTCACCTTTACTTAGCGCCTCCGGCAAAGTAGAACAAGTCCTTTTGAAGACCTTTAAACCACTTTTTTTAAAATAAGGCGGATGCTTTACTCCTGCGTCCCCCTGTTTTCTCCCGTTCCCCCCCTGTATAATGCCGCTGCACGAATGCCTTTTTCTGAGACCCGGCCGAGTATACTCCTTGACCCATACCCAACAGTTTACGATGAATTCCCTTCCCAACATTCTTTTACCTGCTAGGTCTCTAACCAGATTTAAAGTTCTCCGCATCTCAGAGATAGCTTTCCCCTTTAGCCCCATGAAGTCTACTTCTATCCTCTCTTTTTCTTGCTTTTTTTCTTTTAAACTTCCAAGTTTCTCATGATTTTTGTCCAGACGAGATGAATTGAACCCTATCTCTGGTTTTATGAATTGTAGATGTTACTCAGGCGCCACTCTTCTTCCATCTTTGGTGCGCTTAGCGTCATGTGAGTGCCCCTGTGGTACCTGGTCTGTATAAAAATTCATCTCGGGGCCCGGATTCGATTTTCTCACCCCCTTCCCCCTTTTCAGCTTTAGAATTGCTTTTCTAGATCCCTGCCTGTTTTCTCTTTTCCTTCATATATTGCTGATGAGGTTTAAAGCATTCGCATGTTGCCTGGTGGTCCTTTCTTGCCAAACCCACCTCTTCAGTTGTGTTAATTGGTTGTGAAGTCTTTTTTAAACTTACAGTTTTCCCCAACCATCCCTCATACATCTACTCTAGCTATAGACTAGGAGTCACCTAAAGGCTAAACGAAAAGCCGACTGACAGTCTCCCACCTTTGAAAGAAGTAAGTCAGCGACTGAGGAGTTTATTGGGTTCCCTCTGAGATTCTCTTCTTTTCTCTATCCCCTGAAGAAAGATGAGAGGATCTACTTCCGCTTCCCCACATTGTCCCCTTTCCGGTCATAACGAGGCTATTTTTCCTCGCTCACCCAACATCTTTCCACGAAAATAGTCGAACCTCCTTACCTTTTTCCTCCCTCCTTTCCTCAACACACGGGATGACAAAGAGACATTTTTTGACCCTCCGGTCTCCTTTTGTGAACTTTCCTTCCCCTTCTCCTCCTTATTTTTCCCACCTTTTCCCACTGGCGAAGTTGAAACTTTGCTTCCTTCTCGGATCCCTATACGTATTCTTCCGATCTTTCTTGCCAGCATCCCCTGTCCCCTCTATTGATTCCCTTTCGACGTTAAGAAGACCCTTGAAAGTTGACTACGTCCCAGAGGCTTTTTGAGATCCCCCGCTCCGCTCTTCCCCGTTTCTTCTCTCTTCCTCGTTACGTTTCAGAAGGACGTTCTTTTAACTTCATCCGTCCAGTCACGTTTTTTAGTCCCTCTCCCCGAGGGCTTAGCTCCCTCGCCCATAAAGTAGGTCTCCTAGGAATGGACAAAACAACCATCTCACCAAACCCTTGTTTTTCCCTCGCCCATCCTCTCCGAAGTCGCCTATTAGAAGCAAGCGCCAAACCTCGTGTTGGTCTCCTTTCTATGCCTCCTTTCCCTTTTTTCATGGTTTTGGATCCTCGAAGTCCCAGTTCATCGCCTCTTTCGCGTCCTTTCTGGACTTTCTCCCTTCAGGCCACCCTTCGATCCTTTACGGGTTGACATGACCAACTGCCCCAGTCTCCCCTCTTCGACTTCTTTTCTTGGGTTTCCCCTTGATTAATTTTTTTCCACCTGCTTTTTTCCCCCTTACACCCCCCTTTCTCTCCCCCGCTGCAATTTTGCGTCATCCCAAGAGACTTACTCAATCAAACGAACCGCTAGCTTTGTTGACTTCCATGGTGCATCAAATTTGGCCCGGCTTGACCCCCAAATTCTTGAAACCCTTCCCTTTGCGAATTTTTCCCCTCAGACGCTTTTTTCGAGACCTGACGGCGCTGTTCACCTTTTCCCCCGTCCTTCATCTACAACTTTTCTGCCGGCCCGCTCTCCTTCTCCTTTTACCTACGTTTTGCTGTTGGCTTGAGACGCGGAACCTCTTGAACCCGTCGTGTTCTTCGGTCCCTCGTTGTTTTTTTTCCCGAGTCTATCCATCTTCCCTTCTTCCCCGAGTTTCGTTCATCAAAAAGGTTTTTCCTTTTCAGTACTTCCTCGTCACTAATTCCCGTCTTTATAGTTATGAACCACACGCTTGTGAATTCTAACACCCCTCCCCATGTTTTGTTTTTCTCTCCCAATCGCTCCTTTTTCCCCCCCAAGAATCTCTCCTTTATTCGTTCACTGCAGGAACCTTGATTGGACATCCTTTCCTCCCAGGCCTTCCTCCTAATGAGTTTTTCCTTGCCACCTTGCATATACCAAGCAACCTCGGACCGTTTTCCGTATGACCTTTTTTTTCGAAGACCCTCGAACCTCCCGTTCTTGTTTTTCGACGTAAAACTGAGCACCTTTCAGCCAATTTTTCTTTTTCCTTTTGCACGACTGTTTGCCGTTCGTCCCTCACACTTTCTTTAAGTTCATTGCATAGCGTTCATGCCCAGCAAACCGCCGCTCCTGGTTTTTCGGCGCCTTCCTGTGAATTTTACCCCCATGCTCTGAGACATCTTAGTCCCCCTTTTAACGGACCCGGCCCATATTCTTTTTCTTTTTCTGAGTCATAGTCATTCTTATCACGCGCCCCCTTGAGTCTTCGCCACAGAACTTGTTGGTAATAATCCTATTTTGGGTCCTGGCCTCGACTCTCGTAGAGAGCTTCTCTCGCTTTTACTCGTCCCCTCATTTTTCCCTCTCTTTCCGAAAAACTTTCTAGTTGTGTACTTCCCGTCGGCCCAGGTTTTGTCTGTACTAACCTCCCCCCCTTTCCCCTCCGACACTTCCCTCTCCAACTTCTTTTTATCTCATCCTTTTTTTCCCGTAGTCAAATTTTATTAACGCTTTTAATTGAAAATCAGCGTGACTGACCCCCTCCCCCGGCATCTTTGTACGTTGAAGCCGATATCTGGTAAGACTTTCCCCTTTTCTTTTCCCTTTCGGCGCCTCACTTTCCTCCCAAGCGAGTCTTTCCCGTAGAGCAGCCCTTTTCTGGAATTTTGGTCTTCCTTGCTACCTACGTATATCAGTTTCTCTTCCTGTTTCTCCCGTTCTATCTGGGGTCCGTTGCATCACGTTTTTCACCTTGGAGAGTTCTTTTTTGACTCTTCTCATTTTCGTCAGATAGGTTTTAGTTCAATGACTGTCTTGCTATTGTCTCCCTTTCGTTTGCTATCCTTTTCGCAATGTTTCTTCTCGGGTACATTCATACTAGATTCCCCGGCCAAGAAAAGTGCCTTTGGAAAGAGGTTATTCCCATCCCCCCCGATTAGGCCCCCACCTTTCGTCCTTCCCTTTTTAGCCAAGTCCTCTTTTTTGGTCACTTCTAGATCACCATTAGTAAAACCGTCATTCTTTTGGTGGGTTACTCTAAATATTAGGCGACCCACCTTTCCCTCATCTCTCTCCCTGACTCCCTACTTCCCGTGTTTTTTCCCTAATGCGTCCCTTCGAGGGCATTAGTGAGAATCGACCTCCCCTCCTCCCCTTTCCCTACCCGGCCCTCTTTCCCTTCAGAGAACTGTCCCCTTTTCTAGCGATGTAAAATCCCAGGCGACCGCCCACCGTCTCTAGTTCGTCCCTTGATCCTCTGACTTCTGCACAGGTTTTTTCCTGGAAGTCCTCTTTTCTTTCCCCTCATACTTTCTGAGGAGAGATGCTCCTTCCCAAACTTCGCACCTGTCATTGTTCTGAGTTCGCGATTGCCCTCTTTTTGTAATTTCCTTTTGGCGGTTCTCCCCTCCGAGGTTCTCCCTATACACACTTTAATGAGAGGACTGAGCGTGCCTTCTCATGGGATGTATAAAACTTTTGCCTCTTTGGATGATCTTTTTACCCACATGCCCCTTTTCCCTCCTGATTTTTCCCTTCTTCACTGGCCCTCCCCCTCTTCTTTTGACTCTACTTCTTTAGTTTTCTGTAGTGATGGTACTCAAGTGGATTTCGAATATTCCACAACCCCAGTTTGGCCTCTTTTCTTTTTTTTTTTTTTCCATTTTTCCAATTTGTGACACTTCTAAGAGCCGCTTGGATATCTTCATCATAACTCAGACATGACCCCCTTTTTTTCCCCATAGCGTCCTTTCTTTCATTCCTGCCGATGTACGGGGAGTTTTGGAGGGTGAAGACATGCTTTGCCCGCTTCGCGAAGCCATACGGTTCATAATCCGTTCCTCCTTTCAGGTTTCCCTCTTTGTAAACGAAGATTCCCTTTTTATTTTTTTCCAACATAGCGGCCTTCCTTAGTTCGACTACTCTTCCCTTCTTGACCGCTTTTCGTTTTGATGCGCTCTCCCTGCCCCCCTGTTGAAGACCGAGACATATTAGGTTTCCGCAATGAGCCTGCCTGAATTGCTTTTCTGTCCCTCTCTGGATGTCCCCCCCGTTGAATTTTTCCCTCGGCCCCCCCCTCGTTTATTTAAACGCCCATAGCTAGATTGCTTACGTCAGTCATCTCCATTCGTACTTCCCCCTTCTCTTTCTATGTTCCTTTCTCCTTTAAGCTTCCTCGAAAGTTGGATACGTCCCCTTCCCGGAGTTCAAAAAAACTTCTCCTTGGATTCACTTCCTCCTGAAGGATTTTTTTTTAAGTTATGACGACGCATTTCTTCCTGAGGACGTTCCTACAAGTCCAACCGTCTTTTATTTATGCAAGTTTCAAGCCTTTTATCTCTAAGTCCCTTTCTTCAATTTAACCGAGATTTCGGGAGGCGGAAAAAAACTCTTATTTCTTACCACCCCACCTTTACGTTTTCTGCCTTTTTTATGACTCATGAGAATCTCCTCCCCCCCAACCTTTCGGTTAACCGTCCTTCCAGTGGTTAGATACTTCATTGTTTATCCCAAGAATTCCCCTCCTCTAATTTTTTCCCCGCGTCCATTTCGTACTTTTTTTCTCCGAACGCCCGGATGCAAAAATTCGTATTTCATTGTTGAACCCGCCCCCCTTTTTTCCCACCCCCTTTCCCCCCCGTATGCTCTTTCCGTTTAGTGGGGATACCACCTCTGACAGTTCTCCCTGTCTCCCCACTGGACCCCTTTTTTCCCTTCTTCCTTTTTTTTTTTCTTTCCCCCCCCCCCGCTTTTTCCTTTAGACCCCTCTCCCCTCCCCCCCCCCCGGACCTCCTTTTTCCTAGATTTTTTTATATGACAAAGTTTTCCCCTCCCTTTCCGGAAGAACCCCGACATCCCCTCCTTTCCTGGCTGACTCCCACCTCACAGAGGCTGGGTCCAGAGACACTGGCCGAGATTCCATTGCGCCTCACTTTCCCTCCCCTCGGTTTTTTTTCTCATTAATCCCCTCCCCGATTTCCCCTCCCGTTGAAATTCTCTCTCTAAAGCCCAAGAAAAATCTTTTTGATGAACGTCATTAGTTTGCTCTCTAGCTTGTACCCTTGGGGTTCGAGAGATCCCAACATGACCCTTCTCCCCAAGATTCTCTTTCTTTCTTTCACAGGACTGCCGACGTTTCTTCGTTTTTTTGCTTACACCGCTATTTTTCCCGGCAACCTCTTTATTTTTGTCTTCTTTTTCTCGCATTCCTTAAGTCCCAGTCCCTCGCCTCTTATTTGTTCTTCGACCTCGGATAAAGGCCTTGGTACTTTCCCCAGGATTTCCTCTCTTATTTTTTCCTTCCACCCCTCCCCTTTTTTGACTGATTCTTTCTTTTTTTACGATTCCCCCCCATCAAGGGTTGTGCAGAAGTTTTAGGTTCCTGTGACGTCCTGGTTTTTCTGAGACTTTCCCTTTTCACCCCCTCTGCTCTTTTTTCCCCTCCTTGTTTTCATTTTGGTTGACCTTTCACTGAACGTATTTTCTTTAGAATGCTTTAATGTCATCAACGTCCGCCCGCCTTACCTTTTTTAGCCTTTTTTTTTAAGGTTCCTCTCTGACCAAGCCCATGCGCTTTATCTTCTCTTCAAACCACGCTTTCCAAGCCCGAGGGTCTCCTGAGTATACTCGATATGAACTTCTCTCAAGGAAATTTTCGCCGCTCCACCCCGGAACGGAGTGTGGTCCTATTATTTTCGGAGCCTCGCCCCTTTATTCTCCCTTATCTTTTTCCTCACCTCCCCCCCCCGATGTACTTGGCTCCCTTCTCCCTCCAAAAATTGTCGGAGTGTGTACATACCCGTAAGTTCACTTTTTCCCCTTGTACCTCACTTTTCCCAATTGTAATTCAAAAGTAGTATGCGTTAGGCCTCCCCCAACCTCTACCCAGCTTAAACTATAGTAGGGGTCCTCTATTGTATCCGTGGACATAAGAGACTGGCAACTTCCAGTCGTTTCCCCCTTCCGATTCTGATCTTTTTGGGACTATGAAGTTCCTTTCCCCCTATATGGAAAAGACACCACGCGGGCCTTCGTAACCTTGTGACTGCCATATCGAGCGCCCTTTTGATCTCCTTCTTGTAGGTCTCTACCTCCTCTCCCGTCCCCAAGTTTCTGTTACTCCCAGACACCGATTTTTTCTTCCCTAAGCCCCCCTTTTAGGTTTTAGCCTTCCCCTTCAGTTACCTTCTTCTTTTTTTTAGCAGATTAGTAAATCTTATCCTTGAGGGTATCCGTTGGGCCTGACCAACTCTTTCCCTCGTCTTTCTTTTCCCCTCTCGTTTTACTGTTTTTCTTAACCCTCCCTCCCCGCCAGGAGAGGATTATTCCACTCTACGCGCGTGGCCCCTACCAGTTCTTTTTGGTCCCCTCTGACGATAGCCAGATCTTCGACTTTAGAGTTTTTTCTCCTTTGACTACCGAACGCAAAAAGGAGCACCTCTCTTTGGTTTCCTCCTTTTTCTTCTTTTTCCTGAAGCCCCCCGTGACCCCCCCACTCCCTCGGAACGCGAGAATCTATGAGCTTGCAAATTCCCAGTAAGGTTCAGGCCTTCCTCATTCCTCCAGCTGTAAGGGAAATTTGTTCGTGAACTTATACGAAATAGCCGTTCTATACAGGAAATTTTAGGACTTCCTCCAACCTTTCGTTCTTCGCTCCCCGTGGTATCTCTCCTTTTTCCAGAAAGGCCCCCTCCCTTCTAGATTCTCCCTTTGTATCTGAAGATACGCCTTACTTCGCATCCACTTTAGGGACTATTCTATATTTTTTCGAGAGATCCTTTCCCTAGCACCCTTCCTCATTCTCGGAAGATTTCTATTCTCTTGCTCATTTTCTCTTTTCAGTTGGCTGGTTTTTTCTGTCCACGGCCTTTGCGGACTGCCCTTATTCCCCGCTTTTTTTTTATGGGCGGTTTCTTTAAACACACTATGGCTCAGGAGAAGGAGCTATCCTCAAGAACATTTCGTTTTTGTATTCTCAATGACCTTCCGCAATTCCTTTTCCAGCTCTCTCTTTTCCTTACCCTTGAGTCTCTCAATAAAGGGGTAGAATATGTTATCCACCCCCCAGTCCGTCTTGGTTTTCCCCTGTTTTCTCCCATTACCCCTCCACACCCCCCTTCCCTGAAGATTTTGTAATTAGTCCATATTGGTATCAACTGAACCGTCGGTTAATGCTTCCTCTCCATGCGCGTCCTTTTTTTTCCTCCCTTCCGTCTTTTTGGCGTGTGACCCTTTCTTTTATAATATGTATCGTCCAGAAGCCGGCGCTTCCATCCTGTCTCCTCACTGTTAACCCCCCCCTCCAAGCTAATGTGACCTTAGATAACCACCTAGGGCACCTGACCATTCCCTTCTTCAACATTTTCTTTTTTCACCGAGTTTTTCTTTTTAGGGATATCGTCCACCGCCTCGTTTTTCATCCCCAACGCTAACGCTCAACACCACCTCTATCAGGACTTGGAATCCCATGAAGACTTAACTTTCCAATTCCGCTCTTTCTCTTTCTTGTCTCCCCAAAAGTCTAAGGAGACCACCTGGTAACCTTCTTCCTCCTTTCTTGATCCCGCCGTACATTAGATCCCAACCTAGTCCTCTCCCGATAGACGTGCACACGTTTTTTTAAATTCGTTTAAGACTCCCCATTTCCCTTTTCACCCGACTCGGCTGGAGATCAACTCTCGTACGTCTCTTGAGCTTTCCTGTTGTTCTTCTTTTCACGGATTAAGTTCATGATCTGTCACTCCGCTTTCCCTTTACCCCCGCTCCTGATTTCCCCCCGTTTTCAGCCTTTTTTACGTCGGGCTACGGCGCTCCCCGCCCTCGTCAATCATCTTTAGGCCATCCCCCCACACGTAATCCTTTCATGACTTAAACCACGGGGTTCTTCTTTCTCCCCCGCTATTTTCTCCTCTGCCCTTGATAGAAGGATGTTTCTGACGAATGAAGCCAAACGCTTTCTTCTTCCGTTCCAAAGGTTGGCGATACGAGGCTCTGAGTTTTTTGGATCTCTACTTCCCCGAATCTCGGCCAGGCTCAGATAACTATTAAAGTGCGCCGTAGCCCTTTTTTTTCCGACTCTCATTTCTGAATGCTCCTCTGCCGTTCTTCTCACCTTTTTTTTCCCCCCCGATGCGACAAGTTATTTGGCCCCTTTCCAAAATCTGCAGCCTTTCCCTGTTCAAACTTTTTTTGCCCTTCGTTGCCCTCTCTCATAGTCCCCCCCAGTCCAGTACTTCCCTCGGAATGACAAATACGAGGGACATGTCAGCAAACGCCAAGACCTCCCCCCCCTGAGACCCAGGGACTTATGACAAACCCTTTTCACACTTCAATTTATCTACTCCTATTGTCCATCGGTAAAACGAATTTGCCAGGACCACCAATCCCTCCTAGCTCTGATTGGTTTTAGAGAACAGGTTAGATTTCTTCAAAACTGTCGCCCTCGCTCCCAAATTTAGTGTTCTCAGGAACTTGCTTGGCTTCTTTCACCCTCTTCCAGTCGCTTTGAGATTTCTTTTTGATCCCTTTTCTTGGTCACTTTCTG
>Ga0179593_1531468_pt1 | contig 11830 bp, 10 predicted proteins | sample CZODoug2_1_08_16_FD_185931 | JGI IMG/M metagenome (GOLD analysis project Ga0179593, IMG submission 185931) | Vadose zone soil fungal communities from Angelo Coast Range Reserve, California, USA - CZODoug2_1_08_16fungal (PacBio error correction) | ecosystem: Environmental > Terrestrial > Soil >... | reverse complement strand
TTTGCCCCCTTCATGTTCGGACCCCCGTCTTACAATTCCCCCCTGAGGCCTGTTTCCCCTTTCCCAATGGACAGCTTCCTTCCCAAAAATTGGTCGTCTCCCCTTTTCCTCTTCCACTCCAAGGATCCTCTTTGATGCTCAAGACCTCTAGCTACCCCTCCAAGGGAGAACCCCGCCCGGTCGTTTTCCCATAGCGTTCTTAGTCGGTATCGATTGGGATTTTTCTGCGTTTTTTCTACTGACCCCTTTTTTCGAAGCTTGCCTTCCACAGTCTCTTCGCCTTACTTCCATAACGTAGCCCACAGATGCGTGAGCTTGACCTTTATCTCTGCCCGAGTACTTGCTCCGCCACTTTCCACCCAACAAGAAATATTTCAACCCTGAAACGTTTTGTCTCAAGTGCGTGCTTGCACCCCCCCCCCCCCCTGATGTCCCCATCAAGCCCCCCCCCTCTTTTTATAAGTCGAGATTCCGGCGCCTTTTCTACCCCCACTTCCGTATGGTTTCGTCTCTAGCCAAAATCACGCCTAACTTCAGCGCTTTATCTTTTTCCTTCAGATCCCCCGTTTTCGAGAGAGCCAAGTAGCTGTATTCTTAGACCTGCCTCGTTCTTTGGGATCTTTTACCCCCCCTTCGGGGAGAATGTCTTCACTTTTCAGGCCCACTGATATTGAGCCGGGTCACCTTTTCCCCAATACGGTTTACGCCATTTGTAAGAACTCCTTTTTTCAGTTCTTCCCTTTGCAAACAAGTGACTTACTTTTTTGTCTGTGCGGTAACTTTCAGGTGTCGGAATCCAAAATCCGGCGACTTAGCTCACAAAGTTCTTTCCTAGCTTCGCCAACTTCGCGACCCTTTGTTTAAAAGCCTCTATCAATTTGTTCCCTGGACCTAGATTTATGAAAGTTGCTTAAAGTGCCTGAAGGAAGTCGGATCGGTTTGCGCCATTGGAGCCCTTTCTGTTATCTCGTTTGAACTCTTGTATTTTTTATCCCTTTCTTCCTATAGCTATTTCTTCTCTTTCCCACGGGATGCTTTTTTCCCAGACGGGGCGGCCTCTCCTCTATCCGCGGTCCTGAGGATAAAAGCGGCTGGATTCGTCGAGCCCTGCCAGAGCATGTACCTGCCGGTTTTTTTTGCTTAGTTCCCGAGGCAACCTTGTGAGTGGTCCCGTTTTCTTTTCGGTTTTTCATCTCAAGGGGCCGCCCTTCACAGAAAAATTGGCCTGGCGCTTTTTTTTGTAATCTTCACGCCCCCGGCGCCACCCCCTCCGTTACGCCCAGCCCCCCCGCCCCCTCCATGTGTACGCCTTTTGCACTTCCGAAGTCTCGGCGACGATGTGTTCTTCTAACACTGGCAGGCGATTCGATTCGCGCCTTAAGATAGATCTCTCTGGGACTTGAAGACTACCTACATTGAGCGCCACTCCTTAGCTGTTTGAGATCTGTTTGGGGGGGGCTGATGTACCTTTTACGAATTTTCTTCCGTTTGATTCCCTCCCTGGAAGGGTAGCCTTCCTTTAATGCCATACGCTCAACATTTGTTATAGATCTTCTTCATACTTTCTATTAGGATGGCCCGACGAGAAACAGATGGTGGATGCGGGCGATGGCACACATCCGCGCCCTACTGTCACGGCATCTCCTTAAAGCCCAAGGCATGGTGGTTGCCCGGAAAGCACGCCCCCCCTCCCCAGATCCCCCGACAAAGGCTCGCAGTTGCGCCCCCCCTCCTGAGTCGGCCTGACATTTACCACACACTCCAATCCGATCTGTCGCGCCCCCCCCGGTTCCTCTTTTGGTGAATGCCCTACCACCTCTTCCCGCCGCGTGACTTTCGACTGCTGTTATCTTTTTTCGAATGGTGGGGTGCGGTGGGTAAGACGGTGGATTTTGGTTGGCGCGTGCGTTTGCAAATCTAGATTTTTCTCTTCAGAGCCATATTGACCCCCCCTGTCAAGGCACCCCTTATCTGGTACAATCTTCCAAGCCACCCCAATAACATGCTCTTCCAGGAATTCTGTCACTGTCTTTTTCTCTAGCCGACTCCAATCTCCCCGGCCGTAACCCCCTTCGGTTCCGCTAGAAGTTATCCTATCCTTACCGTTGATACTCACGCCGCAGACTCTGGAGATCACCCGAGCACTAAGAAGCGTCCCTTTAAAAATAGCTGTTCCCCGAAAGAAAGGTTCTCCGATAGACCCCCTATTTAACTTCCCCCTTCAAGGCAGAACCCCAAGCGAAATTATGCAAATTCGTGAGCCCCCAGAAGCCTTTTCCTTGACTTCCCATGCCCAGACTTTTCCCCCCCTTCAAGGGAATCTTTTCCGGAGAATCGCGATCCTTGTCTGATGGTTTTTTTTCCTTAAACAAATTGCTCTCGATATTTTTTGAAGCTTAGCTGATTTTGGGAGCGCACGTTGCGCTCATTCGCCTTTCCGATTCGATCTATCGACCCTTTTCGCGAGTTACCGTTTCAAGTCCCAATTGCCCACTTTGAAGCTGGTCGTTTCGGCCCATCACATCCACCCCGCTTGGCCCTGTGACCTTTTAAGATAATCTTCTTTTCTCATGAAATCTCAGCCCCGGACTGATTCCGCTCGGCGGCCGGATCTCGATGTCATACCTCCATGTTTTAGCAGCAGCCTTTCTTTCTTGATCGATTTAAGCGGGACGCCCCCGAGATCTCGCTCGAATTTCCCCCCTCCATTCTTTGGCCCCCCCTCCCGAGAGTACCAAATATACTTCTTTGCACGTCTCAACTGGTGAATTCCCTTCCGGATTCTTCATTGCCTCGACATAAAAATTGGGGTGGGGCCCGCCCCAGTAGCGTTGTCAGTTTCTGATTGTCCCCTCCTTTAGTTCTTTCCCCCGAGTGGAGGAGAAATCTCCCCACTTTCGATGTATTTTTTTTCACTTTTTCCCCCCACCATACGGCCTCTGTTCTTGTCCCCTCCCTCTAAGAGAGACGTCTTGTTCGAGGTGTTCTGGATGCTCACAATTTTACGATCCTTTTCCTTCAAAGTGTTAACTCTTTTACTACTAAAGACCGAAACTAACGCTATTCGCCTGCCTTTTAGTTTCTCTTTTTCCTCAAGTGAAAGCCGTATGTCCTGGTTGAGCTCTTTTTCTTGGCAATCGATAAATTGTTTTCAATTTGGGTTCCATTTTTTCTTTATGTGACAGTCAGTCCTTCGTCCCCTTTTTGAAGACGCAGGTACGTGACTCCTGGTTTCCTTTTTTCCCATTCCCCCCGTTTTCTCGTTGCTTCATGTTCCTTCCTTAGCTTCACCACTTCCGTCTTCACGGCTTCTGTTCTTGCCAGTTTCCACCCAAACTTTTCGTTCAGAAGGTCCTTGGCCCTGTTATTGCTTCTTGCTGCTCACTCCTCGTTGCCTCCGCTGATAGTTGCCCGGGAAACTTCCTTTCAGTCCTATCTTTTAGGTTCAGGTATAACCCCTATTCCTTTTTTTTCTTATCTTAAACGTGATACTGCTCAATGAGGCTCTTGCTGTTTCTAGTCCCCTTCTTAAGTTCGGCCTAACGTAGCCAAGCCCCCCTTGCGATGAGTAGGAGATGTCTTCGCGACGCGCGATTACGCTTTTTTCTCAAACACCCTCCCCAAAAGCAGACCTTGCCGCCTCTGTGGGTGCCAACCACCCATTGCCCCTTTTTTCCCTTTCAGACCGCCATCGGTGCGCTTTCTTTTGCAAACTCTTTCGTTGGTTCTCGCTGAGCCCAAGGCGTGGGAACCGCCCATGCTCGGCGAGCAGCGTGTTCTAGGTTCTTTTTCCCCCCCACGTCCTGTCTCTCGCCCCGCAAAGTAGAGAGGCTTCCCTTTTTTCGCGTAACTGACATCGAGGACGCGCCGGGAGCGGAGTTGCGTGAGAATGTCATTCTCAATCCCTTCTTACCCTCTCCCCCCCTTCTGACGGAATCTTTTCCTTGTCCCGAAACGATGCGCGCCCGCGGTCTCGACATGTTCTTTCTTGGTTCACTTAATCCTTATAGACGAAAATTCTAGCCCGCTGAATCCCCACCTTTTCCCCGCTAACAACGTTCCCTCGAGAGGTCCCCCCCCCCCCTTTTCAAAGGATAACTCCCCTCACCGTAAGTGGGTGATGTACCCCTTAGATCTAGACCCCTCGTTTTTGCCAAGTGCCTTTAGGGAAGGACTTCCATCTTTTTCTTTCGTTTTGCTCAATGAGAAATGCGATTCTGGAACCCGTCGTCAAGGACCAGGAGGGCTCCCCTTCGAAGCAAAGGTCCGGGAAGTATTTTAAAGGCTGCTGCTTGATTCCCTTGCTAGGATTTTTCCTGGCTTTCGCCTTCGTCTGCGTCGCGCCGTTCTCCGAGCCCCTCTCCCAGCTCGGTGGGTACGCTCCTTGCTGTGTTTGTGTCTTTAGACGACATGAAGTTGCCCATCCTCATTGGTTTCTTTTTTTTTTCCAATGAATATTTTTCAAAAGAACCCTTTGCTATGGGGGAGCCGAGCCGAAATCCGTTTGCTTCATCAGACCCCCCCCACGGCTGCCACCAACTTTTAATGCCCTCCCTCCGACCGATCCACCTGCCGAAAGATTGCTTTCCCGCGGGCCCGAAGTCTGCTTCTGGGGTTTCACAAACTCGTGTTTCTTTTCGTCCGCCAGATCGGATTGTAGGTTGGCCACTTTGAGGTTTACTTTTTTTACACTGAGGCCCCTGCTTTCAGGCCCCTTTTTGCATGGTGGGGTTACTTCCCCCTCACCGCCTGCTTTTCGACGTACGCTGAGTAGCGCGCTGTCCTCCCCCCCCGAGTGTGTTGCAATTTATCCCCATATTGTTCGACCTCTTCTCTTCATCTCCTCCGTTTTGCTGAGATGGCCTCCGATAGATTCCACAGGGTGGCCTCTCCTCGAGGGCAACGTCCTAGAAGAAAAACCGGTGCTTTTTCTCGACCTAAAGGGAATTAATGAGCCCCGACAAGAGCGTGTGAGAGGACATACCCCATGAGAACAGATCGCCTTAGGGTGCGCCATCACTCATTTCAACCCCCCGCAGGTTGCCCCCCAAACTAAACGATATGTCGCTGATTTCTCTCAGACCCGACGAGGCCCTAAAACAGCACGTCCTTCTGTTGTTCGGCTATTGGGCTTTCTTTTTGATAGCCTTTTTTCGGTTGGTTTTTTTTCAGGTTTTTTCCGTGAGGGGGTTCGTTTTCGCAAATCTCTCTTCGCTGGATTTTCGCCATCTCTTTTCTCCCCCCCCCCCCCTTTGAGGACAACCATTGCCCAAGAAGTCCACCCCGTGCCAAATCCCCCTCTCTGGTTTTATATGTCCCGCGTCCCACACCTGTACCCCCCCTCTTATGATAGACGGGCGCTCTGCCGGACTTTCTTTCTTGGCTAAGAAAACTCTATAGGAAGAAAGTTTTTGTTCTTAGCAGCGGGCATGCAGGGTAGTGCCCCTTTTTTTTAAAGGACTTAGAGAGTAGGCCTCTTGGGAGATTTCGCCCATTTGCATTGTCCCCCCACGGGGGCAATTCCCTCAAGAGGTCTCAAAGGTTAGAACACTTTTTTGGTAAGGTCTATCCCTGCAAACTCCAACTTCAAAAGTCAATTCTCTAGGTTTCCCCTCGGTTCCCCTTTATCACCCACGGGCAGTTTCTTTCCGTTGGAGGTTTAGTCCCCCAAAGCTCATTGGAATTCTGAACGCCTTTCCGCACTCCCAAGTGGGGAGAGTGAAATTTATGCTTAGGAGCCGACTTTCCTTCCTTTTTTCGATCTACCCGTTCGATGACCCTTACCCCCCCCCCATCCCAATTAAAAAAACAGACATTCGATTTGCTCTGGTTCGCAGTTTCTGCCTTCGCGCCCGGCCCCCTTTTGCGTACCTAAGACCTCCGATGTTGGAAAAGGCTCAAGATCATCTTCCCGCTTTAAAATGAACGTCTTCCCAGAATCGGCGTACCCGACGATCCCTTTCTATTTTTTTTCAGAACGCAGTAGGTCTTCAGTACGACGCTTACTTGGCTATTCGATCTCACAGTAGGAGAAGATTTTCCCTTGAAAAGATTACCCTTCGCCCCCTCTTGCTTTAGAATTTAGGGATTCTTGGCTATAGCGACTCACCCAACCCTCCCCTTCCTTGATTCCTTCCGGTACGAGACTCCGCCCCTTTGTATGAATTTCGGAAGGACATTCCCCCCACCCCTGGGGGAGTTCGAGTTGTGGTTCTGCGTTTGAAACTTTTTGTTTTTTACGACGTTGCGGAGGCAAGTCCTCCCCCCACTTCTATCTGATCGTCTCTCCCCCTCCTAATCAAAAATTCTGTTCGTTTTTTTGAACTTAAGAGCTCAAGCGTTTGAGTGGATTGGAATGTCCGGCCCTTCTTTCGGAACTTTTTCCCTCCTTCTTGCGCCGTTACCCAGATTCCCCCTCTTTACACGAACTTTATCCCTCTTTACCACTTTGTGGGCGCTTGTTTTCCCTTGGAACGCTCTTTTTCCCGCGGGTTCTGAGCAAGAAGACCCCCCCTTTATGCTTCATGCGGAACTCCCTCACATTTCACGCTGGCTTCCTCAGCTTTCGTTCTGTTCTTGGCTAAGTCTTCCCCCCTGGTCGCTAAAGGAAATTTCCTCTCCGGATCCTCTCCGTTGTGTTTCTCTACCCTCCTTTTGCGCATTTTCTTCTCTACAGTCGGCAACTTTCCTTTTTTTCAAGCCCGCCAGCTTAAATGTGAACCAAAACTGTTCCCTCCAATGTAGCTTTTGAACTCAAACCTGATTTCTTGGTTGTCACTTCAAGAAATCTTCGATAGGGCGCCGATCCCCCGTCATCGCATAGCGTTCTTCTCCCCTCGACTATCTTTTTTCGCTCCCGTCGCTCCTGATCTTTCCTAGTCCCGTTCCCCTTCGACTCTTAGTTTCTAACGTAGGCCAAGCAATCCTTTCCGATTGTGAGTAGGAGATGTTCCCTATTCCGAGCGTAGATTTCTGCCCGTTTCCCCGAAAATATTTCACCCCTCACCCTGTTGTCAACGCGACTGTGCGTCTCCCCCCCCCCCCAAAGTCCCCCCCTTTTCTAGGAAATTATTTTTTGCGATTTCCTACTTTCCCTAGTTGGTTTCTCCCGCCACCATTTGTGTCCTCCCCTCCCAATTCCACCCCTCTTGAGCGCTCGCCGTCCTGGTTTTTTCTTTTACTGCGATATCTTCGTATGCGAAGTAGCCAAGTAGCTCTTCGTTTCCTTCGCCCGAAATGCCTTCCCTCGGATTCGTTGCGGCCAGCATTTTTTTCGTCTCTTTCCATTCTTCCAATACCTAATGATCTTTCTTCCTCGTTGCCGGAAACAATTTTTCTTTCCTTGTCCGCCCTTCCCGGAGTAAGTTTCCTCAGGGATTTCTTTTTTTGGGTAGGGGGTTTGTCGACCGGGAATCAGCGGGCTGTTTTTCGAGTTTATCGAAGAGGAACTTGCTAATTGAGAGCTTCCGTAGCTCCCCATTGCGAGGTGATTCCCCACACGCTCATCCGCCTTTTCCATTCTCAAACCCCACTGCAATTTTCGGGGGGGGGGGGGTTTGTTAGCTTCCTAGGTACCTTTCAATTGTGGACCTTTTTTTTTGGGTCCTTTTCCAGTTTGACGGCAAAGAGGTCCCATTCGACAGGGAGAGCCCCTTCTTGCGTTCTCCTTCTTCGGAACCTTCATCCGTGAGTTGTATCGCGCCGGTAGCCGTCCTTTTTCGTTTTTTTTTTCCTTGCTTTCAGCGGCGTGCGTCCGGATTCTCTCTGATTTCCCCTTATTCCGCGCGCCCTTTTTTTCGCCGTCGCCTCGCCGTTTCGGGGGGTCCCCGTTTTTTGAGCGCTTTTTTTTTCCTTCCTTATATCTAACGCCCTGGTTGGATCCGGGTTTTTCTGGTCGGATTTGTCTCGAGAAGTTTCCGCGGTCAAACATGTGTTCAGATTGCGTTGAGGCCCCTGGCGAGTTTGCTCACTCACCACTCTTCTCCCCACCCCCATTTAAGCCTCACCACTCCGACCCCCCCTAAAAGAGGGGAGCCAGCTTCACCGAGAAGCAGAGGGCGTTATATGTGGTTCCCCCAACTCTCGACCCCCCTTTTCCCAGAGCGAGTATTGTAGTTTTTTGAAAATGGCTGTCTTTTTAAGTATAGCCAAGGCGAACGTTCAGTGTTTTCCTGCTTGTGGGCTCCCGGGAAGGGCTGATCATTCTTTTTAATTTGCCCGTGAGAGCTTCTGCCCGGGGGAGCTGCGAGCCTTCGCCATTTGTTAGGCTCAGAAAGAGAGACTCTTCCTAGCCGTGTTGTTGTTGATGAGAGACATCGTTCTCTTTTTCCGGGCCTCGCGTACCTTGAAGCACATTCCCCCCTTTCCTTTGATTCCTCGACAACCCAGCTCCGAAACTTCATACTTCCGCCCCAGATAGAAAACCGGACGAGGTGGAGATACATTTTTTCTTCACCTCGTAGGACCGACCCTGGGCCCCCAATAACTCTCCCTAATGTAGTCTAGAACGCGGAGATCGCAGACCCTTTTTCATAAGACATCCTCTGACCTGCGTTTTTTAGGTATGCTCATGATGGTCGAGGTGCCGAAGGGCCTTCTTCTTTGGGAGTTTCAGTTTGCCTCAGTTTTGGTGTGGGGGGAGCGTTGGGTTTCTTCCAACGTCGAGTCCCTCGAATGCATGCTTCCTGCCCGCTTGCCCAAAAATTTCGCCAAGCGACGATTTTCCCCCTTCCTCTTCAAGAAAAACCTTTCTCACCAAGGCGAGTTTGCTTCTTCATTCTTTTTCTTTGGAAGATGCGATCCTTTTTTCCGAGCTGCGGGCTCTCTCCAGCTAGGTTCGGCGCGGATTTTATCTTCTGCGACTTCCTCGATTTTCCCCCTGGCCGGCCGAGATAAAGCTGGAATCCGTGCGCTACAAGACTCTCCGCGCGTTTTCGCTCCGCCATCACTTTCCGAACGTAGGCGAACAGTCGTCCCTCTCACTAGGGCTGTCAAACAACCCTTCGTCCGTCCGTTCGAATGACACACTTACCCGCACTTCTCATCTAGGTTTCACGACCTTTCCCAGTGTTCTTTCTTCATTTGAACCAGGGCTCTTCGCGATCTTCGCGAACTATCGAAAGAGCAAAGTTGGTTTCTCCCGTTGATTTTTTGCTTCAGGCGCTTTCCTCCCAACGTTCGATGATTTACCGGTGAGAAACCCACAAAAAAAACGTCACAAATTAGGTCATCCCCTCGCTCGTGTCGTTTCTCCTGAACCCTTTTCCCTGCTTCCGCTGGACCGAGTGGTGTTTCTTTGCCCGTTCTAGTCATTAGGATCCCTCCCTGGCCGAGAAAGACATTTCCCCCCCTTTCCTGGTGTCTCACTTCCTCCTCCCCGAAGAAACCCGCGGCATGCTTCGCCTCGCCACTTGCCTCTCCTCCCTCCCGAATTTCTCGACCCTTCGTTTGACGATCACCTGTCGCCCGCTCTCCCTAGCTTACTTGGTTAACGACACTTTCTTCTTCGGCCACCCCACTATCTCAAGTTTCCCCATTTTCGCGATGCCGCTAACTCTTGATGAATTGCCCTTTTCTTCAAAGCCATTCCAAAAATTTGGGTGTTTCTCCGCACTTCCTTTGGGACGGTTTTTTTTTTTCTATCGTGGTGCAACCTCCTGCGTGGCGAGCCTCACCATTTCTACTTCGCACATCCCCCCCCCTTTCACCGCATATGTTAGTTTTCTACGTTTGGATCCCTTCGAACTATTGTAGCGAGTGGTCATTCAAGAAAGCTTCCCTTTCTCTTATGCCCGGACCCTTCACCTCTTTTATATTCAATACCCGCTATTGCTTTTGACGAAAACGGCGTCCGCTGTTGTAGCCCCCCTGGCCCCAGGGATTTTCCTTGTCCCCCTCTTTGTCTGAGTTCGCAAGAAGGCAATGCTCTTCCCCTCACCTGAAATCCCTTTGCGTTCCCCCCCTGCGCTGTTCCCCAGTCGAACTTTGAACACAGGAATTCCCGTGTAGCCCCCCCTCATGAAGCCAACTCCTTTTACTCATACCAGGGGTGAGAGAGATTGTGTTTCCCTTTTTTTTCCTTTTTTTCCGCACACGTCCGTTCTTCACTTCGTGACGTTCTCATTGGCCCAGCTTCATGTCCCCAATGTGAAACAACTTTTGTCAGCCACGGAAACGCACTTCTTTTCATCTTCTTTGCTTCCCTCCCCGCTTTGTTTTTCTCTCCCCTCCCCATGGGCGACACCCAGCGCCAAGCCGTTTTTTGCGTCTTTCGTTTTTATAAAACTTCTCTTTCTTTAAACCTGATCCCTTTTTTCTAAGCTTTTCTGTACAAGCTCGGGTTTAAGATCTCTTCAGCTATTTACTTTCTCCCTTCCGTAGCCCCCCCCTTATTGGGTTCTCTGGCTCCCCTGAGACGACGATAGACCTAGTAATTGAGCCGCTTGTTAACCTTTGAAAAAACCCCCCTTCCCGATTTCCCCCCCCCTTCCCGAATTCTTTCCCTTCTTCCACCCAAATGCAGGAATGAAGATTTCCTTAATCCATCTTTAGAGGACAGTCTTCCTTTCTTTTGAAGATCACCTCCTAATTTTTTTTGTGCTCTCGTCCATTGCGTGGACCGTCCTAAATTGATAGGAGAGCCTCTCGAAGTAGAGGGTGACTTTTTCTTTTATTTTCTTCTCCCCCCGAACAGTTCCGCTCTCTAAGAAATGGCCGCGTCCAAATGCCCCCGTTTTTTTTTTTTTTTTTTTTCTTTTGGTGTTTGTTGGTGGGGGTTGTGGTGGATCGTTTTTCTCTTCAAGCCTTTTCTTATTTTTCCCCTTCCATTCCTAATGCTTGGCCCTTACCTTAGCCCAATCTTTTGCGAAGCCTTATTTGTTCTTTCCTACCTCCGACCAGCTGCCCTCCCGCGGGCAAATCGGATTCCTTTTTTTTAAATTTTGGTGTTTGTCGAAACCTTCCTCGAACGTGTCGATCCTTTTAAATATCCCCCTGAGCTGAGCGCCTTTTTCAAATTGAGCTCCCCCCGATCTTTCCTATAGCTTAGCCCCCCCATCTCGCTTTTAACCGGCTAACTAGACCACTCCCGGGGTGATTTTCACCTTTAGCCCTGATAGATTAATTGTACTTGCGTGGCCTGCATTCCTTACCTCTCCTAGTTTCTCAAGGGTGTAGCCAGTGATTAGTGCGATCCCTTTTTCGACTTTTCTCAATTTTTCCCTCTGAGCCCGGCTGCTCCAGAGAACTTCTTTGCCGACCCGGTGCTTTCTGAGCCCCCGTTTATTTTCTTCCCTTCCTGCCCCCCCGGTCTCATGATAAAGCCGCGCGGTTTTTTTTTTTTCGTGTCTTTCTGAGGACCGCCGAGCACCTTTTTTTCCTCGTCGGTTGTTTTTTTTTCGTCTTCCCATTCCTCACTAGCCTTTGTTTCGGGTTTCTTGCCATGCTGTTTCTATAAGTTTGGTCCCCAGTAAAATTGGGTCCCCCCAATTATGGATTTTCCCGACTAGCCTTTTCTTCCCCCGCCCCAACCCCACGGCGCAACAATAAAAAATGCAGGTTCCCCCCTCCCCCCGCCCCCCCCTTCCGACCCCTTTCCCTAGGAGCCCTTCCTCAGCCGTCGCCCCTAGGCGAGACACGATTTCTGTTCCCACTAGTAGGCTCATCTAATCTTTTCGCCGTTCTCGAGTTATTTCCCCCCTTTAGTGTGGCTCGATGAAGACTTGACCTTCTCGGAGCAGATTTTGAGTTCGGCGGGTGGGGCTTTTTCCCTTTCTTACCCTTCGCCTTTTTTTTCTCGAGCGCGATGCTTGCCCTGCGGAGGCCCTTTGCC
>Ga0179593_1468293_pt1 | contig 11830 bp, 15 predicted proteins | sample CZODoug2_1_08_16_FD_185931 | JGI IMG/M metagenome (GOLD analysis project Ga0179593, IMG submission 185931) | Vadose zone soil fungal communities from Angelo Coast Range Reserve, California, USA - CZODoug2_1_08_16fungal (PacBio error correction) | ecosystem: Environmental > Terrestrial > Soil >... | reverse complement strand
AGACCGGCCTTTATGCCGATACTTGTCTTTCCTGCGCTGCCCACAACAAGAACTACCAACCCCTTCCCTTGTCCTCTGGTTTGATGGTGGCCACCTTGATAGTACTTGAGGTTTTTAGTCGTTAAAGTGGGCGTCTAGTTGGGTTCTCTGCTTTCTACGGCTTCCCCTGGGATAGGCTTGAGGTTGTGTAGGCCCTATTTTCGGCACGCCGAGGCGTCTGTTACTTTTTTGTCCTCCCCTATCCTTCTTCCGTTTCTGGCCCCCGTCAGCTTTTACTTTTAGATGAAGACCCGCAATGGCGAGGATCTCACTGTTTTCCCCCATCCTTCTTGCCCGCGCTATACTCATGGGTTGCCCTTCTCTTCCTCCGACCACTCTCTCTGCCCGCCCCTATATGACACCTGGTCGCAGTGGTGGCTTTCCCTACACGTCACCCTCTGCAGCTACCGAGTAGCCTCCCCCTTTATTTTTTTTCGCCCCTTCCTTTCCTCAGAGCAAGTTCAATTAGGCCCCCCGTTCGCGTGCAGGGAACGTGTTCTTCTTTTTCCCCCTCCTTCTCCGGCGGACACCCCTAGGATTCGGCGGACCCCTTAACGAATTCTATTAACCAAGAGGTCCTGTCCCCTCATCACCTGTATGAGTACGTTTGGGACTCGCTGACCAGCTTGGAATTTTTGTATTTGCTGATACTCTTTTTTTTTTTTTTTCCATTTTCTCCCTCTCTCCTCGAGCCTTCACTCTTCTTTTCTCGCATAGACCCCTCTCTTTCTTTTCACCCTCATCGCCAAAGATCAATACCCATCGTTCCTTCTAGTTAGTAAGTGGCAAGTTTCGCCGTCATTTTGCGAACTAATTATTTTTCCTCCTTAGTAAGTTGAATCCTTTCTTCTTACCTACCCCTATTTTTCTTCTTTTTTCCCCAACGGACTTTCCCCTCGAAAACTTCAGACATCCTTTTCCCTTTCGTCGCTGTTTCGTTGGTAAAAGTTTGCGCCTAATCACATTGTCTTTGGCGTCTTTTTTTCTTTGTCCAATAATCGGATGCGCCCCCCCCCTCCCCCCCCCCCCCCCCCCCCCCCCCCCCCCCCCCACCCCCCCCCCCCCCCCCCCCCCCCCCCCCCCCCCCCCCCCCCCCCCCCCCCCCCCCCCCCCCCCCCCCCCCCCCCCCCCCCCCCCGTAGCGGTCTCCGGCTGGGACCCAAGTCCTTCTTCTTGCCCCGTCCTCTCCGATTACCACGATAACTATCCGGCCTTTCCCTGACATCCTTCCCCCTGCGACCTCCATTGGATGAGGCGCAGCTTTCCTTTTTCTTTCTCCTTTTTTTCTGCTCGACTTGCTCCCCTTTCCTCCTAGCCCTGGGCAACCTCCCTTCCCTTCTAACTCGCCAACGCTTTTTTTTTTGATGGCATCCAGTCATTTCCTTTAGTCTTTCTCTGAGCCGTTCCTTCAAGATTCAAGGGCACTGGCGACGGTTTAGTTTAGGCATCCCCATCATTTTTCAGTCGGCCCCTTTGGAATAGTCTTTGAGAGCTAACAGAAAATTTCAAATTCTTCTTTCCTTTCCCCTCCTTCTTTTGACTTTAGTTCCTCCTAATAGCGTCTGACTGAGTTATGGTATGCCGTTCAAGTGCGTAGTCTTCGTTCCGATTTTCTTCAAGGCGAACTACCCCTGTCATTGTCGCGCCCTTTTCTTCTTCTTTTTCCCCTTCATTCTCCTCGTTCCTCTGATCTAGCTGTCATGGCTAGAGTTGGACGTGAATTGCACCCCCCCCATAGAAGTGATCGACCCTTCTTTTATTCGTCCCCTCATCTTTTTTCCACACTTCATCCGTCCCAAAGATAAATGGCTTTCGTTGTTGTGGGGCTACGGTCCCCCTACAATTTTCCTCGTCCGCCACGGAAAGTCCTAGATCGGTGCCCCGGCTGCTTTCATTTTGAATTGGTTTATCGCCTCGTTGTAGACGGTGCAAAGATTGAGGTTTCCGACACCTTTGTTTTCGGAAGACTTCGTTGACGTCAAGACTCCTTTCCGATGCTCTGCCCCGAAGTTGTAGACTCAGAATGGCACGCGATTTCCTGAAGTGTTGCTTTTCCCCTTGCGAAAAACCTTCCTTTGGTTGCCGCCCTTGTATAGTGCCTCCACAAGCCCCACGATTTTTCTCCCCCCCAATTTCTCTCCCTTCAATTTTTCAGTAATTCCTTTTGTATTTGATGGGCACCAATTTCCCCATGCGGTTTTCGTTCGAGCCTTTTTCTTGCTGAGCCTCTGTCATTCCTCTACCCCCTGTCCCCCCCCCTCCGAATGACCTTTACGAGGCCGATTTTCATGTGGGCTCACCTACCTGTGCGTGTTTGCGGAGAAACGTCGGGTGTTCCCAGGTCGGCTGTAGGTTTTTTGCGGAATTACATCTACTCTTTTCCTACCTCCGTTCCTCTGATTTTTCCGTATTTACCGCCCCCCCCCCCTTTGTTTGCGTCGACATTCCCAGCCTCGGATTCACTATTTTTTTTGAAAAGACTCTATCAGCGTCTCCCTTCCCCTTCCCTCCCGCTTGCCCCCTATCGTGATACCTCACATTTCTAAGGATTTTTTCTCCTTTGAAGTCGTCCCTGCGATTCCGTCTGATTGTCTCCTTTATCGTTCTAAACGCAATGTTCCGGTTTAAGGAGACGAGATCTGCCCTCTCACAACAACCGCAACTTATTTTTGAGCCAATTTGGTCCCCCATCAACAGACCCCAACCCTCCCCTTTTTTGTCGCACTACGTCCAACGTGAAGTTGATTTCCATTGGTCCAAATGTTTTGGCCCGTCATGGGCTCCCCACCTTTTGTTCCCCAAGCCATTCTTTTTCCTCTCTTGCGTGCTACAGTTAGCGTCGGAACGCTCTCGCCCCACCGGTTCCTCGCGCTGTTCTTCCTTTCCCCGTCCCTATCGGCGGTTCTCCCCGAACCACAGCAAAGTCCCCCTCGCAAAGTTCTCGCTTCCCCCAGACACACTATCCCTTCTCTTCTCTACCACGACTTATCCGTGGGGCTCGGTTCTAGTGGAGGTTTCACGTAGACACCTTCAAACACGCCTATAGGTTTTTAAGTATGACGCACCTTTTTTCACATTTCGTTCTGTACCCCTACAAAAAAGCCAGGGTTAAAGGTAATGAACCTCACCGAGGAATTTTTTTCCCTCATCTATTCCCGATGCATCCAGGAAGGACTTTTTCCCCCGCTTCTCTTTCCATTTTTGAAAGCACCCCATGCTAAGAGTCGTTGGTCTCCCCTCCTTGATTCTTCTGCTATCTTCCGTCCAACCCCTTTTCCTGAAACCTCTTGATGATAGAACCTCTATTACTCAAAGAGTTAGAGGCCTAATGTCAAAATTCCCTTCTAGGCGCATACGTTTTTCATTCGTTTAGCGACTCTCACTTTTTCTTTCTCCTCTTTCTCTCCCACATGCTGTTAGAGAGATCCTTGACGGACTAAGTTGGCTACAAGTTAGAGTATATATCCCCTACTTCCCTCCTCCTTTAGCATTCCTCCCAAAATCTGGCGTATCAAACGCTTCCCACATTATTATTAGGCTTTACTTATGGAAACGTTCTTCCTAGACACCCTCTTCCCCTCTTCCAACTTCCTCTTCGCCCTTCAAATCCTCAGGTAGGCATTTTGTGTTGGTAGCATATCGATGAGTCTTTTTGTCCGAGGTGGACATCGCTTTTTTTAAGTAGACTTTGTCCCTCCCCCTCTTCTACGTCCTGACCCTGATTTTCAGAGTAAGTTATTCCAATACCAAGCGGAGATTACTTCGCAACTGTTCTTCTCCCCCTCCACCCGGCGCTCTTCTACCCGCACACCACTGCTTAGCATTGTGCTGGACGGTTAGCCGGTCCGTCGTTCTCCCCTCTTCCGTTCTCTTTGTGATCCTCCCTCAGTTCTTCCCCCGTTTTTTTTGTTTTTTTCTTAGGAGCCTTCCCAATGATTATCCCCCCAGCCCTTTTAGGTCCGGCGGCCTTCCAGTTCTCCTCCCTTTCTTTCCCCGCTAGTTTATTCTTTTGCCTAGGAGAGGTGTCGCGTGCCGAGTCGAGAGATTGATTGTTTTCTAAAGTTCGTTCTGCGATGGTGTTTGCTCATTCAAAAAAGCTTTCTCTCCCCCTCTTTCGTATCAAATGTCTGTAATCTACCAAGGGCGTGGTGAAGTGGCCGCTAGGCGTTTTTTGGTTTCGTTGTCTTCTTTTTGTTTCTCTGGATGTTTCCTTTTCTTTCTCTTTTCCCCTCTCCACATTTCCTTCATGGTCTTTTTTTTCGCGATCTGCGGGACCGAACGCCCCTGGCTTTAATGTGGTGGTTACCGCGGCGTGACATGGGGTTCGGTGCGCCCTTTTGCCGATCTTATCTTTCTTTGGTCCGGGCGGTTCCTCCCCATCCTCCATGGTATATAGTGGAGAGAGGCTCTCACATTCCTTCGGGAACAACTTGTGCTCGAGCCCCCGTGCGACGATTTCAAGAGCTCTGGTATTAGTAGAAGTTGTTTGGTAGAGCTCATTCGCGTCAGTTCCTTTTCTTTCAATGGCCCTCCTTTCTCGTTCCCCACTTCCCTCTGTACCCGCGCGGAGGAGTTTAAATTAAGAGAATAATTTCTTTTTAAAAGTGATCTTAGTAGAGCTGACGGTGTACCTCACCCTCTTGCCTGTACCTCATAAGACCTTTCTCCAAACCTGATACACCTTCCCTACACATTGAAGTTTCCCGTTAAAATGTTGAGGTTCCTGCTGCCGGTTTTCCGCTCTTTTCTCATGTCCAGACTGCAGGGTTATCGCTGGGAGTCTCACCTTATTTTCCTCCTCCTCCGTTTTTTTTTTTTTTTTTTCTCTCTTCAAACTCTTCCCCCCCAGCCTCTCCTCCCCCTGACGGCTTTCTATCCGCAATATCCCAAGAGACACTGACGCCGCACTCACCTTTTTCCTGTCACTTTTTTTGTATGTATTGCTTTCCCTCTTCTCGCTTTGCGGTAGTGCGTTCCTGATAAGTGCGGTTACCCGTCAGGATGTGAAGCAGGCATTGTTGCGGTTGATTGTATGTCGCTGACGATCTGGCTTTTGACCTCCTTTTCGCGGCATCGTCCGTTTTCCTTTTCTCTTCCCCCATTCCGGCCTTGCTTGTCCATCTTCGATCTCCGAAGATGAAGATACGTCTGCCCCCTCGCGAAGAAATCTAGCCTTTGATCGTCGTCTTTTAGCTTTCCCCTGCAATGTTGTGCCCCCTTCCTCCTGTCCCTCCTCCCCCGCCGCTCTCCTACCGCTTTATGAAAATGGGAAGTTCGGATTCCAATCCGCCCGCCCCTCCATACCGATTATTTTTTTTGACTCCACCCCCTCCTTTTTTTCGGCCGCTATTCACTTATAAATATTTTCAATTTGAAGCCTTGCATTCTTTCGTCTTTTTTAGACGCGGACTGGGCGCTGACCCTTTTCTGGCCCACATCCCTTCGTCGGCTTAAAACACCCCGTTTTAGCGCCTCATCCACCCTTCCCCCTGGCCTTCAGCCAGAGCGGCTTTTTGCTTTGATTCTCTTCTGCCCTTCCCGTTTGTCCTCCATGCTATTTACGCGGTTTGTAAATGTTCTTCCCAGCGCGCATATAAAAGACTTTTTCGACATGACAATCTCTCTCCCCGCCCTGCGGCCCTTTGACTCATTCTTCCCACAGATCGCACCTACTCGTGACCTCATTGCGCGTCAGCGCCTTTGATCTTTCTCTTAAGGATCAGATCTGGAATACCCCCGCTGTCTTCGTGATTTTCTAAAACCAAAATCATCAGTGAAAAAGATAGATTCACCACTCTGTGTTTGTTCGGCTCCCTTTTCTTTGTTAGGCCCTTGAGAAATTCGAATGGTATTGGAGGAGGTAATTTCTGTTCTAAAATCATGGATGGTTATCTAACTCCCCGGTTCGTCCCCGTTTTCGAAGTACCCAGACGCGAGGCAGCCGCGCTGTTCTGCCCTCGGTGTCCTTGTCCCAGTTCCTTTCCCGATTTCCCTCTCCTGACTTTTTATAGGAGATGGCATTTTCGGCGCTAGCTCTCACGTTTTCCGTTCCCCTTCTCCGCTGTGGGCTGTACCTTCAGGGATAACCGTCCAACTCTTTTCTTCTTGTTTTTGCAGCACGGTAATTCGGGAGCTGTCTCTTTAGCCGTGAAGCCCCCCGGGTTGCCTTGCCTTTGGCTCGCTGCTACTTCCCAGCAGTGCCTTATGCCATCTTTCTATAACAGACTTTCCTAAATGAAAACTCGCTGCTCCGCGGATTTTGCCCATCCGGAGTGTTCAGTGTATGGTCTAGCTGACGTTCCATGGTGTTGTTGCGCGAAGATACTCCGTCTTCAGGCTTTCTTCATCACGCCGGGCCCTGGTTCTTGGTCCCCCATTTCCTTTTTCTCCGCAGTGGTTGACTTCTTTTTTCATCGATTAATTTTTATGACGGCTGGGATTGCGTCTCCCTTCCAATCTCCTTTTCCTTCGGCCTGTGGCTTTTTGATAGCCCCCCTTCTGACTGTTTGAAAAATACTTTTTCCAACGATAAAGGCGTGAAGTTTGTTTATGGTGGCTACGTGCCGCCATCCTCAGACCAGTCCCTCCACCTTCGTCCGTAGTTTTATATCCATTTGAGTTAGAGTTGTGCGATCTTACATTGAGACACCCAGTGCAAAGCCCCTCTTTTTTCCGCAATTAGCGGGGCTACGCATTCGTGATGACCGATTAATTTAGAGACTCTGGACTTTTTTTTCTGAAGTTAGTTTCTAGAGTAGACCCTCTCCTTTCTGTCCCATTCTTTTTTAGTTCCAGTTTCGGACAAAGAGTGTAGTGTTAGGACTTTCAACTGTGTATCAGGCAGGTCGATGCCCCTAAACCCCCAGATGTGCGCCAAAAAATGCATTTCTTTCCCCTTTCTTGCCGTCCTTGCGGACGAGTGAATGTTCCTTCTTACTGTTGTGGGGGGGGGGGGTGGCGTTTGTGTGACGGTACTGTAGTGTTCTTTTCGATTTGTTGCTGTTCTTTTCCTCTCTATAGCTTGGAATGATAGAAGGATAGTGGACTCTTAATGCCATATACCTTAAACCCCCCCTCCATGACATCCTTTTCCCTCGTTCCTCCTTTTTACGATTGAGCTCACAGCTCCTCTGTTTCTGTATCAAAGTGCTCTAGTGTGGTCAACCCTTTGCCCAGGCCTTTTTTTCCCCCCCTCCTCTTCTTTTGTCTGAAGTACTCGTTGATCGGTTATCCTCTTTCTTTACAACGTTTGGTGTGTGATTGAGAGCTACCGCCACGCTCTCCGCCTTCCTCCCCCGAAGTCGCTTAACGCACAGTTTCTTGCACCGCTACCTTTGTAGTGCCAGTTTCGTTTTTTCTATCCCCCACTCCTCTGTCTTTTATCCCTCCCTCACGGGAAACTTCTCGTCGAGCTCTGGTTTGGGACTTCTAGCCGTCTTAACCCGACGGCCGTGCCTGAGCACGCCGACGTCATATCGCCACCCTCGCAACTTGAACGACCTCCACCCAGAGGGGAACCTGTTCTCCCTTCCCTTTCCCCCGGCCACTCGTCGTACCTGACGTGCAAGTGTGAAGGCACGTTTGATCTTTTGGTCCAACCTTTTTCGTTGCTTCCCTCCCCCCTTCTTGTCTCTTACCTTTTTCCGCAACCCCATTTGTCGCGCGCCAAATGCGTGATTCGCATAGGCTTCGCCCTTTTTAACCTCGGCTCCTCTTCTCCCTCTTCTCTTACCTTGATCGTTTTCCCCGCAATCTTTTCCGTACCGTGCGGAAGCCTCCTGTTTTTCCCCCCCCCCTGCGCCCGATTTGTTAGCCTTCACCAATGACTATCGGGCTGATAGCACAACGCACTATCTTCCGTGTTTTCTTATTTTCTTCGTGGTTTGGTGGCCCTTCCCCCCCCCAACACCCGTCAGCCATTATCGTTGTGGTCGTATTCGAGCATCAATTTTCTTTCTTTGACTACTCCCCCAAGCGGTACGATCAATGATCTGAAACCTCGTCCCTCGCGGGCTCTTATTCGATGACCCTGAGCCCTCTCTTTTTTTTCCCGCGTGACTGCAAGACCGTACATGATTTCTTTGTATGACCCCTTCGCTTCCCAGCCTCACCTTCCTCGGCCACACTCTACGCTTCGTCAGTCGGCTCGACCGATCCACTCACGTGTCGAGAACTCCATTCCTTTGCTCGATACTCTTTTCATTTCTTATCTTCCTGCCTCCCCCCTCCATTCCGGCGATGGCCCACCGCACCACTGATTAAGGGTCGCCTTTTGTCTTCCGGTTCAGCCCCCCCGCTTTCCCCCCCCCCCTCATCTTGTGACGTCTTCATACCCTTCTTCCTTGCAATTCCCCATAAGCAAATGTTTTTCAGCTTATCTGAATCCTCCCCCCCGAGGATGACTCGTCCCCTTCCTTCCCACGGTCGATGGCGACAAAGATATTCCCCTGCAAGCGCCTACCCAAAATTAATCGTAGGAATAGTCTCTTTCCCTTAGCTATCTTTCTTTTCTTTATCGCCTCCCGTTCTTCCCCCCTTGCCTCCTCTGGGTTCCCTCGCTGCCGCTTTCCACAACGCATCATGCGATGAGTCGGCCAACAATCGGTTCTCGTAGTGCCTCACTGCCTGCGACCACCTCTCAGCGCCCCTCCCAAGGCCCACCCTTTCTCGTTATGACTTTCGCGGTCCGGGCGATCGTCCATGATTCCTTGGATGGATATAAAACTTTTTTTCGATCTTTATCTTTTCTTCTACCTTCTTCCTTTATTTCCCTGATCAAACTGAGATGACGGCGTGCCTGTATGCCCTTCCTTTATTAGAGGAGTTTCGACTTGTTCTGAGCAAGGTTGTTTCCTCAGGCTGCGATTTCAGCAGATGTCGATGCGCCAAGATCCTTTCTCTTCTTTACTTGCCTTCTCCCTCTTTTCGGCCGCATGCTTTAACCCCAAAAGCGTTACGCCTAGAATGGGATTACAAGTTACTTCCCATAACACGTCACCCGCCGCGCTTTGCTGATGCGAAGCAACTTGGTGATTGAAGAACAGAGTGTGTTCCTCTTTCTTCCTCCGCCGTATGTCCCCTTCCTTTGATTCAGCGCAGTCAAGTCATGGCTGCCCCCCCTTCATCTTTTCGACCGCTTGTCAGGTCTTTATTGGATTAATACCTCGACGAAACTTGGAAGGTTTCGTGCTAACGTCTTTTTTGTCATTTATCGGGGGCCCCTTTTTGCTTACTCCCCCACCCACATTGGCCGCCAGGGATATACGCGGGATTTTCTTCGACTCTCAGGGCCAAGTTCTCTTTTGTCTCTCAAGTCGTCTCGCTCCCCTCTCACCAGCTCTTCCGTCTGTCCCCCGTATGGGGAGTATTCAGCTTAATATTAGAAGCTAGGGAGCGGCATGGAAGCTGTTGATGATCTTGCCTTTCTCCCCTTTCGGAGAAGAGCAAATAGTAAGAGCCTCAGGCCGGGATTCATGGCTTATAGAGCTTCCGGCTCACATCTGAGACTTTCACTCCTGCCCTTCCCTTCCACACTCCTTCCGCAGTCCAAAATTTCCAGGACTTTGCGGTTGCGTAAGGTGGCTTGGACGTCCGGGGTTTTCTCGCTTTCAGAGTTTAAATCTTTCTTTTCTTTTTTCTTTTCCCCCCTTTGTTTTTTTTAGAGAGATTTTCCTCGGACACGAGAGACCGAAGCCTCCCGATCCCTTGAATTACCTGAAGCTTGCTGTTCCCTGCGGTTTTTTTTCTTACGGCGGGCTTCTTTCCCTCGCGTTTGGTAGTCCATGTCTTCGTTCCCTTTCCCCCCTGTGGATTTAATGGTGAGCTTGAGGTTGCGCTGAGATTGAGTGCTGTGAAAGAAGATCCTCTTCTTGGCCGTTTCGCGATCAGTCGGCAATTTCCTTGCCTCCCCTTTTCTGCCGATTTAAGATGAAGTCGACGACCCCACTAAGGAGACGATTCTCGGCACTCGGACTCGCTTTCACGTCGAAAATGTGTTTTTTTGGTCATTGACCGAACCCCTTCTCCTCCTCCTCTTCACGGGCCCCCCCTTGTGTTCTTAAGAAGCCACGGCCCATCGCCCGAGAGAAGAATAGTGCCTAACCCTTCGTTTTTCTCCGCGCTTTATTCCTCCTCACGGTAAAGCCCGTGTCGGTCCTTGCACTTTGATCGCGATGTCCCGGGACCAGTCGACTTGCCTCTGATTCCGTCACATCCACCTTCGAAAGCATCAGTTGAGATCCAATCCATCCTTAGTCCCCCCTACGTTTCTACCCCTGCTTTTTTGAAAGTTTTAGTAATGTTGAAAGAGTTGCGGTCCTTGCTCTCCCCCGCTGGGGTAAAATGATGACTTACCCCGTTCGTCCCGAATTTTAAATCTTTTCCCTTCATAGACCCTTCTCTCGCCGGAATCTCTCCCACTTTTGCTAGGCAAAAGCTACAACTCCGTAATCAATTCAAGACGCAGTTCTCCTGACTACTCCGGTTGTTTGATTCCCAGGTATAACCTTCGTGAGAACTGAGCCGCGGAAGATTTTCGAGTCCTGTCAACTTCTTTTGATACAAGCAAGGAATCTTACCCGATCCTGCCTAGCACAATCATAAATGGCCGGTTTCCTTTTTTAGTTCCTCTCCGGTGGCTGTGAGGGCCGGTTGCCCCTAACCGATTTGTCGCAGTTACTTTCTTAACCAACTTTATGCTTACCCGAAGCGTTGACCCCGTTCCGGTCAAAAGAAGGCCGATTGCAATCAGAGAGGGAACGACTCACTCTCGTAGCTTTTGAAACCTCTGTCTCTTAATTTTCCGTTCTCGAGTGGAATTGCAGTGGTCTCTTTGTCGAGGACGTTTTCCGTCTAATCCCCGTCCTGTCCTTCAATCCCTTCTAACAGCGCCCTCCCTTTTTCTGGTATGGGGAAAATTTCGTGGAGTATGTTCTTTCGTACTGTCCTTCTCCCCTTCTTGGCTTCCTTCCCCTGACGGTGTTCTCTCTTCCTCCCCCTCCATCATGTGGGGGCATTCCTCATCATGCGAGAGCTTACGACGAACAACTCGTATGATGACGTAATTTGACTTTTTTCTTTTTTTTCTTTTTTTTTTTCTGGTGGGGGACTCCCCTTCCCTTCTTTCTTAGGTTTTCCTTAGGTATCTCTCCTTGACGTTTTTTAGTAGTGTGGAGGCTCTAGTATGATTGAATTCTATGTTCGTCCTGCAGCTCGCTCATGATATTCTGTTCCCTTCATTAGCCGCTGTCAAGGCTTTCTATAGCTCCCCCCCCCCCCTATAGGAGTTCTCCCCGTATTTAACTTTCCTTGCAATTACAATACTGATTTAGAAAGTGATATCTCCCGCAGAATGTTGTACCCACTTGAACTCCCTTAACCGATAAATTTTTTTGGATCCTTTTGTTGATGGTTTCCGTTGCCCCCCAGAACGAAGCCCTCCGAAACCCTTGACAGCGTGTTTTGTGAAATCCCTGTTCCCCTTTTATATGTCAATTTTTTTTGAGACCCCTGACCTCCGTTGCGACGGGTACCTCCCAATAGCTGTTTCGCCTTGTTCGCTGAACTTCTGCTATCGGGGGCTAAGAATTAACTCACTACTTGACCTTACGTTTGAGTATTCGAGCGTACCTATGCGATTCATCTCATTTGATTTTGCCTCCTCAACTAGGCCACACATGGTAGTGGGTTCAGCCGTTTTTTTCTCCGTGTTATCTTCCCCAACTCCCCCCCATCTATTCAAACTTTTTCTCGCCTCACCCTTTCTTCTGCGAGAGTTTCCTTTTTTGTTTCTG
>Ga0179593_1611152_pt1 | contig 11831 bp, 20 predicted proteins | sample CZODoug2_1_08_16_FD_185931 | JGI IMG/M metagenome (GOLD analysis project Ga0179593, IMG submission 185931) | Vadose zone soil fungal communities from Angelo Coast Range Reserve, California, USA - CZODoug2_1_08_16fungal (PacBio error correction) | ecosystem: Environmental > Terrestrial > Soil >... | reverse complement strand
GTTTTCCCCCCTGTACAACCAGGAACAATGTGGTCTGCATGGAGGCGGCCTTTGTTTTCGCCGCGTTGCTATGTTGATCGTGGACGATTTTAGATTCGATGCGTGAAAGGGGATGTTTACGGTCTCTTTCCCTGTTATGTCAGGGGTCCTCCCTTTTTGGAAATTTTTTCTTTTTCTTGACATGGGAATCTGGATTTCTGGACCCCAAATCACATACATCGCCTCCCCCCGTTTCCTCTCCCCCCCTTGTTCCTGCCCGGAGCTTTCTATTTTTTCCTTATTCCGGATTCCACTGTTCGTTTCCCATTGTTGCATTTAATCAGATACTGTGTTGGACTCCTTCGATGCCTTTTGCCGACCCATCCCGTCATGTTCTTTATTCTGCCCTGATTCTCTCCATCCTCTTTCTTAATTTCAAGCGTGCGTCCCAACTTTCCTAACCTTTTTTATTTCCCCCTTTTGACTTTCTGGCCTGTGGTCCCTCCCCCGCCTACTCCTTCCTTTTAATGTCCGGACTCTTTTGCGACGCCGCCTTGTTTTTTTTTTGGTTGGGTCCAATTTTTCTTTTATACCTGAATTTCTTGCCAGAAGAGCCCCACCCCCCTGAACGTTCCCAAAGCGTTCCTCATTTCCTTTCGAAGGTTGCTCCCCTCCTTTGGGTTTTTTTGTTTTTTTTTTTTTCTTTTCGCTGTACCTTTTTTTAACGCCCTCGCCGATTTCTTCTTCATATTCGATTCATCAGGCCGTTGGACTTCCTTTTGGAGGCCCCCCCCTTTGTCCTTTGTGTCTCTCATGTTTTTTCCTCTTTTTACGGTTTTAATTCCGGGTCCCACCTTACCCCGAGGTGTCCCGCTCCTCGGTTTTTTGATATGGCCCCATGTTTATTTTTTCTGATTTTTTCCTGGATTTTTTTTCCCCCCCCCTACGGGACAACATCGTCCTGGACAGGGGGGCTTTTTGTTCAACGGCGTGTCCCCTCAGTGAACCGGTGTGTCCAGGGTGGCAGGAACGTGGCCGCTTTTAAACAACCCGCCCCCCGGATACCCTTGTTTCATTTTGGATTCCCATTTTCGCCGGGGCCTGGTGGCAATATGGGAAAGCCACAAAAATAAGTTCTTACCCCCCCTGGAAATTCCTTTGACTTTTATTCCCCAATGAAGGGTTTTTCGTTCCTGTGTTTACATTCACACCTCGATTAAGTTCTTCGCCTTTCTTTTGATCTCCATGCTTTCATGACGGCCAGCCCTTTGTTTCTCCTTTTGTTCCCTTCTTTGTTTTTTTTTCATTTAAGGTTTAGTTCGGTCCCCTTTCCCTCGGAAATCTCCTCCTCCCCCCCCCCTTCAATCCCGGTTCCACCCCTTTCTCTTAGCACAGTGCTTTCTTCCTCCCCCCCCCCAGTTATTTGCAGTGAACTGAATTGCCCCCTTTTAAAAACTTCGTTTTTCAGCCAAGGGTCCCTTCTCCCCCCAAATTTGTCTTTAAATTTTATTCCCCCCAGCTTCTCTGATTCACCGTTCCGTTCGGTCAGGGCGCCCGACAAATATATTTGTTTCTTCCCCTCACTTTTTTCGTGTCCCGTTCCCTACTCCAAACCCCCGTTTTTTTTTTATTTGAATTAGTGGAAGTCACCCCCCCCCTAAACTTCCGCTTTTTTGTTTCTTTGCCTTTTTTAGTAGGCTTGCGATACCGGCGTATGGCCCCCTTTTTCCTCCTTTGCCTTTTTCCTCCCCATATTTCAGAAGAGATTTTTCTATTTTTTTTTTGCGGATGACCACCGTTTTTTCCAACCAAGGCCTCCCTTCCCCCCTGGGCCTATCGTTTGTAGATCTTCCTATTCGTCGCTCTGGTAATTTAGACTTGCCGCCTTTTGTGCCAGGGCAATTTTTTTGCGGGAAGGCATCGTCCCCCCCCCCAAAACGTACCTTTCTTTGACCCGAACTCGTTGTTTGAAGACGGTCCGCGCCTTTTCCTAATCAATGCGTTCAATTCTTTTGCCGTACTTTTTCCCTTCTTTTTCCACGTGCCACGGTACTTCCTTCCGGCCGGCAACCTCCTCCGGTTTGACTTATGAAGGGCACAAACAACCGCCTCGTGGACCTTACTCCAGTTGACGTGAAGGCCGCCTTCGGCTTTTTTTTTTTTGCCACCAACGGTTCTCTTTTTTTGTGAGACCTGTTCGGAGCCCACTTGTGTACTCCCATATTTGTTTCATGGCCATGGACTTACTTTACCCCCAACCGATGTATCTTGCTGTTCTTTAAGTTGCCAGAAAACGACTTTTTCTTCCTCCCCCCTCCGTTGTTGGTTTCTTTCTTCTCTTCGTTAATACAGTCGCTCACCTTCCCTGGCCATCGCGAGTGTCCATTGATGCGCCCTGGAAGTCATTCCCACAACTTCTCCCCCCCCCCCAAAGTTTTTTTCGAAACATCGACTCCCCCCTTGACAAGTTTTTACGCAATTTTAAGACCTCCATCGGAACTGCGGTCATTGCCCCGTTTTTTCATTTTCTTGCGACCCTTCTCCTACGTATACAAATCTCGGCCTCTTCATTACCCGTGGATTCTTCCTCTTTTTGCAACCTCATCGCCCAACGGGTTCTTGAACTCTTCCCATTCCTTCCCTTCTACTTTTTTTTTTTTGATTGCCCGAAGGACAGGCCCCGTGTCATTGCTTTAGGTTTTTTGGGAATCTTTCCTGTCTCGTTTTGGGCAACCGCCCCCTTTTCCGGAAGTTGGCTGGACCTCTTTTCTGGATGGTCGACAAGAAGATGCCCTCATCCACACCCCACCGAACGCTTGTTTCCCCCCCCCCCTTTGATTCTTGTTGGAACGCTGTGGTCATAGCCCGGTCCCCTTTCGGCTCTTCGCGCCTATTTTGCGCCAAAAAGGCACCCTTTTTTTAGTGTCTTTTTTTTCGAGCCTTTCAAGTTACTCCCCCCCCCCCCCGAAAGTACCCCCCCCCCCTCGTGGTATGTTGTGTTCTTCCTCGTTTCCCCATTCAAAGGCCCAAGACCTGAGAGTTCGCCTTTTTCTTTTTACTGTGACCGAAAATTCTTTCCCTACTTTTGGGTTCCTTTCCCCCCCTCTTTGGAGAAGTAACAACCCCGTGACTGCTACATCGGGATGCTCCAATTTGTAAAGGTGACGTGTCATTCGCGTTTTGTTCCCTTCCCTCTGGAAGGTGTTCCGTTTTTAATTCCCACGGTCCCCCGGAATTCGTCCTATTTTTTGCTGGCCCAGATTGCTTTTCGTCGTTGGTATACTCTTTTTTTTTAAATTAATTCCTTTCCCCACCAGTCGAACTCCTTACCTGACAGAATGACACACTCCCTTTTTCCCCCCCCGTCTTCTTCTTTGAGCATTTCCACTTTCTACCCCCCGATCGAGGGTTTCTTTTCGCTTCATTCACCAAGGCATTCGTGCCCCACCAGGATTGCGGTAGCCGCAAAGTCTCCTTTTTTTTTTTTCCGCCCCTTATTTATTTTTTTTTGCCCCTTACCACTTGAAAGCGGGCTAGCCCTTCCCAAAAATTCAAACCAATTCTTTTCACAACCTTTTGTTTTTTCCTTCCCCACGCCCCACTTCCCCTTTGTCCGTTGGTCACTCGCCGTGGGAAAAAAGCCCCCCCCCCAGCCAGTTGACCCACGATGTGGGCTGGCATTCCTTTCCCGTGGGACAAACAATCAGCTTGTTTTTTTTTCATACCAACGCCGATGATTTGAAATAGGTTCCCCATTTTTTTAATTCACTTTTTCCCCCACTTCCTTCCACCAAACGTCGCCCCCTCCCCCCCCCATTTAGTCGCCACCCCAACCCCCCTTTATCCTGAACACAGGGTCACTTCTCCTTCCCAAGTATCGACGGATCTTCCCAACCCCAGAGGGGGCTTCCAAAACCTCCCACCCTTTACTTTTTCCCCCCCAAACAAAGCCGTCCGGCATTTCCCTTCGCTGCAATAAGAAACCCTTCGGGTTCCGCGGCTTTTCCGCCACTCTTTTAGGCTTTTTTTCACGATTGCCAGTTTTTTTCGGTACTACTTTAAAGATTTATTTCTTTCGGAGGGCACCCATGCGATCAACCATGATTGTTTCCCCACCTTGTTTTGTCCTGTTAGCGGCACCCCCTTTTTTTTCAACCCGTCCCTCACATGTTTTCCAGGTTTTCCTTTGACACTTTTTCCTTATGTGGCGGCACTTGAAGTTTCCCATTTGAAGTTTCCCCTAGAGGTTTTGAACCCCCGTTCCCCCTTCCCTGAATACGGAAGCCCCCTCCTCGGTCCCTAAAGTGGATGCTTGGCTGGTCTCATGGAGGATTTGGTTGCGATCTTTTTCCCAAATTCCAGCTGGTTTTTTTTCCAGTAGGAAACTGCCAAGCGGCAATCCTTTTTCCCCCCCGTGTTGAAAACGCCTCCACCCTTCGGAAGGTTGCACCGTACCCCCCGGTTTTAATCCGCAATGCTCGGATTACACCCTTCTAATTTTGTTCACGTCACAGGCCTTTTTTGCCCCACCCTCCCATTTGTTTTAGTGCGAAACCTACACTTTGAAAGAGTTAGTTGCCCATCTATTCCTCCTCCTCCCCTTGTCTTTTGTCTATCCTCTGATAATAGTTTTCCCCTTCACGGAACGACCAGTGTCTTTCTATGGCGTTCGGCCCTGTCTAGCATGCGCTTCCTTCTTTCGAGCCAGCGTCAGACTATTTCTTCTACGTTTCACCCGGGCTGTGGGCTGCAGTCTTTTTAGTGATTGGAAAATTACTCGTTTACAAGGTCCACTTTTCGTTTTTGTTCCTCGCGACTCATTTTTCTTTTTCAGGTGCATCTGGATTTCTTCGGCCCTTTTTCCACGTGCGAAGAACCCGCCGCTTCCTTAGCCTGAAGGATTCAGACTTTCACTTTTCTGTTGCTTCCAATGTCGTCCATGGTTTGCATTGGATGGTTGCTTTCCCACCCGAAGGGTAAATGTATGTCCTTTCCCCAAAGGCCGCCAGTCCGCATTCCTTCCACTTGAAACTGTTTGCGCTTTGATTCTCCCCTTCCTCTTTTCTCATCTTCAACCTTAAGCCCTTTGTTTTGCTCTCGGGACCTTTTTTTTTGCGCGCCTATCCTTTTCCTTTTTCTACTCTTCCGCGGCTTTCGCAAGTGACCGGCGCACCGAAGGTTCGTTTGTTTTCACCCGCCGATCCATCCCCTCCGTTTTTACATTTTTCTCTCTTCATCGGGGCCTCCCCCCCCTTGACTTGCTTGGTTTGTTCCTCTAGTTTTGGAATCCTTCAGACGATTTGATTCAGCCCCCTTTTCCCGAACCTGTATCAAGCCGGTTCGTTTTTCTCCCTTTCGTCTTTTCCTTGTTGGGAGATAATGTTTTCTCGCTTTATTTGAATTCCGGCCCTTGTACCCTTTCACACCTACCCTGTCCCGGCAAGCGTGTGGTTTCTTCATTTCCCCTGGGATGATTTTCTGCCCTTTCACTACCCTCAGTCAAATTTTTTTCTCTTTTCCCTTTTGGGTGGCTTTTTTTTCCTGTCGTCTGTTTCCCCCCCGAAATGGTGTGGTCTTTTTTTTTTGCCCCTTTTCCCTAACGCGTTCCCGATCCCTCTGTTGGATGGCCCCTCTCCGCGTTTCCTGATGGCCGGGGAACTGTCACTAACTGGGGCGCTTTGGCCCCAACTGGGCAAGGGAGTTTTCCCTGCGTCCCCCCCCCCTCCCTTTCCCTGGTCTTGTTTCCCTAATTTTGTTGAATTCTCCCCTGACTCCCGATCTTTTTCCTCCTTCCCTTTCGAATTGCTCAAGACGGGCACTTTTTTTTTTTTTCTGTTTTCTCCCCCTTCCGTCGGGTCCTTTCTGTTTTTTCGATCAGGATTTTTGAGTTCCCTTCTTCCCTGGTTTCTCAATTAACTCTACAGGAAATGTTTCGTCTAACAGCCAGCATTTGCCGCACCACACCTTCCTGAAATGCCGGCCCCTTTTCTGTCCCGAAAATTCCCCCCCCCCAGGTCACTAAAGTCACTATTCCCCGTTTGTATACGTTTCCCTTTTTTACCTGTTTATGATAAAGAACTTCCTTTCCCCCCCCGTGATCTGTTTTTTTTTTTTGTGTTCCTAGAGTTGACGCCCCTTTCCCCCTTTTAATCTCTGTTTCCCGTCCCCCCTCCCCTCCTATGGTTAAATAGCCCTCTTTCCGAATGAGGGGCTTTTTTTGACAAACCCCCACCCCCCTTTTTCCGGGGGTTTGTTTTTTTCCCTCCTTTTTATTGGATTGCGTTCTAGCTTTTGTGCAAGCCCTTGCCGACAGTTTTCGTCTTTTGTCTTGCCCAAATGCACCGAAGTTCGCTGCCCTTGCGTTTTCTTTTTCGGCGGCTTTTCACCACCCACGGCACCCCCCGACTTTACCCTGCTATTTTCATTTTTTTTAATTTGGCGTATCGATTCTCTCCAGCGGGGTTTTCCCTCGTCCCAGCCGCTTCGGTTTTTTTTCCCACGCAGATTTTTTTTTTTTTTTCCACGCAAAATATTCCAAAAGACCTTTTTTTTCCTCATTGGGTTTGGACCAATTTTTTTTTTTTTTTTTTTTTCACTGTCCTCAAGTTCTTGGGAATGGGCCTCACTCGGGTCCCTCGGGCGATGGCTGTCTTCCGGGATTCCCCGATTCGGCCCGTTTTGTGACGGTTGATCGGTCGTGACCCACTTCCTCCCCACCGGCATGGCCCAAACCCCCCCCCATTTTTTTGCCCCGTGACATTTCCCTTACCCTTTTGGGACGTCTTTTAATTTTTTTTCGACCCCCCGGTGGCCCTTTCCTGTTTGTCGATTTCGGGATCGCCTTATTTATAATTGTGGAACATGGGAGGCTCCCCTTTTTGTCCTCCCCCTTCTTTACCCCTTTCTCTTATTTGACTGCTGATTGTCGTTCTTTTACCCCAGTAGTTTCTGTCTTTCCGGAGACAATTTTTTTTTCCTGTCCTCTCCTCCTTGTTTTTTGTTTTCCTTTTTTTTTCTTTTTCCTTTACGATGCTTTTTCCTTCCGTACTCGTTCACACGGCCCACCCCCGTTTTCCTAAAGGTGAGCGCCCCTTTGGCCCCTCTTCCCCTGCCCCAAGGCGAACATCTCGTGTTTTCCCTCAAGCTCCGTTCCCTCGTTTCCCCTTCTTCAAAACATTGGAATCCCCCTGTTCTCTTCCCCCCGGTCCCCCGTTTGTTTTTTCAATTCTTTTGCCATGTTTAACCACCCTGCCCCCCCTTTCGCACTTTTCTTAACTTTCCCTGGATTTCCCCCCCTTTTGCTTTTTGGTGACCTCCCTCATCGCCCACCCTTCTTTTTTTTTGACCAGACGCCTTTCCCGTCTCCCGCGGCCGTTTCTTCCCCAATGGCATGATGCGGATCCCTTTTCATATTTTCGTTTTTGCTCCAGCTTTTTTTTCCAAGGGCCCTTCCTCCACCTTCCCTTTTTCTCCTTCCTCTCAGTCTCCACGGGACCCTGGCTTTTTTTTTCCTTCCTTCTGAGGCTTGGTGTTCCTTTAACTCCCCGCCGGGAAAAATTTTTCATATGTGCTTCGCGCATTGCTTTGCCCCCCATTCCACGCTTTTCCCTGGGTTTTTTCCGGACCCGCGGTCATTCGTTTCCCAACTTTCGAAGCCCCTTTCACCCCCGGAACCTCTTCCGTTATTTTTTTTTTTTTTTTGCTCGTTTTAATTTCAAAGGTTCGTCTCCCCCCGCTGTGGCTTGGATGAAGGTCCCCCCCCCCTCATTCCCGTAGATCGAGGTTTCTTTCCCTTTCCCTCCCCCCCCATGATTTTTTTTTTCCCTGATAACTTCGGGTTTCGACCCTTTTTTTTTGTACACCAGGTAAATCCCTTTCTTGTTTGGATTATCTCTTTGGCGTACCTTTTTTCTCCTATACCTAAAATAAAGCTTCCGGTTGTGAGGCAGATGCTGTTTATTCCGGGTTCCGCGGGCCCCTGTTTTTTTTCCTTTTTTCTTCCTTTTAATCTTTTTTTTTTCGATTTATCTTTCTTTCCCCTCATGACCCTCAGCCAGAACAGCCTCCATCTCATTATTCGTTTTGAAAACCGTTTTTTGGTTTTTTTTCCTTAGAAAAGGCGAATCCTTTTTTTTTTCTTTTTTTTTTTTTGTGCTGGATGAATTCAACCTACAAAACGTAAGGATGATGTCTTGTCCACCCCCCCCCCCCCCCCCCCCCCCCCCCCCCCCCCCCCCCCCCCCCCCCCCCCCCCCCCCCCCCCCCAGGAATTTATTTGGCCGCTTTTTTTTCCCACCCCCCTTTGTTTTTCTGTTTGGCCCATGTGCCACTTGACCCGCCTCCGACCCCATCCACCCTCCCCCTCTAAAATTTTGCTTTCCTAACGAGGCAGTTCCGTCCTTCCCAGTTCCCCCCTTGCACCACAGGTTCGGTAGTCTTGCCGTTGAGGGAAAAAACCCGCACCCGACCACGTCTGTTTTGTGTTCGCCGTCCCCGTACCCCCCCTTTCCTCCTGCTCGATGTTGGCAGAACCCACTCCCCTGTGAAGGGAACATTCCCTTTTCCCCCTCCTTGATGGCCCCGGAATTTAAACTGCAGTCCCCGAACCCCCCTTTAGCCCCCCAAAAACACACCGGTGCCCCGCCGAACCCCCCATTGCCCCCAATCCAACTCTTTTTATCCCGTCTCTCTTTTTTCTTGAAAGCCAAATCTCTTCAACAAAAACTTTCCCCCCCCAAGACGCGCCCCCCCCCAAACTCCTTGGCCTTTTTTTGGACGATGCCAATCACCCTGAACACCCCTTTTCGGTCTTTTTCTGTTCTTTCGGCTGCGCCCCTCCTTTTTTCTTAGCGATTAAAAGCCTTGGGGGTTGCTGTTCCATTCTTGCCTGCCTGCCCTTTTCAGCTCTTCCCGGTCTTTTTACCAAGGCACCTAAGCCCCCCACAATGAGGACCCCCATCGGTCCCCTTGTAGCGGCCCAAGATTCCAACCCGCCCATTTAGCCCCTTCAGCCTTCTTTTAACCCGCCGGATTTGTTTTTTCATTCAGTGAACACGAATGTCTCCCCTAGTGGATTCCCAGTTGTCCGAATCGGTAAGGAATGCACTTTTCTTGCCCTCAGTTGCGTCTCCCCTGGGAGCGTGCTTTTTTTCTTCGTTCCCTTTTCTGGCGCTTTTGTCGCCGTGATCCAGATTTTTACCCAGGGAAAACTCTCTGGCTTAAATTGTGTTTTTTGCCACTCCGGGCAGGGCTTTCCCGGTCCACAGCCCCTCCCGCGCCCTGGGACATATCCTTTCAACGAATCTCTATTCGCTTCTCCCCCCTGATCAAGTACCGCCTTTTTCGGCGTGAAACCACCCCGTCCCGCATCGATCTCCCCTTACGGGAACAGTATGGTCAGAGATTCTTTTCCCTCCCTCCCGTGTTGGTTGTTTCTTTTTCTTAGCTTAGCTCATGGTTTTTTCAATGACGTTTGTGTCCTTCTGATGTCCCCCGTCTTTCCCTTGCGAGGTTCGCCCTTTGCCTTTCGTTTTGTTTTAAATCTTGCAGCATCTTTTCTTTTTTTATCTTACCTGGGCTGTTTGAATTTTTCTTCTCTCCTCTTTTTTTTTTAGGATGAAGTCCGCCGTAAACGGTCCCCATTATCCTAAGAAAGCCCCCCCCTCTCCTTTTTTTGGTTATTTTTTCCCTTGGTTATCTCCGGAGGACCCCCTTCATCGCCTCCCCCCATACGATACCACTTTTTATCTTGAGCTTCGCTGGGCATATTTGGACTTCCCCCCCTTCTGACCTTGGTTGCTCTTCTTCCTTTCTTTTTCAAACTCTGTCCAGGAATTGAGCCTTTTCATGGACCCCTTCAATGAAGCCTGTTCTTCCCCCCCCCCTACACTTTCTTTTCACATGTTTCTTTTGGTTTTTCCCACCAATCCGACCCTTTGGGTTTTGACCTTTTTTTCCCCGTGCCTCAAGACTCACCTTGGACCTCTGCCGCATATGTTTTCCCAGGCCGTGCCTCGACCTTCGTGTCCCCTGTGGCGATAACTTTTCTGAAGTTCTTTTTAAACAGAGCCCCTTCCCCTGCCGAAGGTTTTCTATTGGCATAGAAGGTTTTTCCCCTCCCTTTCCGTTGGGAGTTTTCCTTATCTTTTGTGCCGACAATCGTCCTGATTTTTTTCTTGCCGATCCGTTTTTTATCAATGTCTGCTTTCCAGGTTAGGTTGACTTCCCCTGTCCCGGTTTGTTTGGCGCTTCCTTCTTTTTTTATGGACGTTTTTGGCCCCAACTTTAATTATTGGCCCAATATGTTCAAAGCAGAGGGCGTTGAGTTCTTTTTGGTTATTATTTTCTTTTAGGTTTTTTTTGTTTGTGTTTGGCTTTTGTCCTAGGCTACCCGGTTCTCCAGGGAAACACATTTTTAATGGAAATAGTTCCCCTTGATTAACTCACGGCTCTTTCTTTTAAAAATGGTTGTCCTCGGTCTGGAGTTTTTTGCCTTTCGGAACGCTTTTACACCCCCCTTATCCCCTTTTTATTACTAGACGATTTTTCCCCCTGTTCAAGTGAATTCGATGCCGACAAAATTCCTTTGTCCTTTTTTACTTTAATCCTGGACGTTTTTTCCCTCACCTTTTGATCTATAAACCCCGCATCTTTCTTCGGCCTTTTATTTTTTCTCTCCCAGGGACGGCCCCCCCCCGCCCGTTTTATATAGTAATTTTCCCTCTTTATGTTCCGAATCATTGTCTTTTTTGTTCGCCACTCTTGCCATGCCCCCATATTACTTTTCTCCCATGAACTTTTCCCCCCCCCTGTTATAAACCCTTTCTTCCTCCTTTCCTTTTGCCGCCAAACCTTTAGACTCCCTGGCCCGCGTTTGGTTTTACGTCCCACTTTTTCATTATTCTTTTCGGACTTTTTTGTTCGCGTTTCACGGACAAAGGTTTCTTTCCCCTTTTCCCCGATTTTAGACTCACTTTTTATCTTGTTTTTTCGGTTTCCTTCGAGTGTAACGTTGACACATAGATTATCTCTCCTTGTACCCCTTCCCCTACCGCGGATTTCTATTTTTTGGCCTTTGTCCATTAGATATTCCCAAGCCCACCATAACCGACGTTCCCTTTTGATTGACATTTTCCCTCTTTCAGGCGATGGACCTTTTTGGTTTTTGGCGGTTCTGCATGTTTTCACCCCCTCCCTTTTCTTTCAGTTTTTTTTTTGCACCCTATGCTGTTCCGTTGGAACTTTTTCCGCAGGGCCGTCATTTCATTCTCAGATTGTGGACACAAACACCCAATCAATAAAGTCTCTTCCCCCCGTCGCCCCCCTTTTCAGTGTCTCTTTGCCATCTTCTCGCCACCGTTTTAATTTTTTTAAACCCCAGCCGCTCCGTTTCCCCCCCCTTTTTTTTTGGGGCCCCTTCTGTGCCTCCCCCTTCTATTCCCAAACGTCCATTACCTTGGGTTTGGTTTTTTTGCTGGCTCTTTAGGACTTGCACTTCCTTTGCCTTCACGCTTTTGCGAGGTATTTTTCGGTGATTATCTTTAAACGGGAAATAGATCATCCAAATGTTGCTCCCCTTGTTAGTGACACTGTTCCGCCCTCATTTTTTTCACCACCACCTTGCTCACCTTGAATACTCCTGCCCCCTCCTGGAGCTCTCGGTCCTGTTTTTTTTCCCCCACCAAAACGGGTTCGGTCGCGTCCCATTTTTCGCCAATGTAGATGTCGCCTCTTTTTTTTGACTTGGATGTTTCCCCTCCATTTTTTGAGCCATCAAACTTCTACCTTCGTTGTATTGATTGTGTCTAGACCCCCACAGCTGTTTTTCCCGTATTCCCCTGAATACCAAACGC
>Ga0179593_1509451_pt1 | contig 11831 bp, 13 predicted proteins | sample CZODoug2_1_08_16_FD_185931 | JGI IMG/M metagenome (GOLD analysis project Ga0179593, IMG submission 185931) | Vadose zone soil fungal communities from Angelo Coast Range Reserve, California, USA - CZODoug2_1_08_16fungal (PacBio error correction) | ecosystem: Environmental > Terrestrial > Soil >... | reverse complement strand
TGACAGGGTTAGGGCTGTTCTTCATCTAGTCCAATTAAGGGAACCCGATGGGTCCCCTACAGACTTGGGCACTATCATGCGGAAGAAAGGACGTTTTGTTGGCGCTTCGCAACAACGCGGTTTCCACCTAGAATTTCTGAGGTCCCCGTTGGCACCCCGCGTAAACGATCAGGCAACCCATCCATTGGCTTTACTCCCCTATTCTTGCCCTCGCAGTGGCCCTTGACCCCCCAAGCTCCCGCCTCTTCGCCCAGCGATTCACGACGGGGGCTGTTTGATAGCGCGCCCGCCCCCTTTGTCCGGCGCGCCTTTCTTACTGTTCCACGTATCAAGGCCTCTTTAGCTAGACTGCCCCCTCCTTGTCATCACTCGCAAAACAGCGATCGTGCGTGCCCAACCCCCACCCCCCACTGCTACGAGGGTTTGTGACGGACACTTGATGCTTCGTCATACTTTTCATGGTTCCCTAGTCACCCTTGAATCTTCTTCTCCATACCACTCCGATTCTGTCTTATGATTCTCTTCCCCCCGGCGTTTGACGCGCCGCTTTTTTTCCCCCTCCCTGAGATTTAGGTTCACTCCGCGCCAGCAAGGACTCCTGCAAGCATTGGGCTCTTCTGTCTCCATGGTGAGTCGCCTTCGATTTTTCAGTCCCTGTCCCCTGCTGGAATCCTGAAGCCGTCCCAGCGGGCTATAGCTTTTTTTTCCCCACGCGCCAATGGAAGTTCCTGTCCACTTTTCCCCCTTGCCAGCGTTCCAAAGCCCCCAGCTCCCGACCCCACCGGGCTTTTGCTTCGCCCTCGCTGCTCCTTCTTGAGCCCGGCGCTGGCCCGCCTGCCCCCTGCGATGTGCCCCCAAGGACCCACGTCACACCCACCTCGCCCCTGGCGGCCCGTTGTTCTCTCATATCGGAAACTTTTTTTTGCTGGCGATGTCGCCAGACGATCATACAAATCATTCCGACTCAGCTTGATTCAAGTTGCGATGTTTTTCGTCTTTCAATTCCCTTCCCGATCTGATCACGTTGGCTCGGGCGCTGGTTCTTCTCGTTCTGTTTTTTTGGAAGTTTTTCCTCCAAGGTAGTAAATGGCCTTTTCTCCCCTTCAGCTATGTTCAGAGATTGCGCATCGCTGCGCATCAACCCCCCTTTGGCTTGTTTCTTGGTAACTTCTTCCTCAGTTTGACTTTCCCCCGTTAACTTTTATTTCTGGCTTCAACACGCGTCGGCGACCCTGTGCAGTTCTTATCTTACGCCGATTGCCTGTTTTTGGATTCGGCCATCACACCCTTGCCGACTTCCCCCGGTGCCCCTCTTTCGCTGTCATGATCGGGCATAATTTTGCGTATCGGAGATTGCGCCCCCCCCACTACTGGAGCTTTTGGCCAGTTTTGATTCCTCCCGTTTTAACGATCTTTTCCTTTTTTTCGCTTGACGGGATTTTTCTTCGCATCTGTCGGCTGTACATGTCTTCATCTCCGCGAAATCTCTCTTAGAGGTTTGGATTTCGGCCCTTTCTTCCAACCCCCCAACAGAAAGCGGAACAGTCATTTCCTTTTCCAACGTACGATTACCTGGACCTGCGAACCCCCCTTTCTTCAGGTCTCCCTCCCCCCCGGCCCCGACGCGGATCGATTCTTACTTTCTTTGCGCACGCTTATCTGTGATATAATCTGATCAGCTCCCTTTATTTGTCGTGCACCCGGTGACTCCCTTCCCTCGCTTTAGCCTTATTCCTAGTGTCTTTGGGGGGTTTGGTTTCGCTTTGTTCTTTGTTTTTTTGAGAACTTGTACTTGCGACTGAGGTTTTCCATTTTGTGGGTGCTGTGATATTGATACTCCGACTTTCCCGACTCCTGGAGATCGCGTTTTGGAGGGTCTCCTCGGGCGTGACTTATTTTTGGAGTTCTTCCCCTCTACTTTGTCGTCACCAGACGCGGGGCTGTGTTTTTCCGATCTGCGAGGTTTGTGTTGAACACATCCGATTTTTATCAACTTTTACGCCAGGGGACATCGCACTTCCCCATTAGGCGATGGATGAGGGGAGGAAAGATCTCTGGAAAGTGCTGACAGCGGGTCCCCTACACTTAACATTCGTAATCATGTTTTCCAAGACTTCATCCTGCAGCCTTATCAATTCTTCACGCGCTTAGCTCGTCTCCCTCTTTATGGACGTGCAGACTCCATTGCTTTTGGTTTCCTTGGAGTTTTTGATTTTTAAAACTGTCCCCGGACCCCAGTGATTACTAGTTTTTTAAATTCGGTTATGGTTCCCATGTTAGTCAGCATAGTCCTCCCGCCGCTATGATGGTTTCTTTTTTTTGGCCCACCGTTGTCTTGCATGTATACACCGGGCGTTTGCCCATTCGGTTGCCCGCGGTCTCTATACCTATTTGATGGAATTGTCGGGGAAGTACTTTCTCTTGTTAGACACATTGGCGAGACCGCGCTGTCTAGATGATGGCTTTCTTTTTACGGCGTTGCGCCATTTTCTCTTTTTTTACTCCTCACTGGTCTCTCGCTGGAATTTCCCCCCCTCCTTCCCCCCAGTCCCTCACCGCACGCCGCAGCACGGCCAACGTTTGTCTTTCGACCATTCCCACCCACAGACACCCCCTGACTCGTACCGAGGACAGCGAAACCTCAGGATCTCTCATCTTGTTTTTTTTTGACTTGATGCCTATTTTTTACTCACACACCCACCCCACTACTCGTCCACCGCCATGACTATTTTAATCACCGCACCCACACACCCCCCCCACCCCTCCCAGCGCCGACCGCTCCCCCACCGCACGAGATCTTTTCTGTCGATATTTTATCCCTTTTATCGCTCCTAATGTTCGCTCGGAATCGTACTTCTTCGCCGCCTGATTTACACATGCGCGGACCCCAATATGTCCTCACCTAGTCCCCGGGGGTGAAGTTGCTGCTGTCCTTTTTTCGCAAATACCGGACCTCTTGAGGAGATTGCCCCTACCTTCCATCTTTACGATCATCCCCCCTTATTGAGATAGAATTTGAGCGCTCCGATTCTTTCTTTAGGTTCCCCCCAGTAGGCGCTCGTTCGTCCCCCCCTTCCCCACACTTCCCGTTGTGTTCTCCCGCTTGTCTCGAATGGATGGGGATTTATGCCTCCCGCACCACGCAAATCCCTTGAGACCAGCCCCCCTTCTGTGATTCAAGCCTTGTGCCAAACTTTGACTTTCTCGTTTCCCCGACCGAATTCCATCCTCAGAAGTGCTCCCTCCGCAACTTTTTCCTTTAAGAGCCGTTCTCTAGCTTCTACAACACCTCTTCCTACATTGCAGGCCCTGGCCAAGATGTTCCCATTCCCCTCGAGTTTGTTGCTAGTACTTCTTTGCGCCTGCGAGGCTCGGCCCAGCGCGGAGCGCCCTGCTATTCTATAGTGATTGCAACGCCGTTTCCCCTAGTCACGTCTAGACAACGGTTGACCCTCTGGTTGGCGGATGGCCGGGGCGATTCGTGAAACAGTGATGCTTTTTTCTTTTAGTTTTCCGCGGTCCGAGTTTTCGGCCCCCCGATCGCGCACCCTCCCCCGAGTGATGCTTTTTCCTGACGCCGGCGAGCCTTTCCCTACTCCCCCTTTCTGTCCTCCCCTAAGAGCATTCGTTCTCCGATCTCCCTTGGCTTGGCTGAGCCCTCCAAAGCCCCCCCCCCCTTGCCCGGCCTTCCCTGCTCATACACCCGTGCGAGACCGCTAATTCTTCCGGAAGGTCCTCCGATTCTCCCCCCCCGGTGACGAATTTGGCTCCCACTTCTTTTGACCCGCCCGAGCGAAGAAGTTCGGATCATCGAAACACTTTCCTTTTCAAATAGGATCCTCGTCCATTTCTTGGCAGTTTTCTGAGCATTGTGAAAGTTTTTGCTTCTCTTGCCATTTGCCTCCCGTGTGTTCGATCCATATTCGACTCTGTCGCTCTCGTTCCGTTTTCTTTCCATCGACCCCGCCCTATCTCGGGAGAAGTTTGGACCTCCTCCCTTTTTCCCCCCATGCCCCCTTTTCAAACCGCGAACGAATCGTTCTCGGGCAGGCCTCGACTTGTGATTCGCATTGATCCATCCTCCATTTTTTTCCGCGTCCCCCGACCTTTGGAGGATGCCGTGATCGGCATTGATGATTTTAGACATACTCAAACAATAGATCTCCTTGCCGTCGTCCCCTTTGTTTCCCAGGGATATTAAATAATTAGCTTCTTTACATCCTTGGAGTTCGGTTCCCCCCGCAAATCACGCTCCTAAGTTTCTTTTCAAATAAGGTCTCTTCTGTGAGAGTAGTTTTGGGGGGGGTTTTTTTTTGTTGTTCTTGATACCCATCCTTTTCGCCAGTCCCACACTTCCTCCCCCCCTCCCAGGCCCGGCCCCGCCGCCCCCAGGTTAGCGTGGAGGCCTTCAATGACAAACAAATCGGCCCCTTGACTCCTCTCCAAGGTTGCTCTGCTTTAATGCTTTTTTTTTCTGTCGGATTTTTTCATTTTTTCTTCCGAAGTGTACGCCCTGATCGTAGCAGCATGCAAGCTTTGGCAATTTCTGTGGGATTCCAATACCGAACATGTTATTTCTTACCTTCTCCTTTCTCAGCGGTGCGACTTGCGGTAGTCCTATCGGTGGTCTGCCCCCTCTTTTTGTGAGCTTGCCTGGTGTTCCTCCCTGAATTGGCTGCTTTTTTTGTTAGCCCTTTGTCCGGCTCGATTTCCCGAAGCTACAGGAACCTCCCCTCTCTCCCGCTGAAGGCCCCTTCTCCGCCCCAAGCCCCCTCGCCCCAGCTCACTTTACTTCGTCCCTTCTCGTGACACTCGCCTCGCGCGCAAAAGCAGCTCTACGCTTTCTACATCCGCCTATTGCGAGTTAGACGCCAGACAGTTCTTACTCGTGTCTCGACGGAGGGCGTGACTGGACAACCCACTGAGAGTAATGCCCCACTTCAGTGAACTTCGATTCGATCCTATAGGGATGGCGATGTCTTGGGGAAAGTTCGGATTTTTGTATTTCTGATTTGATTTTTTGATTTTCTTATGCTGGAGGTCAGACCTTTGCTTGGTGTATTTTGGTCGGAGTTCTCCGGACTTTTGCGTTCCCCCGACAGCTGGTCCTCATAATGCCCCTCGTTTAATTCTGCAGAAGGTGACCCGGCGGGCTTCTGGGCAGCCAGGCCCCTACGGGCCCTATCTTCGTGTGTGAGTGCCCCGTTCAGATGATTTCTTATGTTTCCTCGCAGCGAACGCCGCCTCAAGTCGTCGTGTGGTTGTGAGATCAAGAGACCACCTTAATTTGCCGCCCCCCCCCTTTTTGACATCGTGGCACGCGACGATCGGAGTATTGGTTCTCAGATGGGCTAGCCCCTCCTCCACAGGATGCTGGCGTTCCTCCCATTTAGTTTTCATCTTAGCCTCCTTTAATAGCCCCTCTTTTCGCCCCCCTCCCTGAGCCCCCCGGGATCAGCCGAAATTCCCCCAGGGGAGTTGGCCTCCTCAAGCACCCCCGTTTTTCCCCCCCCCCACCCCACAGCCATCTATTCTTTTGCTTCCCTTCTATCACGTTACTTCCCCCTGTTCCCCCAAAGCGTAGAGAACTTTCCTGAGATTGGTAATGTATCCTTGCCTTCCTTCGATGCGCCATTGGAGCATGCGCAGGCACATACCCGATTGATTTTTTGTGCTACCCTTCCCCGGCGGCAGGCTCCGCTGAACCACCCCCCTCTCCTAATTCCTTGTGTGGCGATCATCTTTTTGTGTTTCAGCCTTCTTTGGCTTTTGCCCGGAGAACAGGCCCTCCCCCCTCGTCCCCTTGCTTCTTACTGGGAGTAGCAACTTTTTTAGCGGCTTCCCTCTGGTCTCTTGCAAAGGGCCAAATAGCACTTTGGATTTCGGCCCCCAGGGACTTTTACGCGCCTTAGATTGCTTGTCGGTTTCCTCTTTTCTCCTTCACTGTTTTTTTCGAAGTTTGGTTTTTGCGCTTTGCGGAAGAAGGCTACCGCCATACCCCCCCCTTTTATTTTCTTTAGTTCTTCTCCTTTGTCTAGGCCATGGTTTTGCCCGTCTCCGCGGAATTCTGGGAAATAGGGGCGTCTTTATCACAGAAATTCGTATTGAGCGCCCGTACTCTCCTGAAGGTCGTTCGTTGCCTTCTGAACTCGTTTAGGCTCCAGAAGCCACCGGCTCCTTATGGCAAGTCTCCCCCCAGATTCCGTTTCTGGTTTTGCGCTCACGCCCACTCGGACAACCCCTCAGACTTGGCCGTCCCGCTTCTGCCGTTTCGTAGTTCCAGGGAATCAACGACGGTTGGATCCCAGCATATGACGCTGTCCAATGCTCGTGGACCTTGGTCTTCACCCAAGGCCATGTTTGCGCAATTTGACAGGACTTTTTCCCTTGATTAAGGCCTTCTGCCTTCGAACCTTTCCCTACGTGACACGTACGCATCCTCATTCTACCTCCTCGCTGATTTTTCCCCAGACGTTGTCACTTTTCTCCCCAAACCGCGAAGTCCTCCCAACCAGACTCCCTGCTCTCCCACAAGACGAATTTGTACTAATTATTGTTTCCCAATTTTTACCCTCATATAAAGTTATGAGGTCAACATACCGCTAATATCCCTTGTTTTATGATTACTGGCATAATGGTTTTGATCCTCCATGCTTTGCGCGCGGCTTTTGTCCCGACTCAATAATAGAACGCTGTGCCAAATTTCTTTTTGCTTTGTCTTTCTCCGGTAGACTTTTTCCAGCTTCCCCTGGGATTTTCCTTCTCTGACCTAGCAGTTCTCTTCTATACAAGCTTAACCCCCCTGTCTTCCGCGTTCCACCATAACCAGGCACTTCTCTCCACACCTTGCGCCTTAATAGTGTTACTCCCCTTTCCGAACCTTTTCCTTCTTCCCTCCCGATTTAAAGTGTTCTTGGCCAACCTTCTAGATTTCAAAAGGCCAGTAAAAACCCCCCAAATCTTGAAAAGCGTGAGGGCGCTGATCCTCATATCTTCGTCCTGCCTTCTTGCTTTCTTGTCCCCTACGATACCCAAACGGTTATCGACCATCAGTCGAACCCTCCCACAACTGTCTTGATGTTTCGGTTTTTACCACTTTCCCTTCCCCAACTCCTTCTCGACCCTGTTTGGCGGCGGGACTGAATTCGGTTCTTTTCCGTTTTTGGGGTTCTTTCGAACACTAGTTCCTACTAACTTTTCCTCTTTTAAATTTCTTCTTGAGAATTCTGTTCTTAGCCACACTTTGAGAGTATTGAGTGATGTATGGAAGGCCTTCTGGGGTTCAATTTGCTGGGCTTTTTTCCCTTTTGTGGAAGGCGCGGAACCAAGTTTGTCCCCTCCCTTGAGGGGGTTTTGGAGAGAATGTCCCCCCTACCCATCCCGCCTGCGCTAATCCTCCCCTTCGGTCCTCTACTGAGCATTATGTTCTTTCCCTGCACCTGATCAGGGCTGGTTCAGGGAATGATTGCCTGTAGCAACCGCTTCCTTTTCTTTGATTCCCTTGTGTTGAATAGGGGCTATCTGAGTGAGAATCTCCTACTTTATCCCTCTTTAGGGGCGTGGAGATTTCGCCCAGGCCCCTTAACAACTCGTAGTGACAGCTAGATCTTTCATCGGACCCTCCACTTGAGGTGGTTTTTACTGTCCGGCGCTTCCCCCTTCTTTATGCTCGAACCCCCAGCCTTTCGGATTCCCCATCTGATCGCCCTTCTATTCTATGATCGACTCGATGCTCTCCCGGCTTTCCTTTCCTCCCTTTAGTTCCAAAGGTAGGCCTCTCAACCTGCGAGATGGATGCCTTAAATCGGTCGTTCCCCGGTTTAGTGTCGTTCCTTGTCGTAGTGTGCCTTCTGTTTGACCAATTTTGAAGGGGCCCCTACCGAGAACCTTTTTTCTGGTTCCCCTTCGTGAAGATTTTTTTATTCCGCGCGGGGGTCTCGTGCCAGCCCGTAGTCACCCCTAGTAATACCCCCCAGGCTGCTGTGGTTTTTTCCCTCTTTTGCTCGATCTAAGAGCCCCCCCTCACGCCACGCTTTCCATCCTTTTCTACAATGTATTAAGCCCCCTCCGACTCACCCCCCCCCTCTGCTCACCTTTCCTACCATGATCGGCGACGGTTGTTTCCCTGTCCACAAATCGGAACCAGTCGCCTCGTCTTTCCCCCGAGGCATTTAAGGCGCAACTTTTTCTCACACTCCCCCCCCCCTCCGGCGTGAGATGGGCGGCCTACAGTGGTATGATGTCTCTATTTCCATCGTTCCCGAGTTTTCTTTCTCTCTGGGGCGGCAACTACGGGCAGCCGCATTCGATAGTGAGTCGAAAGATGCACTCTTTTCTTCGACGCAGCGGGAGGGGCATATTTTAACCCTTTGCTTTGCGTTCCCCCTCGTCCAATTTCTTCCACCAACCCCATCACCCAATTTTTCTGTTGACGAAACTCGGATTATATGGGGAGTCCTCCTCCCCCTATCCCTAGTCTTCGAGACATTGCTCGTAATTTTGCGCCTAACGTTCGGGAATCCTTCCCGATGCAGATTGATTTGCTAATCCGTGCTATTTGTCGCAGCTCCTGAGCGAGGCCCCCTTTCAATTCGGAGTTTATGGTCTTTCCTGGCCCCGCCCGGACGTCCCTATAGGCCCTTCTTTCCCCGATGCCTCGTAGAAAATTTTCCTGTCTCTACTGCTGCGAGCAACCACTCCATCCATATCCCTATTTTCTTTCTCCGCCGTTGTGTTTTCTTTTTTTTGACGGTTCGAAGCACTGTATAGAATGAAGAATCAGCCTCCTCATCGGCGTCCTTGCAATCTAGTCCCCCCTTTTGGGCCGACCCCCCAATACCTCCATCCCTCGCGGGCCGTTGCGCTGGGATGCATGGAGCTTCTTTTTCCCGCCCCTACGCCTAGATTTCACCCGTACGTATTTCCTTTTTGCCGCCCCCCTCCTTCCTTCGGCTAGAGCGCAAGGCGCGCCCCATAAGGATGTCTTCCCGGCTATCTTCCCCTCTAGTTTTTCTCCACCCCACCCTTTTTTCTAGAAGCGATGTTTGCAGTTTCGATCATGGGGGCATTTCTCCCCAACACCAAGGTTTTTACGAAACTATAGCACGGACCGGCGTCCAGTTGATGCCCCCCCCTCCGCGGATTCCCCAAGTTTCCCCTTTTCGCCGAACTGCACCTAAGAGTATTGCTACATTGCCGCCGGCCTTGCAATCTTAGGTCTGCCGTTACCTCGCCCCTGGAATGTAAGTCCCCGACATAGCCCCCTTCCCGAATGCCCAGCTTTTTTTGAGCTAAGAACTGTTTGAACCAGGCCAACGCGGCGCGCATGGCTCTGACCATTTTTCCGATTGGTGGCTTTTCTCCAGCCGTATGCTCCTTCCCCTCTTCGGATGGTTTCCTTTGGAATGGTGTTTGCCGTAATCTTTTCTCTCTGCTTTCGGGCGTTTTTGAGCTGATCTCTCGTCCCCTGATCGTCAAACACCGGTGATGAGTCCCCACGTTTTTGCCTCCGACGAGATCGCAGCACTCCGTCGGCCTTCACTTTGTCGATACCCCCCCCCTTTTCCCAGCTTTCTGCACTTGCGCTTCGGATTTAGATCGAGACAGACCCGTCCCCACCTCGTCTCTCCTCCTACAATCCCTTTCAACCCCGTCCCGCGTCATCCAGTAGGATGACTGCGCCCTCGCTGTCTTCGCCACCCTGTTGCCCGGAGTCCGCCCCCCTCCTTTTTTCCACTCCATCCGATCATCACCCCTAAAATACGAGAGTTGTGCGCAAATCGTCCTCTCTCCCACGCATTTATTGCGACGTTTTGTTAGAAGGTAGCCGCCAGTTCTGCTTTTCGTCGCACGTGATTTTCTCACATCTTCTCATGTCCCTTCTTTTTTTTTTATCCTTCCCCGCCGAATCCGGCTTAGTCCTCTCGATGACAGAAGAGCGCGACAGATCGAGTACAAGCTTGGCAAGGAAGAGAGAGACCCCCCCTCCTCCCTCTTCAGTTCGCATGGCTCTCGGACTACCCCACGAAAGTTTTTTAGAAGGGGCCTTGGCGGGGGGGGGGGGGGGTGTTGGGGGTGGGGGAGGCGGGGGGGGGGCGGTTGGGGGGTGGGTGGGGGGGGTTGGGGTGGGGGGGGTTGGTTTGGGTTGGGGTTGGTGGTTTGTCGGTGGGGGGGTTGGGTTGGGGGGGGGGGTGGGGTGTTTGGGGGCGCACACCACGCGGCGAATCATGCAATCCCCTATTTTCTATGATTCTGTTCGCCGTAGGTGGTATCCTTTTCACACATCTACAACGCGATCTACTGCTTCCCCGACACTTTTGTTTCAAGGACGCACCTCGAACCCAAGATACCTGCTTTCCATTCTTTCCTCCTGTCCGTAACCCCCCCAATAATCCTCTATGCGCGTTTATGCGTCCCCCATGCTTTCCCTCCGCGTGATATCTTTCTCTTTTGACGGGGACCCAGTTACTCCTTTTACCCGTACCCCTAAAGGACTGCCTTCCCCCTCTGACCTCCCCTCCCCCCCTTTCATTAGAGAGAGGGTGAGACAATGTCACGCCTAACTTCTTTTTTGCCAAGGTGACAACTGATTTCTCAGACGCGGCCTGGGCTTCGTATTTTTCCGCCCCCCCACGATTTATTTTCCTGAATCTATGTACGAGTTTACCCCCCAGCTTCTGGACCCCTGTGATGGGTTGTGAAGGGTTCTTCTTAAAGGTTTGCTGCCCCCCCCGGAAATCCTCAGTAAGTTTCCTTCCTCTCCCAATGTTTTCCAGTACGTCCTTGCATTTTGGAGGCCTTTCATGGGGGTGTCTTTTCTGTTAAGTTTGCCGCTTGTCAGGCTCCACGATGTTTTCATGATTTCCCAAGCATCCCATCTTTGACTGTTGAAGGCTACTCGGCGAAAAGCCGCTGCCTTTCCCGCTTTGATGTTTTTTTGACCCCCCTCGCCTCGCGCTCCCGCGTGCGCCCCTTTCCGATAGCTCTCTTTCTCTGCAGGCCCCGAAAATTTGATTCCTGCGCAGGTTGGCCGTGTCTGTGATGCCTCCTTTCTTATTTGACTGAACCCGTGTTTTATTCACATAGTCTTTTGCCCCCACTCGGGGTGGAATGCTCGCCTTCCCCCCCTTTTGTCTTGACACAAGTTAGACTGGTAGGATCTTAGGTCGAACCTTCGGACACTTTCTTCTTTTTTTCCGTAGGTATCTGTCTCTGATTTCGACTAAGCTCGTTTAAGTCGCCAGCCTCCCCGGTTTCCCCCTTACGGCAACACATTGCTCCGGCGGTTGGAAAAAGGAACTCATTGGGTCCTCTTTTATTGAGGGTACGTCAGCCGTTCCCTGAGCTTGCAATTGCGCGTTTCCCTCACTCGAAACTATCCCTTTGTCAGTGTTGACCCTAGGCTTTTTCACACCCACCGGTGGAAGAGAGGTCCATTTCAAGCTCCCACGGTAACCCCTGTTGTGAGATGGACAGATGTTGTGAGACACGACTCCCTTAGTCTGTTTCTTCCCCGTAATAGCCGTTGAAATCTCATCCCGTTCCTCCGGGCCGCGACAGGCTTACCCAGTCGACCCCACGGAAGCCATCGCCCCTTTAAACTTGGTGGTTCTCCCTTCTGTTCTCCAGCGCACCAAGCTCTACCAACCATTGCCCTCCTTTGAGAACTCTTCCAGCCCCCCCAGCTTCAGTATCCGTCTCCGCCCCTTGCTCCACTCTGCTGTTTTCTGGTCAGTAGCCCTTGCCCGTGTTCTCCCCTTTTGAGCCTTGCGCCTTCCATAACGATCCGGGCGACGTCTGTTTTTCGCCATTTCGGGCGCCCCTCCTTCACC
>Ga0179593_1503891_pt1 | contig 11831 bp, 20 predicted proteins | sample CZODoug2_1_08_16_FD_185931 | JGI IMG/M metagenome (GOLD analysis project Ga0179593, IMG submission 185931) | Vadose zone soil fungal communities from Angelo Coast Range Reserve, California, USA - CZODoug2_1_08_16fungal (PacBio error correction) | ecosystem: Environmental > Terrestrial > Soil >... | reverse complement strand
TTTGAGTTCCTTCCACTTTGAGCGAATCTGGACCTCGTTTTTGGTGCTTCGATGGGGAAGCTTGCTTTTTCCCTTTTGACCCTCAATACTCTTTGTTTTTCCCTGATATACGAGCCTCTGTCCACTTTGTTCCTTTTTTTTTACAGTGTTTTATTTGATTCCACTCGCATTGTTGGAGAATTGCTATTCCCCTTTTAGTCTTATCCCCAGCCGGATCTCCGTGTCTTTCGTTTGATGCGATATTGGGTTGCTGTCGGTCCCTTTTCTATTAGGTACCCATTTGGGGGAGGAACGTCCAACGGAGGTTTTGCCTTCTTTCCGGTTCTTCTGGACCGGAATTGTTGGACGACGGCTGGGTGTTAGTGTTCTGACTTTGTGGCATTCCCCCCCCTTTGGGGAGTGACTTGGGCTGAGCGTTGCCCCCTGCTCAATGGTTTCTTTGCGCGGGGTCTGCCACCATTCATGTACACAGTGCAGCCTCCTTCGCCGTCTGGGAGCCCATCTCAATTTAGTTTTTTGGTCCCTCTTGCCCTGAAACCACATTCCCTTTTCCATTTGTTTCCTACTCCGTTCCATGTTCGAGCGTCACTCGGTCCTCTGAAGATAAATCGACGTCCCCAACTTCCCCACGTAAATCCCCCCGACGTCCCCACCGGCAACCCCCCAACACCCTTCCCCAACCCCCAAGGCAAGTGGTCCGATTTTTCCCCATTAATCTATAAAAGTCATGATCGGCTCCAACGTCTCCTGTTGCACATTTTTTTTTTTTGTCACCCCCCCCCTCCCTGGCGCAGTCCCCGTCTTCTGCAAACCAGCGTTCTGGTATTGATCTGATGTCCCCAACCCTACGCCTGTTTCTTTTTCCGGGGGCCTTTTTGTAAGTCCCTTCCGTTTTCTGTTTTTGCCCGATGTCATCAAGGAAGCCCCTCTACAACTTCTTCTGCAACCTTCTGGAGTTACGGTCCTGTGGGGTTTTTGTTTCCTTTGTTGAACCATTGTTTTGGCATTTGTACCGATTTGTTCTAGTTTGTTTTTTTTTTTGTTTTTTTTTTTGTTTTTTTGTGGAGCGTCTACCCCCCTCCTCAACCTTTTGTCTCACATCAGGACTTCTGGCTCTGTCATGTCTCCAACATCGTCCTTCTATCACATATTTTTCAGGAACGCCCCATGTCTTTGTCCTTGACTGTCACTTTCCCGAAAGTTACTAAGTTGTGTTTTTGTCGTCCTCTTCCTTAATTCTACGAAGCTCATTGGTTGCAACACCCTCCATTGAATTTAACTACGCCAATCTCGTTTTTTTTTTTTTCCCCGTTGACCAAATTCCCCAACGTGAAAACCCTTGCCAACCTGCTGTGTTTCCCCCCCCCCAAACTCAATTTTTTTTTTACGTTGTCCCAGACCCTCTTTTTTCGGCAAAGTGCCCCCCTCTTCTCTTTTCGCCGTTCCCTCTGCTCTCTTCTTTGTCCATCCCGCCTCCTTTTTTTTGCTTGTCCACGAAAACAAAAGGTCAACGCCCGACATCATTGTTTTTGTCACTTCCCCTTTGCGTTTGAAAAAACGTGTCTTATATTATCCTTTTTCCGCGTGAAGAAGTCACCATCTTTTCTGACACCTTCTCTACAAAAACAACCTTCCCCTGAAGCATCCATCCCCGCCAGGAATCTGCCAAGCCCCCTCCCCCCCTTGTTAGCATGGGTTTTCAGAGCCTCACGCCTTCCTCGGGACCCCTATTTTCCTTTGATGCGCGACTTGTGTTCCTCTTTTTGACATGCAGGTCCGTTTTCCAGCTGGTTAAGCAGTTATTGTTCCCCTTTACCGAAGTCTTCGTTCGAACCCTGCCCTTCTCTAAATTCCCTTTTTTTTCACCGAACTGGCTATAACCCCCAGCCATCCCCCCCCCTTTCTCAGCACTGGTCAGCAAGCAAGATTTTTTTTTTTACATTCCCCGCTCGTTGCGATTGATCTCTCTTTGTCCTTTGAACGACAAAACCTTCCCACCCTTCCTCTTTCCCTTTTTTTTTCTCGGCCTGGTCCCCCCCCACATGTAAAATCACCACCCGCTAATTCTAGACGCTTGTTTGGCCTTTTTTTTTACAAACTCAACCTGGATCTTACGCTCCGTGGCGGATTCATTTCAACTGTTTTTCAAAAGACACGGCTCACCGCCCGAATTCCCCCTTCGTCCCCTTTTCACCCCCCTGCGTTCGTTTTTCCTCAACAGAACGGCCCTTTTGTCCCGGCCCCGTTCCAAGAATTTTTCCCGAACCCATCCATACTCGTGGATGACATCCCCCTTTTCTAGCATTGCGACTATTTTGAGGAACTTGCCCTCCAAGTCCGTTTTCCCCCATGGTTTTCTCTTTCCACCCGCATGGACTTTGATTCCCGGCTAAGCAGTTTTTTTGACTTTTCTTGCTTAGAACCATTTGGCTTTTGGGCAGTCTGCCGATGGGCGGCCCCTTTTCGACTTCCCATCCCACATCCTCCTAGAGGTCCTTGTCCCATGCAACCTAGGTCCTGCGCTTTAGGCTCCCGCGTGTCCAGTTGTCCCGGGACGTGTCGACACCTCCGTTTCGGGGCTTCGCTGCCCTTCTTTGGGGTTCCACTGAAGAAGGTCTTGGCTCGGAACCCGCTGTTGTTGGCGGCTGGCATTTCGGTTTTTTGTACTTTTGTCGCTTTATTTTTTTTTTGACCCCCACGGGACGCCCCTCCCCCTTCGCAGTTCAGTTTTTGTTTCTGTTGCATGCCTGGTGGTTTGGCATTCCGGTCCCCGGTAGCAACTTCCAGCGCTATTTTCACGCTAAAATCTTTGGGGTCCCCGGTTTCCCCCATCCCGACTTCACCGGTTTGGACGTCATGCATTTGCTTGGATACTTCCCGTAACGCTTCAGGTGGTTACGGCGCCATTCGTTTGGACCCCTTCCCCCGTGACTGGGGGGAGGGGTCGTTGCGGCGGACCCAGTTAAGGAAAAAAAAATATGGGTGTTTTTCTTTTTTTTTTTTTTTTCTTGGTAATCTTTGTTGCCCCACCTTTTGCGATTTCCGATTCCTATCTTTTTCCTACGGCTTTTGTTTTTTTTTTGAGGAGAGTTCCTCCTTTTTCCCTACGTGTGGTGCAAACCCATTTTTGTTCCCAATGGAACGCAAAACCCCTCAATCGGTTTGCCTTAACTCTGCTCCCCCGACCCGCCCTTCGGTCAGGCTGACCGTCTTCCGCGGTACCGGTTTGAGTTTCAGGCTTTGTCCAAGCCCCCCCCTTGGACCCTTGCCCTTTGGACCCAGGTAGCGTGAGTTTGATTTTTGACGTCGTTCACATATTTGTAAAGTACTGTCCGTCTGTGTTTTTGGGCCGGCTGGATTCACCGCCTTCCACCAGGTCTCCCCCCTTTTTTTTTTGTGTCCCAGTGATGTGTCGTGATTTTTTCTCCTTTCATCCCTCCCAGCTTTACAACCGTCCCCCCGAATTCCCAAGCCAAATATCAGAGTCCAACTCCTCCCGATAATGACTTGTCCTTAACAAGTGACGGCTGTGTCTTCTCCCGTTTGCCATGGTTTCTGCTTCTTGCTGGGCAAAGGCTGCTGTGTTCCTGTGCCGGTTGCCATTTAGCTGTCTGACGTTTCCTTGCGGCTTGCGTACAGCAGGCAATAGAGTCCCCACCAAACTTTCTTTTCAGTCCTTCGACGCCGGTTTACATGTGATGGTACAGAGGCTTTTTTTTCCCTCCCCCGGGCAGGTCGGTCAGTTTCCAACTTCGTTTTTTTTTTCCTTTTTTTTTTTTGGAATGGCCCATTTCTGTCATTGGTACGCTTGCTGATTTCGTTTCCATTCTAGGGGTTTTAGGAGTCGATTTCACCTCCGTCAGTGGGGGCCCCTTTTGTTTCGGTCTGTCTTTGAGGATTTTTTTTTTGTTTCTCCCAAAGTCAGTGGGTGTCCCCCCTTGTGTCCTGAACCGTTTTTTTTTTTGACCATCGACTTGCCTTGTCTGTCTTTTCCCGTGGGGTCACGGTTTGCCCCCCACGGTCTCTTTTTGCGAAATCAGCTTTTGGTCGGTTTGCTTTGTTTTCCGGCGATGTCTTAGACCCTGCCGTACTAAGAGTGGACCGTTTTTTTGCTTGTGCCCTATCCAGCTTTTTTTTCCTTACCAGGCTGCGGCTGGGCCGGCGGTTGCCTTCTTAATGACTGTTGGGGTTTTTGGCCTGTTAGTTGTTTGAATCAGCTATTTTTTCACTCTTTGGAACGATGGCGATTGTTTCTTTCCCCATTTTTTGTTTGAACAGCTTTCTCTCTTAATTTTCCAGCTGGCCGGTGCCGTTTTTCCTTGGTTTCCCTAGCGTGTTTTTTTTTTTCAACGTTTTGACCTCGTCTTGGGAAAGGCATAGTTGTTCCCTATTGTCCTGAGGCTTTCCTTTTTTTTTGTCCCCACCCCTTTGACGATGCCGGGGCAATTCCCTGTTTGCCTTTGGGGCCATGTCAGTTGTAGCGAAAAAGTGTCCGATTGACTTCGTCCCTTCCCCGTCCCTAAGAGATAAATGCCCCCGTTTTGTACATCCTAGTTGGTGAAGTGGGTGGCTCGCACATGCCCTTGTGGGGCTTGAGTTGTTAGTTCCCGCAAAAGAGGTGTTTTGATTTGCTGATTTGATGCGATTTGCGTCCGGGTTTGCGTGACCCCCTACCGATGTCACTATGGCTGAAATCTCCCCGTTTTTTTTCGGTGCAGAAGAAGTGTCCTTTGACTTTTTTTTTTTTGTAATTGGCTGTGTTCTCCGGCGAGGAGGGCTTCCCCTTAACTCCTGCGGGTGTCTCCAGGTTGCTTTTTTCTATCCAGATTCCCCAACCTCGACCCCCAACCAGGAACTTTATGAAGCGCGAATTTTTTGCCCGTCCCTCAGTGCTCCTGCACGTCCTTTTTATAGATTGAGTTCTTTTCCTCCTCTCGATGGCAGATTCGGCTTTTTTGATGCGGAGTGGCTAAAACTGATCGGCCTGACGGATGCCCCTTCACCAATTTCCCCATGCAGGTCCCAAACACCAAAACCTTGGCAACCCCCACGTCTCCGCGGGAATTGCAATTTTCTACTTCCTTTCTCTCGGATCCACATACCCTTCTGATATTCCAACAATTCACCCCCAATGTGAAGCCACCGTCTTTTCGTTAGTTGTACTCCAAATCCCCACTATTTTTTTGATGATTGAGCGCGGATGGCTTTGGTAGTGTAACAATTATTTTGTTCGAGTCAGTATCCCCTGGAGTTCCCCTGGAATTATTGTTATCGTCCCTGTCTTTTTTCAGTGTAGTTGGCTCCCCCCTTGACTTTGCCGTCTTTGTCTTCCCCCTTGTTTGCTTCGAACATGGCTCAGGTGTGACCCACAGCCTTTCCAATGACTTCGGTTTTTTGGTGGCTTCTTTCAAGACAGTCTCGCCCTTCAGCGGCTACGCCAGCCTGCTCCACTGGTTCCGTGTAGACAATTTTTTTTTTTATGTCACACACCATTATCGCCCCCTCAGCTCAGGGCCGTTAGGGCTTTAACTTTATCCCCCCCCATCAAGGGGTTTGAATTCGGCATTCCGCCAGCACCCTTGAACTTTTTGTTTTCGGGTCCATTTTAGTTCCCCTCTCATTCCAGACACCTCAACCTTCCAAGCTTGAAATCCGGAGAAGTCCTGTTTTCTCAAAGTGCTATCTGAAATTTCTCAGGTTCCCGATTTTTTTTTTTTTTTTGCGAACCTACTTCCACTTTCCCCCCCCCAGTAGTTAGACTCTCGCCCTGATCGCCTTCGACCATCTTTCTTCCAATCTGAGGTTCCCATTCTCCTCGCCGGATTTCTTTTTTGTTGTTCATTTTCGCCGCCAAATTGGTCTTTCCTCCTTCTCCTTTGTTTTTGGTCTTGTACCCTCTCTTCCATCCAAAAGGTTGGTTTATCTGGACCCATCAAACACCTATGCGGTCTTTCTGGTTTCCTCCTTCCAGATTTTGAAGACTCCTCTGGGATAGTTTTTTCCCTCGATTTGGTTTTTTTTTTTTGGTTTTGCGGCTGCCCCGACCTTTCTTTCCTGTTCGTTTGCAATTTCCTTTCGGGATTTGTGGCGGAATTTTCACTGGTCCGAAATTGCTTCTGAGCACTACTGAAACCTTCCCTTGCATCTCGGTGGATTTTTTCCGTCGTTTCCGGCTGGGCGCTTTGCGATTTTTGGCAGGTTTTTGTTCTGACTTCTTGGTCCGGTCGGTGTCCAATGCGCCTGTCACGTGGCGTGTTTGCTGCGGCTTTTTGGACGAGGGGGGTGCCTCGTTGGCGTTGGGCTGATTGTGACCTGTCCTTTTTTTGAAAGCGCATTGTTGCTTTCGAATATGGTTTTGTGCTCCCCCGGGCGAGACTCCCCAAAAAATAGTACCCCCCCTTTTTTTTTTCTCCCCCTTCGCCTTGCGTTCCTTCTTGGAGCATTTGACTTTCCTGTCATCGGGTCCCAGTCCACCCGATTCTTGTACCTTTCCAGGGCGGTTTGCACAGTTTCATGTAGTCATGCTCTCGGTATTCGTCCTCCGAAGACCCGTTTGGTTTCCAAGGGTCCAAAGGACGACCGGCACCCCACAGCAAAAATCGTGGTCTTTTCTGGATGGTGGAAAACAGTCCTTCGAAATCCCCATGCTTCCTTTCCGACCCACGCCTTCAATTGTTTTCCATTTGTGCTTACCACAAGGCCATCCTCCGCAACCGCTTGCCACCCCAACCCCCCCAATCGATTTTGGATGAGGCACCCCGTTTATTCCCCGTGTGTTTTGGCTTTTTTTTCTTGGTGGACTTTGGAGAGACCCCTATGGTGGACTGATCTCGGCATCAAGGGACCTTCGTTTCCCCTTTTTCCCACGTGGCAAATTCCCCCTTCCAGGTGTCCCCCTGTTTTTTTGTTTTGGTTGGTTCTTCAGTGTACTTGTGGCATTGGGACCTCATCCTTTTCCATTCGTTTGAGCTAACCCAAAAGACATCCCTGGATCGTCTCCCGTTTGGCCGTTGGATATAACTCCCTCTATCACACCTGGAAGTTTTCTGCCACTGATTTTTCGGCCCTTGTTTCGCGGACTTCAGTTCAGTTGGTGGTTCTTTTTCTGATTGTCAGTAGGCCCTTTCTAGCTACCACCCCTGCAGAGTCAAGTACAACCCTTCCTCGCAGGGCCCTCATCCCCCCATGTCATTTTTGTCCCCGCCACGTGGCTCAGCGCACTTCTCGGTTACCTTTCCTGACATTTTGTTATGGCCAACCTCGCATCCTGTCCCCCATTTTTCCGAACTCTTTTTTTTTTTTGGCGAACAAAACCCCCCACAAGGGCCCGTCCTCCCATGTGCGCCCCATTCCACCCCCCTTACCCTGCTTGAGGTGTGTCAAAAGTTTTCATTATCTTTCTTATGTTCCGGTTGCGTTTTGATGATGTGCCCTTCTCACATGTGACTACAAAACACCTTGTCCCCACTTACCGCGCCATCACACGCCCGGCCTGGATCCCTGTCTCTGGGTCCATGCACCACCCTCTTTTTCTACGGCCCAAGATCCTTTGCCCTGCATTCCCACCCCCGTTGGTAGCTTCTTGACCACCAATTTGGGCCAGTTAGGCAGATGGTATTCTCGTGAATGTTTGTACCCCGCCCACCCGATATTTTTTTCCCAATCGCACTCGTTCCCAAAAAGTGGCCCAATGTCGTCCCCACCACCTTGACTGGTAGACCAAACAAAGACCTACCTTCCCCCTTTCCATACAAGGGGTAGCCAGCCCTCCAGGGCGTTCCTTTTGAGGCCGCCTGTTCTATCATCTTATGGCCATTGACCGGCACGGAAAAACGCATAACCCCGCATTTTTCGCGTCCCCCTTTTTTTTTTCTCTTAAAGGCAGGGCACCCTGGCACCGACCCTCCCCGTTTTGCTTATTCTGTGTGTTGGCCCTTTTTCCCTGCCAAATAAGACACCGTGGGCTCTTTGCTTTCTTCGTTCGGGGCCTTTTGCCCGTGCTTTACTTTAGTGTTTTCGGCACTTTTTTTGTATTTTCCTCGCCAAGTTCCGTCACATGCTCGACGGCTTTTCGGTGAACTTTTCCTAGCCATCTCCCCGCCCGCATGACCTTCGGTGTAGCAATCCCCCATCTGACGGCGGTATTTTTGCTACCCTTATGAAAATGGCCCATTCAGCCCATTGCTGGACGTTGTTGCCCTGGTTAAGTACACGTTAGCCTGGCCTTTTGGTCCTTTGCATTGTCCGTTTGGGCCTGTGGGTAGTTCTCCGACCCTAACGTGAGGTTTGATTCAATGGCTTGTCTTTTTCAGCTATGGGCCCTCGCGGGGGGATTTTTTTCGATTTTTATCCAGTATGCACCCGGCTTGTTGTCCCCCACGAATTTTTTGCCTGCCTTTCGTCTCCTACCGTTGACCAGTGCCTTTGGGAACCAGGGGTTTCTTTTGCTGCGAGATGCATTTAAACACTGAAAGACGCTGTTTCTTTGATCGAAGACACCCAATCTTTTCTCTATATGCTTCTCCTTTCCCGTCTTTGTTCGGACGGTCGTCATTTGTGTCTTCTTTTCCTGGCCCCTTTCGGACTCTCCATCAACGGGCTGATGTGCATGGTGTTCTAGTCCCGGTGGCCTGGCCTTCACCCTTCCCTCCTTGACATTGACAATATCGTTGGGCGTGACACCTTCACCCCCCTACTTTTTCTTTTTTTTTTTCTTTCCAACCAGGACCTTCCATTTAATTTTGGGGAAACATACCCAGTTTAGGCCTCTTTCATTTTCTGTTACCTTCAACGGGTTTGGTCACCCGGTATGAATGGGGGAGGTTCGTGCGCTGTATCATTTTCTTGCCCCCCCCGCTTGCGTTTTTTTCCATTTCTCATTTTTTTTTCACCCACCAAATCTGCGATTTCCCGCTTTTAACTTTTTTTTCCTAATACTCCCGTTCTTTTGTCGGTTTGCTCTTCCTCTTACTCTTCCTGCCCGACACTGGGGTTTTAACCAAAATTCGTTTTGCACTTTTAAACGGGCCCTTCCAGTTCTGTTTGTTCTTGCATTATTCTTCCGTTGCACCCCCATGCACTTTGTGGTACGGCCTTCCCTTTTTTTCTGCCCCTTTCACTGCGGTGTATCTATTCCGGTATGTTACTCCCAGGCACTGATTTCGTTTTTGTCACTTTTTCTTTTGACTTTTGTTTTTCGGCGTGTAATATATTTTTAGGTTGCGAATCCGTCTGCCTTTATTAGCCTGCCCTTCTTTCCCCACCTTCCGGCAACAGGTTAAAGTCCAGCGACGCTTTTTAGGCCCCCTCCTTGTTCTCCCTTTCCAGCTCCCAACACAACCCCCCCCCCCCCCCCCAACCACCCCCAAAACTGGCCTGTTTTCCATTCCGGACCGGCAATTTTGTGCCTCCCAGTTCCAAGGCTGTTCGTTTAGGTCCGATTTATTTCTTTCATTCAATACAGAAGCCGGCCGACGTTGCTTGTCTGGTTTCCCGGCCCTTGTTCGAGGTACTGGGGTCCTTTGCCATGGTTTTTTCTTGATGGTTTACCAGCCCCGTTTTCCCTTGGTCTTATTCATGAACTCCTACCCTCTTCACTCCCGTTCAGCCCCTCACTGTCAATTTTCTCTGGATCGCGTTTCGTTTTTGCTTTAAGTGTCCTGCGTTTACCTGTAAATTCTTTGAACTAGGTGCTGTTCGAATGGGAACCATGTCCCGGTCGTTCCTGAACCCCGTCTGCACTGTGTCTTGCCAAGGACCATTTATTTCCTGTTAGCAATCCGTCGTAGTGATTCCGGTTCCAGCTTTTCTCTTTCCCCCCCCCCCTTTTGACGCTTCTTCCCAACGCCGTCGTTTTTCCATGTGCGCGCGCTTTCTGCTCTTCTGTGCCTTTCTTTTGTTCCAGGTAGTTCTAACGGGACCGCCCCGGTGCGGAACGACGGCCCTTTTTGTATTCCTGACCCCCCGGGCACGCGCTTCTGAAAGCGTGTCGGTTTCTCTTGCTATTCTCCCTTTCCCTCGATGCGGTAAAGTTTGTTGTTGGCTTTTACGTTTCAATGTTGTTCTGAGCCCTGCGCTCGGATGGGACGGCTGGCTGTCTTTTCTTTAGTCTCCTGAATTTTTGATGCTGGTTTTCGTTTTTTGTTGTCCGCCTTCCCCGCCTTTTTTCCCTGATTTCTTTAGTCGACGATACCTTTTGGTTGTCCGCCAAGCTCGCTAATCCTTTTTGATTTGACGGGGCTGTTTCCCCCCTGGGGGTCCTGGAACCCCTTTTGCCGTGATGATAGGGGCGTTTTTTTTGTCATCTTTCTTTTCTTCCCTGAGTGCCGTTTTGAACTTCTGTCAGTTGATGGTCGGCTAGTTTGTTGTCCTCCTTTTGTCAAAACAGTAGCTGTTTTTGTCATATGTACCGAACTTAGTTTTTTTAATTTCTAAATGACACGGTTTGGCCGTCGGATGGCCTTGGGTGTCTTCCCCCAGGGCTTCCGGGGCTTGCCGTTTTCGTCCGCAATTGGTATTTGATGACCCCTTTGATTGCGGTGTTGGGGCGGGGATGATTTGGCAATTCTTGGCCTTCGAAGTGTTTTTGATCCCTCCCCCTTTTTGTTTCCCCACCCCCCTCCCTTTTCCAATTGGGCGTATTTCGGTCCGTACTGGTTGGGTTCGTACTCTGTCCTTGCCGGGTTGTGCCCTTTTCTAAAAGCTAGCCAATTCTCTTTTTTTGCCCCAAACTTTACCCTTTCTGTCCCTTTCGTTTCTTTTTTTCCGTCACCGTTAGCACTTTTTGCTTTGAAGAGGGTCTTACATCGGCCTGATTTGGATTCCTTCGATCTCGGCTTGGATTTGGTCGGGGCGATCCCAACTTCCTGTCTTTTCTTTCCCCCTTCCAAATTCCCCCATCCCCTTGAGTTTGCAACCCCCGGGCCCAAACGTCCGTACGTCGGGATTGGGTGAACCTTTTTCAGCTGTCTCCCCTCAAGATTTGCTCTTCCCCCCCACTTCTCACCCAGAAAAGGCCACCCCCGACTTTGGGTGGCCTTCCAAGTGCTTTGCAGAGCTTTGTTTTTTTTCGCTGATTTTTCCTTGAAACTTGTTCAAATTATCCCCCTTTTTAGTGCAATTATTTACTTTCTTTTTTTTTTTTCGTTACTAAGAAAACCGTTCTTTTTTTTCGTTTAGTCTTTGGAATTCTTGAGCTTTCGTCGTTTATTCATTAATTGATCTACTTCTCCTTTTTCTCCTCCATCCTTTTTGACCTGCCGTTTTTTTTACTCTTTTTGAAAGTCACCTGCAGTTGGCTGCGGCACTCGTCTAATGAATTTTTCTCCCCATTATTGTTTCTGCTCCCACAAAATTATCGGTTCCTGGCCTCTTCCCTTCCCCGTTCTTGATTCTCTTCTCTTCACGTCAGCCAACGGACCCCTGTTTTTTTTTTGCCCTTTTTTTTTCTTCAACTCCGTTGCCGCACTTTTTTTTTCTCCACTGACGGGAACTGTAACCCTCGAACTCCCTCCCTCTCCTAAACCTTCTCTTGCCGGTAGTTTATCCAAGGGGCTTATAATTTTCTACATGCGTTTGCGCAACTTCTAAAGGGATCCCCTTTCTTTTTGGCTTCGCATGATAGGCCATTTTTCTTTCCTTTTCTCTCTTTTGGCCCTTGCGTTGTTGCAGGCATATTTTGTGTTATGCACTTTTTTCGCCCCCCAGTGCAACCTTTTTTATCTTTCATGTTACCCCCCCCTGTGTTTGAGTGGAATTAGTGATCCCCCCCACGTGCTGGAGATTTCTGACAGCTCCACAGTCCGTGCTCTTGATTGGGGGCGTTTTGTACC
>Ga0179593_1439368_pt1 | contig 11831 bp, 20 predicted proteins | sample CZODoug2_1_08_16_FD_185931 | JGI IMG/M metagenome (GOLD analysis project Ga0179593, IMG submission 185931) | Vadose zone soil fungal communities from Angelo Coast Range Reserve, California, USA - CZODoug2_1_08_16fungal (PacBio error correction) | ecosystem: Environmental > Terrestrial > Soil >... | reverse complement strand
GGCTCCTTTTCTCAGGTTAATATTTGGCGGCGTCTTTCTTGTTTATCGAGTACCTTTCCCAGTTGAAGAGGTCAGCCGTTGCTCAGCGCCCCCCCCTTCCTTTTTCTCTTTTTGCCGATAGTGTTTTTACTGCTTTTTCCATGCGGGTACATGTTGTTGTTTTTTCTGCGGTTGCAAACCGTTTGCAACTCCCTTTGATTTTTTTTGCCGCACTCACCCCCCCTTCCCCCCTTTGCGGTCACCCACTCTCCACCGGCAAAGCTTTTTTCTTCCTTCGTGCACTTGAAGGCCTCATTTCGTTTTTTTACTTGGTTTATCCCCCCTTCCCCCGGAATGTTGGTACTTCTTTTTTCATCCCCACCTAGATCTCCCCCCGCTGACTTTGTTGATTTTTGTTACTTCCCTGCACCCTTTTAAACAAACAAACCACGGCACCTTGCACAATTTCCCCTCCCCCCGAGTTTTTTGTTTTCTTTTTTTTCTGGGGGCCAGTCTATTACCTTTTCGGCTGACTCCCCTATCCAAGATTCCTTTTGTCTTTGAAGCTTTTTTTGACTTTGCTTTCGCTTCCTGGTAGGTGGTAAGTGGCCACCTTTTTACTTTTTTCCGGCGACTGTACCCTTGGTGCCCCATCTTTTTCCCCCTGCCTCACCTCGCCAACTTTTTCTTTGTTTGCTTTTTTTTGCCCCCCCCCCCCTGGAACCCGATTTCAGGGTTCCTTCTCCTTTGTTCCTGTTCATATGGTCATCCACGAAGATTACACCGTTGGTTTTTTGAGGAGCTTACGGTCTTTCTAGCCTACCTTCTCCCCTTCTTGCGAAGTGTCTTTACCTCCGAATTGTTCCCCGTTGTACGTGTTTTTTCACCTTTCGTTCGTCTTTGTATTTTGACATTTCTCAGGACGTGCTTCTTTTTTTCGTTCACCCAAGTGGTGTCGGCTTTTTTTTTTGAAGATATTTGGCACCTTTTTTTCTTTGGTTTCGGTTTTTCTTTGGGCCCAAGACCGGGAGCCAGTAGGTCCCCTTGTTTTTGGACCGGTTTTTTTCTTTATTTGGGGGGTTTTTTGTTTACATTCGGGGCGGCCTGGAAACAGTCCTTTTTTTTTCCCTTGCGGTCGGTCTGTTTTCGTTTTCCCTTCCACACGTGGGAGGAATTCTTTTAGCGCGCTTGCGCCCCCAGCTTAGTGTTTTTTTTTTCCTCCCTTGCCAGGGATTTGGTTGTTCGTGCGTTCTGGCTGTGCTATCCTTTGTTGTGCTGCCGCCTCGGGACAAAGGGCGGTACGGTGCCTGGATTTTGTTCATTGTCAATCCGTCCTTTCGATTAGCGTTTGAGGCTGTTTGCAGATCGCTTTTAGATTCGTAAGTGCTTGAGCCCTTGGTTCCTCCTGTCTTGTTCCTGGCTTCACGTTTTTTTCCCCGCTTCATGTGATGAAAGTCTGTTTTCTTTTTTTTTCCCCTTTGGCCATTGTAGTTTGAACCTCAGCCGCCACCGCTTGTTTCCCTTTTTTTCTGACCCCTCAGGTTAGTGAGGGGGTGGAGACTCCAGCGGCCGTCCGGCCCCTGATATCCTTCTTTACTTGCCTTTTTTTTTCCATTTGACCATGGAACCCATTTGTTTTCAGAAGTTTTTCTCAATTTTGATTGTTCTGTTCCATGGGGCTCTTTACGGTTTCTCCCCCCAAACCGGTCAAATCTGAAAATCCTGGTATGGTCGTTCTTCCTTTTGGTGCACTTTGCCCGTGATTCCGATTATTTTTTTATCGATTGCGGACCTGGATGCCTTCATGAGAAACTTCTTCCTTCGTTTGATTTTTTTTTTCTTTTTGTTATTATTGCTCGCACAGGAGTGTTCCGGACTTCGGGAGTTTTGATTTCGTATCCAAGCGGCCTTTCCGTTATGGACTTTCCCGCTTTCTTTTTGGTGTACCCCCCCTCGATGATCCGGCGTGCCCAATTCCGTGAGTATCCGTTTTTCCCTTATTCATTTTTTCAATGGCCAGTTTTGGTAAAGTCTCCTCTGTTCTTTTTTTTTCTGTCCACCATTTGTTGTCGAGCACAGTCACTTTCTTTTCTTTTATAGGAGTTTAGCGTCTGTCAATCCTTGTTTGAGGGAATCTGTTGAGGCCCCCTTTTGCTTTTCTCTTTGTTTGATCCTGTGGACAGGGCCCTCTCCTCACCCCAGTGCCCCATCATTCGCGTTTTTTTTTGGACCGTCAGGGCTTAGTATTTGTTTTTGATGGTTTACTTTGACCTTTTGTCTGACTTTCTCAACGCCCCTTTAGTTTTTCCGTAGATTTTTCCCTCTTTTTTTTTTACGTTTGCTTGGTTTTCGGCCAAGGTTTTGTGTGACTTGTCCTCTCTAGCCACCAGTGTGCAGGGGTGAGCCCATTCCCACCAGCCCTTTTCAGGTCGAGTTGGGGTTCTTGATGGTGCTTTTTGAAAATTTCGACGTTGATTTTTCTTTTTTTTTTTTTGAATACATTTCTTTCGCCCTCTTTCCCTGACCAGTTGGTTGGTTTTCTGTTCTCCGTTTTTTTTTTTTTTTCCCTCTTGCTCGTTTTTTGCGTAGGTTGATTGGTTCCCTTTTTTTTTTTTCTTTTCTTTTTTCGTTACGTTTGTCCGTACCATGTTGTCCCCCGTTCCTGATCGTCCTGAGGACTCGGGTGTTTAAACTTTTTTGAGCTTACAAGGTTTTTTAGTGGACCTCTTTTTCCTGGAATCTGAAGATTATTTTTTGAGAAGTATTGGTTTTTGTTTTGTTTTTTTCCTTTTTTCCTTTATGATGGCTCGTGGGTTGTTTTCTCCTTTGACGCGGACGACCCCCCTCCTGTTTTGGATATTCTTTTCTTTTTCTCTTCTTTTTTGCAACGCTGATTTCCGCAGCGAATTCAGTGTTTTTTTGCTGTGGCTTTGGTTTATTTGCCCCTTCCCTTTTTACTTTTTTTTCCCTTTGTCCGCGATGTTTTTCGATGTAAGGCGGTTTCCCCTGTTTTGTTTTTTTTTTTATTTCCCCTTTTTCTTTAAAGACGTCAAGAGTGTTAGTCACCCACTGGCACTTTAGGGATTTTTTTTTTTTGGTATCCCTCGGTCTGCTGATGATTTTTTGTCGGCCTTCAGCCGTCGTGACGCCCTTTTTTATAAGTTTCCCCCCCCTTCATCCCTCTGGCCCTCCTTGTTGCGTCCTTTTTTGTGCTTCCCTTGGCGAACGTTTTTTTTCGATCTAGGTCTCGAAAACCCTGGCGAGGACCCATTCTGCTTCTTGGGGATGGTTTTTCTGGACCTCCGGTTTTGTGGTTTGGTGTGGTGATTGGCGGAACTTTGCTTGGTTCGGACTAAGCCTTCTGCCCGGAGGACGCGTGGTCCGGGGCGGATGTTAACGCCTTCTTCCTTTTTTGGTTCCCCAAGTCTTGCTCCCCCCTCCTTTTTTTCTTTTTCATCGGAGTCACCCACTTTTTTTCCTTTTGGTCGGTCCCCCCCACCCTTCTTTTTTTTTTTACCGGGGATCCCATTTTGCGTTCCGCTTAACATTGGATCTTGAACTTTCCTCATTGCGGCCCCTGTGGATTCACCGCGCCACGTGTTTTTGAAACTGGTGGATGGTCCGCGCGCTTGCTGTTTTTATGGTTGTATTTTTTTTTTTCCTTTTTTTGAGTAACTTTGCTCGCGATGTGGCCAGTTTTTTCTTTCCCATTTTTCACATTGACTTTTACCGTTTCTTTCTTTTTTCTATCTCCCCAACTTTTTCCCCAACGCCTTTTTTTCTTTTGACCATCACGTTTTCGTTTTTTTTTTTGTTTTTTTTTCTAGTGACACACCCTGCTCTCCTTAGTTCTGTTTGCTCTACCACGCAAAGATGTTCGTTTCCATTTGTTGTTTTTTTCCCAAGAGTTTTGCTTCCTTTTGATAGTGATGATTTCCCGGCTTCTGTCCCCCAGCCGATTCGTGTTTTTGGTGTATTTTCATTTTGGGTCATTTCGCGCACAAGGTTTCTTCTTTTCTCTTTTTTCCATACTGCCTCCATTTTTTTTTTTTCTGCCGTTAGAGATTCTGGTGTGTTGTCCTTTTTCTTCTTTTCCCCCCCACAACACTCATTTTTGCTTTTTATGCGCACGCTTTTACATTCGCTCTCGACCTTTACCCTTGACTCTGAGCCGGGCCCAGGTTTCTGTAAAACCAAGCTTTTTCCCTTTCTGCCTTTATAAATGAGATCACGTGGATTCTTTTTGATGGGTCCTTCCCTTCCATAACGCCCCCCCCACCGTTCCTGGTTTCCCTGCACCCCTCCAATTCTTTGTTTTCTTTTTGTTTTCGAACGGCCGGTATATTTGGGAAACCAAGGTCATTTTTTGCCTCTCGCGCCCCCAACTTGCTCGGTTCTTTTTCCCCCTCCCAAGTCCCTTTTCCCCCCCCCCTCCCCGGCGAGTCCTGTGGCCCTAAACCAAGGTTTCACCAATTTTCGCGCTCCGTGCAGTGAACGTTTTCCCCCCCCCCCTTTTGTCATTTGGCCGTCTCTTTCATTTCGCTGCGCACCCCCCCGACCGGAACCCCCCCTCTCATGTGTTTTTTCTTTTTCCACCCCCGGCCACTGTGGACTTGGTTTTTCAAGTTCATCCGATACAAAACTGACCCCCTGCTCGTCTGCCCCCTTCTTTTTTCCACTTCCACCCCCCCAAAAGGAGGCAATTTTTTCTATGATGGTGACAGCCACCGCGTCAGCCCTTGCGCCCTTTTCGTACGCAGCAATTTCCCGCACCCCCCCACCCCACTTTCTGATCTGTCCTTCCCCCTCGTCAGTTTTGTTCATCGCCGGTTCGCATCCATCTAAAAAGACCCCCGTTTTTTTTTTTTCCTCGACCCCCCTCCTCCCGCAATTCGCTTTTTGCCTTGTTCTTACTTTTTTTTTTTTACTTGACTGCGTGGACGGAGATCACCCCCGAACCCATATTTCCTCCTGTTTCCGGCGGCGCTTTCCTTGTTTTTTTTAATTCCTTCTTTTTTTACCCCCTGGCAAATAACCGGTGCAAAACCCGGTCCCGTCGACGGCCTTGATCCCCGACCCCAAACTCTTTGCCGGCCCCTTCCCATTCGCCTTTCATCTTCCCCACAACCCTTTTTTTCTTACTTTTTTTCCTTTCCTCAAGTCAAAAACAAAAACGGCCCAGATCGCCCCTTCCGTGTCTTGCTTCCCCACAACCCCCTTTTGTTTTTTCTGTCAAGGCAGTGCTAAACACGCCCGTCATCTACAATGTCGAACAAACCAACCCAAAAGCCCCATTTTGTCCTTTCTTCCTCAAACCCCCTCATCCGCGATTCCCCGAAAGGTTTTTCCCTCGTTTTTTTCCTCTTTGTTTTTGTCACCATCTTTCCCATTCGTTCATTTCTTGGGCCTTCCTACCTTGCTCTTTTCCCCCCAGCTCCCCACGCCCCTTTCTCCTGGGTGCCAATCGCGTATCCCCTGACCACGACCTTTCCCTTTTTTTTTCCCGCCACCACCCCCCACCCCACAGCTAATCTTGACCGAGGGCACTCGACTAGGATCCAATGCTCCAGTCCCATCCCATCCACTCCAGCACTTTTCCCCAATTCCAGCACCCAAACTCAAACCTTCTTTTTCCCCCCTGGCTCACCTCGTTACCGGTGGCCTTCTCTTTTCCCGATGCCCCTTCACCTGTTCTTTTTTACCCAGCAAACTTCCCCTGCCCCCCCATAGGGCCCCATCTTGCCCCGTACCCTCTTCCACCCTCAAATGATTCCGTTTGTCTTTTTCAACTGTCCCCAAGGACCCCCCCAGGATTTAACCGACCTTCCCCCTTCGTCCTACTCCCCTTTTCTCCCCTTTGCCTTTTTCGTTGACCACTGTTCTTGTTTTTTTTGAAGCGTTCCGGTTCTATGGGCCTGTGCTTCTCATCTTGCACCAAACCCCCCCTCGCCAATCTTTCCTCACTTCTCTCCCTCTTGGATTGTTTTCCTCACGCGCCAAATCCTGGCCTAACCTCCTTCCGTGTATCCTCTTCCCTTTGGATTGAGACCTGACCCTCCTGCTCTCTTCTGCCACTGAAAACCCCACCCCAGGCCATGTACGTTCGCTCTCTTTTGCGGTGGAAAAGTGTTTTTCACCGTCCGATTTACGTAATTCGGCTGGGTTTAACTTCCCAAGTCCTCTTTTTCTGTTTTTTTTTTTTCTCGTAGCGAAAGTCTTCTCTTGCCACCCCCCATCCCAACAATAACCCGCGCCATGGATATTGTGTGTGCATCTCCTCCGGTCGCCTCTGCGTCTCTCAATATCATAATCACTGGAACCTGTTTATTCGCGGCCCCTTACCTCGTTGAGTTTCATGGCAGCCTCCCCCATTACGTTCCCCCCCAGACCGAGCCCACCATGGGCCACCCTTCCCCCCTACCCCCCCTCCAAAGCCGTTCCACCCCCCATGTCCTTTCCCCCCCGTGCAGTCGTTTGAACTTCCCCATTCTCTCACATTGCAACTCTCCCCGTTCCCGCGTTTTCCCACCACTTTCTCGTCGTTTCGAACTTCTTACCCTATTTTTTTTTTCTTTCACTACTGGTAAGTGACCTTACACCGAAGGCTGGTAGCCTTACACTTTCCCCCCACTTCGCTTTGTTCCGTTTTAAGCTTCCGTCCCCTCCACCCCCTGTCGCTTCGCCTGCATCAACTAAGACGGGAGTCTCCCTTTATGGGCAGTTACCAATTCCTCCCAACACGTTGCTCCCCTCTTCCCGGGCCTTTTGAAACCCCAACTCTCTTGCCCTCCCCCACCCCCAATTTGAGAACAAAGACCCCCCCCTGCTGTTCCCATTTCCTCAATCCTTTCACCCCCCCCGGTTTTTGAGGACCATTAAGTGAACTGGTTCATGACCTTTATTTTTTTACGCACGCCTCGCTTCTTTTCTTTCCAGACCCAATTTGGCATTTTCACCCCTTCGCCCGTGGAGCTTTGCCCCCAGAAACCGCCCCCTTTCTCAAAAAAATTCTTTTCGCCGCTGAAACTGGTAGAATCTCCAACCCCTTTGTTACCCCCCTTAAACCAGAATATTTTTTTTCCGCACTCCGTTGGAGAAGCCCGCCCCCGCCAACCCGCCCCCACCTTTTACGACACAGACAGTCTATGTTCCTTCCCCCCCTTTTAACTAGGTCGACGGTGCGCCCCGTCCCCCTCAATCTGCGCCCCCCTATTTTTCACGCCATAAAGCGTTTTTCACCCAGACTCCACCACCCGGCCTTCCCGAGCCCTTTTTTTGTAATCTTTTTGATTTAACCTTTCCCCCACCGACTTTCCCTTCCCTTGATCGTTTCGTTTTCCCAGCCCAGCAAACCCCAAATGGGGACGCGGTTCTTTTCACTGAATCAATCCTTCCGTTTTTTTTTTCAGCCCTGGTCCCGCAAAAGCCCCTGGCAACCTCACTCTCTTCACCTCACTGGGCATGTCCTCTTGGGATCTTGTTCTCCTCGCCACAAACACAAGGGTTTGCACCCTCTGCCAATCCCCCCCAAAAACCACATCTTTCTTTGGCTCATTGCAGTTTTTCCCCTTTTTCAGTACACTCCCTTTCCTCAAGGGGCTGGAGTTTCTAAATCGTGGGTTTTTTTGAAACCCCTCCGCCTCCCTCTTTTTTTTTTGTGGTGCGTTCGGGGACCCCGGCCTTCTGCAAACTTTGTCCAATTTCTTTTTGCAGGTCTGGTCTTTTGTGGGGAGGTGGTTCTTCCGCCTTTTCCCTTGTCATTTTTTTTTTTTTTTTCTTCCCCCTTCTTCCTTTTTCCCAACGTTTTGTTGGTCATTTTTCCACCAGTGCTGGCCGCATGCGATTCAGTTTCTTTTCTAATACATTTTTTATCATCGCACAAGAGTGGCGGAACTTTTTTCTGGTGCCCCCCTTTTTCTGACATCTTTCATTTTGCTTTCTCGGTCAAGCAATCGAAGGGTGCCTTCAGAGGGATGCTGTGTCCTACTTTTTTTTTTTTTTTTTTTTCCTCCAAAAACACCTGTTGGGGCGCGATCTCTCCCTTCCTCTCCTCGTTTTTTCTTTTTTGTTTTTCTGACGACGTGATTCGCGTCATTTTTTTGAAGCTGCCCCATTCTGAGTGGCTTCTAATTTCACCGGCGAATCAAAAGTTTTTTTGTTACTTTGAGGGTTTCAGGGTCGTGGGTCAAGCCTTTTTCTTCTTGGTTCTAGATAGATTTTTTTTCTTCCTTAGATTCGCATGTGGCATGCTGTGGGTCGGAGCGCGGGTTCCCAGGTAAAACTCGGGCTTTTTTGGTGCTACTCCCTTTCCCCCTTTCCCATGCGGACGTTCCTCTCCATTCCCCCAAGACCCTTTCCCCCCTCGTTCAGTGTCCTTTGAGTTGCTTTTTCGGGGTTTTACGCTCCCTCAACTATAAAGGACTTAGTTTCTTAGGACATTTTTTGGGTTTCCTTTTCCACTTTCTTCCCGCCGTTAGTTGCCCGGAGCCGGCATCTTAAGGACCCAACACCCGTTCATTCCCCCCCTCTTTTTTTTCTGGTTCGCGGGCATAGCCCTTCGGCTACCACTCCCCCCCGTCCCAAGTCTTCTTTGATTTTTTTTTGAATTGTGAAAGAGTTTCCTTTTTCGGATGTTAACTCCGGTACTTTTTTTTTTTTTCACATCGTTGTCTACTTTTTCTGCTTGCACCTTTTTGTTTTGTCCCCCCCCCCCCTTTTGGGTTTTATGCTGAACCGAACGATAGGTCTTTTCTTTTTTCGTTTTTGCTTGTTTGTTTTTCCCATGTTTTTTTTTCATCTTTTTATCCCCTTTTTTTTCTTATACATTGCCTTCTTGGAGTATTGGGACCTGTTGTCGTCGTTCTTCCTTTTCGTCCGTGTATGCTTTGATTTGTTCGCTGCTTTTTCCTCGTTGATTTCGTCAATCGAGAGGGGTGTTAGTTTTATGATAGTCCGGAGGCTCTCCTTGTGTGGGAAACTTTTTTTTTTTTGTTCGGTTAATTTACGGATGTTGTCTTCTTCGGGGTTATACCTTGGTTTCCTTTTACTTCTTCTCCAGAAGAGGCTGGGTGGTGTTAAAGCGTTAGAGAGTAGCGGATTCTCTTCCCCGGTGTTTGTTCACATTTAGTGTTCCCTTTTGCGCGGCGGTTCTGGGGTTTTTTTTTTTACTTTCACAAAACTAGGTTGATTTTTTTTTTAAATTTTTATCTTTAGACGTTCCCCTTGCAGACCCGCTTCGAGGGGGTTTATTTGCTGGCGTTAAATTTTTTTTATTTTTTTTGTGCTTAAGAGCGTCTTCTCTTTCCTTTTCTTGTCGGTTTTGCCAAAGATATTTGGTTTTTTTTCCCCTGTCTCCCCGGTCAATCTCCCTGTGCTGTTGGTCCCTTTCCCTTTCTGTCTTGAATTAGAGTTTTGCGTTTTTTTTTTGGTTTCTTTTTTTTTTAACGAGTGAAAAAGCGTTACTTATAGCCTGCCCTTCACTTGTTTAATGTTCATGTGATTTGAACCCCATCTTTGGTAATGGTCTGTTCATTTATTTCCCAGAGAAGCGCACCAGGGTTTTCCCTTCGAACCGCCCCCGGGGGTGAGACCCTCACGTCTGGCCTTTTTAGTCCTTTGGCTTTTGTGTTGAGAGATTTATTAGTCGTTGGTGCCCTTTTTCCCCCTTTTTTTTTTTTTTTTCCTGGAATGGGTTGTCTACGTTGTGCTGCTTCGTGTGCTGTTTTTCTTTTTCCTGGTTGTGGCTTGGTTACGGGAAGGGTGGTAGCTGGCACCGGGATTTGAAAACCCTCACGCGGTAAGGGTCGTTCTCCCTGGAACAACGGTGCCGTTTTTGATAGCTTTTTTTTCGCTTTTTTCGTCTCTTCATCTCTTTGTTTTTTTTTCTTGTGGATGTATGCACGGGCTGGCAAGTCGTTGTTGATTGACCCTTCCAGATCTTCCCAATATCAGGTTAGGGACCTTTTCCGCTTCTTTTTTTTCCCACCCCTAGGATGCTCGTCTCCTTCTTGACCACTTTCGGCCGTGCCTGAATGCTTTTTTATTTCCTGTTGACAACGCTCGATTGTCTTCGGCGTGCAATTGTCTATACGGAGTTTTTCTTTTCCGCTTTTCGCGTCTTTTCCCATTTTCTTTTTAGAGAATTGAGGAAAACCGTTTGGCGGGTCGGGTTTTCGATTCCCTTTCGCCGGGTAATAAGCTGTCTTTCCTCCACCAGTGTCCCAACCTCCATTTTCGGTCCAGCCTTCTCTCTGGCCGATGTTTTTGATCCCGGTTTTTTTTTCTTGGTGCTTTTTTCAACGTACTCTTTCCTTGTTTTCCTTTTCGGACCCGGGCCTCTTTTTTCAGTTTGGGTAACCACTTTTGGTCCCCTTTTTTTCAGCTCTTAGAGCCACGTGTTCTCCTCTGTTTTCGCTGCAATTGGTTCTTCCGTGGGTTTTCTTTGTTAGTTGCTCAACCTTTTTTTTTTGACGTTTTTTTTTAATGTTTTTATTTCATCGTCTGGAGCCTGGTAAATTACTGTTGGTTGGTGTTTATTTTCTTGCGGAACATCGTTTCTCTGGCTTTTGGCGATTGCTTCTTTGTAGGGTATGGGCTGGGTCGGTTTTTGTGAACACGGGGCACGGTACCTCGCCCCCCCTCCTTTGACGGCTGGTTTCGAACTTTTTTTTAGGAAAGGTTACACCGGCGCGAGGTTTGTTTCCTTTTCTTATCATCTTTGATTCTTTTTTTTTTGTCCTTGATTGTTGGTGCTTTGTTGTTCGATTTTTCTTAGGCCGGGCGGTCGTTTTTTTGGAACTCTACTCCCCCTGTTTGGATCAGGGACGTAGTTTTTTTCTCTTCTTTTTACGATGTTTTCTTCCCCGGCGCCCATTTTTTTGCCCCTTTGGGTCCTTGCGAGGGATCAGGTGCCGCAAAGATTTTTGTCCTAGGCAATTTTTTTCTCCGACGTTGTTTTGTTCCATCTTTAAGATGTGTCGATTGGTGAGTCCCATTTTTTTCTGACCTGGAGGCCGCGTCGTGGGTGAAGTTTCTCCGCGTTGTTCCTTGGGTTGATCGTCCCTCTTTTTGGACTGCTTCAGTTCACCCCACCTGCTACTTCTAATGTTGGCGGTCGGTTTCTTCGTTCCCCTTTGGTCGGTAGATTTTTTCTCTTTTTTGGGAGGCTTAACCCCTTGCTATCCCCTTCTTCCCGTGGGATGGTAGCTTCGCCGGGTGTGTTTGTGTGGTTCCGCTTCACTTTGGTCCTTACGTGCCCGGCCCCGGGTTCGCGTTTCCGCGGATTTTTCGTCCACCCATTTCTTTTTTTTTTTTTTTTTTTTTTTTTTTCTGGTTCTGTGGCGCGGTTTACCTTTTCATCTTTGTGACTTTCACCCCAATCGGCCATTTGCGTTTTGACACCCCCTTCGCCTGGGCGTTGTCTTTGCTCCAACCCTTGGATCTTTTCCTTTCTCACCCGCGCCTCATTGCTGGCCGTCTGCCGAGAACCTTTTTTTTTGGAATTTTTGCTTGATGCCTCTGAATGGGTTTTTGTCGGAGGCTGCTCGAATTTTCCATTTATCTTCCCCTCTGCAGACGTTTCGGTTCCATTTGTTCCGAAGTCCGTTCAACGTTCCCGCCGGTGGCTTTGGTGACGGAACCCTTCCCGTTTTTTTCCCCCCTGTACTTGGCGGGGCGAGGGACATCACGTTGATTTCTCCGTAGTTTTTTTGAGCCTTTTCCCCCAACCTGCTGTTCCCTTTTTTTTTCCGCTTACCTACCCCTCCAAATCGTTTCCGCTGCGCTTTTTATGTACTCTTCTGATTTTTTTTTTGTTTTTTTTCTTTGGGCGTGCCTAATCCATTTTTTGCCGC
>Ga0179593_1511612_pt1 | contig 11832 bp, 14 predicted proteins | sample CZODoug2_1_08_16_FD_185931 | JGI IMG/M metagenome (GOLD analysis project Ga0179593, IMG submission 185931) | Vadose zone soil fungal communities from Angelo Coast Range Reserve, California, USA - CZODoug2_1_08_16fungal (PacBio error correction) | ecosystem: Environmental > Terrestrial > Soil >... | reverse complement strand
TTCCGGAGCCATGGTTCTTTTGCCAAGTCCCCCAAACTCCCCCTTCTTGACTAGAAACCCCCCCCAGTTTCTTTTTTCTCCTTTGCCCTACCCCGTGACCATCACCCTTTTCTTGTACAGTCCCAAAACAGCTCCCCCCATGGCCCCAGAGCCTTTTTGGACTGAAAACCCGCGCCTTTTCCCTCTCTTTCTTTTTAGCCCCGAATTTTTTTGAGGGGAGGTACCTTCCTCTGTTGTACTGAAACTCTGCCCCCACGTTGCCCACTCGTTGTCTTTTCCTTCCGAGTGCCCAAACGGTGTACCTTTTTCCCCAATTCATGAGTTTTTTTCCCATTTTTTTCTTTTTTTGGCCCTGCCACCCTCTTGGTTGTCTTGTTACGCGCTTTGCCCCCCCATTGCGGGTCTTTGCGGGATTGGTTTCTTTTTTTTCTTTTTCCCAAACACATGTATTTTTTGCCGGGATTTTTAGCTGCTTTCCACCCCTCGTATGGAATATTCTCTCCTCAGTTCACATTCCTTTTTTTCCCCTCTCCCTCTGCCTTTAGCTGGAGGATGAGCGCTTTTTTCCTTGTGGTTTTTGTCAGCCTCGCATTTTCCTCCTGAGAGCACTGCCTGTCCGTCCTTCTTTGTGTGGTGATTTCTTGACAATTCTTTCTTGCCTCCCGCCGGAATAGAGCTCCCTTTTCCGGTCTCCCAGATGAGCCCTTCGTCCTTACGGGATGCTCTCGTGTCTGTCCTCTCCCATGGTTTTTGTCCTCCTTCTGACGACCACCCTGAATCAGAGGCCCCCTGCGCCCCCCATATCCTTTCCCCCTTCCATGTACGGACGCGAGTCATACAACTTCTTTTGGGCTCTACATCCACTTCTCGTAACCTGTTATCATACCCGCGTCTTCTTTTTGTCACCATTTCCGCTTCCCCCCCCCCCCTGGCACTTCATTTTTTTTTTCCCCTCCCCTCCCTCACTATGGCGTGGATGATCAGAACATCCGGTCTTTTCGGTTATCTGTCTGTTGCCTTTGGTCTTGTTGCGTTGAAATCGGGTCTTCTCCCTTCCAGAGCGCTTTTCCTCCTCCCGTTTTGCGCGATAAGAGCTCACCTATTCTCTTACGTACCTCTCTTTCCTTTCCTCCTGCTCGGGACATGTCCCCTCAGACGCGTCCTTCTTCTCCATCCCCAAAAATCCTTTTAGGCCTTTCCCTTTCATGTTCCCCGCGTTTTGGCCGTTAAGGTTTTCCCCTTTTTCCACGCCACCTTCGGCCCTGCACGAACCCCCTTAAATATTTTCACATACGCCTCCCTCCTGGTTCTGCCCCCACGTCCAACCCCCTGTACGGTTTTTGCTGTAAATCCGTTTCCTCCCCCGGGGACCAGCCTCTCCCCGTCTTTTTCCCCCAACAGGAACTTTAAGATATTTTACGGTTTCCTCTTCTGCTTTTTCCTCACACTATTCCTGCGAAGAAGTAATGACTCCCCAACCTTCCAATTTTTTGGAGCTCCCGCTGTCGCTTTCCTCCCCCTCCCCCCCACGACCCTCGTGGTCCTCCTAACGCTCTTTTTTTTCCGGTTCTCCGGTGTTCTTACTCCCCCCTTGCCCATTGGGCTACCCCGATCTAAGAAGAAACCCTTCTTTTTCCCTTTTTTTTTCACGATTTCGGCGAGGGGCCCCTTCCTTCTCCCATCTCCCCGAGACCCTGCCGTGCTCTTTTCCATCCTTTGCTTGTAATGATTCTCCTCCGGTTCCTTGCAATTCGCAGTCATACTCCTTCATCCCCCTGCCCCGGCTTTTCCCCCCCCCCTCTGGATCGCGAGGCTACTCTCTCCCCATCCCAAACTCATTTGCAGAGGCTTCCTCTTTCTTGCGAGCGAAGTTATGCGCCTTCTATCCTACGACTCTCCTGACGTATTTCTTCCCTCGCTACGATGCCCTCTCTAACGAATTTCGAACCCCTTGACCTTAACCAGCGCTTTTTCGCCCCCCTGGTCAATTCTTGACTAAATTCTTCTTCGCCTTTTTTCCTTTGTTTGTTGTTTACTTTCTTGAACTTTCTTGGCAAGGCTTGGCCGTCGATTTTTTCACGACATGCTACTGATAGTTTTTTTTTCTTTCCCGGTGGCTAAGTGATGTTTCTCGAGGAGCAGTGGGCCTCCGCTTTTCCTTATTTTTTCTCAGGTGTTGCTTTCTGAGGTCTAAGTGCTCCTTCCACAGTTCCCTAATACGTCTTTCTCCCGTCTTCCCCCACTGGATCTTTCAGGGGACTGATGTCTTCATCCGTTCTCCCGTCCTTTTTTTTCCGCACGCCCGTTCGCCATTCCTATTATCTCTTTGGAGATTGGCGCTTCCACCTTTGCTCTATTGAATAGCCGTGCCAGTGATTTTTAAGGATCGGCGTGTAATGTCGATCTGGCCCTTTCGTGAATAGAGGTTCACCTCTCCCTCTCTTTTTCGTCCAACCCTCATCTGCTTTTTTTGGGGGCCCCTTAGCCTGGTCCGCCATGCGGGCCCTTTGTGGTCTCCTTGTCGAACCTTCTCCCCAGATTTCTCCCCGTGGAGGTGGAATTTTGTCTGGCCCCTGACTCATCGGTGAGCAAAATTTACGGTCTGGACCAATACGTCACTTCTGAGCTCCTTGTTTGTCAGTTTTTTTTGGAACAATCGACACTGCGCCTTCTCCCTCTCCCTAGTCCCTTTTTTCCTTCTCCTGTCCGCCCGTGTGGGTTTTGACTCCTCCCCCTCAGAAACGTTGCTTTTTCTTTTTTTCCTCTCGTTACGACCTGAAAATATGTGCTTTGATTACTTATTTCTCAGACGTCAGGTTGCTTCCACATTTCCTCCTTTCTTTTCCCCCTTTACCATTCCTTAGGCTAGTATTTTCTGCCTGGGCGCTTCTGCACCTCTCTCAGCGTAGATTTTTTTCTCCCATGTGAATCGACGCAACCAGAAGCTGACTCCTCTATTCTTATCTTTTGAGCTTCTCGCGACTTGACGGCGTCTCTCTAACCCCATCCTCCCAGAGAACCCGTCCCCCTCCCCCCCCCACTGCAGAAAGAGGTCCCCCGAGCGTTTTTCTTTTCCACCTCCAGCCATTTAGGCCTTTTTCCCAACCCGCAAACATCTGTCTTTTTTTCCTTTTAGCTAGTTCCCCCCCCCCCCTTTTTTCCCGCGCCGAGAGAGTGTAGGTCTTCCTCCGTTGTCTCATTGATGTCGGAAACTCCCAGAAGACTTTTCGGTGTGTATACGGATTTCGCCTCCCTTCACTTTTCTTAGAGCGATTTCACTTCTCCTTGCCTAGATTAATTTTTTTTTTTTCACAAAGTACGTGCGAGCCCTCCTTTTCATTAAGCTTTCCTTTCTCCTTTCCTGGCTGTTGTCTTCCCCCCTTTTTTTTTTTACCTTTCCAGGTCCCCCTTTCCGCGCGATCCTTACTTTAGAAGTTTCATGGTCTTCTCCCCAGCAAACAGCCCCCTCCTGGGCACCTCCCTTTTCTCCTTCGCCCGTAACTGGGGCTCAGTTCCCGCTTGAATCCAGGAGCAGCGTGCGCTATGCCAGCTCCAAGGCCGCATTTTTAAAACTTTCCCCCCTTCGGACCTTTCAACTCCTCATTCTGTCCAAGAATAGTTACAGCTCGCCAGGAACACATACCGATTGTTTCCCCATTTCCAGTCTCAAACAAGAACCGTCATTTTCCCTCTCCCCCCGCGCCCCCTCCCCCACCCCCATAGTGTCACAGCCCCAAACAAGTGACCGTTGGAACCAGTAAGGGTGTGGTTGTGTCACGGAATGTTTGCATGGCCCCTTTAAGTCAAACAGCAGGTAGTCATTCACCTTTTTATACACTCTTTTTTTAAAGCCAAGCTTTGCCTTTCAAGATTTACACTGCTTTTGTTCAATATTCCCTCCGGCTCCGGTCGCTTATTTCCCCCAAGTTTCTTTTTTCCATTGGAGTTTTTTTCCCCAGTAGCAAGACCGCGCTTGTTCGTAGATTTGGACTTTGATTCCCAAGGCCGGTGCTCTCTTAGATGTTAATCTCCTTTTGTTGTTTTTTTTTTCGTTCTTTCCGGACTTTGTTTTTTTGAGAGCCGTAACCTACTCGAGAATCTAGAAACAATTTGTGTCTTGGCGACTGGGTCCCCCCCCGACAACGGCCCCAAAAAAAAGAACTCAAAGAGTCCCCACACTTGCCACTTGAGTTTTTGGACCTTCCACGCAGTAAGCTTGACCGATCGCTGGAGTGACTCCCCCCTCCCGGAGAGTAACGTTGTTTTTCTTTACCGTGTGGTATTTCCATTACTGGACAAAACAGTCAAGTGTCCCACTGTTGAAGTCTCTTTTCCCCCCCTTTTACTTTAGTTCAATTGGTCATTTTTGTGACCCAGTTCTTGTGAAACCCCCTCTTTTGGGGTGTCTTGTTACCTTTCCTCGGCCCAAAGGACTTTTCTTTTTCTAGAGATTTTGTTTATATTCTGACCCCCTTTCTTTTCATGTATGATGGGTTGAATAGCCCAGTATTTTTAGAATCTTTGACACTGATTCTGGAATGACGAGCACCATTCCACAAGGTTTCATATCGATGAAGCTTCTTTTTCTGATGGAGGAGGTGTGAACCTCTTATTCCTTTGTATGGAGGGCAAAGATCCCCCCTTTTCTCCTGGACTCCCCCCCTCCTTCGGCACAAGGCAGTCCCTTTTTAATGGTCGTCTTCCTTTGCCATTTTCTTATGCACTCCTTTTTACCTTTTGAATCTCTCTATCTTCTTAGGGCCAATTGTTTCTCCGTGATCTGATTTCGCCCCGGGAATGATAGTGATTGCTGCCTCTCAAGTTTCTGATTTCCCCGCTCACGTTAATTTTCTGGAACCCCCAACCTTCTCTCTTACATTCACTTCCTAGAGATATTCCATACTTCCTTTTCCGGGTATAACCACCGATTTTAATTTGATTTTTTTCGAGCCCACTCTTCGTTAATCCCCAGAGTATCTCGCTGCGAATTGTTTTCTCGCTCCTCGACCCTTCCTTTTTTTGCCGGGTCAAGCTCAATATGGTCCGTTATGGATTTTATAAGCCGCCGCGGTTGTGGCTATTTATTCCCAGTTTTGTGTTGTTTCCTGTGGCAATTGGGGCTTACTGGAGTTTCATAGTGCAAGGCTTCCCCCCCCCCCCTCCCTGTAGCTTCAGAAAAATCTCCTACTGGATTACTATTTAAGACGTTGATACCCCGCTCTGACGCATGGCTTCCCCTCTCGTCACCATCCCCTTTAACTAGTTTTCCCCGATCGGTACGCTTCCCTAAACTGTGTCAACTTACATGAACGGTCGCAATCCCCCCCCCGTTTTTTCCCTCATTTTTCACGATTTTACGGTTCCCCAAGCTCTCCACCTGAACCGCCCTTTTTCTGCTGTATCCCCTCCTCACCTTTTCCTTCCCGTTCCTTCTCCCCCCCCGGAATATTTCGCGTCTTAATGGTTTCTTTTTGTCCGCAATCCTAAGGTCCCCTCCAGAGTTTAATCGCCTCTTTTTTTCCCTGTTCTGCAAATCCCCCTGCAGGTGAAATGAGCTCCGTTTGTCCCTTTTATGCAAACCTAACGGGAATGCCGCCACTCTTTTTTTCTTCCTTTCCCCTCAGCTACTCCCACAGACCGGAATCCCCCAAGGGCTCAGCGACACAGGCCAGACTCCCTACCCCCACAACCCCTTCCCCCTCTCCGTTTGGCCGAATCCTGGGCTAGTCTAGTGATAGCCCCTTTCTTTGCAAACCTCTTTCTCCCCCCCCGCAAGGATGCATATAGGCACCCTACTTGGGACTGAGCTTCCGCGGCTCAGGTCACCTTTAATGCTCTGCGTTGCTCCATTTCTGGATACCTCTCTTTTCTCCGACACGAACCCCCCCCGGTTAGACGTTTGACTCCGAGGCACTTGATTTCTACCGTTCCGTCTTTTTTCAGCCGATCTAATTCTCGTAATCGTCCTCTCTCAGCATTTTTTCTTCCCCTCTCAGCTGGGAGCCCCCCGTTTTCCTCCGCACCGAGATTCCCTTTCTCTTATCACTCGTTCGCTCAGTGATATATTTGGCCATCTATTCTCCCCTTTTCCCTCCAGATGAGAGTTAGCTATGGTCATTCATACTTCTTCACCCGTCCTTCCGCACTGACCAGCTCTGAGTGATGGCGTAACGGGGTTTGCTTTCTGAGATCAGGTTGTCGCATCCTTTTTAATTAGTACCTAGGGGATAGGTGAGCTCCCTTGGACCAAAAAAACCACCCAAACCAAGTCGCTTCGCCACGCTGAGACTTTCCCTGGAGACTTTTTTCCTTCGGGAAGTTCTTCTACTTTGGCGCATCGCAACGGTTTCGTCCGGAAGGAGTTCCGTCTCCCCGCGCTCTTGCCTCAGTTTTCCAGTAGACGTTTTATAGCACTCAAGGCTTGTGGAAGCGCCCTGATGAATGATAGGCCTTCTCCAAGCTTTTCTCGACGTTTCTCGTCCACCAATTTAAGGTCTGATTGGGTCCACAGACATTGGTAGACCCTCCCCCCCTTCCCGGTTTATCTTCCTTTTTTCTGAAACTTCCGTCAAAGATCGTTCCGAGGCTTTCCCAGGTGGTCCCTGGTTGCTGCCCCTCAGGGTGCTTTCTTTTTTTTTTGGGCACCCGGACCCTCTACGCTGCGCCTGTGACGTATTCTTTCTTTTTTCCAGCCCCGCGGCTCTCCTGCGCTTCCCCCTCTTTTTTTTTTGCCCGGGGCCCTTTTTCCCCTCCGGGTCTGAGCGATATAATAAAGCCAAGACTTCCCTTGTCCTTCCTTGTTTCCGCGGAACATGTGAACCCTCTTTCGTACGTTTTGTCGTCCTAAGGTCAGGTCTTCCGTCCACCTTTTACGGACTCCGGTCACGGACTTTTACTTACTCTTTTTAGTGGTCTTTTTCGCGACCAAGTTACCTTGTCGACTTGCTCCCTATCGCCGTGAATCTGCTCTTTCCCTCAGACGGCTTTTTTTTCCTATTATCTCTCGCTCTGCGAGATTCCCTTCAAACCCAGCCCCCGTGCCCAAGTCCCCAAACGCCCCCCCCCCACACATCTAAAACGGACACCGCTGTGAGGATTCATCCATAAGCCATAGGGTTTGCCCCTTCCCTTCCCCCCAGATGAAGTCTGCTTTCTCCTCGACCTGGAAAACCAGTCGCGCCCCCCCCCCACAGCGCTTTTGCTCTATCCTTTCATTGATGTATTAAAACTGTTTCAGACCAGGTGTTCTCTCGTGGCCCTTCCAGCTCTGTAGATTGCCCTGAACTTCCCGATTCATGTGCCATCGCCTCAGTACGTGAGCGCCCCCCTCCCCCTTCCATTCTCGTCAGCCTACCTTCCCGTGCTGCAGATTTACAAGTTCCTAGCAAATTTGCGCTCTTCCGGCTCTTATTAGAGCTCTGTCAAACAACCCGCCACCTTCCTGCAGGAGTCACGCCGGGTGTGTTCGTCCCAAAAAGTTTGAGGCTTTGCCTTCTTCTCACCTTTGACATCCTTTCTCTATTGCCAGGCCCCTCTACTTGTGTGTCACAGCCTTGACCCTTCGGTCCGCCTTCCCCCCCTTCAAGACGCCAGGTAGTAACCAGCTTTAGCCCTCTCTCTGTAACGCACTTCGGCCCTTTTTTTAACCATTATCGCCACCCCAGACCCTCCGGGCAAGCCAGCGCTTTTTAACCAACCCCCCCCCCCTTTCTTGTACCTCCCTGCCCCCACAAAAAATAATATGCATTTTTGACCAGTACCGGGTGGACGTTAAAATTTGATTCCCCATCTTTTTTTTCCGCAAGCCTTCCCCTCCCAGTCCCTAACACTTGGCCTGATTAAAAGCCCGAGATAGAAGTCAGCCCTTTTCCTTTTTCCACCACCCTTCAGGGGGAATTGTTAAGGTTTTCCCTCCCCCAAAAATTTGGTTACCGAGTGGATTCGCAAAAGTAGGAACAATGACTCTTCCGCGAGAGAGTTCGTTCTTTGCGGATCCCCGTCCCAGGCCTGGATATCTTCCTCATACCTCCGTTTTGAGTCTCGTCGTCCTGTGTTTTCTTCTCAATACAAAACGCTCATGCCGCCCCCATAGCGCGGAGATGTGGTTTCACGTCCCCAGCTTTTCCAACCAACTTTTCCCCAGCAAAGAAAAAAGACTTGACCCCCCACATGCCCTGCCCCTTTTTCTTACGGTTCAAACCAGCTGCCTGCTTGCTTCCGATTCTTTTCCCCGCATGAGAGTTAACTCCCCGCTTGGACTTATTCCCAAACCCGTCCGGTCCGTTTTTAAGAGAGTGCCCCCCAGGCTTTTCTTTTTTTAGTTTTGTCACGATTTGTTTCACTTTTTCCCGATTTTGGGGTTTTTTCGTTTTGTCCCATTTTGCTTTCTCCAAAACTGACGGTGTTTTTAGCGATGTTCATGTACAACAGGCAATTTCCCTTTTCCGCTGGGATTTGACTATTTTTTTTTCCTCAGCGTTTTTTTTACCCCTTTGTTCAAGAAGGTCAATCTCTTAAGCGTTGCCACTTTCTGACGTTTTCTTGGCGGTGCATTTTTTCCGCTCTTGCTTGGTGTTATGCTTGTACAGCCCTAATTTTTGTTGTCCATTCTCTCGCCGGTTTTAAATGTAGCTTCAGGGCGTTGTGCTGTTCGTGATGGTCTGCATTTCAGACTTTTTTCATCGCGTTCTCTTTTTAGGAAAGAGAAAGCTCGAGCATCGTCAGCCCGGGGACTTTGCTTCCGATGACTAGGATGTCGCTCAAGTCTGACGAATTTTCCCCCCCCCCCCTTGAAGAGATTCTTTCCTTCTCCCCTTCCACAAGATCCAGCCTTGAGGACTCGATACCCCGAATTTCCTCGGTCTTTGCCCCCCACGGTCCCCCTCTCCTATTCCCACGCGTCATTAGATGCGATTTTTTTCCATTTCCCCCTTCAGACCAAAACACCTTAATTGTGCGGTCGTTTTTATGTGGTTATGGATGAAATCCCTTGTCTTGCTTTTCTCTTTATGAGTTCTTTTGACCTTCTTTTTGTATGATGAGCGCTCGCCCTTTTTCAGACTAATATTTCGCAAAAGACAGCCCTCTTCTTACTAGAGGCCTCCCCTCCTTTGAGAGGCTGCCCCTTTTTTCATGCCCTTGCGTTCTCCGTCCCAACGAGCGGCACTTTAAGGTATGCAACCCGCTGTGCCCTTCAGTCACTCCCACTTTTTTCCCACCCAACCTGCCGGCTGTCCAAAGACCACCCCCTTCCCTCTACGTACTCTTTTTTTCTCGGGAAGGATTTGCCTACAAACAATATTTGTATGACTTTTCATGCTCCCCGTTTTCCCCTGAACCTCTCAAACCCCTCGGAAATTATTCCGATCTGATCCTTTTTGCTTTTTTCTCCCTTCATAAAAGAGAGGCATCGCTGCCTTTTTATGGAACCACTCTTTTTCTGCGCTCCCTCTTTGTTTTGTCCGAACCTGCCAACCGCCCTCTTCCCCCCTCCCTGACTATCTGTCTTTCCTTTTATACACCGGCCGTTCCTTTTTTTATGACTTCCACAAGCGGCCCTTTTTTATAATCAGGAGAGGGTTATTTTCTTTAACCTCCGCTTCAAAGTCTTTTTAGGGCTCCATGGAAATGAAGTGATCTTTCCGCGAAGTGAGTCCTTTGTCCTTTTCAGTACTAATCTTCCACGGCCCACCGGTTTCTCAATGTTGGCCTCGCTACCCACATTGGACCCCCGCAATCTCCGTGTGAGTTTTTGTCTGATTATTTGCGAGATTTTCTGTGTGTATTTTCTTTAAGTTCAGATGTCCTTTCTCCCTCTAAAGAAACTGCTCATCTCCATTACCCCTTCCCTCAGTTATTCTTTTTTCCTTCCGCACTCGGGCGGGGCCTATCTTCCATCTCATCTTTACTTCGTTTTGTATAGATTTTTGCCCATAGAGAACTGCTGCAGTCTGATACTCACTCTCTGATTTGTTGAGCTGTGGGGTCCATGATGTTGAGGAGCAGGTTGGTATTCGCTTTTTTTTTTCCAGTCCTTTCTCATGTTAGCTGACGTGTTTTCTACCACCCCCAGCCCCCATCCCTCGTCATTTCCCCCTGTATAATTTCAGGGTAGGCCAGTAGAATATCTCAACCGAAATGTCCCTGGTTTCTCAAGGAAGAGTTCCTGATTTTTTTTTGACCATGGTCGTCCACGCTTTCCTTATTTGCAATCGGCTGCCCGTCTTGTGAAGTCCCGGTTTTTTTCTCACTTGGCGGTTAGGTACTTCGCGGGTACAAATTCCCAGTTTCCACCCCGTTTTTTCTTGGTGACAGAGCCCGTTAGCATGTCCTTCACCCGGTGGTCTTGGTTTTCCCTTACCGACCCTCCTGCAGTTTTAGTCTCCCGGTCGGCGGTTGGCTTTTGGGATGCTACGAAAGCGGGGACCTCCCCCCTGAAGGGTTTTGAACAGAACGGATCAGATGCGATATTCTTTTCTTGCATTTTTCCCCCCGCAAAGCTTTTCTTTCTAATTAGCGGGGTTTGAATCTCGTTTTTCCCGGTGGAAGCGGATAGGTCAACACCCCTCCCTGAAAACGTCGGTTTTTTTGTTCCTCCGTCGCTTTCACCTGCAACATAGTTCAAGTGTTTTCTTTGCCGCCGGTCATTTTTTTTTTTTGCCCCCAGTGTCTCCTTTCCTGCATAGCGGTCTTTTTACCGTTTCGTTCTTTGGACTCTTTTTCGCCCCCGGTCCGATTCTTGTTTCTTCCTCGCATTGTTCTTTTTTTTTTTAGCGCATCTTTTATTGGATAGCAGATCTATCGAGCGCTTCTGTTATTGTGAATCGCCCCCATGCACTTTGCCCCTTTCCTCAAAAATCAACTAGACCAGTTCTCCCCAGTGGCCCCCCTTTTTGCTATCCCCTTCGATGATTCCGGACCTTCCTCCCACACTAGTTTGGCTCTTGGTCGAAATTTCCCCCCCACCAACACCCTGCAAGACTTCTTGATACCTTTAGCTGATATGTATCTGGACCCCGCCCTCAGAATTCTGTTTATGTGCTCCCTTCCTTCTTCTAATCACTGCCTTAGACTTCAGAGATTCAGGTCCCACCTCCCAGTCCGTGGCTCCCCCCCTCCCCACCCCCTCTTTCTCACTGCAAGCATTACTTTCTTCCTCTGCTCCCGCTCTCCCCTAGCAAATAGTCTCGCTTATCGAGAAGATTTCCCGTTTCCATCACCCCCCTCCCCCCTTCAGAAGGGTATCCCACGCCGGATTTTCGCCCTGCATTGTCCTCGAACTGTCTTTTTCGGGGACCCTTGCCTACACAAATGTTGTATCCACGTGCTATACAGGAAGCTCAGACCCGACCTTCCAATTTGAGTGAAAAAGATTTGACTAGATTATTCTTAAGACGCTGAGTTAGCCGCATTCATATCTGACCTTTCCGCACATAAATGGATGTGTTTTTCCTGTAACCTTCCACAAGCACACAAGACCCGTCCTTTTTGTCCCTAAAGCCGCCCGGACAATCCAAACCCCATCTGTCACAGCAGGCCCCCCCACACCTTTTACACCCCCCTTCATGGCCCGTTTTACGGAGTTACTAGCCTACCCTAGAGTAAACGGAATGGTTCGTTCAGAAACCTCTCCCAATACCACGTTACTCTCCCACTTCCCTCGGATTCAACCAGCGATCGCTTTTTTCCTTTTGTTGATACCCCCCTTCTGTCAGAGGTCAGTGTTGGGATAGGTAGTTTTTTCTACCAAAAGTTTTTTCGTGGATTGCAAAGCAAGCAGCTTCTGTTCGCTTTTAGATGCGTTTGATCCCTCCCACGACCCCCTTTCTCCTC
>Ga0179593_1363940_pt1 | contig 11832 bp, 18 predicted proteins | sample CZODoug2_1_08_16_FD_185931 | JGI IMG/M metagenome (GOLD analysis project Ga0179593, IMG submission 185931) | Vadose zone soil fungal communities from Angelo Coast Range Reserve, California, USA - CZODoug2_1_08_16fungal (PacBio error correction) | ecosystem: Environmental > Terrestrial > Soil >... | reverse complement strand
TATAGGTTCCGGAAAGTTTGAGTGTTCTTCATGTCCGCCAAGAAAAATCAACACTGGTAGGTTCGTTGACTGGTAATGGCAGTTTCTCCCGTCCTGGACCTGTTGCCTGATAACCCGTACGTCTGTTCATTCAGTTTCGTGCTGAGTAGACGTTTACGCCATTACGACCGTGTTTATAGTAGATCCTGAAGGCACATTCCCCACTGCCCCCCGGATACTAATCTTTCTCCGGCCGTTAGCTTTTAGTTTAGTCCCTTCTTCTTGTTCAAGAGTGGCTCGCTTTCGATAAGAGTAAGTCAATTCTACGACTTTTACCAGGCTGCACACCAATGTTCCTTCCTGCTGAGTTCTTGCTGGCTTTTGTGAGATTGTACATTATCCTTCCAGAAACTCTCCGCCGCTAACTTCCCTCTGAATCCCCCGGTAAGCCTATATTCGCCTATGGTTTCTGCGTCTTTTTTCATATAGTAGGAGTTTTTTTTTCAGCCGAAGTTGTCCCTTTTCAATCCCTCCCCATTGTGGAGAGACGAGAACTCCGGCGCTTTGTGTGAATAAGGTTTGCTCCTTTAACTCTCACTTTAAACGATCCTCTTCCTTCACCCCCCATTGGCGTAAAATGTTCTTTTCTTCCCCTTCCCTCACCCCCTTACGGGCAGATTTTTCGTCCCCCCCCCCCCTTTTTGGAACTCTTTTAGATTTTTTTCCTTTTTCGTCTCCCTTAACTATCCGGCGTTCATTATTCCCGCGCGTGAACGAAAACGTTTCTGTCTCCCTAATACTTTTTAGGTTTTTTTCTCCGAATTTCCCGTGGAAGGGTTTAGCCGACCCGTCTTTGCTTTTTTCTTATCCCGTTACTCAAGCCCATCCTGTAACGGCGCATCACCGTGAAGCTGATTTAATCGGCCCATGTTCTTCTTGACACCCCATTCTTTCTGCTTGTCCAGAAGTACATCCATTTTCCCATCTCCGCCTTCCTCGGTTATCCCCCGTCGATATGCGATGATTCGCTCCGGTGCTGGAACGTCCCCCTAGTTGATAAGGATCTCCGCACGTTTGTCCCTGTCCATTTCTTGTTCCTTTCTTCTGGAACACCTTCCTTGTTTTATGACGAGTGGTTTGTTTGGGGTTTTTTTTTTTTTTTTTTTTTTTTTATTGACTTCGCGATGTTTGCTTGTCCTTACGTGGAAACTGCCTTTTCCCGGCCAAAGAGTGATGTGGTGCGTTCGTCGTGATCGGCGTTGCGAGTCATTTCATTTAAAGGCTTGATTGTCCGAACTTCAAGGGTTTTCCCCCTTCTGACAGGTTCTTCTTCCTCTTTGGCAGAAAGAGGATTTTGCCGTTCATTCCCTTCAAGACAAATAGACCGACTTCTCTCGTATCATGTGATTAACCGCGTGGCCGCTCAGGGCCGTCCAAACCCCCCCCAGTCCGTACTCCGAACAAAGGATCCCTGACCTGTCTTGGTTATTCCCTCAGGCAAACCACTCTAACTTCTCATCGTGAACACGCTTCCCTCCTTCGTGGCCTTTTCCTCCTGCTTTTGCTTTCACCCGGTGCGCTCCCTGCATCTAAAGAATAAGTCCCTTTTGGCGTCCCCTTCCTCCCTGATTTCCAATAGCGAAAGACTCACATTCTTCGACCCCTTCTTCCCTACTGCTCTCCCTCGATGGATCTCCTTCCCCTCCCAGTTGAGTTTCGTGTGAACTTGAGGACTTCTCTTTGTGCTATCAACAGTCCGTCCTGGAAGATCCTTCTCTCAAACGTTCAAAAATTGGTGCTTCCCCCTTCTCTCCCCCCCCCCTGACCCGTCCATCGGTACCCTTCATCTAAGGCAGAGATTTCCCCAAGTCCTTTTTTTTCTCCGTGATTCTTCGTTACTCCACTCTATTTAGTCTTACCTTATCTTCCCTCTTGTTAGGATAAATGTTCCTTCGTACCCGGAAAAAATTTATTTTCTGTACAACCACGAAATACGCCACTTTTCTCTATACAAGCCATTGGCTCTTGAAGAGGTCATCAGGCATCGCCTCTGGCCTCTAGCCTGACCTTATTGACTCCTTACACCGTATTTACTGTGTCACTCTTCTACGAGTTTTCCTCCGTATTTATCTATTCACTGCTGCCCTTCCGTTGTTAGCCGCGGGAACCTACGGTTTTCCCCTCAACCCGAGATGAATCTCGAAGCTTTCTCCGGCTTTACCGCTTTCGTCCCGCGAGTTGGTGCTCTCCCCCCCCTCCACCACGAGCAAGATTCCTTTCCCCCTTTTTGTTTGAGCGCTATTCCTGTTCGGCCCTTTTTCTCCCTCCCCGCCCCTGAGGCCCCCTCTTCCGACGAGAAGTTTTATCTCTGCCGCGCTTTGGACGCGTTGCCCCCTTCTCCGACCTCGTTCAGTTTCATTCGCCTCTTTTTTTTTTTTTTAAGTTCGGACCACTCGACTCTCCTTCTGGCCCACCACCCGTAAGAACCTTCTAGCTGAAGCTTTTCCGTCGTCTTCTATCTCGGCCCTACTAAATCTTCGTTCACTAGTCTAGATTCGCTTTTGATCCCGATCCCCCCGATTTAGAGGTGTCTTTGTTGCCTCGACCCCGGGCTTTGTGGACCTCGCGGAAAGACCCAATTCGCCCCCCTCCCGTAGTAGACGTTCACTGTTTCTTTATTAGTTTTCTGTACACCGGATTTCCTTATAACCACCCACTTTCTGCTGCAGATAGTATATTTATTTCTTTCCTGATTTAGTCCGGTTGTTTTTCCTACTTTTTCCGGAACACTTTTCATTTTCTGATGTCCTTATAATGGATCCGTTCTTTTTGAGAAAAAATTTGAGCTCCCAGCTCCCCAAGACTGGTACTGGCTCCTTTAGCTCCCATCTACGGTAGATCTCCTCACTGTCTCAGATCTTTTTCTACCTTTCTCAGTAGTAGTACGTCAAGTGTCTCTAGTAGTCAATTTCTTCTGATCTTACAGGCACTTCTTCAGAGACGGTTCCACTCCGTAATCCTCCGCACCCACCTTTCCCATACAGTATTTCCTTGTTACGATGTCGTTCTTTTTTTTTTTTTTGAGATGTTCCCACCACACCTCTTATCATCCGTGCGTTCGTCGTCACGGTCCCCTCTTTTTTTTTTGGATGACCCCGACTTCGCCCCCTTTGAACGGCGATGTCCTCAAATTCTTCCTGCGCCCCCGTCTATGGTGGTTTCCCTTCAGGTCCGTCTTCCCCCTTTCGGTTTGGACCCCGTCGTAAAAGAAAGATTTGCTAAGCTACAAGCTTTTCCTTTTTGACCTTCTTTCCCCTCTTCGGCCAGACGCCTTTGTCCCACACAGATGACTTCTCCTCGATACCTGCAACCGCTCCCGCTCATAAGATGTTTTCCTTCCCACGTATTTCCGAGTGCCGAAGCCCCGCGCCGACCCTCCCCCTCCCCCCACATTGAAGACTGGTCTGTAAGAAGCCTTGCCCTCCGCCCTTTCCGTCAAGTAGTTGACTGCGCTCCTGCGTGGAGGCTTTTCCCAGGCACTCTCGATAATCTCCAGCTCGTCTTTGCTGATACGGGACGGCTCCCCCTGGGCAGAGCGTGGTGTCTGCCTGGTCCTTTCAGCCAGAATGGCTTCCCTCCCCTGGGCTATACCAGGAGTTAACGGTGCTCCCCGTGACCCCCCTTGCTGCTTTTCCTTACCTCAAATTTCCCCCCAGCTGGTCGGCGACACACGAAAGGCCCGTGGTCCTTCCATCCTTTTCCAAAAACCCTGACTCTTCTTCTTTTTAGTCCAACGTTTTATTTCACTCCTCTGACTGAGAAGGCCCTCCCGAGTCACCTGCTCGCAACGGAACACCCCTACAAGAGCCTGCAGGCTTTTCCGTGCGTCTTTTCCGCCCCCGTCCTTGTCTGAGTGACTTTTTGGACGACTACTACTCAGTGGAAAGAAAAGTGGTTTTATTTCCTCACTCTTTTCGGTCCGTAGATGGTAAACTCGTCCGCACGAGTTCCCACCCTCTACTCCGACATTCACCCTTTTAAAGGACCGTGGTCTTCACGGTCGAAGACATCCCAAAAGTCTCTTGACCAACAGTCCCTCTCTATCTGACACATTACCGCATCCCCCGTTTTTACATTCTCTTCCTCCCTATACAGTTAGTCTTTGTTCCTGCCCTCGTCAATTCGTGCAGCGCATTTTGGTCTTTTATTACGCGAATTTCCCTCTCCCCCAAACCAGATTAGATCTGCCTCCTGAACTTTTTGCCCCTGAATTGCAGTCCCCTCGTCTATTTTCTTCCCCGTCTTCTTTCTCGTCCCCTCGTGACCGACGCCGGGGAAGACCCCCCCACCCTATCACCTTACGTTCTTCTATTTCACCTTGGTTCCTTGCCGGGTTCTTTCCTTGCTACTGGAGTTTTCCAGGTCCCTTCTTTAATATTACTCGAAAGAAGAGGTCCCAGCGAATGAATCGTACCTTCACTTAATCACGTTAAATATTACCTCACCGAGCCCCATTTTCCTATTCCATTCACAGATAAATGGACTTGTTGCTTGGCATTTCAGCCCCAGTGTCCTAAAACCGTTCTTGGCCCAACTTTCTATATATCCTCTTAATCCTCCTTTTTTTTTTTTCGATGAAGTAATGGTGTTTGTGGGTCCCCAAGTCAACTTATTCCTCTTTCGGAATCACTCATGGCCCCCGAAAACGTATTTAACGTTTCCTTCCTCTGAAACTGGTCTTTTTGTCAAGGGTGCTTTCTTACTTTGTGATGTAAGAGTGCTGCACTTTGGACGCCCTTGGGAAGTTCGGCCGCCATCCCTATCATGTGCTCAGCGAGACGACGGCCCCTTCCCTCCCCACCTTGATCTACTCAACTTCTAATTTTTTTTTTTTGGTTTGAGTCGTTAGTGCCCCTTCCTTTTTTAAGAGGATTATACTTTTTATCCCCAGTATTGACAGTCGCGTCTTTTAACTCAAGTTCGTCACACCAACTGGTCAGGCGTCCGGGCGGCTAGAACTTTATTTGCTTTTCGTTAGGTCTAGTATTCCATCCCCCATGTCAGAGAAACGTACTCCCTTTTTTCTCAACCCCTACTGACCTTCTCTGGCGGCGTTTTTGATCTGCATTAGGCCTTTTTCCTTCTCTTCCGGGCGACAGAAGTGTGCTTTGTCGACCTTTTCATCCAGTTCAGAGCCTCGAAAGACTGGTATGAGTTTTTTGTTCACTCAGTGCGCGCTTGACCATGCCTTTTTTTCCGATCGGCTCCCCCCATTTGCAACGTTTTTGAACCGTCAAAAAGGAAGGGTTCCTCCTCATTCCCCATCCCTATGGAACCTTCTGTTTCCGTGGTGTAATTTTCTACATCAACGGTCCTTTCTCCCCCCTTGGGTGTGCCCACTCTCCTTTCTACATTCATCAGTTCTACCATATCCCCCCCGGTCCTCCGCCACCCCCGCCTCCATTTGTTACTTAGCCACCTCCATTTCCCTTATCTAATTCACTCACCTGTTCCCAACTAACCCCCTCAATATCCCTACTCACCCCCTTCTTTTCTTTCACTATATCCCATAATCCTTACTGCCCCACCATATCCCCCCACATCCCCCCCCACCCCTCCACCCTATCCCGTCCTCCACTTCCCTCCTTCTTATCCTACTCTCCCCCTTCCCACCCCCTGCTCATACACTCTCCTCAATCGTCTTCCTCTCTACCTTAAACGCAAATTCCACCCTCCTATACCAGTGTCCCCCTCCACACATCCGATACCTCCCCATCTTCCCCTCCCCTCTCCTCCCTCCTCCTGCGCACAACTCCCCTCCCCTCCCCCCTCTCCCGTCCGCGTTTCGCTCTTCTCCTCCCCTTTCACCCCGTTTTCCCCCCGCATCCCCCAACCCCCTACTCTTAGAGCTTCCAGCCTACTCCCCTAGTTTCCCACCCTCGAGCTCCGCACGCCTCTCTCCACCCCCCTCCTATACCCTCCTCTCTCAATCTTATTTATTACCCAACTTCGCCTTTAGCCTTCACACTTATTTCGCCCCCGCTCCCCCCCGCCTTGGCCTCTCTCTCCCCCTTCCCCCTCTCCTCCCATTTCCTTACACCCTCCCGCCTCAACCCCACCCAGCCTTCTCATGTTCCGCCTTCTTACCCCCCACCCCACCCGCCTTCCTCCCTTTCTTACTTTCCACCGACCCTCTCTACTCTGCCTACCCCACCCCCCCCCTACCCTACTCCCCTCTAGCCCTCGCCACCCCTCACCTTACTTATTCATCCTCTCGTCCCTTCCCACCTCCCCCTCCCTCTCACAACTCCCTTCGTCCCCCCTCTCAAGCCTTACACCCCTTTCCCCCCCCCCCCTTTTGCCTCCACCACCAGCCCCATCACTCCCTTCCTCGTCTTCATCAATCTCCCCTTCCGCCACTACACGTCCCCCCACCTCACCTATTACACTCCCTACCCCGTCCCCCCTATCCCCCCTACCCACTCCCCGCCCCTGAACTCCGCTACCCCCTCCCCCCCCACTCCCAACTTACTATCCTTCCCCCCCCCGACCCCTACCCCACATCTTTAGCCTCGCCGCTTTCCCACTCCCTTCGCACCCCACCCCACCTCCTAATAACCCAACGCCCCCCATTTTGCACCGTTCTTCACTCTACCCCATTCCCCTCTCACTCTCCTTTTAATCGCCCACCCTCTCTCCCTATCGCCCTTCCCCCTCCACTCCCCCCTCATATGCTCTCCTTCCCCCCCCCTCCTCTTCCGCACTCAATCCTCCCCCCTTATCCTCGCTTCGCCACCACTTAAGTCCTCACCTCTTTTCCCTCCTCTTACCCGCTCTTCCTCCCCCCCCATCCCTCTATCCCTCCATCAATCATTCCTATCCCCTGTCCCCCTACCCCCAGTGCCCTTCCTCCTCATTTTTCCCTGCCCCCACGACTCTCCCCTCGTATATCCTGCCCCTCCCTTTTAAGCCCTCTCCTCCTTTGAGTAACCCTCCCATCACCCCTCTTTGACCCCGCACTTCCCACCCCCCCCCCCTCTTCTTTACCCTTTACCGCCTACCAGTCCCTCCTCTTAATCCCTCCTTACCATTATCCCCACTCTCCCCTCCCTTTCTTTCCCCCCCCGCCCCGTCGCCCCCGACCCCCCCTCACGCCCTATCCCCCCCCTTCCCGCCCCGCATTACCGCCTCCTCACCCTCATCCATTCAGTTTCTTTTCCCTACCTTTTTCGTCCACCCTTCTCCCTCATCCGTCCCCCCCCATCCCGTGCCACTTCCTCGTAACTCCCCCCTTGACCCCTCCTCAGCCCAACCCACGTTCCCTCTGGGTCCACTGCCCATCCCTCTCCCCACTCTTCCTCCCCTCCCCCCCCTCCCTGCCTCTTCTAATATGTCTCGCCCACTCTCACCCCTTCCTCTCCCCCTCCCACCCACACCCCCATCCCTCTATCCCACGTCCCAACACTGTACTCCTCCATTTATTCTCCCCTATTACCTATCTCCTTCCCTCCATTGCACCTAATCCCTCATCTAACGCTATATCTGACCCCGCTCCTAATCCTTCTCCCACCCCACCCCACCCCAACTTACCCTCCCACCTCACCTTTCACGATCCTTCCACTCTCCTTCTTTTTTCCCTTCCCCCCCCTCCCTCGCCGCTCCCGCTACTTGCCCCTTTCTCCCTCCCCCGCCCACACCCTGCCTTCTTCCTTTCCCCTCTCTCCGCGCCAAACTAATCCCCCCCTTTTGGCTCCTCTCCACCTACCCTCCTTAACCTCGCCACCCACCTTCCCCCAACTCCCCCTCCCCACCCCTCTGCCTCCACCACCACCCCCCCCCTTACCCACCACTCCCCATCCTTCTCCCCACTCTCTACATTAGCCCCATAACCCACCCCCATTTCCCCCCTTCTCCTCCCCCCCTCCCCGCCCCTTCCCCTATAGTTACCAACCTCTTTTCCCCAACCATTTCTTCTCGCCCCTCTGACTTCCACCCCAGACCCACTTCCCACTCTTCTCTCCCCCCCCTCTGTCCCCTCCCCTCTCCCCTGTATATATACCTCCCTTCCCTCCCTATCCTCTCCCCTCCTCCTTCCCCTCCCACCCCCGCCCACAATTATCCCTAAACAGAGAAAAAGAGGCGCATGTATCGCTCCTTCCGACAGGCCCCCCCTGATGTGAGTTCTTTCAGTACAGTTAGTTGCCAGCATGACTCTTTGTTGTTTTCTGCTGATTACACCGTGATTGAGGGTTTTAGACTACCTTCTTTTGTTTAGACACCCCCGACAGCAGTTGCGGTTCCCCGGAGATAACTTCCCGCTCGTCCTGTATAGCCAACTGGTCCCCTGTGACATCCATTTCGTGTGGAACACGTCCCTTCCTGCACCTCCCCCTCCCTCGCCGTCCATTTGAGGAGAGAGACCCTCCGTTCTCCGTTTGATCCCTCTCGCGTTACGGTGCCCGCACGCCTTTTGGCTCAGGCTTCGCTAAAGCTTGCCCCCTGTACAAGGGTTACCGGAGGCATCCTTTGCAAGAACAGTTGGAGTCGGATTTTTTTTGGTTTCTTGATTTTTTTTTTTCTTTTGTTTTTTTTATTGGAGTGTTCCTTATAGCTTTACTGATGTCCGTGTAACCCTTCCCGTGGCCTCTTTTCTTAAGTTGATTTCGTTTTTGCGGTTGATCATCGGCGAGTCAGCTTCATGGAACGGCGGCTTCTTAGATTCCACTGTGGAAGGGGTCACCACCTTAGGCTGATACCATTTGGCTTTACCCTTTTTCTATTGGAGTTGTAATGTTACTTGCCCTTCCAACAACCCTTCTAAGCTTCGCAGCGCTCCTGTCTCGTCGTCCTTGCCCAGCGCCCCTGGGCCCCCCCACACAATTTCGCGCCTCGACCCCCCTGAGATGCTGGTTTTCTCCACTATCCAAACAAGCGAACGTGCGCAGCCGGTCGCACCCTTTTCCTTGCGTGAGTTCCTTGGCGCTTCATGTTCCTTGACACCCTCTCTGTGGACTTTCACGCATCCTCTTTGGCCTTTACCGTTCCGAAATGATCTTCCCGGCCTAGAGTCCCCTCAACGTATTGCGACGGCCCTTTCTTATCCCCCTCGATGTGCGATACGTCTGCGGCTGAGTGTAGCTGTTTTGCCAAGATGTCCTTCTCGGTCAACCGAAGGCCCTTTCTGCGTCCCTCCACGTGAAATGGTGCGGCCCCCGACCGACTCATCCTGTTCCCCGGTCCTCCCGGCCGATCGGTGCCGCTTTCCAGGTTGTGTATCCAGGGGATTTTCTTTCATCACCCGATTTAGTCCCATTTTGACCGTCTACCTTTCTGAGTAGCCCCATGATTTTTAGCCCTCCCCTTAAAAAAATCTTTTCTCTTTCCCTAGTTCCCCCGTTTTTCTCGACCACCCCACGGCTCGCGAGTCGCCGGCAGATGTCTGAGGGCCTGCGCTTCGACTGTTCGTTGATACCCGTTCCTACCTTTCTTTTCTGTTTACCTGGGATAGATACGCCGGAGTTGTTGAAATGGCTCCCCCGATTCTTAGTCTAAAGGGAAAAGACGTCAGCCACGTCGCAGATGAATAAATGTCACTCAAGTTAACTAGGAGGTGGTTTCTAGTGAGATTGACTACAAGAAAACCCAATCCATCCCAACCTCTCCGTTTTCTTTCTTGATCGTGAGATTCTTGAGATATGGCTCGGTTTTTTTGGAGTTTCTTTTGAAAGACCCACTTTCGAGTCACTTCTCAACTCCTAGAAGTTATTAGATCGACATAAGACTTTTGTCGTGGTGTGTCCACCACCCTCCTAATACCTCGAGTCCTTCCAAGAAGATCCGTGGCCAAACTCGAATCTTCTAGCCCCCCTCTCACCGTCGCGGAGCGGCACGAAGTATTAGATATCCCCTTTTCCCCTAGACAGTCTTTGCCCTCGTCGTAGCGGTCTTGTTCCTTCCAGCCGGGCGATGGCTTGGTTTTTTCCCGAAAAGATTTTACTCTTCCTTTCCCGCCCATTGTCGCCCCCTCCTTATTTGGTACTTTTTCCACTATGATAACTCCGTTCTGCCGATGCTCCAAGGGCAAACCCCAAATGGCTGAGGAAATATTGGCGAGCAGGTCTCCGGGTCCAGGATTCGTGGTGGGGTATCTGACGTTCGGAACACTTTGTTTTTGAAAGTTGGGAGGAATATCACGTCCTCGTCGGTGATCGCACCACTTTTTTTTTCCATTGTCACATCCCCCGAAGCCTTTTTTCGTTCTTTTCCGAGAAAAAAGCGTCGAGAGACTCAGCCGTTTATCAGATCGTTCGACCCTTTCCTCGTAGCCCTGAGGGCCTCCGTGCCGCCAGGCCCCCATAAGGAAGGACAGTCCCCTGCCTTTTCGCGAAGCTTACGGTTCCAGGAGCAATTCCTACCTCCTTCAGACAGGCGAGGACCTAGGTTTGAGCCGCTGCGCTTTTAGAGTTTTTTACCCTATTTTAAAATCCCCCTCATCTTCGATAAGGTGCTTTTCGTTGTTTTTCCCCCCCTAGGTGTGGTGTGGCATGCCCGTGTCTCCGTGAAAGCGCGTCGCCACAGCTCTGAGCTTCAGCAGGCGATGGTGGGGGATTTTCCTCTTGGCACAGTCGTCCCCTCCTTGGTTCAGAGCCTCTGTGACCAACTGCGTCTCTTGGCCAAGAGCCGCCTTTGTCGCCTCGCCCATCTCCCGGTGCCAACTCCCTCACATTAACCCGCGGTGCATGCTTCTCTCCCCCCAGCCAGCCGCTACGCAGCCCAATCCGACGGATTTCGTTTGTTCATTCCCGTCCTTGCCTCCCCGACATTTGGACGCAAGATTTTACGTCATCTGGCCTGGGGGCTTCCACTCCGCGTCAGTCGGGCTGGTTCCAGTACCGACGGCGCCCCGGGATGTGAATTTTTGCTTTCTCGTGCAAGCCCGCATTTCAACTCGTGTTTGGGCCACTTCTGTTCAAGTTGATCGCCGTTTAGGTCTTCTTTCTTTTTCTCCAAGAGAAATTTCAAAAGCCCAGAAGGTGCTACACAACCCACTAAAGTTTTTCCACGCCCTCCCAAAACCTGACCCATCCGATGCTCACAGCGGTGACTCAGAGGACCCTTGCGCAGCCTCCCTAGTCTTTCGCCTTTTCGCGCACCCCCAATCCTCCCCAGATGTTCCAGCGGCGGGGGCCTTTCGATCATTCACTTTTGACGTGGCCGTTCTATTTAATCCCTTTTTGGCAAAGTACATTGTTTACCCCCGGATTAGTTCAGTTGCACCGCTAGAAACTACGTGACCCCTCCGGACTCCCGTCTTTCTGGCGGGCACGGTTTCTGCCACCCCTCTACGAACTTGAACTTCGGCTAAAAGCACGATATGACCTCCCCCAATCAGCTTCCCGTCACCAGATCAGCTTAGTTTGGCCGAAGATGTTCGATCGGCGCGCATTCTGGTTCTTTTTCCCCCGGCGCTACTCGCCCGATACAGCGTTTGCGCCGCCGGACCCACCCCCCCCTGCAATTGATTTTTGTCTGTCTTAACCCCCCCCAGTTTCATTTTACTACCGGGTAGAGCATGGCTTCCCCCTCTCCGGAAAATACCACCGCTGCCTCCGGTCGAGTTCTTGTATTGGTCCATGAAGTGTTGCCCCCAAGTAAAGTCCTACGGAGCTTGATCGGACTTTTGTGTCCTCGTCCTTTAGCAACGCATAGTACCCTTTAATGCCGATTCTACGGTTTTCCAGCCTGCCACCTCGTCGACCTCGCCCCTATTTTTACTTCAATTCACCCCTACCCCCTGTGCGGTGGCATTGCGTCATTAAGACCGAGGCTTCAAACGTGCCTTGGCCCACCCCC
>Ga0179593_1583839_pt1 | contig 11833 bp, 12 predicted proteins | sample CZODoug2_1_08_16_FD_185931 | JGI IMG/M metagenome (GOLD analysis project Ga0179593, IMG submission 185931) | Vadose zone soil fungal communities from Angelo Coast Range Reserve, California, USA - CZODoug2_1_08_16fungal (PacBio error correction) | ecosystem: Environmental > Terrestrial > Soil >... | reverse complement strand
TTGTTGGTCAGTTTCCACCTCGCGAGTCAGATGTTCTTGTAGCAGGCTGTTCTCCCCCCTTGTTGACCCAGTAGTTTTTTCACGCCTTCTCTTGCCTTATTTTTTTTCAGGTCTTGCGGTGACGCCGACGGTGCTGATGGCTCGCCTTTTGCGAAATGTCTTTGTACTTTCTATGTTGTGCCATCGTTCCTTCCCGAAACGCTGCATTTTCCTCCCTTTTGTGCCTTGTGTGATCGAGTGACCCTCTCCGAATACACCCAAAATAGGATGCCTTCCCCCTCTTTTCGGCACCTCCCCTGTTTTCTCTCATCTTAGCTCCCCCTTCAACCTGTTTTCCTTCGCTTCTATCCTTTGGAGAGGGCTGACCCATAGAAGCGACTTTCACGGGTTTTGCCAATTTTAGCAGTACCCTATCGACCCCTTTGGCAGCCATCGTCTGTAGCTCCCATTTGACCCCGTAGTTGAAATCTTACGATTTCACCGCTTTCTACGCAAGACCTTTCTCCCCCCCCCTTCTTTTTCCCCCCCTCTTTCTATCCCCCCCTGTGGTTTTTAAGCCTCTGGATTTCGTGTAGTAGCGTCCCGACTCTAACTTTCTTAGCGCCGGGACTCCCTCTGCGGCTTTCCCCTTTACGCGCGTCCTTTTTCTCCCCTTTTTACGACCTCCTCCGGACCACACCGAAATCCCTTCCGATCTGTTGTTTGGCTGTCTTTTTCCGTGCGGTCCCTCTCACCGCTCCCCCTCTTTTCTGTCACGGAATTCGCCTTTTCCGCGTTGGCAAGTCTTCCTGTCTGGATGCCATTAGGTTTTCTGCACCTTCAACCGTTTTTCCCCCTGAACAGCTCCTTTGGTTCTTATTTTTCGTGGTTATGGCCGGCCCCCTGAAAATAGCTAGTTTTTCAGCCGAGAGCTTGTTTCGATGCGATACCTGGTTTTGCCAAATTTCCCCTCCGACAGGTCCTCCACACCGTTTTTTTCGGTGGTTTGCCCAGAAAAAGCGGATTAAACTCAACTCCGCATTTCCTTTTACACCCCTCGCCCCCAGCCTTCTTCCCTGAGAGGCCGAATGTTCCTTTTACGCACGACTTCTCAAAGACGAACCTTCTACATCGCCCTCCCTTGAAGCTTCGCCCCCCTGTAATCTTCCCGCCCCTCGCCCCCCCTCCCCCGTGATGTCCACCTCGCAAACGAGGGAGATTTATTGCTGGTAGTTTTTCACCACGCCCTGCCATCCCCCCTTACCCCTATCATGAGTTCCTGCCAGTGCGGGAACACAGTCTGCCGCTCCCCATTGCGCCTCCCTCCCCCTCCTGCGTCTTTTTTTTTTTCCTTTCAACCCGCACAGGCTCCGGTCTGCCGCTTTTGGCTTCCCCTGATGTTTCCCGCCGGTCTTTCACTTCCCTTTTTTTTCAGTAGCCGACTCTCACTCGCGCTGATTCTCTCCATGATCCCCGGTTGACGAGCCTGATGTGCGAAATCGTCTGACTCATCCTTTTTCCCCCAAGAGTCTGGGACATCCCCACGTAATGCGTCGTTTAGGCATAAGTTCCGTCCCCTTCCATTCGTTTTTTTTAACGTGTGTCTTCCCCTCTCTGTTCGCCCTCCTTCTCAAGTAGAGCCGATATCTTTCCCAAAGACAATCCGGTTTCCTTCTTTCGCGATGCGTCTGTCCCTTTTTTTCCGTCTCCTTTGGACGAAACTTTGGATCGCTCCCCCTGTTAGACTTTACAGGGCCCCCATTTCAAATAGCCCCCGAAACCGCAGGCCATGAGCACTGTCGCGTTGCTCCGTTTTACTTTTTCTTATCAGCTTCCCCCCCGCCTTTTCTTAGGTTCCCCCTTCGCCCCCTTTTTCCCTCAAATTGAACTCGGAGGCGGTCGGAGTCCGCTTTTGCTTCCTGATACTCGTATCGATGATCGTTTTAGCAACATCCTTTTTTTTTTCCTCCCCCCTCGGTTTCCCTCCCCCGCCCCCCTCCCCACGCGTCTGTGGGAAAGTAAGACCACCCGTCCCTCCCCGTGCATCGTCTGTCCTCGGTCCTTTTTCTTTATCTTTTGGCTTCTCCGATTTTTTTTCTTTCTTAGCCTGATCTTTTAAGGCCTGACGGAAAAACATAGTCTCGATGCTGCCGAACCTGCTTATCGCCCGGGTCCGCCTCAGGTCAACCTTCCCGTCCCCCCCCCCGGCCTCTCCCTTCTCCTACCCTTTTGCCGCGTCTCGGTTGTAGGTTTCTTTCTTTGCGAACTTGCCAGAACTAGGAACTGTCCTTGAAAGTCGTGCCTATGAACAGGCATACGTTTCATCCGCCCCCTTCCGACCGCTATCCCTCCCCCCTCTAAGTCCCCCCTCCCCCTCTTCTTTTTCCTCTTGTTGTGAGCCCTCGTGGTGCCTTTGCTGAGGCTCTGGGCAATAGAAGGTAGGCCCGCGCAGTTCTCATGATGCGGTATGCATGTACTTTCATCCGGGTCAAGTTGACGTTCCCTCTTGTGACGCTCCCCCTCGCCTTTCCCCTCCAGTCAGATTGATTGGCCTCCTGTCCGAGGGTCTCGGATGCTTGTGGACTGGGCCCTTCAGTCGCCTTTCCGAGAAGCTACTTGAAGTCCCTTCCTGAGGTTTTCCCTGACGTTGTGTGCAGGCCCCTACGAAGGCTGATAACGGCCATGAAAAGATCCCCGGCGAGAACTTCCTTAAGATGACACCTTTTTTCCGTGATTTTTTCCCTTCCCCCTCTTTCTTGCGTGTCCCTCGCCAAGAAGGTTTTTTTTCGATAAGAAAGGATGTTGTCAACCTCGATAAGAGGATCAGGCCCGCCAGCGTCGCTGCTCGACTCCGATTTCTCATTCTGTGGGTCGCCTTCCTCTTCTCCGTGGGCTAGACAAGTACTGCGTCTCCCGCGACGTGCGAAATGTCATGCGGTTCTTTCGATTGATGGGCGCGATCTTGAATCTCTACCTTCCCCTGGATCTATCCCCCCTCTTCCTTCTTCGGGATTTTGACGATTCTACTCCTGCCCTCTTTCCGTTGGTCGGCCCTTAAGATATCGGTCTTGACTTGACTTCCGGGCGAACATTTTTTTGAACACCACTCCGCCTTTCCCTCCTTTTTTCCTAGCGTATTCCACTCCCCCTTCGCAAGTGGTTCCTACCCGATCTTGAGTCCGGATCATCGTCAGACGATGCTTGCAACGTGCCTATTTCAAACCGGATGGGATCCCTTTTTGAACATCAGCGCGTCGTGATTCCCCTTTAGGCTTTCCTCCCTTTGCTCTCTTGTCCCCCCAGCAAGTCCCAAAGGCGCCCCTCCCTGAGCCTGTGTTGTTTTCCAACGGAATGAACCACGTCGCCGACTGAAGGTCCCAATCTCCGCAATTTCATCCTTTTTTGTTCCCTCCTTTTCGAGACCCCAAGTTTAGGCCAGTGTCTTCTCTTGCTTTTGGTCACCTACCAGAAGTACCACTCGCACCCGAGTGGCGTCTGGACATCCCGGTCCCTTTCGATCCTCTTCCCCCTTTTTCCCCCTCAGTTCCCCCCTCTTGGCGGTTCGTATAGAGTGCTTCTCAGGCGGAGATCTCCCCGTTCAGGCCCATTCTATGAGCGCCGAAGGTTTGAGGGGTTTTTCTATTGCTTTTTTCTTTGGCACCCTCACGGTTGTTTTACGGATGGCCCTCTTTCTGCTGTCTTTCTTTAGCTTTTTCATCAAGCTCCCTCTTCGGCGTCTTTTCTTTCCCCAATCACACGAAATTCGGACACATCGCCGCAAGTATTTCATAGCGAAATTCCAACCGGTTGCCATTTGCAGAGTCCCTACACCTAACTTCCTCCATCCCCTTTCACAAGCCGAATGACACTTGTAGCGGTTCCTTTTACAGCCACCCCTAAGCCACCCCCAAACCGATCTTGGGATTTCGTGTGTAGTCTCCCTTTCTCTCCTCTTTTCAACTCTTGGTCCCCCGAACGCCTATCCGGGCGCCGAACCAAAAGGGCTCTTTCGGCGATGACCGACCCCCCCCCGACCCGGATGCCTCCCGGTATCTCCTTGCTGACTGCTACCCGTTCGAAAGGACTCTGCTTCCACCGCAATCTTGGCCTTCAGAACCATCTGTACTTCCCCGTAAAATATTGCGCCTTCTACGAGGTCCCCCCCGATGATCAAAAAAATGCCTACTACATTGGCCCCCTTCCCCCCTTTTCCCCCTCTCTTCTTTTGATTTTCCCTTCTTTAATCCCTCTTCATTGGAGGTAGTAGGACGCCAGCTCGAGGACTCAACAGTCTGCGGTGCAGTTCAGTAAGCTATTTCCTCCTCATAGTCTTCCCCCCTTTGGCTACCCTTTCCTCCCTCACCGAGCAATTGGTGTCTGGAAGCCTCTGCCGCGTCTTTGAATAACGCGTCCCCCACCAACATCTTCGCCCCCAAGGTCGCCAACTGATTTCTTCTTTTACCACCCTTTCTCCTGAGGGTCCTCTCGTCAGCCTTACTGCAGGATCTTTAGTGCATCAAGGGGCGGGACTACTGGGGTCAAACAGGGTACTCCCTCCTGACTACAACATCCTTCTCGCTGAACTGACCTTACCACAGCCCCTCCCCCCCCCCAAACCCAGCTACCATTCGTCAAGCCGTTGGTCTAAAAAACTTTCCGCCTATAAGCATTAAAACCTCCCGCTTCCCCTTGGTAAAAACACATGACTTCCGAGACAGTAACCCCACCCCGTATTTTCACCCACCCCTTCTCCCCCGTACACTTCTCAAGCCCTAACCACCGCCCACTGACCCCTCCAAGAGAAGATGGTTGAGAGGCAACAGTGGATGGGTAAGAACTACAGTCCCCCAGTGTTTCCCTTGCTTCCCGTTTCTTACGTTGACCACCCTCCTCATCACCACCCCCCGGCGATTCGACGAAGTCCATGATACCCTCTATAATATTTTACTACTCGTTGTTGTGTTGTTGCGATATAAGGAGTCTTTTCTGATGGATACTGAGTTTCTTTCGGTCCTCAACAGTATTCAAAAGTCGTCGCCCTTGCCCCCTCTTTTAGGGAGTATGTCGTCTCCACCATCCACTTTTCCCAGATTCTCTTTTTTCCCTTTTTGTCTCCCCCGTTTCCGCTTTGCTGTAGGTTCTCTTGTTTTGATGAAGCTACTGATTGATTGGTTTTCCTTGATTGATTACTGTCTCGTATCTTTAAGAGTAATGTGTTTGCCCCCCAAGCGGGGTCGCCTTTTTCATGTCGCTCTTTGACACTTCCTCTCTTCCTTCCTTCCTTTTTTGACACTCAAAAGCCCGTTTTTCAAGCTCCGGAAGGCTGATGTTTCTCAGGCGGTGTTAATTACCCGTTGACCTTTGGGTCGCGCCCTGTTGCCGATCCTTCCCTCTTTGCTTTTCTTCTTCTGTCCCAATTTTTGTGTGCCGCCTTTGGCGGCCTGTCTTTTTTTTTTCTTCGAAGATGTGGTGCCCATAGTTATTCGAGACTTTTTCATAGGCTTCCAGACTTGCTTCCCGGGGCTTTTTTGTTGTTCCGTGACCCTAGGACGCCCCTTCTTCCGGCTTCTTGCCCGACATCTTGAAGTCCTGTGCTCTCGACGACCGATTCACTCCTGGAGCGTTCTTCTTGAGAGTCCCAGCATATAGCGCGGGTCATTTGGGAGTGCCAATGTAGCGCGAATGTTTTTTTCATCGGGACTCGTTCTCTCCCCGCAATCATCGTCCTAGTCCTTCTATTGATCTTTGAAACCCGCTTGCGTGACGAATAGTCCATTCGACCCCCCTGTAGAGTTTGATTAGAACCTCCCCCCCCCGTCTTCTTTTTACTGTGCTTTAGTTGTGCTGTTAATCGCGCTCCCTTCGGTTCGATGGCGGATAGAGCGTCGGCCCCTTTCCGCGTTTACGGCTTTGGGACGCTCGCTTTCTCCTTCCATACTTCTCCCCCCCCCCCCCCCATGAACTCTTTGTCTGAGGTCCCCCCCGTGTCCACGACACAGATAAAAGACGTGGTCACGCCCTGCCTTTGCCCGCGTGCAAGCTTCTTGTTTTCATTTCCCTTTTTTAATGTCTCTACAACAAATTTCCGGCGAGGGTTTCCTGTTTTCCGGGCCTGCTAGTTACCTTTTGAGCTTCTATCCCTGCGTGATAAGACAGTCCTCCGCTAATGGCCTCCAACCAACCGTTTTGGTTCGCAGCCCTCGCCTTCAATCACCTTCGTCTCGTTAACCGCACGCTTTTTCCGCCCGAGACATTTTTGTTGGCGAAGGATGCATGGGGTCTATACTTTCCTCCCCCCGCCGACTTCCTATCACTGGAGCAAGCTCACGAGGAGGGAAGGTCCCCCCCCCGCCCCCGTCTTTGTTTTTTTTTTTCTTTTTCCCCAGCCTGCCCAGACCATGACCCGATCATGACGACTGGAGCTTGTCCTTTCTGACGGTGCGGGAAAAACTCCTTTTCTTCTGAAATTGCGTCTTTCCTTTTTTATAGTTTCTTGACCCCCCTCGGCTTCCAGGGCTTTGTGCTTGGCTCCCCATTTTTATTCTGGGACAGCCTGAGGCGCATCTTTTTTTCTTTTTTTTTTCGACGTTTTCCTTCTCCTTTTCTCGCTCTTTTCGCGATTCTTCATGATCCCCCCCAGGCTGATGCCGTTGAGCACCTTATGAACGCTCTAATCAGTTCCCCGCCTTAGGCGTCGGGTCCTTGATTTTCTCCACCTCTTTCTCGTAATGCCTTCCGAAACTCGCCGAAGGATCTTCTCAGGAGGCCAGACTTAAGGCTTCGACACACCTCCCCTGCAGGGAAGGATTTTCTCTAGATCGTCTTCCCACTCCTGTACTGCTCCTTTCGACTGGCTCGCCTGTAGTAGGGTACGTGACCATCCCAATCGCCCTACGAAACCGCATTTGGCCCATTTTTTCCTGTCAGCGTGACTCCGCTTATCTTCCCATGCTTTCTTTGGCGGTCCCCCCCTCGCACCCGTGTGACAGACTTCAACTGCTTGCACCTCTTCTGGGTGACGGAGCCGAAGTCTCCTTGATTCCTTATTATCGATGACTTCCAACCCTTTTTAGTCCCTGAACTTCCCTTTTTGCGTCCTCCCCGCGTGGTTTAGACCCGCGTCCCGAGGAGGGAATAGTCGTGTCGATCTCCCTTTTCGTGATCTGGTCCTTTGTGATTGAGCCGGCTGCCCCCCCCCCTTTCCTTTTCTTAGACGAAACCCTTTCGCGCTGCTTGCCCTGTGAGCTTCTAGCCCCTGCGACGTACGCATAAGTCCCACGTCAGTCCATCCTCGAACCTTTCCCTGCTTCCTCCTCTTCTGCGGATTTCTTCGTCTTCCGCACTCTAACTATCGTCCTTACGTCTTCAGCAGAACCTCTCCTCATGAAGCCTCCCTCTGGCCTTGGACAGTCTATTCCTGTGAGCACTCCGCAATTCCCCATTATCTCCTCGTTGTTTTAGCCCCCCTTGTTTTAAGTGTTGGCATGAACGCGGTCAGGCCGTCGAAGAGGCGTTCCTTCTTTCGCGTATGCATGTTCTCCCGACGGTCACTAATAGGTTCGAGTGCGGGTAACTTGCGCCTGGCAGACCCCCATTTCCTTATTCAAAAGTCTTGCATCCTGTTCGCGGGTTCGCCCGGATGGATTCCGTGTGGCACTGAGGCGCCGTTAGCGGGATCTTACCCACAGGTGTTCGGCCCCCAGCGCTCCCGAGGTTCTTCCTCCCCTACGCTGGCTCCCTTCTCCGACATGTCCACGAGATAACGTTTTTTTACGGAGAGATAGAGAAGAGATGTCGCTCGGGACGTGCTGGTTCCCACCGAGTGGGACGTTTCGTCGACCCTCCCGACCTCCTTCTTTTTTTTTTCGGATGTTCTCGATGGCACGGCAGCGTCTTTCCGTCAACGACTCCTTTTCGCAAAGCAGTTTGTCCCTGTCACGGGTGCGAATTTTCGAATTCACGCCCACGGCATTTTCGATATCTCACTTTGCTTGGCTTTCCCTTCCTCCTGTCCTTTCTTCGGGGTGGGCGTTTCTGCGTGAAGCTACAGTACGTGGATGCGATCCCCTTCCAGACGTTAGGAAGGTCTTGCGGTTCCGGGTACGCTTCTCCTCTTCATCTGCCCGTTTTTTTTTCGACTCCTGATCGGCGAACCTTCGGAACTTGACGTTCACCGCCGTCAATGGAATCCCCTGATCTTTCCCCCCTCTTTATGCCGCCTAGCCCGTCCGTCTTCTCTGTTGCCTCGGTTAATGCGCAACGTTCAAAACACGATGAGGACATTCCTGACAACATCATCGTCGGATGGAGCCCCCCCCCCCGTTAGTTCCCTTTGCCCTTTCCCTTTAGTTATGTCTCCCTTCACTTTCCCCAGATGGGAGAAGTCCAAAGGCGAATAAGACGATGTTGCTGGGGTTACCCCGGAAATTACCCCCTCCTCAGCCTGACTCCTTCTACGTAATAAGGGGCCGTGTTCCGCAAGTAAGCAGGACCCCGCTCCGAGCTATCGAGTCTGTCAAGTTCTTGAAGTTCCCTTATTTGTGTCTTCATCAGTCAGCACCGGGCTGAGGTGGTCCCTGACGGTCGATCATGCATCCCAAAAGATGTATCCCTCTCAGCAGTCAGAGGCCATCGGCGCCTTTCTGGTTCGTCGGTTGATCTGCGGCCCAGGCGTCGATCGCACCTCCCTGCGTAAGGAAGCACCCTTGCGTGGATTTCTTCCCTAGCGACACGTCCCCTTAGGTTTCTTTAAGTCGGCACCCCGTTTTACAGTGGCCCTGTCTGAGTACGCTGTTTTAGCACGCCTAATCGAATCCCCAGGCACGCTTCTTCTCCTTCCAAGCCCTAAGTCCCCTCCCGTGTCCCATACCACGAACAATAGGCCCACTAGAAGCAATTTCGCTGTTAAAGCGAAATTCCCCCCCTCCGGTGAATTGGCTTCCCCCTCAATCCCCCAGACCTTCACTCGCTTAAAGCAGGCAAAGCATTCGTGAAACTGGTAGTTCTGTTACCGTCCCATGCCAACAACCAGATGGATTTCGGTTTTTGTGTGTCCGCTTTCTTCGCCAAGAACCTCCTCGATCCCCCGTCCGCTTCCCCGTAACCGAGCTTAGATGCGCCGAGGCCATCCGCTGCTCGAATGAAAGGGATGAGCGCGATTTACCGCATTCCTGACCCACTGTATAAGGCACTCCACGTACCTTCGAAATACTTCTGCGTCCAACGCAAGCGTGAAACTCCCGCAGAGTTAACGACGATGGTGATCAAATGGCGTGCGGTATTTACCTACCCTGATGGGGCTCGTCGAGCCCCCTTTCAGACCCCCCTTTTCAATAGTCCCTGTTTTTCTCGGCCTATCACTATAGAAGCGATATCGACTCCCGATCCCGGAAATTTGACGAGGTTTCCTTTGCACTCCAAGCTCCTTTTCAAACAGTCGGCGGTGAAGTTTTCATCCGATTATCAGCTTGTTTTAATGTGTACTCTGATAAGGACACCCCTCGCGCCCAACTCACAGCGTACTCCAACGCGTTCTCCTCCTATGCCGCGTTCGCTCTTTGTTTCCAAACCCCCCTCTCTCCTTTTTCGCCCGAATTCCGCTTTCGGTACCACAACCCTAGCATGCTTTTTCTCCTCCTCACTCCGGCAGCCCCACATACTGCAGAATCAAGGATTCAAGGCGCGAAAAAATACTTGGTCCCAGGTCAGACACAGCCCTCCCAGCCTTTTCCCGTCCTTATCCCCCTTCTACCTTTTTGGTTCCCAAAGTAAAACACTATTCGTCTTATCAGCTAAAGGAAGGTGTCCTCCCTGTTTCTCAGGATTCACAGACGCACGCTTCGCTTTTTGGCCCCACATTACTCTTCCGTCTCGCACTCGAATTATTTCCCACTCATTTTCCAGTAGTTCCTCCCCCCAATCGCCAGCTTTGAAGCGACGAAGCCGTCCAAACCGCCAAGACCTCCCTTTTCAGGAAGATGGATGGGAGATTCTCAGTTGCGTAATCCATCCTTTATTTCTGCTGGACGCGTTTGCACTAGACGTTGACCAACAACGAAAGAGATCCACACCTCGTCGCCATCATTCTGGAAAGTTTCCGACGCCTAACTGTTTACCCTCCTCTCCCTCCTTTTTTTTTCTAGATCGAGTGATAGGTGTAGCTGTATTTTTTCGTCGCACATTTCGCCCCTTTGATGGCGACGAAGTCTTTTTTTTGGGTCAACTTTTTTTCCAGCCTGTTTCCCCGGGTTTGCTGAAACCACCCTGATTGGCATCCTCCAGCCATCTTCCTGAGGGTCTGGGTTCGGTTTTGACTTCGTTCTTCACCGCTTGTTGCTGGGGTGATGTCCTCCTGAGAGTTGTTTCTTTTGTCTCGTGAGCGGAAGATGTCATGGTTTTGTCTCCCTGAAGCGGGAGTCTCTTTTCCCGGTAGCGTCCAGTTTCACAGTACTTAGCTGATTCGGACTTATTCACCATGCCCCCCCCCTTGGTTCAGGTGGTAGCTCCCTTGTTTTGCAGGCGTTCACTTACCCTGTTGAACCCAGTATTTTCGCGCCATGATGCACTTCCATCCTGCAAGTATTGATGTCTTCGTACGTCCCCTCGTTTTGTCCTCCGAGAGTCATTCTCTCCCTTTTGTCCTACCTTTGTCTGGAGCTCCTTTGGTGCCATAGTTATTTCGCTACGAGGCATAGGTCTCCCCCTTTTCCAGCGTTGTTGCCCCGTTTTCCCCAGGTTTGCCTCGAGTATTCCCTCTTAAAGAAGAACTCTGATGCCGAAATCGTCCTGCTTCTGCACTCTTCCTGCCTTCCGCTTTCAGTCCTATTTTCCCCGGTAGAGCGACGCTTCTATACCGTGAGAGCGCTGCAGCATAGAGACGCCGTCCCGAAGGCGAGTTATTGTAGTATTTTTCTTTTGTTCCCTCGCCCTAAGAGGTTCCGAACGTGATAAAGCGTCGTTGACCCCTATTAACGATTGAGTTTTTGCCAGAAGTAAATTCCTTTTAGTTTTTACACGCAAACCTCCTTGATGTGGTCATTTCTGCCCGGTCCAGCGATTCCCAATTTGGTTTCGCTGAGGATAGCGTCCTTCGGATTAGGTAAGAGTCCCCTGCGGCTTTTCCTCGATCTTTTTTCAGAAACCCCCACACCGTTCCAATCCATTGGACTGTTTTCCTGAGGTTCAGTTCCAAGAGCCCCCCCCCGTTATTCTGTCTCCTGCCTTCGGTTTTTTGCTGCTCTGTTTTTCCTATCTGCAAATGACCCGTAGTTGGAATTTCCCCTGAACAGCTACAAATTTGCGGGGTGTCCTCTTTTTTGTTTTCCTCTTCTGAAAAGCCCCGATCGAAGCTCTTTGCCGATTGCGATACTTGAGTGCTAAAATACCGAGAACCATTCGATAAGGTCCAGTCCACCCCCCCTAGGGTGGGCTTTTTTCCCGACCCCTTCCCCTTCATGCCTTCGCCCTCGTAAAGCGCACGACCACGGCGTTTTTTCCTGACATCGGTAGAGCTCTCCCTTTTTTCCGCCTCCTCCCCGACGCAACCGCCCTCCGACCTCGCCCCGCCCTTGCTTTTTGAAATGATGGCTAGATTCGAATCTTGGTTTATTCTCGGACCTTTCCCCGCCCCTGTGCGCTTTTTGCTTGTAGTGCTCATTCCCGCGACACCGTCCCAATAGATCCTCCGGAGCTTGTCTCCTGACGTGCGGGAACCCTCCCTGCGCTTATGAACTCGCGTACGTTTCAGTCGTAGCCCCGTTATGTTGAACCCGCACAGGCCCCATTTCTCCTTGTGCTTTTGACTCCATGATATGTCGCCTGAGGAGCGGTCACGAGCAAGAAAGCCTTTCCGAGC
>Ga0179593_1518948_pt1 | contig 11833 bp, 18 predicted proteins | sample CZODoug2_1_08_16_FD_185931 | JGI IMG/M metagenome (GOLD analysis project Ga0179593, IMG submission 185931) | Vadose zone soil fungal communities from Angelo Coast Range Reserve, California, USA - CZODoug2_1_08_16fungal (PacBio error correction) | ecosystem: Environmental > Terrestrial > Soil >... | reverse complement strand
TGCGCTTGACGGTAAGGAAAAGAAAGGATAAATTTCCACTCCGGTTTTCCCCCTCCCCCCCCATTGGAGCTTTTGTTTCCGCTGACTCTCCTCCCTCCCGATTTTTTTGTAACTTCCCTTCTCCTAATTCTTCATTTTTCCTCCCAGGGTTTACCCGATACTTCTCTCAAGCCTCGTAAACCTATAGTAGTGTTCTTTGGACCCTTCTTTTTGACATGTTTTTACGTAACTCCTGCTTTTCAGTCATCCTGGTTTTCCCGCCGTCTCCCTGACTCGGCCCTTTTGGCGCATGGTCCTTGCTGAGACCCTCCTGAGTTCCAACGTTAGTTAGCCCGCACGTTCCCCCTTCCCCTTCCCCAGACCTTGATTAGATGATTTTTCCCCCCTCCATCCTCCTTTTTTTCCTGCAGCGTTTTTTCTTCCTTTTCCCCCGCTCTAAAGCCAAAGGCTTCGGTAACCTGAACACCAAGTTTTAATAGCATAAACACCTTTAAATCGCTTTCCCTCTAAAAGTCCCCTTTGTCCTTTTTTTTTTTCCTCTGAAACTTTCCGTCCCTCGAGTACCCTCCGCCTCCCCTGTTTTGCCTTTTCCAAACGACTGAAAAAAACGGGGACGAGGTGGGAGTTGCCTTTTTTTTTCTTTTTGTTTTTTCAGTGTTTCCATATGGTTTACCTCTTCGTTCCCCCTTTGAACGTCATTTTTTTCATTTTTATTTTTTCCTTCTTGGTTCTGAATGATGATAGCCACCTGGGTAACCTGCACGGTTTTCTTCCTGGTCCGGTTATTTCCCGGCTAAGAGTCCAATTTTCCCCCCATGACGACTCCCCTTTTTCCCCTCTCTGATTGCTTTCACTTATAGGTCTCTCCTTTTCTTAGTTGCATGCCTGCAAAGATCCTGATGCGCTGCCGTGCTCAGTGGACGCTTTGCTTCCTTCTATGCCTCCAATAGTTCGGCGCTTCTTGTTTCTTTTTCGTCCCTTGCCTTTCTCGTGTTCTTCCTTCTCTCCTTCCGCTGTTCGTTTTCTTTCCTTTCCGCTTCCCCCCTTCCTTTTGCCAGGCCTTGTAGAACGCAGGAAAGGAATTCCCTTAAGGCTCTTCGCCGTTCTTTCCTCTTTTCAGCCTCGGAAGTAGCTTTTGATTCTTTCCTGCCCAGGCTTTGAAACGGCCCCCTGCCCACGTCTTGATACTCCTCAATGCTTTGCGAATCGTACTTGTTCCTTAAGTCCCCTTTTTTCGTCTGTGGACCAGGTCCCCCGAACTAATTTTTCCTTTTCCAATATCGTCCTTTTTAGGATGGCCGTATTCCCCTTTGCTGAGGGTTCGAAACTGACGATTATATTGTACTACTCCTTGTTTTCTCGAGTCTTTTTCAGCTCTTTTTCGCGACCGCCAACTCCTTCCTTCACTTGTTCACCGCCCGCGAAGGCGACAATGCGTTCCCCTATAATACACACCCCCCCCTTTTTTTACCCTCACTCGGCAGTTGACCCCCCCCTCCTCTGTAACCTCATTCCCTTTTTAGCTATATTTAACTCTCTTCCCGCAGGGCTTTCCTTGGAGTCGGGCGAAGTGTTTATTCCTTGACCCACGCCCTCCCCTTCCCCCCCTTTTCTTACGGATTCAGATACATCATGCGTCTCCCGCTTCTCTTATTGAGATGATAGGCATGGCTCCCGAGTTTACCACCTTCCCATTCAAATTTTCACTCGTCTTGCCCCCCTTCCCCTCCCCACATAGAGACGTCAGCTTTCCTCCGCCCTCCCCTCCCCTGAGGCAACCACAAGATAAGGGACGAACCGAAACACTCCTCTTCCTTTATTCCCCTTTTTTACGTCGCGCCCCTTCCCCGACCAGCATGGAAAGCAGATACCTCCCCCTCTAGCATTGCAAGCGAAAGCGTTTACATACAGGATAGAAGAAGAAGAAGATGAGACCCTTTTCTTAGTTTGACATGGCACTGTTCCCTTCCATCATTTCCTTTTTTTTTCCCAGGTTTTGCTTTTCCCGACATTAATTTCCCTGGTTCCCCTCCTCCACTTCGGAGTCTATCATGGGGTTACCGAAGTTGAAGCTGCAGCGATTTTTGAGACCTCACATACTCATCCCTCCCCCCTTCGGGAATTCCTGCAGACTTTACCTCTGTATTGGCCCTCCAAAGCGGACCAGCGCCCCAGAGCAGTCCTCCAGTACCCCCCCTCCCTGTTTTTCCCCCCGTGTTTCTTTTCCCCCTTCTTGTCTGTCCTTTTTTTGTGTTCCCACATGGCGTCTTTTTTCGTCCTGAATTTATACGGATTTCAACAAAAGGCCCGGTAAACTGGGACTTTGCCCTTGCCCCCCTCCCCTTTTCATTCACTCGACGAGTTCCCTTTTTTCCAGGTTTTCCCCCTCTGGCTAGTATGTGCGATCCCGCTGCACTCAGCTCTTCCTGGCGTTTCGCCTTCATCCCCCAGAGTCCTCCTTTCCATGTGTTACACTTTTTCCTCCCCCCTTTTTCCCTCTCTTTCTGCACGGTTGGTCCCATTTCCCCCCCAGGGCTGCCTGATGCGCAAAACCCGGGCTGATGTTTCCTCTGAGTGATATTCCCCCTCCCCTCAACACTAAGCCATTCCCCTCTCTTTTTCGGCCTTTTTCGCCTTTTTCCCTTCCCCCTTTTCCCTTTCAGCCGTCTTAACCTTGGATTCGCGATGATGCGGCCATGTCCACCACCCTACAGTTTTCTTTTCGGAACCCAAACCCCTCCCCAATTTTTGTTGATCCAATCTCTTTTTCCCTCTTTTTTTTCTCGGGTGTGTCCCCTTCTTTTCCTTACCTACCTCTTTGGAGCAATATTTCCTTCTAATCCGTGTTGTTGTTGCCCTGAGCAAAAGACTTTTTGCGGCTTTCCCTGTTAAAAACTTTCCACCATCTCCCCCTCTGGTTATCGGTCCACCCTTTCCTTTTTTTTTGCGTTATCATCCCTTTTCCGCGTATGCCCTTTTTTCAAATTTTTTTCCCTTTGACCGTTTTAAGAACAAGGTTACCCGCTCGGGCTTATCTTCCGCAGCGCCGACGGCCCCCCTGTACACCCCCCCTTATTGACCCTCGGTTAGGAACGCTTTTTTTTTTCCTTCTTTTCACTCTGCAGGAACTGGCTTTGCGTCTCCTCCTTCTCCCGATGTTTTAATGTAGGGTCGGTTTCTACGCGCCTCTCCCCCCGTTTTTTTACACGTTTACACATCCACCTGTCCCCTTTTTGTGACTTCTGATTCCCCCCTTCGCCATCGCCCTTTCTTTCTTTTTGACCTCGGAACCTGATAGCCAATTTCCCATACCGTGAAAGTCCCCAGTACAAACTTAACCCACCCCCCTTTAAATTCTCGCCTTTTTTTTTCCATTTCCCCCTTCCCCCCCCCTTTTAAACTGGCCTTGTTGTTTCCTTACGGATAACCTTGTCTCTTACCTTCGTAAATTTCTCCAAATGGGGCCCAAAGAGGCCGAAAGCCAACGGGAACAGCTTTCCCCCTTTTATTTTAATTTTTCCCTTCTTCAGGTTTGGTCTCTCCATTCTTTCAGATCTTTTAACCTTGTGGTTAGTTAACCTATTTTTTTTTATTACCCAGTGGGCTTCGCGATGCACGGTGCCCCACTAGATCTCCGGTATTAGCTTTTCCAGCTTTTTTTTCCACCCTTCCCTCCTCCTAACTTTCACCTTCCTATTTCTTTTTAGATGTTTGGCTCTGTCACTTTATAGTGTTTCTCAATTCTTATCCTTCCCCTGGGTCCACATATATCGCGTAGGACCGTTTAGGATGAAGTGCTACTTTTTTTTCGGCTTTGCCTTTTCTTTCGGAGCTTCACGAACCCCTGTACAGGAGGCGGGGGTTTGGACCTTCCCATATGGTCTCAGATGTTTCCCTTCCCTTCTCCCCCTGATGCTGGGAGTGTTTGATTCGTGAAGTTAAGGCCTGACGGACCTACGCCCTTTCCCCTTCCTTTCCTTTATTCACCTCAAGTTTCCTCTCCTCCTGAACGCGCGCTTCTCTCTTCTTAGCGTGGTAGCCTTGACAAATTATCCGACACTTCCCCCGCAGTTAAGAGTTCCCCCTCTCTTTTTATCTCCGAATTCCTGTTGGACGTCTACTTTCCCACCCCAGGAGAAGAGTAAGCCTTGTAATGTGGAAAGGAAGCGATTACGCAGATGTTTTTGACCTTTTTTTCCGGACCATGATATTTTCTTTCCCTCCCCCCTGCCCGTTTTTGCATCTATCTTTCTTTTTCCCCATCCTCCCCTCCCTGTTTTTTTTCGATCTCTGCCGGCCCGTTTGGTAGTTTTACCCCACGAGATTTTTCCCTGCCTCCCCGCCCCTCCCTCCCCCTATGGTCATGGTCTTTCTTCAATGCGTCCCCTGCTCCCCTCACCTTTCCAACTCTTTACGACGCCGTGATTGGTCGTTTACCCTTCTCTTCAAAGCTTCTCTGGATCGTTGCCTGTTTTCTTTTTTCCCTCTGCGGGATTCTGATTTTTGGCCCGTTTCGAAAGCTCCGCCACCAATGATAACCTCGGGCTCCCCCTTTGAGGTAACGCTTTAATTTTCTTTAGATTTTTTTTCGCAATGAATGGACCTTCCCCCCCGGGGCCTCGGCCATTTTACCCTGACAACAAGTCAGGTCTTTTCGGCATAACCCTCGTCTTCAAGAGATGGCCTCACCCCTAAAAGAGGCGCCCGCTGTGCGTATACGCCCGACCCCCCAGCCCTTTCCCCCTTCTACCCCCGGTAGCAGGATGCCTCCCCTTTAAATTCCCGCTCGTCCTCCCCCCCCTTCCCTCGCAGGCGCGCACGAGGTCCTCTTCTCCTTCCAGAACACGTTCTGATAGTCATGGCACGTTTTTCGCGTCTCTCCTCATTCCCTTTTTTTTGAATCCTCCAAGCATCGAGATAATGGCCCGGCTACGAGATTTCTGACTCCATCCCTAATTAAGAAATGACAGGGAACCGGACGGCCCATTATTCTTCCCTCCGTTTCTTCAATCCCTCCCCCCCGAATCGCCAGCGCCCGCGTTTAACATTCACACTTTTCCTTTTTTCTTATCATCCGGGTTCTTTTTTTCGCAAGGCGTTTGGTTAAGTGACGCTTGAATTCAGGCTGCCAACAACCGGCGTATATGCTTTGATGCGTTCCGCCAACAGACGTTTTTTCGCGCTTTTTTTTCGATCAGGTGTTTCTTTGTCGAGGCGCCGATGGCGCATTCTAGTCTTTCCCCCACCCAAACCCCCAGTTGAGTTTTTTCCGTCACCCCCCCTTACCTGAACGTAATGTTTCTTCCATCCATTTAACTTTCTCTTGCATCCACTGGTTCTCTCCTTTGTCTCTCCGGTAACTCCCCTTTCGTCCCCAGTTCAGATCCAGAGAAGCTTCGCTAGAGCCCCCACCTGTTCCCTTTTACCCCCAGGTTATTACAATGATGACAAGACTTTTCCTACACCCTCCCCGAAAACGGTCCCGACTCCACTCCTTTTTTTCGTTAGCGCCGTCGGCCTGCCAAGGATTCATGCTTCCTGCCCCATTGGTTAACTATGTTCGTCTTCGCAATGTCAATTACCCCTACCTTTCCCTTTCCTTATTTGACCACACCATCGCCCCTGTTGAAGGCGGCGATTTGTCTGTGTGACCCCTTTTTGCACCCCTGGCCCCTCCCTTTGGTGCATTTTTCAGCCTCCTCCCTTTTTGTTTCTCTAGATCTTGCGCCCCCCCGGATTGAAAGGTTGAGGCCAGCAAACCCCCTCTCAACACTCCAGCCCCGGATTCTTCTTCGATGGTTGTTTCCTCTCTTTTTTTTTCTCGAACTTTGGGAAAGTTCCGAGTCGGGGACTCAAGTCCTCTCGTGATTCTTTTTTCCCCTGCCATCCCCCGTAAGTCCCCCTCGTCCCCAATCATTTCTGGGATTCGCCAGTTACTTTTCCACCTGCTTTCCTTTTCTGCTTTACCTCCCCCCTCCCCTGGTTCCCCGATTTTGAGCCCTTTCTCCCACCCCCAACGCCGGACTTGGGACGTCCATGGTCAATTTGCTTCACGTCGAGTACCTTCGTTCCGCCATCCCTTACACATGTCTACTAGAAGAACCTTTTGCGCTTCTTATTCTTCCGCGGCAGAAACAAGAGAATCTGGGATTGGATTTAACTCGCTCCTCCCCCCTAATACTCTTTCCCCCTGCCCCTACTTTACCAAACTGAAAAAGAAAAAACCCCTCTTTCCTGGTTTTTTCCTTTTTCCCTCCTCACACGGCCTGTCCCCCCTTTTTTGGTGTTTACCGGATAATGCGCGCGTAAGACAACTTTTTCCCGGTCCCCCACCCGACCCTTCTCCCCTCCGCCACTCCCCCCTGTGTGAACTGTCTGCCTGTCTGGGCTTTCTAGTCATGCGTCCCGATGCCAGCCATCTGTTAAAATTCGTCCCCTTTTTCCTCTCATTTCTTACTTTTTTCTGGTAGACGAAAGATGGCCCCCTCGAAAACCCGTGTAATCGCCTCCCCCAAGTTATGCTCAAGTCCTCTTTCATTAAACTCACAGAGAAATTTAAAGGCTCCCTACCCGGGTATTGTTGGCTTAAGAATGCTAGTGCTCTCAATGAGCGTCGGAATGCACTATCTATTTTCCTCATAGTTCGCATTTCTCTTCCGTACGATGTCTTTTTTTTATTGAAATTTGGTATGTGAGAGCTTAAAATTGAGGCGGACCCCTGTTTCTCGTTTCGTCCCCCTCTCTTTCCCCTTTTCATTCCAGCGTTAATTAGGCTGACGCTGTTGAATTATTCCACTTGCCGTGCACATTTACGTCGGGTTTCTTTCGTCTGCAGCAACGGAACTTGGAATTTCGGCAGACTCTCCTCGTTCTCCCTAAGGATACTGGAATGTCTCGTTTTTCGAAATTGAAAAATTGCCCCCGCTCTTCCTTTTTTGTAGTTCCCCCCTCCCCCTCTTATTCTCCCTATCCCCCATCCCCCCTTTTCCCTACTAGTTTCCCAAGGTTCGGGCGTCGCTTTCTTGGTACCCCGCTCCCTCCCCCGTTTCCCCTCTGCTGTCTGCCCCTTTCGTCTTTTCGGCGAATTCCTCTCGACAAAAGACGGCCTTCTCTTTCCTCCTCCTGTTTAATTCTCTTCCTTCAGCGTTTTTCCCTTCCCCCACTCGCCATATGGTCCAAATTTCTATCCCACTCTTCTTTTTTCCCTCCCATGAGTGCTCCCACGCTTCAACTTCACATCCTCTCGCGCGTGGGGATGATTAGAACTAATGTTATTGTTATCTTTACCCGACCGTTTCCCCTTTTTCTTTCTCTAGGGCGAAGTTCATTCGACCTGCATTCCCCGTTCCTCTAGATTTCCCCGCCCGCTTCGAGCCGTGCCCTATTCATTCCTTTTCCCCTTCCATTGGCTGCCTGAGCAATCAGTTTTTCTTAAAAGTGATGTGAAGAGGACACCTTACTGACAACAGCAGCAGCCAGAGGCCATCTCCCCCTTTCCCACCAAGCTGTTTTCCTCCTTCTGGTGCCTCAAGAACCCCCTCCGCCCCTCCTCAGCTGCTCGACACAGCCATGGCAAAGATCTTTTCAACTCGAGAAATGCAGCCCCCTCTTCCTCTGTGACCTCTTTGAAGTCCATCCGAGCTCTTCTCCCCTTTTTTTCAGCCGTTGCAGCGCCAGCACTTTCGAATCGTCTGTGTGAATTTCGTGGCGGTGCGAAGGAGGGCCCCTCCCATAGAAGAATTTTCCTTTCTTCCCTCCGGTTTTTTACAGGCCTTTTTCCCCTTTGGCGCGCTGTTTAGCCGTCCCTCCCCCCAAGAACTTCCCCCCCTGTGGGAACGTTTTCCCCTCTCCAGTTGCTTTTTTGGCATGGTACTCCCAAATGCACCTTTTCCATTCCCCCCTTTCCTTTTCACCGCCTCGTGGTGCTGAGGCCGGATTCAACCTTTCGATTCCGAGGTCCCTGGTCCCGGTCACTTTTCTCCCTCTTTCCTTTTTTTCTTGCCAACGACCGTCTTCTCCATTTTTGGTGGTGTCTGACTTTTTTGTTAAGTGGACCGAGGCTTTTATGGGATGATGCCTGCTATTCCCTTTCTCCCTTGATGGCTTGGATCATCCCACGAAACCCGGGTTCCCATAGCAACCGTTTTTTCACATCCCTTTTCTCCTTTTCTCGGACCTCCTAAGGGCATTCTCCTTATTCTCAGTGCTGCCCCCAGGGGCGGTTGAGTGAATAATAACCCCGGGTCATCGAGGCCTCTCTTCTTTTTTGGCAAGCCTTCTTTGAAAATTGAGATCGGATGAGTCCTTGCCCTTCCAATACCCCTAGTTCAAGTCGTCGTATTCAACAACGCCAAGGTTGTGTCCCTTAGGCTGGAGTGGTGGTTTGTTGACTTTTTTCCCTCCTTTGGCGCAAGATTTCTTCCTTCCCTTTTTTTTTTGAGAGATCTTGCGCCCCCCACGGCTGCGGGGTTTCTTCCTAAAGGGGGTGAACACCAGCGCCAAGTTATCGACCCCCCTCCGTACGAGTTCTCGCCTCATTGGGTCCCCTTTTCCCTTCCGCTCCGATCGGGGACCACAGGTTTCAACGCCCTTTTTTTTCCCTTCGCATGACTTGAACTCTCCTAGGACGCTACAACTCAAATAGTAGTTTTGCTCTTTTCCCAGTTCGCGTGGTTTTTATTCTACACTCTGTCTAAGTTTGTTCCCTTGAGCTTGTTAACTTCCCCCCTCTTTCTTTTAGGTCCAGTTCCCCTTTTTTCCCCCCTTGTTCTTCCCCTCGGCTTAGACCAACGTTATATCGTACACATGGGAGCTACTATTCAGCCCTATTGCGCGTTTGTTAAGTCTCTAGACCCCATCGTCTGCAGCGTTGACTTTTTCCGATACAATCCTCGCCATCGTGACGTGAATCTCCCCCCCCCCCTCACCCCACAGTAACTCGATCAAACCTCTTTTACATAGCGTCTGTTTGCGGGCCATAGGTTTTCCTTGGGTCCCTCCCCTGGCCTGCTTGCCCCCCCCATCCTTTTTTTTTGCAACCCGGCCCTCCCCCCACTTTTCCCCCAAGTTTACCTTCCATGGCGTGGCGGGTGCTGCGTTCCGGATTGCCGCTGCCTTAAAGCGGCAGCACTCTTTTTTCATTACATTTCGATGCTCCATTTTTTTTCTTTTTTGGTTTTTTAACCTCGATCTAGACCTCTTCTTTTTTTTTCCTGCCCTTTTGTTAAAAGCAGACTTATGGATATCGAACCGTTTTGTCTTTGGAGTTCAGAGGCTTATTTTTTCGCAAGGCGCCTTCCGTCGCCTTTTTTCCTTTCTTTCCCCCGCTGCTCTGCGTTGGTCCCCTGAAATGATTTTCGGATAAGCCAGTAGCAGACGATTCCTTGGTTTTTTTCGGAATCTCTTGAACCTTCTTTACTTGCCAATATTATGTTCCGTCGCGTGACGATGCTTGTTGCCGTTACCCTGGCCGACCGATGTTCCCTTTCCTGGTTCCTTGCGCAATCACCTTTTTTCCCCCAGGTATCTTTTTCGCCTTTTTTCGGATGTATACGGAGACCCCGGATTGAGGCGGGTCGACTTCCTTCCCTCTCCTTCCGTGGATCACCCCTCTTCCTTTATACGCTATCCCCCTTCTTTCCGCATATCTGGTTCCCCCCATAAACGTGGTTTCCTTCTATGCGAATTGTCCAAGTCTATGTTCACGCATTGTCCAGCTTTCTCCGGCCCCTTTCCGAGTGGGTAGCCCTTGCCTTCCTTCTCCCCTCCCCTACTTTTTTTTGTTGCGAGTATGCATTGACCTTCTTCTGTGTCGGGACCACCTCTCAGTATGTTCCCAACTGCCGGCCGGTGTGTCGTTTCCCCCTTCACTTCCACATGCATTGGCAGCTTCCGCTTTCTAGTGATGGGAGTTTTGGATTAACTTGTTAGTCTCCCCCTTTTAGGTTAGCCGTTTCTCCCCGGGCGATGGGGTAAGGGACCCGCCCGATCCATCCGCTTCCTCGAGACCGCGGGACTTTCTCCTTCCTAGATTTTCCGGCTCCTTCCCACTTCGTTTATTTGGCAGCTTGCTTCCAACGCAAACAGAGTCCTCTTAGCGCCGTTCACCCGATTACACTCTCTTTAAACCTTGTCGCCGTCCTTCGCCCGCCGTCCGCGACCCAGCCCTTTTTTTGCTGTTTCACGCAAACCGCGATGGCGCCTGCGCCTCGAAAAGCAGGATATCGTGAAGTCACCTCATTCCACGCTCCCGACTCCAGCCACCCGTTCTTTCAGATTTTTTAAAGGTAGCTTCGGTCAACATCAGGGCTCGCGAAGACGGGCGCTAGGATAATGGACAACTCCTTCCCCCTTTTCACAATTTAGCACGTCACGGTAAATCCCAATGGAACGACGTTCTTTTTTAAAAGATGCTTTAAACGGCCCTCTCCCTCCCTCCCCCCCCCCCTTCCAGGCCCTCCCCCCCGTGTAACTTGTTTTTCAGTGTTCTTGCCGCCCCATTTCTTCGGGTCAGACGCAGTGTTCTCCGTTTCGGCGGAAAAACCTGCCCCATCCCTTGCTTCCCGCCAAAAGAACTCTCTTTTCTCCTTCGATTTTCCTCTTTTTTGGTGTAGGTTGGTACCTCCATTAAAGATTTTTTGATTGATAGCGAGACTTCGCCCCTCGTTCTTCTTTGTCCGGTCATCCTTCCCTCATTGCCCTCCCCTTTTTTCATCTCGACTGTGTACATTTTTGTTCGAAAACTGGTCTAGCCTTGCGCCTTTTATCAAGCATTGACCCAAGCCCACTCTCTCTTCCTCAGCCCTTCTTCGAACAAGTGGTCCGTTAACAGTTGTTAATATGAAATTAAAAGCCCTTCCTCAGAGAACGTCCGACTCCCCCTGGTTTCCGCGTGCTTCGTCCTTGCTTGGCACACTGAGTCTTAGGATTGATCGTTCTAGTTTCTGAACCCAATCCCACCCCGCCTGCTCGGGCCCAATTGTGTACTTCCCCCCATCGGGCTTGATTTTTGTTCTCGTTTTTGTTGTCCCCTGCAACCCCTTCCCATCTTTGCGCCTTTTTCTCCTCCTCCGTTGTTGGAGACTCTCGGGGGCTTCCCCTAAATTTAGTACACATTTAACTCCCGATGATCTCCCCCCCCCCTTTTTTGTGCCGAGCCTATCTCCTCTTTTCTTTTTGGACCGGACATGGCGCCTCATCGATTGGATCCAAGGGCGGATGGGATTAAGAGATTTGGCCGGCCCCTCCTTTTTCCTAGTGTTTTTACCCCTTTTTTCTTTCTTATGCGACTTCCCCCTCTCTAGAAACTTTCGCTGCTCGATTCCTGCTTCCCCCCCTTTCTTCGTTGTAGGTTCTGTAAACGGCGAGACCACCTTAGTAGACGGTTTAACCTATATGATACCACTCTTTCTTTGAAGATGATCGTTTTCCCTCCCCCCACTTTCCTTTTTCGATTTCTTATTGCCCGGGATCCGTCCTTACTTTTTCCCATCGTGAAAAGGCCTCCCCCGCCCATTCCCGTAACCCGATCAATGAATCTCTAAAGACAATCTCACTTTCCTTTTTGGCCTCTATTCAAACTGTCTTCACTTCCAATGCCGGCCTGGGCGGCACCCCATCGCAGCAATTGCCAAAAGAGGTGGGACGTAACCTTTTTCCTCCTATTCGTACTCTCCTCCCGTGTTAAATGCCGTCCTTTCGATGTTCATTTATTAAGTTCGTTAAGAACCAAGACAAATGTACCTCGAGATCTCTGTTACCCTTTTTTGATCCCCGACGCCGCTCACTTCCCCCCCTCCTCCCGACGGGTTCTTGATCTTGCCTCGTCCTTCCT
>Ga0179593_1414091_pt1 | contig 11833 bp, 10 predicted proteins | sample CZODoug2_1_08_16_FD_185931 | JGI IMG/M metagenome (GOLD analysis project Ga0179593, IMG submission 185931) | Vadose zone soil fungal communities from Angelo Coast Range Reserve, California, USA - CZODoug2_1_08_16fungal (PacBio error correction) | ecosystem: Environmental > Terrestrial > Soil >... | reverse complement strand
ATCCCTCACGATTCATCTTGCTCGTTACGGCCCAACCCCGTTTGGTAATCCGCGTGCGCGTTTTCGCCCACCCCCCCCCCCTTTTGCCCTCACTTCCATTCCCGTTCCATCCTTCGCCACGCTTTTTGCCCTTGAGCGCTCCTCCAGGAATATCCTCTCTCCGTAGTAACCAACCGTTCCCCCTCTTTCTTCGCAGCGATCATCTCAGTTCCGGTGACGGTTTTTTGGTGTTTTGAGGCTGAGGTCCAAGCGCCCCCCCCTCCTCCCGATGTTCCGCCCGAGGCGACATAGTCCCCTGATTTAACGCTCACTTGCCGTTTTTTTTGCAAACCGTTTCATCGTGCCTCATTTCCAACACTTTTTTTCTTTGCCCCCCAAACTTCTCAGTTTTCCAGGTCCGCTCCGCGGAAGATGACCATTCCCGAATTTTTCCTTTTTCCCTTCGTCGGTGTGTCAACCATCCCCGTTTGCATTCTCCCACATACACCAGTAGTTCACGGCTTCGAGTTAACGCCCCGACACAACGGTTCCGCAACAGTCCGGTCGTCGGTTTCTCCCTCGTCTCCCTTCGCCCCCCGTCGTGACTGTTACTTTCTGACGACCAGTCCGCCGCGTGTAGCGTTGCAGAGCAGTCTTTTCCGACCGCGCTAGCCGTCCTCGTTATTCCAATCGTCAAGCACTTCCTTGCTCCGTTGCCGAGCAGATGTTTCCGCGGGGACAGCCTTTATCTCTTCCGATCTCTATCATCGGTGATCCCGTCTGTTTCCTCTAGCCGAATTATACGCGATCATGTGTCGGACGGTGTCATCGCCTACTAAGATTGGTGTCCCTCAACCCTGTTTTCCCGAATATGTGACCCGGAGGCCGCCACATCTAGTGCATCTCTCTCCCAACCTGCATAGAGATTGTCCGGTTTTAGTAGACCAGAAGTTATTTCTTTCCCCCTTGGCCGTTCTTCTGGCAGCATGAGGTAGAGAACCATTCGCTGATTTCCCTCGAATCGCCGGATTCCCTCATGTCTCTTGTCAGTTTGGTCTGATGAAGCGCTCTCTCCATGGGCAGATGATCAATTTCGCTCAGCCGTACCCCTCCAGTTCCCCTTCTATGTTGAGGCCATCTCTCTACTATGGCCGATCATTTGACATATGAGTGCCGGCGTTTTCCTGCTTGCCGAGATGGACCCGAGCCGGGTTTGTACAAACCCGATCCTTTCTTTTCTATGCCCGCTCGTGGACTTTCCAGACGTTTTCCTCCTTCCCTCTCCAAGCGCAGCTTGTCGTCTATCAAGGATTTGGTGGTTCGCGGCCCCTAACGGCCGTGTATCTGTGGAGCGGACACTTCGTTCCCAACAGCCGCTTCCCATAACGCTTCTAAGGGCTCGCCACCGTTCACGCCTTCCCCATCACCCGTCCCTTCTCTGAACAAACGTAAGGGCGGCCGTTTACCGGCTGCCGTATCATCATTTACCATCACACTTAACTCTATGATTGTATTGCTTTCCCCAGCTTGCCGCCACTTGCCTCCCGTTGTAATACGTGAATTGACGACTGCTCCATTGTGTACCCTGGCCTTAGTATAGCCCTTCGTTGCGATGGACCCCTTCCACTGTCCCCGTAAAACTGTTTTTCTGTGGCTGCAGATTCCCCCTCATTTTTGACCGTGACACTCAAGTTCTGACACCTCCCTTGACGTAAGAGGCTCCGTTGGCCTTCGTTGTTTCTCCGATCTTTCCCGTATACTTGGTAGGATTTTCGAGCACACGACTTCCCTGAACCCATTACACGTTACCGCGGTTTTTCCAAGTGCCACATGATGTCCTGCTTGTCATCGGTTGCCCACCCTCTCCCCCGGGCGCTGGTCCCGATCATCATCCGCGCGAACCTTCCTCATCTCCGTCATTTCGTTCATGGCTTGTCAGGCCTGGCTTGTTCCGCCGGCATGCCGACCCCTTGCTCTTGTAATGCTGAGCAGTCGATCCCAGTTCTGTCCACAACCGCGCCGATGAGTATTTCATTGATGAGTCGGACCTTGGAAACTGCTGATCCCTGGTTTTGCCTTCTCGCCGTTGAGTTGTAGGCTTCGCCTCCTTCTTTGGTGGCGCTGCCCCCGTCGAAATGCGCACTATCCGTCGGCAGACTTGAAACCCTTGCCGCGGCACCCGTTACCCCACTCGACCTTGTTTTCCCGTTCTAGTCCTAGTCCTTTCTTGGTTCTTTTCGGACGTCTCCCCTTTTGATTCCCCCTGACACGCGTTGGGGTACCACATCCGACCTCCGCCTCCTGCGCCCCGCGCCTTGCGTTTTTACGCACCCCGTGTCCTCCTTCCTCGTTTTTTTCCTCCCTAAGACTTTCCGTTTCCACCTTCGCTGTCCCCGTCAGCGCGTTCTATGCTTCGCGCTGCTCCGACTTTCCCTGAGTACGATTATGTGTCCACGACTCGGCGATGCTCCGCCAATTTCTCATTTTTTTTCCGTATCCCCCTCCACGGATAAGGAGAGGCCCTGCAGACCGTGTCGAAGCGTATTTCCTTCTTTCGCCCCAACAGTCATAGAAAAATGCCCCCGCGGTTAATAGAAATCATGAGGGTCGGCGTTTGCCCCAGGGCTTTTTGCGGCTTCCTCTTCCCCCCCGGCTTTTTTGAGCAATCGACCCAATCCCGTGTCCCTGTTTCGACCGCCTATCGCTCCATATCCGCCCCTTTTCTTTTCGCGCTCCCCCCTGTGCTTCTTATCGTTCATGGATTGATATGTCCGGACGCTGTATCAGTTGGTTTTCTTGTTTTAGAACGCGCCCAACTTTCTCTCTTTCCTTCCGTGTGTTGCTGTATATTCTATATAGGAGGTTCCGGTCGTGCAACACCGATTAACCGAGCGGATCGTCCGCATCACCACTCGCCGGAGCGTCGTTCCGCCCCCCCGACGACGTCCAATGCGGCTATGGTCGACATCTGGTTCGATTCCAGATCGCAGGTTGTGTGATCTTCCTGTTCCACAAATCCGGGTTCCCTGGCCGTATACACAATCGACCCAGGTCATCAGACCCTGCTGTGTCATTTTTTTGCTCGATGCCCAGGTTGAGACCCTCGAATAGGGTTTCTTGGCCAGCCATTGACAGTTTGAGTCTCCCTTTCTTTCTTGGTCTGCATGCCCGGGGTCGAATGACGCCGTCCTGAAGCTTGTTCCTGCGCGTCCGTACAGCCCCCCTTCTCGCGTGCGACGGAGTTAATTTTGAAAGTTGCGCTCGTGCGCGAGTGCTGCATTTAGGACGGTCACTCGTCCTTTCCCCTTTACGTAAATAGTATCTCTTTTCGGCAAAGGAAGGGGCTTCGGACCTCTCTTCAATAATCCTTGGACCTTCACCCGCTTGTTGGTTATTGTTTTCCTGCGACCAAGCTGCATCTTGATTTGACCTTGTTTACGACGAGGGCCTGGTGTGGCTGGTGAACCTGCGTCACCACTGGGTTTCTCTTTCTTTCCCCCCCCCTTTTCGAGATGTTGCGTAACCTAATCTTGACCAGGTTAACTCTTTTGCCTCTAAGGCCATATCCGGGTTTCCTCCCCCCCTTGCCCAATTCGACCCTCGCTAGCTTTTGATACTGTGCCCCGGCGGATGGGCCTCCGGTGTGGACTGGCGCTATACTTGTTCATCTGCTCAGCCCTCGCCTATTTCAGTGCTTCCGGTCCCCCAAACTCCTTCCCGTTCCCCCGCCGGTTTTTCTGGGCACCCGGTTCTCATCGACTTTCCGGGCCGTCGTCGCTCGTTCTGTATTTATGCCTCCAGTTCCGTAGTGACCGCCCTCTTTACTGTGTTGCTAGTTTGCATCCCTTTACCCCCTTCCTTCCCTTACGCGTTGAAAGATCGCTGCACCTTCTTAGCCGCCGGCAATTTGGTCTCCCCAAGTACTAGGTAATTCCGGATGAATCTTTCGAGCAAACGCCTTTGTGGACTCTGTGGCTTTCAGCTCTTCTCCTCCCCAGAACGACCATCGAATCCGAATTCATTTGATACTCTCCAGCCCCCGAGTCCATTACCCGGACTGTATCAAGTTTAGCAAAGATGTAGAGTTACAACGAGATTTTTTGTTGCCGCGACTGGCCCGCGGTTGGGCCCCCCGTTTGTTTTATCCCTTTATTTTTTTTGGAGTCGGTAACTGCGCCGCACCAAGCTTTCTTGGTGCCCCCGTACGGTTTGTACGACGTGTCTCTAGAGAACTGTAAGGATCGTGTGCTGCTAGGCCCCTCCGTTACGATGACATGACGCATTGACCGCATTTCTTCTCGCTAATTAAGACTTAGGCTTTTTTTGTGCTAAATTCTCTTTCCTGACTTCATGCCTTTGACGCGGACTTTTTCTTTCCATTCCTTTCCCCCCCCCTATATCCGAGCTATGCTTGTTTTTGGGACGACCTAACTGTTATTTTGAGCAATGTCGCTACGAAACGCTCCAAGTTTCTGCTACCCTGCTCCTTCTTTTCATTTTCAGATGCCCCGAAGATCCTTGATACGACCCATGCTTGCCCTCCGTGATCGCTGCAAGCCCCCCTGTATGCGAGCGCGGTGTCCCCCAGCCCGCTCTGTTTCTATTTGAGCGAGCCTGCATTTCAGAGCCTCTATTCTTCCTTTCCTCTCCGCTGTCATATCGATGCCAAAGCGCGACGTCTTGCGTCTTCTTTTGCTTCCCTGCCCCACGCTTATATCTCCCACCCTTTTCTACGTGATCACGACCCTGGATTTATTCCCCCCACCCGCTTTGACGTTGATGACCTTCTTGGCAGTTGTAGGATCGATGTGATTAGCCCTATATTTAACTATTCGGGAATTCTTCCTTTTCCCCCTTATCTTTTTCCCTTTGATTCATCGTGTATACCGTACCGCAGGCAGGGACCCTAGTGCTGTGCGCTTAATCTCTCTCAGCTTTGCTAGAACGCTGCTTGCTTTGCGGACCCTGCAGACCTTTTTTTGGTGCGGCCTTTAGCACCCGACACTGCACGGTTTATTGCGACTCTTTAACGCCCACGAAAATTTTTCGCCGGGGACCTGGTTTTTGGTGTCTCCAGGCGGCAAGCCGTTTTTTTTACTATATGGTGGAGGTTGGCGACGTAACTGTTTTCCCCGCGGCGGCCCCCCGGTCTGCTCTTTCTGGCTCCCCCTCTTCGTTTTTTCTGATCCTGCTTCCTTCTTAATTTTGTTCCAACATGTGGGTGATGCCTTTACGCTTTGCCCACGGTTTGCTTGACGTGCTTTTCCTGGGCTATGGTTGCCCGCCTCGGGCTCTGTTTGCATCTTACCTGCCGCCCCGCCGCTTTCGTTTGCCTTGGTTGCTCTTTCGCCCCTTTTGCGGAACCGAAAGAGTTTCATGGGTTTTTACTCAACTTTCAGATCTTGCCGTTGGGCTTTTTCCCAAGCGCTTCCCGAGATATACCGAGTCTGACGTGCTCGTGTGGCCATTTGCGCCGATTCGTATCACAGCGTCTTGCCCTGAATTCTTGCCGTCATAACCCCACTTCTTTTTTTTTATGTCTCCCTCTCCTGCCGCCCAACCTTCGTTTGTGGCAACCGTCCCGTACGGGATGCTCGAGGCTTTTCACGTGCCCACTCTGTATATTTACCCCAAATAACCCATCCTTACGGCTTCCCCCACCGAACCCCCCTCTTCCGGCAAATTGGCTTAGAGTTGTCGCGTTATATCCCCAAAACGACCATGCACAGGCGATTCCGCAACCACGCTTTCGTGACTGAATCCTCTTTCGCAATGGCCAGTATCTCAAATGTCTCATGATCTACCTTACGTTCCCCCATAGTACCGTTTACTACCACATCCTCCTCTCTTTTCTCGTTTTGTTGAGTCGATTTCCTTTGTTCTTTCGCCTGTTCGTTCTTGCTTCTTCGGATGCGCTTTTTCCTAACCTTGTCCCGTACATTCGTCCTGATTTCATGTTCTTCTCTCTCTTGCGCCTCGCTTGAACCATTGTCTTGTGAGCTCAACGTCAGACTCAAAAGCTCACTTTTAACCTTTTCATGTGCTGTCGGTGTCTTTTCTGTGGATAAATTTGGACTCGTGCACAAGTACGCTCCTTACATCCCCCTAGTTACCAGTCGACGTGGGCCCGGCGTTACCTTCTTGCCCAATCCTCCCCGGGTGACCTTGCTCGATCCCCCAAATATTTGGAATACGCGCCTGCCGGGGCGTTCCCCGCTAAGTCAATACCTGATATCTCTGAAAAAGCTTTCTTTAGCCGCAACCGGTTCCGATCTGACGACTTTTTGACCCCCCTGCCCCTTCTTTGCCATACTTTTTTTTTTTTGTACCTTTATGGCTGCTTTTTTTCTTTTGCCTCGTTGTAAAAGATGCCCACCACGAGCATCTGCCCAGATGGGCAGTGCCCCCTTTTACGTCCCGGCGTGCAACGTCATCTCATCTCTAAAACCCCAAAGGTGCTCTTGCCCTTTCCCCTCCGTTTCTCCTTAAAGCTATTGCGGTCCCGATGGAAGCCAGTTAAGCGATTTTTTGTCTCTCTCCGCGGTTCCCGTAGTAAAACACCTGATTGCATACCCAAAATTCCCCCACGGATTGAGAAGATCAACCACACCTTGCCGCACACGTTTTTCCAACCCGGCCTCACATCAGTGTATTCCCGGGTATTGCGTAATTAAAAGTCTTTTTTGAAAGATGACACCACTCAGTGCGACGGCTGTCCCCCCCCCCCTTTTTCCTTTTCCTCCGAAAATGTCGAGATAACCTAGCGAATTTTGCGACCCACTCCGAATCGTCCTTGTGATTTCCGTTTCGTTATCGAGAAGTTGAGCGTTCCCTGACTAGAGCGCTTCGATCATCCACAATATCCTCGTTTTTTGTGATCACCTTTGCCTTTCTTGCCCAGAAACCGCTATCGTTCCGGTTGTCATTTCCTGCGATGTCGTGTTAGTAACCCCGTGGTGCCCCTTTCCCTTCCCTTTTGTTCGGCGACCCCCGAAGCGTCTTCTGCATTTGGCATCGAGGGCACACCTGTCTCGAAGTTCCAAGTTTTCGTTTTATCGCTTTCTGTAGGTTTTCGGCTGCGATAGCGCCACGCGTGACTTTCCCTCCTGAGTCTTTTTCCGGTAACCCCTCTTTTCTCGCGCTCGCGCAGTGTATACTAAAGGCGCGAGAGAGCTTGCGTTCCCCCTGTTCGCATTGACTTCAACCTTGCGCCGTTTCAGTAGTCGGCGAAGTCTCCGCGACAGTCCGTTCTCGGTCCACAGAGCTTTGTACAGATTTTTTCCCAACATTGCGTCGGCTGAAAGGTTCCGTGCCGTTTCTTTCTTGCCACGCTTCCCCACCCCACCAGTCTCCCCGCACGGGACGGCTACTACGCGCCGTATCAAGCGTAGCTAGTCTGTCGCCTGACGTTAGGGTCCCCGATATGTTTGCATACCATTTTTTTTGTTATCTTTTATTTGAGCGATGTCTTTCAACGCCCGCGATCATTCATCTTTCCAGTACTCTCAGTTCTTTTTCCACGCACGCTTTATTCTCCCCCGCTCCACCTTTTCTTTCTCCGCCATTCTTTGACATGGACACACAATTTTGGGAAACGCTTGGCCGCCACTTTCTAAGGGGCAGCACCTTCGGCTTGTTTGCTTCTCCATGAAGGTCGTTCTTTCTTCAACTTCTTTTTTGAGTCATTGTTTAAGCAATCCCCCCCATCTCGGCACACCGGGAACTTTTTTTTCCCCTGGATAACGACCTTTTTCCCATGCCCGTTCCTTGTTTTTCCCCCCGCCCTTGCATTCCTTTTTTTTTTTTGAATCTTCATCGTTAAGGAGTGTAGTCCAGTCCCCCTGCCGTCCAACTGCCTTTTTTTGAACTCATATTTCTTTCGTCTCTGCAACCCCTGTGTGATCCCTTCCCCGTATTTTCGCATCCCCCCTAGGTACGAACGTCTATGGCGTCGCCATTTCGGCGTAGGAAACTTTTCCCTCGGCTATCCTTCGCCGTCCCACCTGCGAAGCCTCGACTGTCGGACGCAGATCTCCCAAGATCGTCCCCAGCACTTCCAGCCCACACAACGCCGCCTGTGCTATGATCATGGTGGCTTGGGACAACTTCGTTTCCTATTTCCTAGACGTTGCGTTTGCCTGGGTAGCCTCCTATTTTGCTCTCTCCCTCCGTAACTTGGACCTATGGCGCCGGAGAGACATTTTTTTTCCGACGGCAAACGTGCCCCACCAGAGAATCGTCGTCCACCTCTCAGCTTCAAGTATGCGGAGTGTGACCCGCCACATCGTTCGCCTTTTTTTAAGAGCTTTTTTTATTTTTCGGTCCCCCTACGCCTTAAATATATTTTTTTCTTAATTAGAGCCCTGATAATTTGTTGCCCTGAGCACTCCCCCTCTGGTCCATATTCTCCTCTCTCCACACCAGGTTTACTAATTGGACCCAGCATGAATCTTTCATGCGCCGCCTCTTTCTCAGTCGCGACAAAGAATCCGGATCTCCCCTTTTTATTGTGTGATCAAGACAGGAGGACATGGAGGCAATGCCCAAGAGGATAGGTGACCCCCCCCGAACCCCCACAGCGACCCCCCTGCGGGGGGCATGGCAGAATTGGTAGACCTTTGTGGTTCACTTTTTTTTAGCCAATAAACGTATTGACCTGCCCCTGCCCTTGTATTTATGTGCCTGGTTCACTGTTTTCGATCGGCCGTAATTGGGCCCCATTCTTTGTTCCGTCCCTTCTACCACCACCCCTCTCCGTTTTTCGATACCCTTTCCCCAATTTGAGCGCGTTCCTTTTTTTTTCGAGGATCGTCGGCTGTTCTAGTTCTCAGATCGGTTTCTTGGAATTTTTTGTCAGAACCTTTTCCCATCCTTCTATATTTTTCTATTCCGTTTGTTTGTTGTTTTATTCTTCTGTTCGGTCTTTCAAACAAGCCCCCAAACCTAACAACCGTATTCTTAGCCGCTTAATATCAACCTCGCCCGACTCGCCTCGAGAGCACCGCATAAGAGGATCTGTCTCAATATCCGGTTTTCCGACGCGCGCTTTCTTTATAGAAGCTCACAAACTCGGGGTTCCCCCTTTCCTTGGCCGTCCCGTGTCTACGCCGCCGGTTCATGTCGTCAATCTCGGATCCGCCGTTGAGACCACCAGCGGTCGACCCTGCTCCCTTTACTCCTCCTGCTTTCGCGTACGCATCGATTGGCAGGGATCGTTTTTTCCCGTGTTAGACACCGACGAGGTAAAAGGAATTCCCGGTTCCCTCGCGAATCCCATCGCTTGCTGCGTAAGGCGATTCCTTGAAAGGATGCTTTTTTCTTTTAGGAGCGTACCAGCTATGGATGCCTTCCCACCTCCGACAAGATGCTGCGAGGGAAATTTCCCGGTGTATTTTTACCCCATGAATTCTACCATACTTTCCAACTTACCCCTAGGTGCTCAGATATGTGGGAGGCGTGCGCCTAGGATTTCCCCTTTGTTGAAGAAGCGTTTTCGAGTTTGTTTTTGATAATGGTGACGCGTTCCTTATTTAGTTTTTGTATCTCAATCGATGCTTTTTTTTCACTCTTGCTTTTTCCCCAGGTTTTTCTACCACAGCCTGAGGCGAGAAGGATGCCGTTTTCTTCCCAGCATTTTCCTCTCAGACCCATGATTCGCGGACTGTTTTCAGTCCTTTTTGGTTGCTCGCGGCGCCTGTTCTTCGTCCCCATCTCCTCAGACAATTTTCTTTGCGCGCGCCTTCCGCGGCCAAGCGCCTTCTCTCGATATTCCCCGCGTGGCTTCTCATTCCGATTGTGCCGGGCCGGTTCTTCTTGAGCGAGAGTCATTTACTGCTCGTAGTTTTTTTTTTTCCGATGACCCGCAGTATGGGTGTTTTTCAAAGTCTCGTTGCTGTAGTGTTGCGATCGAACCCCCCTCGTTCCAGGATGAATCCAGAATCCCCTGTTTCTCGCTTGACCACCCCGTTCCCTCTTCTTTCCAGGACCCCCTTTTTCATGTTCCTTCGGGACTTTTATTGGTATATGATGCGCGTCAAAGGCCCCCGGTTTGTCTATCTGTTTTGCCTTTTTCTTAGTTTCAGACCCTCCAGACCCTCCTTTTCGCCTTCATGACGGCCCATACCTCCCCTGCGCCCGCCTTTGGCCGGGCCAGGTCGCTTTTTTCCCAATCGACGATTTCTTTCCTTGTCGTAAGTTGTTCCTGTTGACGACCTGAGTGAGGGCCAGAAATCCACGGGGTGTTTTTTTTTTTCCCTGCTAGGCCTACCACGCGTTCATGGGTGTCGCGTTTTGATTTTCCGTTTCCTTTTCCCCTTTTCACGGTCCGTTTTTGCTGCCGGCCCCCCTTTTCCGGTCAGACTTGAAGAGTGCGCCTCGCATGTTCGTCGCCGTCCGCGGTTCGGATATGTTGGTTGCCCTTTACGTGTCCTCCCTCCTTGCCGCTCTCTACCCTTTTTCCGGAAATTCGTATTACATGAGCTATGCTCTGGGTCCACCAGAAGGTGCGAAACGTCGCCACGAGATCACCTGATAAGGTTGCCTCTCGCCACATGGAGCGAACTAGTTCTGATCCTGGATACGTTTTCCCACACTGACCGCGTCTACCGTGTATCTCCTCTGAGGTCATTACCCTTCAAAGTCCGTTGTTGAGCCCGGCTAGTTAGGAGTGCCACCTACCTCGCCCCCCGACTTGTCTTCTCGACGTAGCCTCTGTCAATATCCGATGCCCCTCTCGTGTTTTTCCCTTTACGTATGCGCTTCGGCCGTGTCCGACTGCACCTCTTTACATCTTTCACACATTTCTTCCGACCAGTCCCGCTATATTGACACATTTTCTGGCTATTTGTTATTTTGAACGTTCAGGGATCGCCCGGCGGTCATTTACCTTGCTTTTTCTTGCGTTTTTTACAGGCTTTTATTTTTTCTTTGACGCTGACTGTAGTACAACCCTATCAGGGACGCGGTTTTTTACGATTGTACCCGAGTTTTTATTAGCGGGACTCTCATTTATGAGACTGCGACGAGGCCCCCCTCCTCCGTCTGCGATTATCCGACCGAATTTTTCCAAAGACCTTTTCCGGGTCGATCAGCAGAACTCCGCAACAGAAAATTTGATGTTTCTCGGCCGTTGTTTTTTTTCCTCCCGTGCCTTTCGGTTTGGTGACGAGAGTGTGTTTTTAACCCGGGCCCCCGTGAAATTCCCCCCAGCGCGCTCGGGTATGGTTCCTTGCCCTGGATTGGCCTTCTATTTTTAGATTTTCTGGCCCCCTCTAACCCTTTTGGGTTAGAGATAGCTGAAACGTTTTTTGTCAGCGGGAATCCATTTGCTCAGGGGCTCGGTGCCCCCATCGCGTCATTTTGTTTTCATCTGTGACTGTTCCTTCCCAAGCCTGTAACGCCTTTTGATTGATCGTTCGCGTCCAAGAACTCAGGGCAGGTTGTTTACACGCGATGATTCCCTTTCCGTGTCTCTGCTCGCCACAGAGGCGATGATTCCCGGTCTTTGAATCGAGTGGCCGGCCTGGGCGCCGAGGCGTCACGTATTGGACCGTGAATATGCGAGCCCCTCACTTCCGGTCGTTGTTTTCGTCCAATTCGTCACTCTCCCACTTTAGTGTTTTTGAAACGCTGAAGGGATGTTCTAGGGTACGTTCCGAAGTTTCCCAAATATATTTCCCTCGAGCCCCAGACTTCCGCCAGCTTGCTTTCGAGTTGCATGTTTATCTCCTCCCTTTTCACCCCATTTTTCCCCTCGATTAGGCGCAATTATTTCTACGCCGGACTTAGAGTATCCGGTCCCCCGGGACAAGTTACGCCCTTGACGCTCTCAGGCTCCTGCCCCCCTCGACCCCCC
>Ga0179593_1401975_pt1 | contig 11833 bp, 7 predicted proteins | sample CZODoug2_1_08_16_FD_185931 | JGI IMG/M metagenome (GOLD analysis project Ga0179593, IMG submission 185931) | Vadose zone soil fungal communities from Angelo Coast Range Reserve, California, USA - CZODoug2_1_08_16fungal (PacBio error correction) | ecosystem: Environmental > Terrestrial > Soil >... | reverse complement strand
CTCTCGCCCCCCACTTCCCTTTTTTTTTTCCATTAGTGATAGGACACTCTGACGCGCAGACTCTTTCGTTTTCCTCCTATGGAGGACCGCTCCTTAAGGTTACTCGTGAGATTTCAGAAATCTTGTCAGCACCCCTCCTTTAATTTTCTCTTAGATAAAGGGGTTTTCTTCCTTCCTCTCTCACGCTTCATTACACCTTATAGTGGTCTGACTATTTGCTGAATGAAATATTTCTGCGGCCGTGAACGTGGAGGTGTTGTGCGAGGGTTAAGGTGAGAGATAAGAGGAAGTTTTTTCTTCTTCTCTTTTTTCTTGTTAATTCGATTCAAAACCAATGGCCTTTTCCTTGGTCGGGGTTTCTTTTGACCCTTAGTATCGTTGGTGTACCCTACGCGATCGTTTGGTCGAGCGGGTGAATCCCTTAACAATAGAAGAGGTTTTATTATTTCCAGATCCCCTAGTTAAACCTTGAGGCTATTTAGGGGGTGTACGTGCCGGTCCCCCGAGTTTAGGATGGTGTGATGCCTTTTTTGTTTGTGCCGATTATTTTTTATTGTCTCAGTGTCACGTTTCTACCGACAAGTACTATTCTGATCTCCGGTTACCCTCTGTCTTAGACTTTCAATCTCTCACTCTTTCAGACCCCCTTAGCTCTTAAATTTTTGTTTTTTTTTCAGTCGCACAGCCGGTCCTCACTACTGAAACTGATGCCGGGATTTGTCTTGTAGTGTCCCGGGTGCTCTTTCATTGTTCTGTTGCTGAACCCCTTTGTATTGCCCCCGGCCAATCCCCCCGGCCCCTCTTGGAAAACATGGCCGTTTTGTGCTCGTGAATTTTGACTTTTAAGCTCTGGTTCGGATTTTGCGCTTCGGTACGCTGAAGATACTCCTGCTGCAACGCATCCTTGGGGTTTTTCTCAGTGGAAATGCGCGTTTTTTTGTTCCCTCTTTTGTTTGTACATCAATGGGTTTTCCTTCCCCGCTCCCGTTCCTTCTCGTTTGACTTTCCTGCTCTGCTTCGTGTTTTTCTTGCTGTACCTGACCGTAAACTCTCCGTCAGTCCCCCTGCTCGGGTTCAATCCGTCCCGTGACCCTTGGTTGATTAGTGCACTTCCACTTACGGAACCGCCGAGTTTTACTCCCTACGTCTGTCAACACGCCCCCGATCCGTTCCAGACGTCATGTTGACAGGCGTTCAAAGCACCCAGACATTGGCCTTGACCTGTCCCTTTTTCTTATGATATGTTGGCCTCACCACTTTCCTAAATCATCGGCTTTACTCCCGCTAGCAGAATTAAGCCCAATGTGTCTGCTGGTGACCTTTTACAGGTTCCTCTCTTAGCAGGTGAATCTTTTTAGTATTTCCCCCTCGCAGGCTGTGGGGCGACTTTCCCTTGTTAATTGGCTCTCCCCATAAGTTTTATTTACGTTCCTCGTCTGTTTTCAAGGTGGTGATCTTCTCACGGCGCATTGAAAGGCATGGGGGGCAGGGACCCCACCTTTTTCTTCTACCTTCCCCAAGCAGTCTTGTCTCTCTCCTTATGAACCCGAATTTGCGGGATTTCCCCTGTTCCGTGAGACAATCCGGGCTGTTCAGACCATCCCCCCGTGTCTCCGCACTTTTGTCGATTTTCGCACCTTCTACCGAGAGGGAATCCCAACGGTATACTCCGACGTCTTAGGTTTCGTATCGCTCTTTTCCCCCCCTCCTCACCCCCCCCCTTCCGGGCGGACTTTTTTCTTCACTTTCCATTTGGACAGAAGTTCTCCGGCGTGTGCAGGCCATTGAATGGTCTCCCTTTTCAGAACCGTCGCTGATGGTACGGCGTGATGCCGGTACGGGTGCCGAATCGGTCGGTCATTTTTCCTTTCGGGATTGACCGTTACCTTTAATGATACCTCTTTCCCCCCTACCCTCCTAGAAAGTGACCGGGACTCCGCGCTTTTCTCTCAGTTAATGGCCGGGCGATCCCGCTATTTTTCTGTGTCGTAACTCAATCCATGCCGTCCGACTATCTGTTTCTTATTAACGGTTACCCTTTCCCGCTTTTCTCAAGATTGAAAGGGCGACCCCCCCTCTGAAGCGGGACTTAAGTTTTCTTGTGGTTTTGTGTCCTTTCGTCGTCAGGTCTCGTCTTTTTGTTTCCTCTCGCCCCTGGTTTCTTCGGGTGGTTACTTGTCTGTTTCCTCGGAGTTATGTGTGGGCCGGATGGCTGTTTCATGGAGATACAACTCTTCACCTCCTTGTTTCGTTTTTTTTAGTTAGTGTGGCTTGGATTTTTTGGCCAAGACCTGACTTTCGTCTTTTCTCCCCGCATTTCTTTACGCCGTGGCGATTTTTGCCTCCCAATTCCTAGCATGTCAAACTCAGCTTCTCCAAGATAGGTGCTAACTAGCTGTCTTTCCTTCCTTTCTGTTTTTCGCTTTTGATTGTCCTCTTTTGCCGTTTTTTTTTTGTTTCGGAATGATTCCTTTTTTCCTTCCTGCTGTTATAAGGGATGATCTGCCTGACGCGTTCCCTCCTTCCCTCCCATGGTTTCTTCCTTTTTCATCCTAGGGTTTTTCCCGAATTTCCTGTCTGGAGCGAAGGACCACCCCCGTCCCCCCCTCTCCTCCGGACCTTACGGGGAGCCATTTGTGTTCTGTTTTATTTTTCTCGTTTAGCTGTTCTTTCTCCCCTGTTACCCCTCCCCGGGGAAAGGTGTTTTTGTCTACTATTCTTTTCCCTTTCTCCTCTTTTTTTGGTTTTTTTTCTCCTCCCCCGTACCCCTTAATTTTCTTAAGGTGGTGATCCAGTTCTCACCCAGCTCCAAGAGCCGACATCCTACCCACCTTCTCTTCGAGACGCCGCCCCCGTGGGCCGTTTTGCTTGCCTTTTTTCGTCAGTCCCTTCTTTCTGCGAGTGGTCTATGGTTTCATAGGAAGAACCCACTTTAGTCAACCCTTACGAAGACGGTCACGTTTTTCCCCGATCAGGTACCCCTGCCCCCCGTACCTCTTGGTGCTCCCCTCTTACCTGCCCCCCTCTTTCCCCTCCACCATCGGCCCCCCCCCCCTAGGATGACAGCCATTGAGGTCATCACGATGTTCAGTGCGGTAGTTTTACAGGTCTCTCTGATAGAGGCCATTTTCTTTTTCTTGCCCCGTTCTCTCCCTTATTGGCCCTCCCTCTCCTAATCCCATTCATTCACTCCCAGAAGACAGACGACCCCGTACCTGCCGTTTTCCTATTGTTTATCTCCCTTTTGCACTCCTCCCCGACGCCTCTCAATTCATTTTGTGGGGTGGGGGTTTTTTTGACACCATTTTTCCACAGTTCTTCGTCTTACCAAGACTTCTTTTCCGAGACGCAGACCTTTTAACCACCAGGCACGATTACAGTAGGTAGCCAAGAGTCGCGTTTTTCTCTTTTCCTTTGATTCCCGCGCTTTTACGAGTCCCCCTCCCTTCCTCTGTTTCCTGTTTCTTATTAGCTTCACTGTCCCTCGCGGTGAGCTTCTGGTTTACTCCAATAACTTCTGATTCTTCCCTGGTACCAATGCGCGTTGGTTGTTACATTTTTTTTCTCCGTGGATTTACGACCGGGCCTTCCATTCATTCACTGTAGCTAACTCTGGTCCCCCCCCTTTACGGCCTCCCGCGCCATCCCGAGCGTTATTACAAATGGTCCTCCCTCTTTGACCACGAATGCTTACCTTATGTGTCCACTCACGTTACCCCTGCAAACGTTCCTTCGAAGCGTGTTGAATTCGTTTACGTAGTCCTACTACGAAAGTCTGCTTTCTTTTTTTTTTGAGTCCTCCTTGCTCCATAGTCCTTTTCAGGCAGAGCGGTCTGCTTTACGAGTCCAGCAAGGTGTTGCCATGCTTCACCGTTTAACCAAGTAAAGACAGTTAGGGTTCCTCCTTTTCCCTTCGCCACACCTTCTTTGAAGTCCGCCCTCCATCGCTTTTTTTTCGTTTTTAGCCTGGATCCTGGTACCCAACCCACACCTTAACAAGACTCCCCTTCGAGGCCGTTCCCTCTGTTTCTCGCACTCCCCCCCTGTTCCCTTCCTCAAAACTCACCTTGATAGTCCCTACCTCATTGGATCACCGTCCCGACAGAGTAAAGTTGAAGGTACGGGCTACCTCCCTTTTTCTTGGGCTTTTAGGTAGGCTAGTCACCTTCATTTGGACCGGAAGTTATTCTATTTCGCTTTCAGCACCCGCATGTCCTTCCCGGTGTACAGTTTTCTTTCCGCATTCCCCTGCCTGGGCGCTGCTTCGTATTGACACTGCTCTTTTAGTAGGTCCCATTTTACTAGGCGTCTGTCCTTCCTTGCCCCCGTTTCAACCCTCATTACCTCCCTTGTCCCGGGGACTTCCCCCCCGTGCGTAGTAGTCATAGTGGTTGTACGGGTCGACCGACTCCGCTCCGCGAGCTTCTAAGCCGCGTAGGCGGTAGCTGGGCCGCACTCCCCCCCCTTGATGTAAACCAGCGGTACTCCCCAGCTAACTTTGATTGACATTTTCTAACGCCACACACCCTTCTGCGGTGAAGAGGTCTTTTTCGGCTCGTAAAAGCCCTTTCCCGCGACCGTTTTACTCAACCACCGGCACGAGCAACAGCTCCACTTTTGCCCACTCGGCGGGGTGCCTTCTGTTCAAGTAGCGTGTTGCCGCAACAGCCCATTTACGCCAGCCCCGCGCCGATACAGCTCTTTTACAACGCTTCCCTCCTGCATTCTTGTTTCATGATTGGTAGGGTGGCGACTCACCCAGTGGGCGGGTCGAAGAGCGCCGTTTCTCGTAAGCCTCTTTTTCCGTACGCTTCCTCGTTGAAAACCTCTTAGTCGACGCTACCTGTTTTTTATAACTTTGAAGACGATCCCTTCATTTCCTCACGTAACCCTTTCCCATCCCAGCCTTCCATACGCTGACCTGACAGGCACTTAAGAATTAGCTCAGGGTAGAGTCGCATGTGACTATCCCTCCCTCTGGTTGCTTTTTTTCCTATACCCCCACTATCGCGTCGAACCCCATTCTACCAGCCAGAAACACCTCCGCCCACCTTTCTTTTTGGTGGATCGGTCTTTTTCCCCGCCAGGACCGTGCCGATGCTAGCCCCCTGGGTAAACCGCAGCCAGCCTTTCTCCACCCTACGGCCCGCCCGCGTTCATTCCCTTTATCCCCCGCACCGACGAGGCTGTCTTTGTTTAGTTGTTGAACACCTCCTGGCTTATCGGCGATTTCACTTGAGTGGTGTCGTACCACGATGGCGTACTCGGACGCCCGGCGGTCAATTTCATTTGACCATTCGTCGACTCCGCGTCCCCCCCCTTTTTTCGTTTTGTGCGGTGACAAGTTGGAAACCTCCTCTTTTCGCCTCCTCCTGGTTGTGTTATCTGCTTGTCCAAACCCTTCACTTTTTTTCTTCGATCTCCCCAAGCGAGCCGCGTGCTGGCCTCCCTCTTGTCTGAACTGAAGCAGCGTTTCCCTCGGTTTCTCTTACGTCAGTCGTTTCCTCCCATTCCTTTAGTTTGATCCAGGAGGGTGCCCCAAAGGCGTCCGCGACTCTTTCCCTTGTCGCCCGTGGTGATGCAGCTTTTCTCCCCCTTTTGTGTTCTCTCTCGGTGTGACAAGATGGCTTCCTTTTCCTTTTTTTCTCATCGGCCCATTTCGCGGCGATGGATGGCGCTCGGGTACTCGATCAAAAACCTGATTTTCTTTTCTTTTTCTGGTTTTATTGTGGTGGACCTTCCCTCGTCTCTTTTCCGAGGAGGTGAAGCACCACATCGACGTTGGATGAGTTACCCCTGCACGAGACCCTGAAGGCGAGTATTCAGTTGTGTAAGGTTCCCCTTTTTCCATTATCGGTTTCTGGCTGGTCTGACGGATGGGTGGTCTGATTTCTTTATGTGTCATGTCGGTACATCTTGTTAAAGTTTCACGAGACGTTGTCCAAGTTGCTGACGTTTAAATTCATCTAAACGATACCTCCTTCCTCCTGCGCTTCTGTTGAAGTAGAACATTTGGCTCTTCTCGTTTGAGGTTTCGTTTCCAGCTGTTGAGAGGATTATCTTTTTTCCTCCGTAATGGTGCCTTTTTTCCTTGAAACAAGAGGGCGTATTCCTCCGCCCCCGAAAGAATTTTCCACACGTGGGCTCGGGGTTAGTTCAGCCTTTTCGTGCGGCTGTTCGTCTTTTGTTCGCCTTGTTCCACGCGACGCGAATTTCATGATGCACTGCATCACTTGGGGGGGGTGCGTTCGAGAAATTCAATAGCAGATTTTTTTTCCCCCCCCCCCCTTTTCTTTCATTTGTCTAACGCGGGTGTACATTCAATTGGGAGTCGGCGGCCGATACGACATCGGTTCCCTCAGCTTATCCTGCTCGATGTAAGGCTGTTCTGTTTCTTCTCCTGCTGCTTGCGCCCCCCCCCTCTGTACTGAGACGAACGACCTCTCTTGTTTTTCCCCGTACCCGTTTGACCCCTGCTTCCCGATTCTGGACACTAGTTGTCCCGCCCCGGAAGCCGTCCTTCGTCCCTTTTTCCCTGCAGAACCTTAGGCAATAAACCTCCCTACGGAATCTCCTTCTTTTCCCGAGCTCTCTTTTTATGTGAGTCTCAACTTTTACTGTTCGCAGTTCTCCGGTGCTGCTAGGGTGTCTAGTCCTTCTGCAATTCGGGCCCCATTTTTGACCCTCCCCTATGCCGAACTCATGTTAGCCGCATCATGCAGGTTCCCCCTCCCTTTCCCGGGTACTCCTTACGCGGTGAATCTCTAAATGGGGATTCTCTTTCTGTTTACCGGAAAGGCGCTTCGTGGGGCGCGACTCTCCCCGGTCGTGGACGCTTCCCCCTTATCCCGACGTTCTCGGACCCTTGGTCTTTTTCCCCAGTATTGTTGACGTTTTTAGTCCCGGAGCGTCTCCCGTCATGAGGATATGTTAGGCGGAGAGAGGCGAACTTCTCCTTGTTTTTTTTAGCCTTCTCCGCCTTCTTTCCTCTCCCTAATTGTTCATTGGATCACGTGTTTGTATCACCGGGTTTCTTTCCGACACGCAGTGAGCTTTTCCCTTCTCCCGGACGACCATCGTTCTCCGCCCATTTCTACTTTTTTTTTTTTCGACCGTCCCCCTTCCTGGTGGACATACCCCCCCTCCCACGCATGAAGCGTTGGTTTGACGACGTCAAGTCACCACCCCCTGCTTCGGGCGGAACCGCTATTTCCCCGCCTTTCCGACGCTTTTTTCTTCTTGTTTTTTCACATCAGAGTTCGTCGAGTCTTTTGTCAGGACTTGTGATTTTTAGTTAATTTTTTCTCCCCCTTGCGTTAGTTTTTAGTTGGGGACTGCCCGAAGACGTTGAATCTCTTTGTTACGACTTCCATCGCCAGTGAAGGGCTTTCCTTCCCTTTTGTAGCCATCTCCCCCCCATCCCTGCAAATTTCATAGACGTTCACCTTGACTAGTCGCCTTTAGTGATTGTCCTGTGCTTTCTTTTAGATCCCTTTCTCCCTCTTTCTCGGGCCCTGCTCCTCATGAAGCTCTTGCCTCAATTTGAGTTTAATTTCCCGGCTCTATTTCCTCCAGCTCGCAACGGCGGCCCTTCCTCGGTTTTGCCGTGTGTCCCTTACTGTCGTCGTTTTTTCTCCCTTTTTCCCTTTTTTTTTGCGTTTCGGGGTCGTATGCCTTGTCCCTTATGTTTTTTTCTCTGTTGTGTGCCGTTTCTGAGGCATCTTGCGGGTAGGTCTCTTTGCTCCACCCTCCTCGGTTCGTTTTCTCCTTCGCTTTCAGGGCTTCGCTTGCCAAGAAAAAACTCAATACTGATCGGTCCCCCTTTTTCCCTCCTTTCGGTCCCTCGGTTGACGACATACTCCTTCCTCGTGTTTACCCCTCCTCTGCCAGCTCCGACTTGGTCAAAGGATATAGTATACTCGTTCTTTTCATCATCGGCCTGGTGACTAGATGGTTTCGGGTTTTTTTTTTGGTATTTTCTGTTTCAGGCGATCTTTAGTTTTTCCCCCTTCGACCTATGTAAGTCTTCAGATCTGTCCGTTATGGACGGGGTGTCCCTCGGTTCTGCTGTTTCTTTTTCCCTCCTTGTGTGCTTTCACTCTTAGATAAAGGAGTCGTATCCCCCTTCCTGCTATCTTTGCTCTCTTGGCAAAAATACCCCTCCTTTTATCCTCTTCCAGAGTGGGAGCATGACTGCGCTTTGTAATTGTGGTGAGCGATGTCGCGTCTGTGTGATTTTCTCTCCCCTTCCCTCACAGTGCCTGTTTTGGTTGTTATCTTTCTCGTTTTTGTTTAGAGAGAGAAAACCCGTCCGTTTCCTTTATTTCCATTTTTTTCGCCATTCTGGATCCCTCACCGCGACCTCTCCCCCCTCTCCCCCTTCTTCGTAGGTTCAAGTTTTCTTTGGGTGGGGCTCTTCGCGCCTGCATTCGTTGAGGACCCTCCTCTGTTTTGACGCGAGAACAAAAGGGCGTTTTCTTTTACTGCTCCTCGTCTGTTTAACCTAAGATAATTCCGGATCCTACTCTTGTGCCTTCTGCCTTTTATTGCGCCGGCACCCTCGTCCAGCCATCTTCCCAAGCCGATGAGGAACGCCCGCAGAGTCTCCGCTCTGGCGTCCTCGAGGAGTTGGACAGGTTAAGACCTCTTTCTTCTTTCGTAGGAACCCCCCTGCGTCGCCCGTTTCTCGCCATTCCCGACTATCCAGGTTGGCGTTCGTTTTTTTTTGCAAGCCCCCTCCCGTACACTCCGCGTCCCCATCCCCTGTGCGTGAATCTGGTTTGATCTTTTCTCCGACCCGACGCCGCGCACAGCAAGACCCTCGGACCCATTTCTATTTTGCGTTCCCTGTCATTATCGTCCTGGAGCCGCCCGTTGCCCCCAAATCCCTCAGTCAGTCCACGTAGTACCGCCCGCTTCTTTTCTGCAGGTTTCTCATTTTGCGGAACCGAGAGTTAGGTCCCCAACTCCACGTTCCATGTGGTTTGGTCAGGGTCTCTTCTTACCCTCCAGCTTTTTTTCTAGCTCCCAAGGAACCTTTGCGAAGGTTGTACGAGTTTCACGTCGCTGCCGGGTCCAAAGGGTTGACCTTTTTACTGCGTTTTCCCCTGTCCTTCACTCCTTGAAACGCCCTCTTCTTCACCTTTCGGCCCCTTTCTTTGACATCGAGTCGGGTTCTTCAAAATGGCCTTCTTCTCAAGTACTGCACCTTTTCCGATCCTTTTGGTCCACCGGGAACTTTCCCATGACACACGTCCGCCCCCTTTTCCGTCAGTAGTTGACTGTAGTACGACACGTTTGCTCCCCAGTATGCCGGGGTCTCTCTTTGAGCGGGAAGGAAAATCGACTCTGGATTTCATCGTTCTCTTTGATGACCTCCCAGGAGTGTTCCGGCTATCCCCCTTTTTTTACACTTCCGCGTTAGGGTTCCCGTATGGGACGGCTGACCACTAGTCCTGTGCCCCTTTTCCTTGCGTGCACGGTCGCTTCAGTATCCTGGTCATCCCCAATTCACCCCAGCCTCCGTGCCTCTTTCCCTTCGATCCCTGCATTTTGCTCTCCCGAACATGTTTCCTCCTAGCAGCCCCCCGACGCTCGTGAAAGCAATTAGTTCTCTATCGAGTTCCCCTTTCTTTCGGGCGAATCCGGTTTCCTTTTTCGTATGGTTGCGTACAGCGTGACGGCCTTTGTCTTCCCTCGCCCCCCAGAAACGACCCTTCCTTTTTCTTTTTTGGCTTGACGCTGGCCCCTGCAGGCTCTTTTTTTTTGCTCCTTCTCGTTCGTGCGGATCACAGGGACTCGGCTTTTTTTCTTCCCCTTCAACCGCCGTACTCCCCTTTTTTTTACCCTTTATAGAACCAGTGCCTTCGGAGTCGTTTTTTAATCTTTGTTAACTCCAGGCCTTCTTTCACTCCCCCCCGACTTCCTACGCAGTATCTCCCTTCCGCTAGAGAGGAGGGTGCCGCCCCCCCCTTTGATTTAACCCTTTTTTTAACCCTGACCGCGAAACCCTTGAACTTCCTAAGAAATGCCCACCCCTTGATGGTCCCTCAGTATTCTCTTTTCCCGCCGCCCCCGCCGACCTTTGATCCCCCACGTTCACGAGAACTGGAACCCTTTTAACCTCGGGGGGAGCTCGCTCAACCCGGAATGAGATCTGTCCCGCGACAAAAGAACTGACAGTACAGTAAGCCCCCCGTCCGATCCAGCGGGAACCTACCCCCCTCGTTTTGCCGGTTCCTGGCCCTTTTTCTCATTTCCAACAGGCAGGGGAGCAGTAGCGCGTTTCTTGCGCCTGAGTCTCAACGTCGGAGAGCACTCGTTGAACCGCGATCCTTTGAACTTTCTTCTTTAGCCCTAGCCGACGATGCCACTAATCACTCCTGCCTTGCACCCTAAAACCTCATTTCGAACCCAGCCCAGACCTCTCTGACCCCCCTTCTTGACACCTCCGACCATCGCGTGTTGGTTCCGGGGGTACACTTTGAGCGTCCCAATATTCGATTGGTTGCTCCTGCCTCTTCCAACACCCCTTTCGCGTCGTCCCACCCACCTTCCTCCGCAGAAACACCATGAGGAAAACCCCCTCATTTCTCTCTGAGTCCAAGAGCGACGCCATTCCGCTTTTAGGTCTATTGACCAGCAAAGGACCTGCGCCCCTGCGGGATCCTTCCCCGTCCCTCTCCATATTGCAGTCGCCAGTAGCATCCCGGCGCACGAGGGATGACCGCCGTCTTTCTCGTCTGGCCCCACCATCACTGGCCATTATTTTCTGAACCTTTTGGATCCTTGGATTACTCTCCTCCGGCTTGGCACCCTTGCTCAGTCCTCCCCCTCACTCGGGGTACGCTATCGGTGTACGATAGATTTCGGGCCGTCGACTTTTTTACACTCTCCTCCCCTTTTAAGATAAGAAGTTTATGTTTTTGTCCCTGATGTACCCCCGCCTCCCGCTTCCCCTAACCCTCTCCTCGCGTTCGGGCGCAGTTCTTTACGGAACTGAAGGGTGACAGCCAGCGGCGTCTAGTCGCCTAGTGTCCTAACCCCCCATGACTTTCATCTAATGGAAGTCTCTCCCAGGAGGGTTGACCTCCTTACCCGACTCGTTCATCCTCGCGCCGTTTGTGCTGCTCGTGTTCCTTGTGGCCAATCGTTGCGAGGGCGTTTTGGTGATCCCTTTGTTTAGGAGGTAAATTGGATCATTAACCCCCTCTTCCATGCCCCCCCCCCCCCCCGAGGGGGCGCATCTTGTTCCTCTTCCAACAACTGAGTTTCCCTTTGAGTTCTGTGCGGGTGCCTTTTTTGGTGGATCATCTCTTTTTGTGGAGCCCTTTTTTCAGCACCACTCTATGTTTTGATCTTCCCCGCTACCGCGCCTTAAGTCATATTTCTGATTGTCTGTTGCCGGATCATAGACTTCGGGCTTTTTCCTTCTTTTTGTTTCTTTCTGTTCTTTTCTCTATTGGGCTCGTCTGTAACCGTTCTACGGCCCTGTCTGTTCATATCGCGGTTTCAATTTCTTTTCGTTACGTTACTCTCTACGGTTACCCTGCCGGCTTTTGTTTCCGCCAGATGTTAAGTCGCACCCTCTTGCCCTCATTGGCATGAAAAATGCCGACGTTGGCCCTGGTTCAGTTATCTGCCATGGTTATGTAGGTGAGGGGGAGCCCCCCCCCTAGAAGTGAGTGCTGCTGTGCACATAGCTTGCTTTTTTTCTGCCCGTCGTGAGTGCTCCATGTGGTTTGGTCTCTTTTGGGTCGTCCGCTTTTTTTGCGGGCGATCGGTAGCTTCGTTTTTCTTTATCTTTTTTTGTTGTTCGAGAAGTTCAATAGAC
>Ga0179593_1736494_pt1 | contig 11834 bp, 8 predicted proteins | sample CZODoug2_1_08_16_FD_185931 | JGI IMG/M metagenome (GOLD analysis project Ga0179593, IMG submission 185931) | Vadose zone soil fungal communities from Angelo Coast Range Reserve, California, USA - CZODoug2_1_08_16fungal (PacBio error correction) | ecosystem: Environmental > Terrestrial > Soil >... | reverse complement strand
CTTGAGGCAAACCTTCTGGGCACTTTTTGCAGCGAATAAGGTCCGGCCATTCTTTCGATGGGCGAAAGCGGTGATCTTTTGCCCCCAGAGGCCTGCTGCGCACAGGTATACCCGATGGTGTAATTTTCGCAATTCTCTTGGACGGTTCTTGTGGATGTCGTCATTATCCCGTTGGTGAGATTCGTTTTATTCCTGAGGCCTCTTTGCCGATGCAGCGCGCCTGTGATTTTCCGGTTTTCGTTCGGGGGCAAGTGCAAATTGTCCAGGTGGGTCTTTTTTCACCCGGTTCACCTCGAGGAACTTTACGCCCCTTCACACTTCTTTTTAATTTTTCCGCGCCCTTACTCCGGCTGTCCCGTACCCTTTTGCGGCCCACACATTCCTCCTTCCGAAAGCTGCCACCTCTTTTGGGATGGTCCCCTAGCGGTTCTTGTACCACCTTCCTTGTTCCTCACCTTACCCATCCGCCCCTCTACTCCGCATGACAAGATGTCCTTTGGTCGCGGGTAGTAGATCTCTGTTTCACGTTTATGTTCCTCAGGCGTTAAAAGGTGTTACAACTGCCCTGAGAATCTTCCGCGAACAGTCACAATTTCTTTTTGGCCCTTTTACCGAAGGAACATACCGTCGTGCGGACGGATGTTACGTCGCAGCTTCTTCAAGTCTCCCTTTTCCCCAATTCAGTTTCCAAGCTATGAGAATTGCTTCCCCAATCGGCGGACTACCTCGGATTAATTTGCTTGTCCCCTAATCCCATCTCTCGCGCTCTTTCCCCCCATGCTTTGATTAGGAAAAAATGCTCCTCCCCTTCGCCAAGTGACCCCCTCCCGCCGACGCACTTCCCACGCGCCACCCTCCCTTTGCCCCCGCACTGCCCCGACGAACGCCCTTGAAAAAAGAAACCTCCCCAATGACCTTCAAGAAAGCCCTCAGTATCGACGGAAACTGACCACCCTAGCTTGTTTTGGTCCCGGTGTGCTACATCTTGACATCCATCCCGCGGAAATCTCTCCCTTCATGAAGAAGTGAGGTCTTTGAAGCATGTGATACTTCCGGCTCCCCCGGCTTTTTTGTCTGAAACCCCCCCGGGCATCTGTCTGGGCTCCCTGCTCTTAGATTCCCCCGCCACCAGGCCACCGGAACCAATGCGTAAGCGTTGCTCATTAAAGAGTTGTTCGTACCTTTGTCCTTCTTGGCGATGCGCCCGGTCACGTTGAATCGAATTTATTCCGGCGATAAGACTTTTGTATCGTGCGGATTTTGACCATTCCTTTTTTATTTTTTTTTTCAAATATGCGCCCCCCCCCCGCGTAAAGCAGCCTCCTTTTTTTCTTTATTCACTTGGTGAAATTTCATTCACTCCTCTGCCATTTTTATTCAAAGTTCCCCCTTTCATGTCTCTTCCTTCCCTGTTCCCCGTTTTGTCTGGTGTGTCCCCTTCCAAAGCCTCTCCATTGCTCCTGGAGGAAGAAAACCGCCAGGACTCCTTTTCCTCGGGTGTTTTTTTTTTTCCCGGAAATCCCTTCGGAACTGGTTGATCCTTGTAGGGTTGAGTTTAGCTGTAAACCCGAATCTGACGTAATGGAATAACTCGAAATTTCAGTGAGGGTTTTTTTTTCTCCTGCTCCGAACTTTTCTGGGGCCCTTGAGACTGGGTTTGTCTTCGCAGGACTCATTTGCGTTGCCCCACTGGCGAGTTCGTGAGTTCAACAACCTTTGCTCAGGTTTTATTGAGTTGTGTATTTGATAGGAAGGCTAAAAATATTTCTATCCCCTCCCCCTCCAAGTAGCGATTAATTGGGGATTAATGTCATCGCCTGAACGCCTTCCGTGATTGATCGATTTTTCATTCCATTCTCTTTCCTTTTGCTGTAGCCCCAGCAGTATCCGATAGTTCAATTCCCACGCTTTTTGTCGCCTAACTCCCTCCGTTGCTGTGACCTCTCCCTTCGATCCCCCCCCCCATGCGCTTGCTGTCAACCTTACCATTTCGGATCCCGTTCGCGGAGGAGTAAGGTTGCCTTTTCTCCCTTCTCAGGTCGTTTCAAATCAGTCTTCATCTTCCGACTCCTTTGCTTCTTTGGAAGCAACCCCTTCCTCTCCGATCGAACTAATAGTGACTTGTTCCAACCAGGCTTTTTTGTTTTTTTAAGCTATATTTTGACTTTCTGCCCCCAATGTACGAGACTCCCTAGCCACACGGCCAACAAAGATTAACCGCTTCGTTACAAGGACTTCCTCGACCCAAGTGATTTCGCGAGTCCTTTCCTCCACTCCCCCTTTTCTCGAACATTTACTGAAGAAAAAAATTAAACCGCTCCCCAATGGCTGTTACCGCTGTAGAGGGTTCAGTTATCGATTTATTCGTCCCCGTTTGGTTCCTTTCCAGTCGCGTTCTCAATATTCCCTGTGTCAAACCGTTGAGCATTTCCCCTTTTTCGCTTCTCTATGAGTGACAATCACTTATTTTGCTAGAAATAAAGTGCCCCTCTGTTCAAGCGGAAGTCCCTCGCGGAAGGCCCACCTCTCTCCGTGGCGTTTATCAAGATAGATTAAGAGTTATGACTTTCTGGATTCGTCTCATGACATCCCTCCCCAACTCCTAAGGGATGTCCCGCAAGGTTGGTTGTCAAGCCCCTCGAGTCTAGGCCTGAAAGCTCCTAATAAGAGCTATTTTTTCACTCCACCCCGTGATTGTCCTTTGAAACTAGCAATCCCTCTTAACAGTCTGAGTTCATTTATTTTCCAACTCAGTCCGCTTTTCCAATTGGAATTTCAGATTGCAACTGCCAGTTCCTTTCTCTGAAGACGAATAATCCCTGCGTAAGCCGCCCAAACGTCTTTTTACTCTCTTGCTACAGCCTCCGTCATTCCTGCCGCCCACTCCTCTTTCCCCTCGTGTGTTTTGTGTTCTCTTTGCGTCCCTTCCTTCCTTTTCTGATTCGGGTAGAGAAACAGACCCTTTTTTTCCTAGGGCTGAAGTCTTTACCTATTCGACATTTTTTTGAAGTATTCTTGCCCTGGCACACTTCACTCATTTATTGGAACAGGCCCCTTTCGTCAGCTTTTTCTGTGTGTGATTTTTTTCCCTGACCCAAATTGTTTTGCAGTTTCTTTAAGGAGCCCTGTTCCTTTTTTTCGGCCTCGGGTTCTTTTCGCACGTTGTGTAATTATTTAGCTCAAGGCCCTTGGCCCCCGTTTTCCGCTCGCCGCTCGCACCAGTGCTATCACCTTTCTTCCTTCAGCCCCCTGGGGTCTTGTTTTCCTCACTTATCCCGTAATCGTAATCCCGCCACTCAGACACCACCTAAATCCCGGTTTCTGCGAGGCATTCTGCCAGTGAGTGATGAGAGGTACATCCCCCACCCCCCTCCCGAATTTGACCCCGTAGCCTCCTCGTTCTCCCCCTTTTTGGACTTCCCCCTTCCCCTAAAAAGTTTGCTTTGAAATTATTGAAGAGACTCGGCAGGGGAGGTTCTCCACTGATCAAGGGCTTTGCAATGAATTCGTGTCCCCGCTTCTTCCTTTTCCCTTTGGACAGGATGCCTGTGGTACGGTTTACTTCTCTTCTCATTCCCCACGTGGTTTCACCAGGTTTGCTACGCGAATCTCTTGAGCTTTTTTGTTCCGGAAGTTCTTTGACCGGCCAAATGTTGTCCCAAGAGTATTTCTTTTGTTTATCTTTCTCTTCCCCGTAACATTTGTTTTTTCAGGCGTCAAGTTGAACCTTCCGTCGCGCCCCCCCAAGGCCGAACCTCTTTGAACAACCATTTGTGCCGAAAGAATGCCCCCTTTTCCTTTCTTTTGGAGATTTACATTCCTTTTCTTTTTCTACCAAAGACTTCCCCCTCCCCCCCCCCTCTCTAAGGCCACTATGTTTTTTACGAGGTTCCAGTTTGAGCATGAGATGTTGCCTGTTCACGCATGGGGTCTGGTTTGTAAGGCGCGCTTCAAAGAGGCCTCCAGGTCTGCCTTTGTCCCCTTAAAAAGATTGGTCAGGCTTGAAGGGGTCCTTAACTTCCGTGCGTTTATGTTCATTTCCCACTTTTCCGATCGGTCCCACCGAAACGAATCTATTTTCTGGGACCCCCCCCTTCCGTCTCGGCGCTCTTTTTTTCATCCAATCCTCTATAAATCTCTTCTGTTTTTCTTGTGACAAAGACCTACTCTTTCGCGCGGCCTTCACCAGTCCCCCACTTGGCCCCCCCCCCCCGCTTCCCGGCCCAATCTGAAACTCCCCACGACGCTGCGACCAACTTCCACCCTTTATCCTCCCGAACAAACGCCCCCCTTTGAACGAAAAAAGCCCCATAACCCACCTGGACCAAACCTTCCCCGGAGCAGAAAAGCCGTCCATTTCCCCGTCGGTCCGCCCAAGGTGCTTTTTACCGGCTTAACGCGGTTGCTTCCAAATAAGCTAAACCCCCCCGGATAAACCCAAGGTCAAGACGTGACGCCTTTTGAAGAATCCTTCAAAAACTTCGTGCACCCTCTTGCATTTTCTATGACTCCCGGCGCTCATGGTTGGTGCACATGCTTCCGATTACCTGGTTTCCCAAAAATTCCCCTTCGAGGTCAGGGCTGTCTCTGGTGGAAATTTGCATCTCCCTCTCGGTTCAGGAAATCAAGTATTTACCCTCTTTTTTTCGGCGGCAGCTTACTTCCTAGAAAATACATTTGCCTTATTTCTAATAATACGTGTTGGTGTTAGAAGCTTTTTTCCAAAAGGACCCCTTTTCAAGAGCCGGTTCCTTTCTCCAGTCATTCCAACCTTGTGACCATACCAGCATACGCCATTCCCAAGCACACTTTCCTCTCGCCTTCTCCTCTTTTTTTCAGTTTTTTCTGGCTCCTTGATGTTGGACTCGATACTCCCCCTTAATGAGAAGCGGTAGGTCACCGTTAGCCGCCCCTCTTCGAGGTCTATCTCCCCGTCACTGCTTGACCTGATAAGAGGTGACTTCTTTCTTTTAGGCCAACAGACCGTGGACTTTCCTGTCAATTCAACTCCCGCATTTCCCGGACTTCTTCGAATGATTTATTTCTGCCTTGTTCTTTCTTCGTTTAGCGGCCTTTTCTCCTGTTTTGCGTCAGGCCGGGTGGAGAGTTTGCCTCCTTTCCCCGGTTTGGGGAGGTTTACCGGGTCTCTTGGGTTCTTGCTTTTCCTTTCCCCCAGAGGGTGCACTCTCAGATAAAAAACTCTTTTAGTTTTTTAAACAGATACTTCGTGATTCGACCTTTTTTCTGAACAGTAAACGCGTTTATTTGCCTTTTTTAATTCGTTTCTAGCTCTTGACGATCCCAAGCCTCCGTACCGAGATATTCCCTTCCCACAGCCAACGATTTGGGACTTTCCTCAATGAGCTTTCCCGCTTGTTCCTCTCAATTTTGTCTTTCCTCTCATGCTCCCATTTACATGGCACATCTTTATTGCGGATCACGTAGCCTCTTGTAAGGTGAATGAACTGGTCCTAATCCCTCGATATTGATCCCCTCGGACTCATGCTCGTCCCGTAAAATTTTTCTCCGAAATCATCTTGGCGCCCACAAGCTTTTTTTTTAAGTCCCCCATATAGCTTGACTCCCGAACCCTCTCCCTGGATCTCCCTCTTTTCCGGGCCCCCCCTCTTTACCCCTTGGAAGTCCAGCGCCCCCTTCACTCTGACGGATTTCTTTTTTTTTCTGCCGGAATCCTCCCCCCTTGTTATGTAACCACGGGACCTTCCGAATTTTCCCAACCCGATCCCAACATGGTGCCAATGTGGTCCCCACAGTGGACATCATACGCGCAGCTGTTTCTTCCTCCCACAGTGCTTCTTTTCCATCTTGTCTTTAAGTTTACCTTGAGCAACATTCCGGTTGTTACCCCCCCCGTGGCCCGCGCGCAGACTCCGCCTTCCCTAATTCCCCTCCTTCAGGTTTGTTTTTTTGCCTCCTGTTCCCCTTTCTGTCCCATCGAAAAAGCCTTATGTTTGACGGTATAAATTGATCTAGGAAGAGCGCGTCTGACTCGGGTGTTGCGATTTAGCTCTTAACACATCCTCGGCAACTACGGATGAATGCCCTCATGATTTTGACCGAGAGTGAATTCTCTCGCAGGACCCTTTTAATTTTCCCCCCAGATCTCTTTATTTTTTTTCGACCATACGCCTCCCCCCAGTGATTGACTACCATTTCATTTGAAAAAAGAGCATCCTGCATCTCAGTCAATCTTCCCCCGTGGGTCTTCATGCTTTCAACTCTCCATAGCAGATCCCCCCCGAGGCCCTTCTTTCTTTGAAACTGTTCCATCGAGCCCTTCCCCATATCGCCCCCCCCCCCCTTCACCTCGTTCCCGAATATTTTTCCGTTAATACTGCATCATCAGACGAAACCCTTTTTCCAAATATCTTCCTCCTCCTAAGTGCTCGAGAGATGGGGTCCTAAAGGCACACACCTGTCGTGTTGAGCGTATTCCCCCCAGGACATCCTTCCTGCGCAGGCTGCAGGTTCGGGACTTAATTATTGGGGAAGTTTCTCTATTCCTCGGGTATTCTTCAAGTTGCCATACATATTCATTCAAGCTCTTTGAGGACCTCTTTTTTGAGGCTGCCGTGTCTTCCCGATACCCCCCCGCAGATCTTTGAGTCCTGTCCTGGATCCTTTTTTCACCCCTTTTTCTTTTAGCTCGGATAACGCTTTCCTTCCGTCTAGGAGTTTACACACGCTCGCTCCCTTTCCGATCAACCCCATCACATTGAGGGAATTAACAGCAAATTTGTCGTGGATGGTTTCTGCCTTTCAGCTCCTTTCCTGGACCCCTCCGTGATTCCCCTTCCACGGTTGGCTTCCCTATTGCGTTACATACCACTTCTTCCGCTTGTAACCTTTCTTTTGTGGTCCCCTCAAACTTCCCTTTTTGACTCCAGAATCGTAGTCTCTTGCCCAACTTGGCGGCAAACTCCTGCTCCAACCGTTTTCCCTCGGGAAAATCATTGAATCCGAGAGGGGCTCAAGAGGGCCCCTTTAACGGGTTCACCTGCCCCCGACGACGAAGTCCTTGCACTGCTAGCGATTTTTCCCTGCACAGCAAAGTGGCCTTGTCTGTTATTTTTATATCCCTTGGACACCTTAGGTAGGATTGCATTCGCCCCTAGCGATTATATGGGCAATTCGCCAAACGGCCCCATTTTTGACCTCGGTCTTTGTGTAAACCGCGCCTGATAGAGTAACATTGGACTGGCCGAAAGGTGAAGAGATTACCCTGGGCTTCTGTCCAAAAACGGACCTTCTTGGTTTTCCCCGTACCCCTTAGTGGAGATCCCTCCACCCCCCCCGATTGGCTGTCCGTGTCGTTTTCAGACGGTTTTTTTTTTTTGGTTTTGCCCCGCCGATTGATTACACTAATCTTAGACTCCTTTTAAGAACCTTTTCCATTACCAATCCGCTCCCCTTGCTTCCGCCCTGCCCTGTAATTTCTTCTGTCGGTTCACGCATTGGTGATGTTCGCAGGCTAGAAGTTCCCACCCTGACCAACTTGGTGCTTGCGACCAAAGTTCGGTGGAAATGTGCGACTTCCTTCCGACTTTCTGTTCCCTTCCGCAAGGCCGATCTTTTCATCGTAGCACCCTTTCCGATTATTTCACTCTCCTTGACTTTCATGGATGGCTAAACCCCTTCCTCCTTAGTATAAATCTCTACTGGGCTTTTTCTTCCCAGTTATCTTTCCAGCTTGCCCTCTGTCCGGACAACCCCGCCGGCGCCCGTGACATCTCCTCCTCTTTTGCCCCCGCGACCCCCCTTTGCCTGCAGATATCCCCCAAACTTCCGTCTCCTTCACAAGCCGCCACTAAAATTCTAGCCCGTGCCAAAAGCCTACCCCCGAGACCTTGCAAAAAAGTGTCTTTTGGGACAGGCCCTGGTGACACAATCAGTGAGGGGCCACCCCCTCAACCCTTTTCACAAGGATGCCCCCCGTTTCCCCTGTCCTCCCCATCAAAAAACTCCGGCCCCTGACACTCTGGGCGAAAATTGGATTCCTTTTTCTCATGTCTCGTCCATTTCTTTCGTACGGCACCCGTTCGACTACCTGACACGTTCGCCTCTTTTTTCCTGGAATTAAATCTTCCTTTGAATCCTTTTCGATGAGGTCCCAAACCCAAGGGGTGAATGGACGGAACCTTTTCCCTTGTGGGTGTTGTCATGCCTCCTGGACCCTCTCTCCTCTACTCCGTTGTGGTGTCTTTTCAAATCCAGCAGCGAACCCTACTCCGCCGCCCCACTTTCCTGTCCCCCCCACACCCACCCCCCCCCCCCCACCCCTTTTGACATTTCATACCTCCCGTTCGACCCCGTAATTCAGAAAGGACCGATTTCCCTTTTTTTTTTTCCCCCCGTGTTGCTTTTTTTATGATTCTTATCCCTAGGAGCGACCGGTGTTCACTTTTGGGGGGTTTTTTTTTTTTTTTTTTTTGGGTTTGTTGGCCTTTGACCCCCCCCATGCACACCCGCACAAGGCCGACTGTTACCTTTGTTTTTGTTCTTAATTCCGAACGGCTTGTTCGATCACGTACTCTTAGGTTTGTTTCCTTAACTTTGAATCCTCAAAAGGGCAACGAATCTCTTTTTTCAGTTTCAGCAAGGATCTTTTTTGTTCCCTTTTTAAGAAATTTTTTTCTTCTCTTTTTTTTAGTGACTGTTTCGTTTGTCAGAGTTCCTAGCGTGTGGGACGGACCACAGCCTGGGAGTTTTCGGCCGGTTCTTGCGCCGTGTGTCCGTGGGGACTCTTCTGGCTCTGTATTGGTGTTCTTCCCCCGGCGCGCTAACTTTCGTTTTCATAAAATCAGCCCTTTATCTCTTTCATCTCGTCTTCCGCCATTTTTTCGCCTCTCTTTTGGTGTCCCCTATTCTGAATTTTTCCCTACCATAGGCCTCTTTCCAAGCCGACCCTCTGATCACCCTCGTCCCCCCGCTTGGACTTTGGTTTCTCATGGCCTTTTCCTCTTTGACTTTGTTCGAATCTAGTGCACCCCTATTTCCCCACGCAATGCCTCCACACCCTTTCTTCACCCTCTGCGGATACCGTTCGCCCTTCTTGTAAGGTTTTTATTTGTATTCGTTTTCAGTTTTTTCAGTACCTTTCATCCAGCCTGCCCTGCAGGTGGTCTCCATTCTTTTCCCCCATGCACCTTTTGGGACTTTAAGGTTCTTGGAGGTTTTTGTTCTCCTCCGCGACAATTCCTTCCTTTTTTGGTAACTGTGACTGCCTGCATCCAATGTTAACGGCTTCATCCCCTCTGGCCCTTGGAACCTATGGACCCCCGAAACGTCCCTCGCCCCATTCTCTGCTCTTTCGGTATTCGTCAGCCAGCAGAACCATGAACCACGGAATTATGCCTCACAGCACCCGAACCGTACCAGCCCTTTCTGTGCAATTTCCCCTTTACTGACTCTTCCAAGAGTCTTCTTTCATGAGCAGCCCCTTTTCTTTCTCACTTCCATGGGCGTCCTCTCTTCCGTCAAAATAACATTCGTTTGCGCCCCCCCTTGCAGCCCCTCCACCTAAGACATCCTCGGTGTGTGTTTCCAGCCCGCTCTGTTCCCTCGACTTTTGTATGTAAACATTCTTTTGACCCCACATTTCTCTTCTGACGTGATAACTTTGCCTATTAAGCTTCCCTAGTCTGATTTTCTCTTCCTTATGTCTTACCCCAGGGCAACGATTCATCATCTTTCCCAACTTTTCAAGTTTCGTTTGACCTAGCCTCCGCCCGTTAGGAAAGGAAATTTTTTTCATCTCCTCGGAATTCTTCTCCAATTTCAGCCACGTGATGCTACCCCTCCCTGGACCACCCTCGAAGAATTCCCTCTACTTTCAACTTGTGTGTGTTTATCCTATGAAATCCCCCTCCAAGAAGCCAATATGCGACCCCATGACTTTTCCTCCTAATTCCCGCCAAACTTGCATCCGTCCGCGAAAGCTCCCATACAGTTCCCACGGAACTTTTTGTAAAACCCGAATACATCCCCTTATGCGAAGCCCCCATCTTTAACAATAATAGTGTGTTCTCTTTTTTATAGTAGTTTTTGGAAAGGCCCTCTGACTGAGGGCGTCGCCCCCTAATTTTTAAAATCCTTTCTCGGGGGAATTTTTCCTCTCTATGGCTCTCGCGTTTTTTTGCACTCCCTTCAAGGAATCTTTGGCCCTCCCCGACAGAGTTTCTTGTCCTTTCCAGCCTTCCCACCCAGGAACGAAGAATCTTGTGGATACGGTCCGGAATTTGACTTGCTCAGGCCGCCTTCCTATTTTCGGCCCCCTTTCGTCATCTTTTTTTCCCGGGCTCTAATCCGCTCGGTTCGCTTTTTCCCACCAGGATATCACATTGGTCTTCTCACTGATCTCCCTAAGCTTTTATTGTTATGCACCCTTAGCCTTCTCCCTCGTCCATCGCCCCTCGTCTTTTTCGTGATACATTTAGCCTCCCATTCCCGGTTGGCTTATAGTTCCCAACGTTGGACGGGCGGGAGGCCTCCCCCCAGATTTGAATTATTCACTATCTTAGTCTCTTTCGGCCCTCCCTCTCCCCACCTTCTCTCCCCCCAACCTCTGAGTCTGGACCTTCTTGTTTTCCCTCGCTTGGTCCCAAGATGGCTACCCACGTTTAGTTTTATCCCTACCGCTGTACTCCTTGCCCTGTCATGGTCCAAGGCCATTTTCTTTTAAGGTCATTCCCCGTGGTCGATTGCAACCTTTTTGGAGGATTTCTTGCCGTCTCCGACGTCCTGACGAGACTGGGAGGGGAAGTTTCCCCCGGCGGTACGGTCCTGAAAGAGGGCCCACTTTTACACCTGCATGATCGTTTGGGCTTCTCACCCTTTAAGACCGCCAAGCTATATGTTCCTCCCCACCCATCAAGGCCATGTGTTCAAGATTCCAACCCTTACTGCTTCGTCACTGAGACCCCTTCATCGGTTTTGGAGCGCTTTAGTCCTTTGCAGGCTTGACACCCTTTTTTCCGCCGCACAGTACCCCCGCCTTAAGTCCCGGAAATCTGTGGCCATGTTTAGCTTTTCTTCCGGAGCTGTCCTGTTCCCTGCTTGGGCTCTTGTCGTTTGAGCGAGAAGTTCAAAGATCTTTCATGGTCAAGGCTTTTCCCTCCACTCTGTTTGGGGAACAAAAGTTGTTGAGTGAAGCATTTACCTAGACGCCTTGCGTATTCTGAAGAGAACTTCACGACGTCAGCGAATAACTTGGCAAGTTTTCAGATAGGACGCTTTAAGGAACGATTTCAGCTTTTTAAATTCTTCCCTTGCTTTTCTGAAACTGACATACCCCTCGCGCGGATTTCTCTCCCAAGATTTCTAGAAGTTCTTCCGACCCCGTGCACCTTGCCCCTTTCCCGCACCTCGTTTCCCCCCTTGCTCCTTCCGCCCCCAAACTCCCCCCGCCTCCTCCCCCCCCCCCCGAGAAAAAATGTCCCCCTTCAAAGTCAACGAATTTAAAATTTTCCCCCTGAAACGCGGCCCCTGTGCTTCTCCCACCGTGATCCCGTAACGTCAAGTGTCCGGGTCGGCTAAACCCCCCGCGCTGTCACCTTTTCCAAGTCTCCCGTGAAGGTCTTTTCCGATTTCATTTACCAAACTCAGTGCCGCTTGCCACAGTCCTGGCAGTTCTCCGTTTAATGTTATTTTTTTTTTTACTGATTATCCGCCCATTTCAAAACGGTTCTCTCCCAAACTGGAACGTCTCAGCGTGTAACCAGCGTTCTTGTTTTGAATAATGGCGTTCCTTGGTTCCTTCGGTGTGCACCAAGTGGTTATGGACCCTCAATTGATCGGCAGCTTCTCTGAGCCTC
>Ga0179593_1574816_pt1 | contig 11834 bp, 8 predicted proteins | sample CZODoug2_1_08_16_FD_185931 | JGI IMG/M metagenome (GOLD analysis project Ga0179593, IMG submission 185931) | Vadose zone soil fungal communities from Angelo Coast Range Reserve, California, USA - CZODoug2_1_08_16fungal (PacBio error correction) | ecosystem: Environmental > Terrestrial > Soil >... | reverse complement strand
ACTTTAAACGGACCTTCACACCTGTCCCGCCCTCGAACCAAAAACCCCCCCGCACAGTCCATGCTCCAGACCCTGATCCCCTGCCCCCCCCCTCCTAAGAGCTGCTAATCCTCTCTTTTTCCATTCATTGTGTGCCCACTGACTTCACCGCGCTGGTTTGACATCTTGCCAAAAGCCTTCCCCTCGACCCACTTTTTTCGAAACCTCGGGGATCCCTCCCCTCCACGTACTACCCCCCTTCTCTGTAACCCCTCTCCAACAAGCATTCCTAACCCTTTCAACGGCTGGAAAAGCCGTCTCCCACCCCCCACACTCCAATAGCACGACACCCTTCCGTGCAGACGACAGATCGCTCCATTAGTGTATTGAGAGTTTTCCCCGTTTATCGCTAAATCCCCCCCCGTTGTAACCTCTTCAGTCCACTCCCCCGCTCGGCCAACCCCCGAGCTTATGTACTTCTACTGCACTCGCCAAGCTTGTTTGCAGAGGCGTAAAGGAACCCTTTCTTTCACTCTTTTAATCCGTTTCTCATATGACTTTGCAAATTTAATAGATAGGAACCCCCCCCCCCCCAATCAAGTAGGGCCATGGGGAGAAACCCACAGCCCTAACTAACTAGCATTTATTTCGATAGTATCCCCGCCCCCAAAAAAGCCCCTTTACCCCAGGGACCACCCCTTTCCTTACGTGTTCTTAATCCTTTCCTTTCCAAGACTGAAATCAGCGTCTCTCCCCTCCCTCCACCCTGGAACAGAAGACGTTCCAATTGAGTAGTTTCAAAGCATCCTCAGAGATGCCAGAATAACCGCAACCTCCCGAGGACTTACCCCGTCTCCCCACAGGCCTTCAAAGCCTCTTTTGTCGCCTCGATCGTTACCCTTAAGAAAAAGGACCCCCCCTTTTACAGAGTTTTCTACTAGTCCCGAGATGATCGTGCCCGGCCCGCCCCAGAAGGCCCTTCGCGCTCAATCCTTCTTCCTGCCATGCCGCCCCCTAACGCGAAAGTTATCGGCAACCCTCTGGTGACACCAGGATTCTCCGGTTCAGGGTGCCGATCTTTTCCTCAAAGGTATTTCGCACACATAGGATGGTAAACTTTCCTAAAAGACGGCACATTTTTCTTCCCAGGGCGGTTTGCTCCCTTTATTTTTCTTCTAACTTGTCTACCCCCGCTCCAACACCAAGGTATCACCCCTGACCCCTTTACTCGTTCACCAGTTTACCCGAATACAAAACTATCCCTCTTTTATGAAACACGTCCCTGTTCTGATAAGGTCCCCTTTCTTTATCCTAGTTGCCACCTCCTCTAAGTTCTTTCATTAAAACCCCCTCCCCTCCCCCCCCCCTTCCCTACGCTGCCTTTTCACTCCCATATTTTATACCCAAGACCCCGGTGCCTCGCCTAAAATCAAGCCTCAAAAACCCGCTCTTGTCTCCCCGTGCACCAGCCTCCAGAGTCCCGGAGTGGTACGGCTCTTGTGTCTTAGGAGAGCGCCTGACCCTAGTTAAGGGCCATCACGTCACGGTTTAAAAGGCCTAGCGTTTTTTTTTCCCGCAGGCTTTTTTAGGCTGTTTTGAGCTCCAACCCTTCAATTCTTCCGTCCCGAAAATTGGCTCCGCTTCATATCTGGACCCTCGCTGATCCTCGATTTTTGAGTCTTAACCCGACCCCCCCCCCTTCCCCCCCCCTGAGCATTCCGGTTAGCCGGAACCTGACCCACCCCTCCGTAAGATCGTTTCCAAAATACCCACTTCTAGTCTCAAGGAGAATACCTTTTATTACCACTTCCTCCACCCCCTGTTCATTGAATACTGGCCCTTCGGTAGGCTACCCCGAGCATTGTTACTTTTTTCGATTCTCGTTTCTCTGTCGACCTTCTTTGAAATCTTCCTTTGCATCCTTTGTCTTCAGATCCAGACACTCATTCCCCCCAATCCTAACCAACTTTCCCCATCATCCTCTTTCCCCCCCCTCACGGTGTGTGTTTTTCGTGCTTGGTCCTTGGCGTTTCGTTTTTTGGCACTTAGTCATTTCCGGAATCTATTTCGACCCCGTTCGTCGGCTTCAACTAGAAAGCCCGTAGGACCGTCCAAAGCACCCCCCGGTCCCCCGACTTTGTATCCTTATTGAGTTTCCTTTCCCATCATGATTCAAGACTTTTTACCGTTCAGCCCGTCTCGCTGAGTCTCCTTGCTTTTTTCCATTTTGAGTTTGCACGATCTGTACTTGATTTCTTCCGGTCTTCTCGATTACCCTTTTTCTGTGTAGCCCTTGAAAGGCTAAACCCTTTTCTTTTCCCCCTCCTTGACTTTCTCGAGAGACTTTTTTCTCTTACGACGTTTCTTGGTCCTAGCAGGGTTGTAATCACATTTACGATTTTCCAACCTATTTGCTTTTTTTTGTGACACCAAGGATGACTTTTGCTCAGGTGATTTATTTTCCCCATCTTGACTTGAGATCGAGTAGGTAACATTAAACTCCGGATCGAACTTTTGGTGCCAGGACCTCCTTTTCGTTTCCCTTGCCCTTTGATTTTACTAGGTCCGCCTCGGGTTTGAGATACTGTATTGACTAATGAGGTTTTCCTGACGCCGTTTTCTTATTAAACTAAAACTTTATTGTTCTCTTGAGTCTACTCTGAGTCAAGTTTCTCCTCTAAATTTAGTTTTGTTAAATTTAATCGACTGTGGATATGTTTTTTTTTGGTTACCCCCCCCAAGTGTGGACCCCTGACCCCCTTTTCTTACTGGAGAACGTTTTGACGTTTGGTTATCGTTTGGACAACCGCTCAACGGTGAAACACCCTTCCCGCGGAGTCCTTTATGGAGGTTATGCCGCGGAACTTGATCAGGGAGCCGCCCTTTAATGTTCCCGGAGGATCTTTCGTTTTCTCGACGTTCCCGGCGAGGGGCTTGCGAATTTGGAGCTGCGTTCTGGGTCCTACTTTCCCGAGACGTTGCGAGGGTGACTTTCTGCGTGCGGAAATCGTGCCGTATAGCATTTTTTTACACCCCCTCATGAGTTCGTTTTTTGAAAGAAGTCTAGTCTTAACCTCGTAAGGTAGTAACCTTTTTATGCCCAATTGTAGTCTTTTTATGGCCTTTACCGTCCGTAAGAATAAATTCTTTCCGTCTCTGGGTTGACCATTTTCCGACGTTTTCCTTATCGTAGGCATTTTTAACCTCTGAACAAACCACCCCAGAATTTTCTGGGAATTAATGATGTGTCCACATCGTTAATAGTGCTTTTTCTGTGAAGGATCGGGATTTTGTTTCATTAAATATTATCTTTTTGTTGCAATTTAGATTCGATGACCGCCGTAAATATTTCGTACTTCTCTTTCTTATGGTTTCCCGTTCCTCCAGTGCCGCCACCCCCCGGGAGGATGCTGCAGGGTAGTGACGTACTTTGATTCTTCTTTTTTGTCTCGTGCCGGTACGGTTGAGGCTTTGTCAGGGAAGCACAAGTGTACGGTCTCTCCTGTTTCGCCTCTGTTGGTTGACCCCCCAAAGAGCCATTCCCCACTGCCCTTTTTTCCGATCCCCGTCGTAGCATTACCCGATAATTAGCTGCAGGCTTGAGGAGGACAGACTCCTTATTACAGCCGGTCCGTACTTTTTTCGACCCGTAGAAGGTAAAGCGGGCCCCATTTCGAAAGGGGGAGCCGCTTCTACCTTTCCGCGGCATTCAGGGGCCCCCCCGGGAGGAAATCCCTCGGAGACCGTGCCCCAATTTCCTAGAGAGATCACCACAGGACTTGTGGAATGTACCTCCCTGACCGTCTCATCCCGCCCTCCCCACTCCCCACTCACCTCTAATCCTAGTTTTTTTTGATTCCTCTGATTTCCCTTTTACCTTCCCCCTCCTTGCCTAAAGTTAGCGCAGCCTCCTGTAATGGTGTCCTGAGGGTGATAGTGGTGCTTTTCTGTTTTTCTTTTTCTTTTTTTTTTTCGGATTTTGTGACCGTTTCTTGATCCTACGCGGGTTCTCTTCTCTTTTGGTTTTGTGTTGAGATTACCACCGCTTCCCTTGAAATCCCCACCCGGTCTGTCCCCAGCCCTTTCCACCCACCACAGCACCCTCCCCCCCTTACTCCGCCCACTTATCCCTCTGCACCAGTCCGCCGCGCTTCTCCGTTGCGTGGAAATCCTTTTTTTTTTTACCTGAAATCGGATCTTTCGGCCCCCCCGACCCCCCTCACGTCTATCGAAATCGAACCCCCCCTCATTATCTATCCTCCTCACGTAAAATAAACCTCCCGTTCTCCCCCTGCCGCCCATCAGTATCCCATGTCTCTTTTAACCCTTCACGGACATTCCCCACCTTTTCCACTCACCCCGATAACACTCCCCAGCCCCGTCCACCAGGATTTGGATAATGATTTCGTTTGCGGCCCGCTTTGTCGAAAGCCTTTGACCCTCCCCCGTTTCCACGCCGGTCATCTCTCCCGTCCAAAATAGGCGCAGCATACGTCACTGCCGCGTTGTTTTCTTCCCCCATTTCCGTAAAAGGATGGCAGTTTTTTCAGCAAGTTCACTCCTTTCTGAGGCTTCATCGTTTACTCGCCGGCAGCCCCCAAACGTCAGGAGGTGTCATCTTAAACGCCTCCAGCACTCCCATCCCCCCAATGGTACCATGACGTCCCCGTAAAGATCGCTTTACGCAAAGAAGCCCTGTAACATACCCACAGCTTGGGGGTGCACCCAGCGGAACCCATCTTCGAAGCAACCCCTTCCCCAATCCCACCTCAGCTTCCCCCCAATGTCCGTTACGGCCGCCCTCTTATTTCAAACTATGCGTATACCGACACCGTTCGACCCCCGTCCTTTTTTACGCCTCTCTTCCCTGTAAGAACAACCTTCACATCATGAGTTTACATGTTATAGGAAAGCCCACTGGAAATGCACTCACTCCAAGTACCTGGATCAGAACTTTAATTCTGATTCCTTTCAAGTAAGACCTTCCCCCCTCCCTCCGCAAGCCCCCTAACCTTTTCACCCCTTCCTAGATTGCTCTGCTTCCTCCTTTTTCCTTTTTTGACTTCAAATATAGGTTACCTTTCGCCCTCCCCCCAAAGCCCGGCCACTTATATGAACACTGATGTTCTGGGTCGCCTATTTTTTAACAGAAAGATAACCCCCCTTTAACATTGGCTCCCATCAAAGGGTGGCGTTTTAAAAAGGCGTCTCCCCAGGCCTCCCCCCCAACACTTAGTACCCACAATCGATGTTTTCACACACCCCCACCCCCTCCGCCCCCCTCAAGGGAGTCCCCCTGCAGAGGATACCCGATTCAGAGCTACCCTCCTTACCAGGTCCTTTTAGACCCCCAACCTTTTTACAGTGCCACCTCCCCCTATGCCCGACATAAATTACTATACACCTCCCATACGGAGGCCTAAAGAAGTCACCCCCCTGATAGTCCGTCTCAAAATAAAATTCCCCCTCCACCGCCTATGGCCCCCCAGTAGGTTAGTCAGAGATCCACGAAAGCCGTAACCCACCCCCAAGAGGCCAAAAGACGGACCCCCTTTAAGAGGGACACCGAGAAACGTCGGTACTCCCCTCCAGAACTTACAAGACTCACTCATTCCCGATGACAAAACTACAACCTCACGGATGAGCTAACCATGCTATAGTAAATCAATCCCACTAGGAAGCTGAAGGTAGTATCACAGGGCCCAGGATCAGATGAACACCACGCAAGACGCCCTGGCACGACCTGCCTACACTTAGCAACAGCCCTAGCACCGGGACAATGCTACGGCGCTCTCAAGTGAACCAATTAAATAATACCCGCCCAGGTTTAACAATCAGGGCAATCTTAAAAGCCCCAAAGTTAAAGGCCACACGAAGTAGACAGGCCCGATATGTTTCCGAGATCCCCAAAGGCTATGCATGGACATGGCGTCAATTTTCTACCGTTGTAGGCCCACAAGGAGAGAATTGGATGCAATATGGACCCTATTTAGTGTTTAGAAGGCTTTTTGCACCTATAAATTAACGTCCCCAAGCCGAAGGATTCCTGATCCCAAGAAAAGAAAACTTCCCCAAAGAACAAAAAGTTTTTCATTCCCCTCCCCTTAAATACTACCTCCTTTTGTTTCCGAGTATTCGACTGGGAATTTGGGCGTGTGCGTCCCAGATCCTGTGAGGGCCCGTCCGACCCCCACGGAGGCTGGCGGAGTATAAGATAGGAATGGACCTATCACAAGGTCCGAAATAATCTTAAATGAGCTTGAACTTCAAAATGAGATTATCTCCTTGCCTCAGTGAAGCCAAGTCATGAAGAGGCGGCATATTTAGAAGAAAACCTTGATTTCCGTATAATTGATTAGTATTTGAGGTTTTATTAAAGATATTTACTTAATTTGCCGTGAAGAGTCCAGTATGATTTAAATTTTGATTTCCTGACCCGGGAAAGTGTGAACCCCCCAGACCTCTGACAGATTAAGTGGCTACAAGAATCCCCATCCCCAGTCGCATCGGGGCGTTGAATTCACGAAGGGCGACAGTCGAACGCCCTCAGAATGAGGAAGGGTCCCACGGAGGACAACAAGGCCCCCGGATTGACTCGGAAAATAGGTCACCGCGTTTTACTTCTCCCGACAGGTGTGCCAGGCGGCGACTAGTGGATCCTCGAATACAGGTAAAAGCATACAGGACAATGGAGCAGCTATGTCGCTGGAGACAACCGGATTTAAACCAGTAGGAACCTGGAGCTGGCTTGGATTCTCTGCCTCCAGGACCATTTAGAGGTGGAACTTTTTTAGATAGGAGTGTATTTTTAAAGAGTCATCCCTCTTTCGAATTTCAGTGTTTTGGGTAGGCGTCCCATCAAGTCGTATTACCTTTAGGTTCGAGCGGAGAAAGTGTCTCAGAACAAGCCAATTGGTTTCCTAAGTGGTTAGATGAGGTGTGCGAGAAGTACGTTGAATCGATCCGGGGAGGCCTTTTTTAGCAACCTCGGCTTCCTTGGTGCGGTAGTTAAATTCAGGCCCCACAGTTTCCTCACCAAGCCCCCTTAGCCTTGTCCGGTTGGACATGTTAAACTGATATTGTTCTCGCTGAAGTTCGGGGATTCTAGCGGACATCAGGAGGAAGGATCGATTTTTGCCTCCGTGAGTTAGGGCGTCTTTATTGCAGTGAGCCGTGAGTGTCTGTGCCTTGAATCTTGGCCCGATGCGGTACCTCTTGCCGATAAGCGGACGATTTTTCTGATGTTGATTGTCTTTTTAGTAGGCATGACCCCTTTAGATTTGGGTTAACTGAAGGTTCGTCTTGTTTAGTACAAAAGAGACCCTTTTCACCTCGGAGTGGGTGAGACTTTTTTAGATGATGGCCCCAACTCGCTTTCGCAAAATGACCCGGCATTTCTTTTCGGATGGCGTGGGAGAGCTTCTAGGTATTCTTTGCCTAACAACGTCCTCCCAGATTGTTTTTTCAATTACTGTTGAGGCCCTCCCCCGATATTACTCTGAGAGGAGGAATTTTCTTGGCGAGTTTATCACCCTTATCTTTTTGTTTTTGATGATAGCCTGCATCCTTCATAGTTGAGGCCTTGTCGTCGGGCAAAGGTGGCCTTTCCCTCCTGCCGCCACACCTCCGCCCAGTGCGTACTGGAGCTTGCTTCGTTTGCGAGAGGTTGCCCCTGGCTCCTTCCGTTCGTTGGCACATATATTTCCTTTTTTCTCTGAGCTTTAAAAACGCGCCCATTTCCCTTTGATAATTCGTTTCTTTTTTGGGGGATTTCAAGTTTGAAATTTATGGGTTGTTTACGTCCCCAGCAGTTTTACCCTCTCTTTTTGTTGATGCTGATTGCGCTTTTTTCTTGTTCGGAATCATTACTTTAGAATAGTTATTCCCTGCGGTGCTGGATCGACTAATAACTTCGTTCTTCTGCTTTTCCCGAGTGTTCTCCCTGTCAGTTTTTTCACCGGAACCCTATTTCACTGATCGCGCCACCGGACGGCTGTTGCTTTTTGTGAAGTGACAGCGTTGTGATGAGATTATGGTGGTTTTGATGTTGTTGTTTTGAAAGAAGTTGTGATTAACCTTATTTGTTTTTTTTGGTTTCACCTCGGTATCTTTTTTTCCTCCGTGTTTGAGAGAAACCTCGTAAGATGCCTATTTTGTTTCATTTCAAGCCTCCTCCCCAAACCCCCCCACCTCCAGCAAGAATCGAGCACCAAAGAATCCCCCTTTTAACACAAAGCCTATCTTGGCGAATCTTGTCGGGCCATCCTTGGTATGACCCGGGCAGCCGACGTTGAAATAAGAACTCGTATTTCCTCCCAGCGAATATCGGTATTAAGATTCTTCTTAATAAAAAGATACCCCCACAAGACCGCCCCCCTCAGCCCCGAAATCTCTGGCAAGCTGGAGTCCGTTCGCCACACTCCCTAACTTTAAACCAGCCTAACCAGCCTTCGACTACTATCGCATCATGTCGTATCTTGCATTTTTCTCGTTTTTTCACTCGTATAGCAAAACTACCCTGATCACGTCCCAGAGTTTACGGCCGTTCAAACACGCTCTAAACACCTCTCAGATGCAGCCAACTTTCACCCCCTTCAGCGCGCCCCGGTGGTGGTAGGCAGTGGCTGTCCCCAAAAAGGATGTCCCCTAACCCTCTCCCCCCATCCCTCGGCAAATCTGCCTCTTCCATCGTAATCGTCGGACCCCCCCAAAAATATACTCGTTGAAGATGACCCTCCCTAATCCGCCTCCATTAACTATTTCCATGATCCTTTTATCTTTTTAAATTACACTTCCCACACAACCTTGTGTGATCATTAAAAACCCTCCCCCCCCCCCTCCCTCCTGCTCCCCCCAGACCCGACTCAATTCCCCCACCAGACCTCCCAGGAAAAATTTTCGTCCGACCGCAGAGCACGTCCTGCCTTCCCCCCAGTCATGACCCTAATCGGGCTATTCCCCAACGGGTACTGACCCTCCCCTGTCTGGCCCATATCCCCCCTCTCTTTTCCTTCCCCTTTACTTCCGCAAAACCCAATCACCAGTTTTCCGCGTTTTTCTAATCGCCGCGATGAGATCTTGGAGCAACGCAAAGTCCTCCCATTCAATAAGAAGTTGATCCGGCACCGTTAGCCTCACCCCCAGAGTCCCATTTTTTTCCAATTTGGAATAAACTAGGACGGGCCGTTTTCAGCTCTTCCTTCCTTTTAACTTTTAAGCCCCTTGTCCAAAATCAGAACTCTCCATAAACTCCCTTTCCCAAATTCCGCGAAATGAGTCTTTCATTTTTGTTTTTCTTCCCACCCCCCCCATGTTGTAGAATCACCCCCAATGTCATGTCCCCCCCATTCTCACGTCTTCCCTGCGTTCAAACGTTTTTTCCCCGTCCCTCAAATATAATTCCCCCTTCCTTTTGGACAACAACGCCAAATATTAGCAGATTTCTAGCGTCCCCCCCCTTTCCACCGTTTTACTTTTCGCCCTACCGTTCGTGCCCAAGACCCTTCCAGATTAATTACGCCCTCCCCAAACCGCGGCCATAGCGTTTTTTTAAACTTCCCCTGTTCCCCCCCAAAAGATTCCGATTCTTCCTTCCATCGCTCCAGTTGCCCATTTTCCTTCGTTATTTTTCTTTTTTTAGAGCTCCAAGAACCTGGCCCCCCCCCTCCTCCCTGCCCAAAGATCATCCAGTATCCTGCCCCCCAATTCAGGATTACAAAAATCAATGCTTCTTTCCCTCCACTTCGCTGCGGTATATATTTAACCTTACAGATTGAGGTCCCTTTCCCCTAGGAAGTGGAAAGTCTGCCGGCAGCCTTCCCCCCAATCGACTGCAAGCCTTCCCCACATCAAAAGTAACCGTCAATCGTATCCCTCAGCTCTTTTCTTCGACCTCCTCATTGATCCCACGAACCATTCTTTAAAGAGACGCCCTTTTCCTAACTATTTAAGCGATTGAAGTTGCTTTCGGACTTTTCCCCTCACATTCCTTGTTACAGTGTATTCCGATAAGATACCACCACCAAAATCGAACACCAAACATTCCATCATCCCTATATTTAATACTCCCTTCCTTTTTCCCTAGTTCGGTCCTTTTTTCATTTTGGTGGCAGTGGCCCGCTGATTCCGGAATCCCCCACGGCTGCTGAGTCTTTAAGGGATATTCAGCCGTAGCATCCCTCCCCTTCCTGGTTCTACCCTTTTCTCCTCTGCCCAATGAGAGGTTTTTGCCCCGATTAAGCGGTGAGGCGTCTCCTTGAACCTTAGTCTGCCTTTTTCGGTACTTTTGAGTTTGTGAATTGCTTTTTATTTTACTCTTCTTGGATCGAATCTGTCTTTCCCCTTTGTATCATGAAAGGGCCCTCAAATCGTATCTCTTAATCCGCCCGGAGAATGGCTAAGCGCGAAGGGTTTTATTCCATCCAGATTGTCGGAAACAAGATTCTTTTTCCTTTCTTTTCCATCTTCCTCTTGATTGTCGTCTTTTGCTCGACTATTTCACCCTTCAAAGTCTTGAGAGACTGTTGATGCTTTTGTTGCCGTCTTCTTCCCCAGTGCTTTGAGCTAGGCGTTCCCCCCTTGTGGCTTCGGAGCGTAGGTGTTATTAAAAGCAACGTTCTAGCCCTTTTATTTTATCTACGCTTTCTAGATCACCGACCTTTTTGTGGCCACCGAGAATTCGTCCTTTTGAGGCACTGCCGTTGGAACACCAGCAATTTCGCCCAGTTGACCAGTGGATGAAATGCTTAGGTTCGTTACAAATGACCATTGCCCCCCCCCCTGAAGTTCACAAAAGTTCCATTTTCGCAGTGTCCTTGTTTTATTGACATCCTTTATATTGTTGAAGAGATGACCGTTCTGAAGAGAGATCCAGACTCTCGGCCCCGAAGCTTTTATTCCGATTACTGGACTTCATGAGTCTCCGGCCGGAAGGAACTCGGCATTGAGAATCTTCTTTGGAATTGATGGTCGTGCGTATCCGCTCTTACTCTCTTCGTATATCAAGATTTGGATTTTATTTTTTCTGTCAGGAAGAAGACGATGTTCAACTCAGGCATTTCTTTTTTGTGTAGAGGTATACCCCTTTTTCTTTGTTATTTTTTCATCTTATGCTGGTCTACCTTGACTGCGCGAGTGAATTCGGCGGGAGTGGGACCGCTCTTCTGTGAAGCTCGCCAAAACACGTCTTTTGAATGGTGCATTTTTGATCCAGATAGTCTTCGCGGATAATTTTCATCCTTATTAATACTATCTTTTTTTGCTAGCGATTCCGCTTTTCAGTCGTGAGGCCTTGATGAGAGGCAGCAGTTTCGTCGAATTCAGCTCCGCCCCCCCCCCACTTTCTATGAAGGGAGTTGACCCGCTGGTTTTCTTTTTTCGGAGCGGTGCACCTCCCCGTTCTTGACCGGCTGTGGAATTTTAGCAAAAGGGGCTAAGGTTTTTTTTGGCGGGAAGTGTCACTCAAAGGTTACGATACCCCTTAGCGATCCGGGCGTCTTCTGTTTTTTATTTCCAAGTTTATGGGAGTGTGTACTTGCCACGTTACAATTTTTTTTCTCCTTTATTGCGGGAGTTTTGACTTGAGCTTTTATTCGTTCTCTTCTAGATACTGTGACCTTTAGCTCTGGCCCCCTTATTTTGAGCTTTTTTTATGTCCGGTTTTAAAGAAAACCTTATTTCAAGGCTTCTCCATTTACGGAGGGATTTTACCGCAGGTGATCTTTTCTCTTCTTCTTCTTGTGGATGTGTCGTTTGTTCGGATTCTTTTTCCAGACCTTTTTTTGATTGTCGACGGTTATCTTTTTCTTTCCCCCCCCCCTTGGTTGATGAGAGACTTCTACAGCTACCATCTTCCC
>Ga0179593_1440351_pt1 | contig 11834 bp, 27 predicted proteins | sample CZODoug2_1_08_16_FD_185931 | JGI IMG/M metagenome (GOLD analysis project Ga0179593, IMG submission 185931) | Vadose zone soil fungal communities from Angelo Coast Range Reserve, California, USA - CZODoug2_1_08_16fungal (PacBio error correction) | ecosystem: Environmental > Terrestrial > Soil >... | reverse complement strand
CCTTCTCCACTTTCTCTTCGCACCTTTTCCCCATTTGTTCACTTTTTTCCCCATTATGCGCGTTTAAACATGGACTTTTTTGGATCTTCCTTGCTGAAAGGCGAATTTATTGAAAAGTTTTTATTTGACCTGTCTTCCACCGGATCCAGTCTCTCCGCCCTAACCTTAAACCACTGAACCTTGTTGCACCTTTTCAGAAAGTCTCCTTGACGACAGGAAAAATGTCATTTATCACTGAACTGGGTTCCCCAAAGGAACTTGGTTTTCCCTTTCAATTTAACCGCCCCTCCCCCCCCCACTAAATATTTTGCCTCACTTTTAGCTCTTTCACCAATCCCCCCAGTTCCTGGGCGTGGTACCTTTTTTTGTCTATTCTCCATAGTTTTCTTTCAACATCTTTCAGCACCAATTTTTTGAAATTTATCAGATCAACTTCCCCCACAAGTCAATTGGTGCGCTAACGTGACTTTCTGCTACTTCTTCTGTGAGATTTTAGTAGATGGGTTTCCACTCAACAAGAATTTTCCCATCTTTTTTAGAACCCACCTCTGTTTTTCTCCCCCCGACAGCCCCCCACCCCATCTCCCTCACCATCCCGAGCAATTTACCTAAAAACCCCCCCCAACCACATCAACCTGACCATGTTCCAAGATGAACCTTACCATTTATCCTGGTGGTTTTCGCATATCTTTTACCCTGATTGTGCCATTGAGCCTTTTTTTTCCCCACTGCTCCGAGGGCCTACGCCCCACAAACCTGGTTTTTTGGTTTGTGGGTGTTGTTTTTTCTTTTTTTTTTTTTTTTTTTTTTTTTTTTTTTTTTTTTCAACAAAGTGCCCGTCCACCGACCCTTTGTCATTTTCCCCCCCCCCTTTCCGAACTGGCCCCACTTTTTTGTTTCACCCCCTTTCTGGCAGCTATCCCCCCTCTTTTTCCGTTTTCTTCTTTTTTTTGGGTTGAACTTTTTCTGCACCTCAACAAATTACCAAGTTGAAAGTGCCTTTTTTTCTACAATTAAATTTTTTTCTTCCTGGTGTTTGGCCCCTCCACTCTTCCTCAACCCTAACCCCCCCATGAAGCAATTGCCTCATTTTTTACGTCCTTGAAATCAAAACGATTTTAGCCTACCAAAAATGCTTGTCCCCCTCCTCACCCTTCCTCCTCTCCAATCCGTCCTCCCCCCTCCTCTCACACTCCTCCCCCCCCCCCCCCACACTCCGATTCTCTACCCACTTTTTCATACGCCTCGCCCCACCCCCACTTTACCCCATGACCAACTACCGCAACTTTACCCCACCCACTCATTAACTTTTTCTCCCTCCCTGCCCGCACCTCTTCCCTATTTTCTGTCTTCCTCTTCTCTCACTTCCTTTTCTCACTCTTATCTTACTCCTCACTCTCACCCCCTTCCTGAGACCGCCGCTTATCCAATTTTCCCCCTCCCACCACCGTTCCCCCTACTCGCCAGCCCCCTACTCCCCTCCCTCCCACCTCACCACTCACTACCGTTCACACCCCTTTACCCCCCCACTCTTCTCTTCTAACCACGCTGACTCTACCTATCCCCCCACCTAGCCCTTCCTCTTCCGCCCCCATCCATTCCCTTAGAGCTAACCTTTACCCCCCCACCACACCGAAACGTCTACCTCTCCCCTCTCCTAAACCTTTCGACCCCCCTCCCCCACTCTCCCCTCCCCATCCACCTTCTACCCCCCGCCCCCCCCTCCCCCCTTCTTCCCCACCTCTTTTCCAAACGTCTTAACTCGGTAACTCCCATCCTCGCCCCCCATCCGCACCCTCCTTTCGACAAGCTCAAAAACTCAACCACCCCTGCTCCCTTCCCCCCAACCCCACCTCTTCCCGACAACTTCCCTTCTTCCCTTTCCTTCCACCTCCCCCCATATTCCTCCTCCCCCCCACTCCTGCCTTATTCTCCCCCTCCTCCCCCTCACCCTGAGTATTCTCCTCCCCATCCCCTCTCAATTCCCTCGTTCCGCTTCCTTCCACCCTACGCTTACCAGATGCCCGACCCCTCACCCCCGCAGCACCCCTTAGTCTTTCCCCCCCTCCTCCCCACCTCCTCCTCCCCTTTACCCCGATCTCTACCTACTCTTCACTCCTGCCTACCCCCTTCTTCCTCCTCCATCTCCACTCCACTTCCTCTCGCCCTGTATCCCCTCATCTCTGCTCTCCCCCCCTCCACCACCCTCACTATAACCCCACCTTCACCTCCTTCGCCCCCCCATTGACTCCTCCCTTACCGCTCTCCGCCTCTCCCCTCGGCCTTTTCGTCAACCGATCTCTCCCCCAACCCCCCCCTCCCTCTCCCTCCTTTCCCCCCCCGCCTACGGCACACCTGCCCCGCACCCCCCTTTTCCCCCCTGCCTCTACCCCTTCCCCTTGCCTATCCCCTCGCACTCCCTAACCTCCCCTACCTTTCCCTGCCTTCCCTCGCTCATCTCCCCCACCTCAATCCTCTTCCCCCCCATTCCCCACCCATCTCTTGCCGACTCCCACGCCCCTCCACTAATCCCCTCTCTATCCGGACCCCCCCCTCTCCTTAACTCCAATCTCACCGGCGTTTGCTCCCAAACCACACTCCCCGCCCCTCCAATCTTTCACCCGCCGCCCCAATCTCTGCCTTACCCGAATCCAGTCTAACCCACTGATCGATACCTGCATTAACCACCCCTTTTTTTTTTTTTTTTTTTTTTTTTTTTTTTTTTTTTTTTTTTTTTTTTTTTTTTTTTTTTTTTTTTTTTTTTTTTTTTTTTTTTTTTTTTTTTTTTTTTTTTTTTTTTCCCCTCCCCTTTTTTTCTCTTTTTCTTCACCTACAATCGATCACTCCCTTAGCATTTCGGTTCTTAACTTTTCTTTTTTTTGTTCAACACGAATAAGCACTGTTACACGTGACCCCACCTTGAAACCATGGCCGATGGACCCCTTACATTTAATCCTCCTTTGGCCCGGTACCACTCTGTCATTGACTTTATCCCGCTCGGACCATCTCTTTGAGTTTGCCCGAGGTCGTGGTTTCCCCCACCAGGTCTGTTTCTCCCTCCGTTTTTTATGAGGGTGACAATTCCCCCTCTGGAAGCCCGTTTTTTTATTTGGCAACTCTATCTGAATGACCCCCCCATTGATTTTGATTCTTTTCTTCCAGCGTTTGTCAGGACCTTTTGATGGCGCAGCGTCAACCATTCTTAAAAAAAATTACCCTTTACCGTCCGGTAGCACCTGATCCCCCCTCCCCTTTTTTGCACATTGGAGTATCGTTTATACTGAGGTCCACTGATGTTTCCCATCCCCATCGATATTTTCCTCTTAAACATCCAACACCCCACCGGCGCAGTTCCCATGTTCCCCACACTTCGCCCCTCCCCCTTACCCATTTCCACTTTTGACCAAAGGATCCCCGATTCTCTGTAGACTGGGGCTTTGTACCCCAACTCATGGACCGCGGTTTTTGGTTCCCGCTTATATTGGGGATTAACAGGGGAGGCCAGCCCCAATATCCCCACTTAATCAGCCATAGAACCCCATGTCCGCCCGGACGCGGGCTCCCGGCGGGAATGAAAACATCTCAAAGAGGGATAGGTCCCACAACCCCCAATGGTCGCTAATTTTCCCCCTCTTATTTCACAACCCCTTTGAAGTACCCTCTTTAGTCCCCCTCTCCCACCCTAACGCCCCACTCCGCCCTTTGTTTTTCTTCTTTTTTAATCTCCACTTCTCATTCCTTTAGTACTGAAACCAGGGCAAGTCCCCTCTCTCAATTCACCCCACATTACCCCAAACAGTGACTGACCAATAGACTCTTTTCCGATTTGCAATATGGAAAATTTTACCGACCCCCCCCAGTTTTTCCTTCCCACGTTTGCCCCATAACCATAACGCTTCGCCCCTGTTGTTTCAATTACTCCCCCCCTCAGATGTCTCACTCCACGGCACCCCCCCCTTTTGCTGTTCGACTCTTTATAAACCCCCTTCCTTTATTTTCTGTCACAGCGAGATTCCTTAGGGTGTTTTTGATATCCCGCCCCCCTCGGTTGTCAACGACCCAATCCTTAGTTCACTGCAAACAGCTTGTCCCCACTCCCCATGAAAGAATTTTAACACTTTTTTATTTCCTCTTTCTTTTCCTCTTTTCCTTTGGTGAGTCCGAGCCTCTTTAACTATGAGTGAGTGCGTTTGTCCGAAGCTGTTTCGTTTTCATCTTTCAGACGAGAGGGATGAATCCCCCCCCTTCTTGAATCTCCCCCCCAAAACTCCCGTTTCGTGCCTCCCAGCTTGGGTTAAATTTTTACGCCTATAAGAACACCTGTCGCTTTCTTTATTTAGGAATGCTTAATCATCCTTCCTAAACTGCCGCGCCCTCGTATTGTCCCCCCCTGTACTCAATATAACTGTTTTGCCCAATGCTTTAAGTGCCTCTTTTGTTCCCCACCAGTGCTATTCCTGTCCTTTTTTGAGAATGGGTTTGTTCCAACCCCTTCTTACTCGTGACGGTGGGAAACGTCAGTTTCTCTCTTAGTTTCTTTATGGTAACCCCACTACCGATTCCCAATGCTCCCCCCCCCCCTGCTTGAACTAATTTAGTTTCGTGGTCAGCCCGACCTTTTTCCCTCAAAATTGGTTACTGGATTTGACAACCCCCACTTTTTTCAACGTGGTTGAAAGCTATTTCCACCCATCTATATGTTTTATTAATTTTTTGAATAAACGGCCTGATTGTCCTTTGGAAGATTCGACTTTCACGGGCTATTGGGCTTACTCCCCTTTCTGTTTTAAATTCTCTTTTGCCACTCTTTCAAGAAGATTACCCCCTTTGGAAATCCCGAGCTGGTTTACTCCTTTTTTTTTTTCACCTTTGCTACTGCTTGTGCAGTTTTTCTGGATGAAGACACCCCCCAGTTGTTCTTCAATAACAGTTTCGGCTTTCCCGCCATAAGTGACTCGTATCAACACCTCTGCATCCCCCGCCCCCCCCCAAAATCATCTTCTTCCGTACGACCTTGAGTGTAGAACCTCCTTTTTTTCCCAATGGCAGATGAGTCCTGACGCTCCCCTGAGCGTTAAAGATCCCTTCATGGGACAGTTTTGCAGTCCGCGAGAGGGCCTAAAAAAACTTCGTTTCCCCACTCTTCCCTGCCCCCCCGTTTCCTTTCATCCTGAGTTGAGAACAACTGAACTTCGCCAACTTCCCAAAATTCACTCCCTAGTGTCACCCGCTTTCTACCAGATTACCCCGAGGTAATGCTGCTGTCTCTTTACTGGATCCAATCCCTTTTTCCCACTGTTTAATTTGACCAAGTTCTATTCATGTGTTTCCTCCTTCCACTTCCTTCTCCTCCACTCCAAAACCTTTGGAAAATGGCAAAGTGATGAGTTTGAGTCTTTGAAAACTAAGGTCTCCACTCCCTTGGGCGGCCTCACAACACAAGCGTCCCATGGGACTTTTACAATCTGGATTAGACCTCAGTCACTGTGTGCTTGCTGAAATGTATATCCTGCTTTACTGGAGGCTTGAGGTGCTTAATATTAAAACCACGACCCCCTAAACAATATTTATTTTTTGTGAGATCTGACCTCTATTTACTATGTCTTGCATTTCAAACCATTGTATGCCTTAACCCATTTCTTTTCCCCCGACAAATTAACCTAGAGGCTTTTATATGGTCGAAAGACACTCTTGTTCTCCCCTTGCCTTCCCCTTTTAGCCGTTTGGAATCCCTGTTTTTTTGCCCCTTTTTATGTTCAACCTTTTTTATAGCACTCAGATCTCCCCGTAATTTGGACCCCCCCCTAATTAAGAACTTTCCTCCCACCGTGCCAGGATTTCCAAATGTTTTTATTCATCTTAAACCACACCAAACCCCCCCCCCATGTTTTTAAGTGTGAAATTTTTTCTTTTGCTTTGTTTTGTTGCGTTTTGACAAGCGGGCACATTGCGATGCACTGGGTTGGGCCTGAGGTGGATGGGCCTTCTACACGAACAGCGGATTTTTATACTGACATTCCTTTTTTGCTTGTGCAATCTACTACCCTGCCCACCCCACGGTCCCTTTTTTCCCCCCGCTTTCCTCCACCCCCCTCTTGTCATGGTCTCTTGACCAGGCAGTGGACTGGCCCCAACTTTTGGGTGTTTTTTTTTTTTTTTTTGTCTTTTTTGGTGTTTTTTTTTTTTTTTTGATTTTTTTTTTTTTTTTTTTTTTTTGGCTGTTTTTTTTTTCTTGTTTTTTTTTTTTTTTTTTTGTTTTTTTTTTTTGTTTTTTTTTTTTTTTGTTTTTTTTTTGTGGGTTTTTTTTTTTTTTGTGTCCACGTTTTTTTTTACATTCTTTCACACAACCGGTCCCCACTCCCCCCCCCCTGAGTTATTTTATTACGATGAAAATTTTCTACACCTGGTGGTGGATTTCCTTCTTTTATATTCCTTTTGTCTTGAATAATCTTGACTTTTTTGGTCTGCCGGGACCCCACCCCCCCACCCAATACTTCCCTCCTTTAATACTATTTTCAAGTCTTCGTTCTTGAGCCTGCATTTTTCTTTCCCTTTTTTCTCTTTCCCATCATTCTTGGTGGTCCGTGTACCTCTTTTTGACTTTTTTTTCCCCCAATCCAGTCCAGTTGTTATCTCTTCTCCAAATCTTTCCTTTTTTATTCACTCCCTTTGAGTCAAGGATTTGAACCCAGAATGTTACTTGCCTTCGATCTGATTATCTCTCTGTGCATCCTTCTGTTGCTTGTTTTCTCGTTTTCTACCCCTCTAATTTTTTTTATCCGAACCGTTCAATCCTTCTTTCCCCCTTCTGAATCCGTTTACCAGACTTGTTTACTATAAGAATTTTGTCGAATTCTTATTTGACGGTTCTCTTACCCAAGCAGTACGCCAACCGTATATGACCGTTCTTTCCCCAAATGAATTTTTCTCCCCAGCGGCTACCTTCAGAAGTTCACTCTTCTTACACCCCTTTTACTTCAACTTGTCTCCACCATTCCGATTTTTTGCACCCCCCCTTTTCTAACAGACCAGCATTTTATACCTTTTTAGTACCCAAACCCCACATAAAATATCATCGAGTGCGGACCCCCCTCTTTGCGTGTTTGTACGTGAACCCTTTTACAAACCGTAACCATTTTGCACTTTTCCTCCCCAAACAAGACCACCTGAATTTTAGTATGATTGTTGCAGATGTCCCCTTAATTTTTTAGAACTCCCCCCCCTCCCCCCAACTCCAGCGGCCTAGTGGTTGCAAACTTAAGCATTAAATAGTTCCACAACTCTGTGATTTTTTCATCCCTCCACCTCTCCCTCACAGAACACAAACACAAAACCCCCACCCCCCCCCCCCACCCCCCCACCCCACACCACCTCCCACTTTCCCCTCAACAAAAGACACAACCCCCCCAATCCTTCCACCATTCCCTAAAACCTTCCCTTTTAACTTTCAAAGGAAAGGTTGTTCTCAGCTCCCCCCTTCTTTGTCTTATTTTAATCCCTATTTTTTTTTCCTCGCTCGAAAATCCATACTTTGCCGTCCAAGACTTTTGTTCAATTTGCGTTTTTTTTAAACGGCCTACCACCACGCCCCTTTCCAATGGTTGTCATTGTCCCCCCCCCCCATTAAATATTTACTTTTTATTTTTTTAAATGTTTTTTGTAGACCTTAAGCCACCTTTTGCCAATAAAACACAACAATTCAGCCCTCTATTGCAGCAGAAACCCCTCCCCAAGCATTTGTTTGTTTTTCTTTTTTCCTCCCGGGTGGTGTAATTCCTTACTCCCATCAAAACTTCCCCCCAGGAAGATGACCAGCCCTTCTGCTATTTTTTCCCCCCTTAAACGCCATTGACAACAGGGTTCCAACTGACACCCCCTCTTTGCGATATATCCAATCTCATGAACTTTTTTTTCGCCCCTCGGCGGTCCTCAGCTGTCCCGGACACTGAAACCCCCCCCCCCCCATTCCTTCAAGCTTTAAAAAGGAAAAAGTCACATTATGAGACCAAATTTAAAAATCATCCCGTGAAACGAGGAGCCACGCAGCAATTTACCCCTTTTTTTTTTTTTTTGGTGTTTTTTGGGGGTGTTTTCCCATTGTTTTTTTTTTTTTTTTTTGTTTTTTTTTTTTTTTTTTTTTTTTTTTTTCTCTTTTGTTCTTCCTTTCTCTTTTAGAAGAAGTTACACCCCCCCAGTATGTTGGGTCTGCCCCATTCCCTCTTAATGCCCCTATCCACACTACTTCCCCCCACAACCAATCTCTCGCTTCTTCTATTTCTTACTTCCCTACAGGTGTTTGTGTTATTTCTTGCGGACGCGTAGTCTGTTTCATATTGTTCCGTTTTTTTTTTTTTTTTTTTTTTTTTTTTTTTTTTTTTTTTTCTTTTCTTTGTACCCGATATCTTGACCACCCCCCACGGCCCACGACTTTTGAGTGAGACTTTTCTGCTTTCCCGTCAACACTTAAACCACATTAACATTTACCCCACTCCTGTTTATTCCTGCCATAAATGTCACGTCATTTTAGCCTTGTTTTTTTTTTTCTATCTATAGGTTTTATGAGCCGATGCGGGCCCCCGCCCCCCCCACCCAACCCCCTCACACCCCCCCAACACAATCTACCCCCCCCCGCCCCCCCCCCCCCCCCCCCCCCCCCCCCCCCCCCCCCCCATCCCCAAAACTTGCTTTTTTTCAGATCACACCTCCAACCCCAAGTGGTGATATGTCAGCTTCCCACCCATTCAACCGCAAGCAGTACACTGTCCCTTAAATCTCCTCTTCCTGACGTTGGGGCTTTTTACCCAATCCCCATCTTAGTTCCCTTATTATGCTTTCTTTTTTCCCCTCGTCTACCATTTCCTCCCTTAAAGGAGGCATACCTCTTCCTACACCATGGCCAATTTTACGGTTTTTGATTGCTTTCCAAACATCTTTTCCATCAATTTTCATCGACAAAACTGGCCTTGCCTTTTTTTTTTTTCAACTCGCCCACCCCCCCCCCCCCACCCCACCCCCCCCCCCAACCCCCCCCCCCCCCAAACCCAACCCTACAACTATCCATTTCCGTCCTACTTCCCATAAACCTTCAAAATAGGTACAATGCAGTTCCTAATTTGTACCCGTCTTTAAACCTCTCTTTTTTTCCCAAAGTTATCCACGGACCCCCCTCCTCATCCTTGCCACTCTCAATTCTGTACAACCCTCTCCAATCTGTACCACCCTGCTCTTCAAAGAGTCTCCGCAATTGAGCCCACCCCCGTTAACCATCTTTATTCCCACTTAGATGATCGCATGATGTACCCCAAACTGTGAAGTCCTTTTGAAACCTGAACCTAAGCTTTCTTCTCTATAACCCTACAGCCTTTCCCTAAACGTTGTTTTTCCTCAATGGTATCAACTGACCTCGCAACCTCCCTATTCCCCCCCGGGACCTTCTTTCCCCCTCTACCATCACGAGCCTCAATGTTGTTTGAGAGATATGTTCCCCCTATGATTTCTTTATCTTTTTCTCCCTGATGTTGCACTGGATGAATATTTTCTTTCATTCCGAGTTCCAGAGTGAGACTCCCTAACCACATTACGGACATGCCCCTTTAGTGACGTTTGCTATTCATTTGTACCCCCTAATGAAGGACACCCCACCGTTGTATTGGATTTGACTGAAAAGCAATCATTTCCAATTCCCCCCCCAAACTTTTTTTTCCTGACTGTTTTCAATTGGTCTCTTTTACTCCCTTTTTTGTTGCCAGTGCCCTCGTCTGATTCTATACTACAGCCTGGTAGTCCAACTTTTCCATTCAGTGTGATCGGAACCTGCTTTTGTTCCGGGTTTACACCCCCAAGGAACTTGCCTTTTTACAAAGGGGAATTCTGTTTGATTAGGAAACACCGTTCCTTAATTCCTGGGGAAATTGTTTAAGCTATTGTGCGAAGAGTCACCGAAGGGACTTTCCCAAGTGGTGATCTTGTGTCCTTTTTTATCCCTGGACAATACCCTTCCCCACCTTGTTTAGACCCCCCCCTTTTTATCTTTTTTTTATAAAGTCAATAGAATCCCCTTCACCTGCTTTCTACTGCTATGAGCATGTTCTGGATTCAAGAAAATTTTTTCCACCCAATATATTTTTCTGAAAATCGACCCAATCTTTATATTTACCAATTCTTTCCTTATTAACGTATTGACTGAATTGCTGCCTTGGTTAATGAGTCACCTGACGAACCCACCCAATTTTGTTGATTTATGTTTCAATTAAGACAAAATTTTTTCCAATGTTTATACTTTCCTGCAGATAGTATAACCGCAGTAACTACCCCAATGGATCAGTTCGCATTAAACAACACCACACAGACCATACAGCCAGTTATACGAATAGTGTATCATTGCTTAAATTTTTCCAACATGGTTGTCCAGCTGGAGATAATGCCCGCTTCTGATATAAAAATGTGTTTTTTTCCACTCATCGTGAGAACAACACTCTCCCCCCCCCCTGCCCCCTTTTTTACCTGAGATGCCAAAAACATTTAATTGTGACCCCTCCCTCTCCCCCCAACCGCCCCGACATTTTTCAAGTCAACTCAATCCCTTTGATTCCGTAAAATTTGACTTCCATTGATTTTACTGGTCCCTCCCCCATTTTTCCCCACTTGTTTTTTCACAATATTTCGGTTCCTGCACGCAAAGGGGACACCCTCCCGCCTTTTTCCAGGCCCTGTGTTGTTTTCCCAATGACCCGAGTTGAGTGAGCTACTGCGACCTGGTCGATGCATTTGTCTCTGTCCACCTCCGAAAGGGAGGGCCCTGTATCTCCTTCCCCTGCCAAAAGGGTCAGGGCGGCGTCATTGCTTTTTTTTTTTTTTTTTTTTTTTTTTTTTTTTGTGGGATTCACCTGTTGATTTTCCCCTATTTTCGAAGTTCCCCCACCACCGACACCCCACTCTTCTGGGGGTTAGAATTATTCCCAGGGTCCATTTTTCTGTTTTGTTTGCCATGAAACCCACCCGTCTTTGCAGAAAAAAAAAATTCCCCCCTCCAACCCCTTCACCTCTTGTTATTTCTCAGTTGCCTGGACCCCCTTTTGAGGCATTCTTTGACTCCCCCACATTTTCATTGTATGAAAGTTATTTTGACCCCCACATTTATTCTTTCTTCTCATGAGGACCATCTTTCCTTATTTTACAACAAAGACTCTTGCCCCGCCAAACCCCTGGCTGTTCCCAATGTTTTTATCACTTTTCCCGTTAAGTTGACCGATTGTTGTTGTTTTGTCTTTTTTTAGGTCCCTTGATCGGAGAAATGGGTGTCGGGAGATTTTTTGCGTCGGTCACCAGATTGTTTTTTTCAATTATTGTTTGCATTTGCCATTCTCACCTGAACAACTCTTAGTTTTTTTCGATGCCCTAATGAATTTTCCTCCACAAAAGCAGTTATCTGACTTTTAGACTGACCCAATCCCTGTTTTTCCTCTTTTAATGATTTTCCACCCGTATTAATCACCCCCCCCACAACCAACTAGGTAAAATCCCACCCCAATGCACCCTTTCTTGGAGTGTACCCCTGGACGATACAATATTTTTCGATGTAAGTCCCTCTTTTTTCTAGGGACCTTTGTTTTTAGTGACTAACCTGGTTTGGAAAGCCATCATTTTTTTAATTTTTTTAATGAAGTTGTCACTCTGACCTTTTCTGCTCCCTTGTTTCCAGCATTCCTTTTTTATCCTGGAAGACTCGTGACTTTTATTCCTTTTAATAAGATCAGATTTCCCTTTTTCCCCCTCCACAAACAGTCTTTTTAGATTAAGTTAGACGAATGTGCTTGCCTGATTCCTCGTGTCTT
>Ga0179593_1290800_pt1 | contig 11834 bp, 15 predicted proteins | sample CZODoug2_1_08_16_FD_185931 | JGI IMG/M metagenome (GOLD analysis project Ga0179593, IMG submission 185931) | Vadose zone soil fungal communities from Angelo Coast Range Reserve, California, USA - CZODoug2_1_08_16fungal (PacBio error correction) | ecosystem: Environmental > Terrestrial > Soil >... | reverse complement strand
AACTTTTGGTCCTTTCTCGGACTGAGGGCCAACCTTATCGGCAACAAGGCGTGAATGTCCCCCCCCCCTCCTCTTTTTACCGTTCTACAATGTGAGAACCACTCAAAAATTAGTGGGCGGGTTCCTATAAAGAGGTCCTTTTCCTCTTTGTCGTCCCTTCTCTATTTGAGAAGCCTGCTCCTAAGATGGCCCCCATTGGCTGCACTTGACCTCCCCAGAACGTGGCCGCCTCCCTCTTCCTTTTCCCCGTTTCGTCAGTGGATATCGCGTCTTGTGGCCTGCTCAGTACCCCTACTAGGTGGCCCCCCAAAGGTTTTGCCACTCCCAGTCCCCGAACAATGGGACTTGGGATTTTCACGTTTTTTTCTCCGTCGCCGCCCGAAGCGGCGGGGAACTTCGTCCTGTCGCGCCCCTCCTTCTTTGCGTGAGGCGGCTACGGCCCTGCGTTGGGGAGGATCTCCATAGTTTTTTCTTTCCTCGCCTTGTCCGGCGATACGGTGATGTCACCTCCCCGACCTTTTTTTCCCCTTCTCGGTGCTCCCCACCGATCCTCCATAGGAATGTTACGTGATCCTTTCTTTTGCGCTAAGCGTTGGTAACCTGCACGTGCCCGATATTGTCGTCGTTGGCAATGCGCCTGTAGCGTCTCGCTTATCTCTTTCCCCCGCCGCGCGCCACCCCTCCACAGACCCTAGACGATTTTTCTCCCGTAGTTCCTGTGGGATGCCTATATGCCCTCCCCTTCTATCGGGAATCATGAATTTTGTCGCGATCTCTTTCCTTTTTTTCAAACTGCAATGAAGTCAATGATCTTCTGTCCTACCGCATTTTCAGCCAGATGCCTTACTAGCGTGGGTAAAACTGAACTATCTATGGCCTCTCCGTTGTTTCTTTTGTTTCTAGCTATTCCCCCGTTTCTTTGTATCACACTTGGAGATGCATCGAGCGGATTTGCGTCTCACTCTGGGATCTCCTTTTTTTTCCCAAGAAGCCCAGCGGCTTTTCCCCTTGCACCCTTCACTGATAACCCTTGATCAAGAATCTTCATCCCCTTCAAGTGAGTTCAAAACATCGTTCTCTGTCACGTGGCTTTTGGGTCCCTCTCTTTGTCTTGGAGTAACCTGATACTTCCGGACGGACCCATTTTGACATGTCCATCAATCCCCCTATTCGGTGGAGGACTCTTGAATTACCCCCCCAGTTTTCTTGGCGCATAGGAACTACAATTCTGGCCTTTTCTCGGTATACCGAAGCGGAACCGGACCCACATGTAGCCAGAGGCTGTGTAAATCACAAGCTTGGGTCCTTGGTTCCTCAAACGGCGCCGCAGTTCCCCCAGTTTCCCTCCTCTTAAGACTTATCTTTGTTCCCGAAAGTCCGAAGTTTTTCCCCTTTAGCGGCTAAAATTCCCCAAGCCGTCTTGACCCCAAGTCCCTGGGCGTGCGTCTTTCTTAAGTGGCACTGCGGCCTCTTGACCACTAGATCCCCTTGTATCTCCACCTCCGACAACTGACCCCCCCCTACTCCAGCTTCGATTGATAACTGGGGCCCTTTTCCCTTTTTTTGAGTTTCCGCACGCCTTTCTTCTTTCTCGCAGCTTCCCCCCTTCGCACCCCATTCCCTGGCAGCCGAGAGAGAATGCCCATCGAATGGAGATGGCCCTCATCCTCCTTTTTTCTTTTTGTCACCCCCCCCCCTTTTTCCGATCAACTTCCCACTGAGCCGGGGTGTCTTAATAATGCTCGCGCTTCGCTGGCCTGTTTCCGCTCAATATTAGTAGAAGAGTAGGATCCGTTCCGTTCCCTTTCAGGAATCCCCTTCCCGATCCTGGCTTCCTTTATTCGGAAGTCACCCTTTCTGCTCTGAGCAGTTTTCTATATAAGGATTTTCCCTCTTAATCCGATTGACAGATAGCATTCTGTGGTGGACTTCTGACTGGTTTTGTTTTGGTTCACTCTGCACTCTATCCCGAGGAGGGACTCCGGGGGGCGGTCTTTTGAACACTTGCCTATATGGAATTTAGGTAATGTTCCCGCATGTTACGCGCGCTACATTTCCTTTCCTTTTCTTCTAGAGATGTAGCTGTCGCGCCATGCGTTAAATTCATTCCCCGCCACGTTCCCCAAGCCTTTTTTCCTCGAGGTTCCTGCCCCGCCGCATCTAGTCAATCGTCTTTTTGAAAAAAAAAAAGCGAAGCTAACGTAAACCACGAGAATTGCCCCCTCTTTATGTATCGGGCCCTTTCCTTCCCTTCGTCGAGCCCCTCCGGAAGTTCCTCTGCGGTGGTTGGTGTTTGGGGGGGGTTGGTTGGCGTTGCGTTGTGTGGTGGGTGTTTTTGGTGGGATTATGGGGTGGGAGTGTTTGGCTTCCCTCTTTCCCGCCTTAATCCGTTCCATGCTCGTTTTCCCGTGCTTGGAGATCCTACTCCCACAAGGAGCGCTCCTACATCTGCGCTCTTGCACCACGTTCCTCTTGCCCCCCTTCTCGAGCTTCCCTCCCCCTGACTCAGTTTACGTTGATCAGAAATGTTTTTCAACCCCCCCTTCACCCCCTTTAGGATGGGCTTTTGACAGCTCCCAGGTTTACCTTCGTGTGCTTGCGCACTGCGCTCATTCGCTGCTTTTCCAGGAATTGACAATAGATGGCGTTTTTCTTTTTCCCAAATTTTTTCCCCCGCCCGTTGTTTTCACGCACGCTGCGCGTCTTTTCATATTATTGTTTTTTTCGTCTCTTACCAGATTGTTGGCCTCCACTGCTGTCGCTCTTCCCCCATAAGAGTCCCCACTACATTTTTTGTAGTCACAGCGTTCTTCTTTCTTTTCACATTAGGAGTGTGAACTTCTTTCTGAACCCTTGTACTTGCGCTTGAGTATCAGTTTAGGCAGCGACTTTTTTTTCAATAGCGTGTGCCACGGACGTCCCTGTCAGAGCGAACGCCTTTTTTTAAGAGAAATGTTTCCTTGTTTCCTGATGTCTCCTTCCATGATTGCCTCCTCTCCTTGCGGTCTTACCTTTCTCCCCCCCCCCCCCCCCCACCTCACGCATTGTTTGTTACTTTTCCAAAAGAGATGTTTGACCGTTTGCCCCCCCTCTGACACTCTTATAGCCAGTATCTTGTAGACGCCCCCCCAGCCCCCCGGTTCCCGTCACAAAAGCCACCGTTAGAACCTGATGTTTTAGCCATCGTTTCCCTTTGGTGATGCCGGACCGCTTCTCTTAATGACTTGGTCCGTCAGAGCCGCTGGCTTCGAACTCTCCCCCTTTCCTGATCCAGATTCGTAACCGAAATCAGCACGCTCTTCTGCGTTTTCTCCTTCCCCTGCTTATTTTTTTTTCCCCCCTCCTCTTTTTTGTTGTTAGGAGAGACGCGTGTGTCGTTTTGGCTTGAAAATTCGATGATTTGATTAGGAGGTGACTGGTCTCCCTTTGAAATGGATTTCAACGAAGTCCTTGCTTTGACCCCTTCAATGATTTCCTCTTCCTTGCCTCCGGATAGCCGTGCATCCAACTTATGAGTTACGGGCTCCCAAAAAATACGTCTAGCCCTCGTTTTCTTTCAGCAGTTGGTGAAGGCCTTCTTAAAGATCCTGTCTCCCGACGGTTCCCCCTTTTCAGCCTTGTCCAGCCTACTTCCCAATATCGTGGTTCCTACGTGATTTTACACCAACCCCTACTCTTGCCCTCGCTATTAAGGCCCCATTCTCGTTTCACCTAGTAGGATCCCCTGATAAAAGAATCCCGGAAACTCCCAATTCCTTTTAAACCCCAACAGTTCGTCCAGTTCAAGCGTCTTTCTTTCCCCCCCTTACTCCTTATCGCCGCCCGGCGCCGCCTGTCCCTGCCCCGCGCGCACGCGGTCACCAAAGATAACTGCACCTCCTTGAAAGGCGACGAAAACAGGCCGTCCCTACCTTGGCGGCTTTCTAGTTTTCACTATTGCGAACTTGCGTGCTTGGCCCCCCCCTATCCCCCTTTTCGCCCCCTAGAAGAGATCCCCCCTGACCCCATTGCGTGCTTAGTTCCACTTGCTTTTTCGCCATTCGTGGAGGTCAGTCACGCTATGTTATAGAAGGGGCAGTAGTCTTTTCATCTAAGAGGTCCCTGGCGCTCACTTGCAACAGCGAGTAAATCCCTTTGAGTCTTCCTTCTCCATCCTATTTTTTTGTCACATTCGATCACGTACAAAACCTGGCTTGTGGTCTTAATCATGCTTTCGCAATTGTTAGCTTGCTTCCTTCTTTTAGGGCAAGCGTCAGAAGTTCGCTTAGAATTTTCCCTTGCCTCTTCACTGACGTTAGCGGGGTCTTCCCCCCAACAGGTAGGCTTCTTGACGGCCAGGCTCTTCCCTACGGTTCTTCTCCTCTCCTCCGGAATGCCTGAGCCCCGTAGCAGTCCGTTTCCACTTTGGTTTTCTCCTTTTGAATGGGTGGTTTTGTGGTTGGCCAATGAAGGAACTGTTACCCTTTGACTACGATTCGTTTGGCAGGGTTGAAAAAGGCTTGATACTGGGTAAGGTTCTGTCCCAAATCTCTTTCTTCCTTCTTTTTTGAGCTTTCTTTTTTCATGCGTCCACACGATCGTTGCACCTGTCACTTTTTCCCTGGTTTTCTTTCAATGGCTTCAGTTCTTCTAGTGGCCCACCCTAGCCTCTAACGCACCTGAGACGTCTGATTGCTGGCACTTTTCCGGAGTGTCTTCGTTCTCAAGGGAGAATTTCAGGCTGCGTTCCATCGCCCTGACTCCCTTCCGTACCGGATCACTCTTGTCCAGTTTTGGTTTCTACCCCTTCCTCCCCCCCACCCCATTCGAACTTCGGGAGTTAGCCCATTGAGACTCAGAAGGATGCTTTTCAAACCACCTTCCGCATGCGCTCTCATGATTAGCAAAACTATATTACTTGATCAGAAATTGCACCCCCAACTTTCCCCTCGATGGGCGGGCATCAAATTTGGGATGTACTTCGATGTTTTTGCGCTCTTCGTTTTCCCCCCTTCTTCTCTGCGACGGGCCCCCAGTGACGATAAATCGATGGGTTTGTGCTTTTCCCCTCCAATCCCGCTACCGTCGGGACCTCGCAGAGTAATGGGAGCCATCTTGTCGTTTTCCAGATAGGCCCCTCCACGCCGGTTCGCCCTGTGAACTCTCCGCCACTCCCACGCGATTTAGTATTCCCTGTAACGCGATTTGCTACGTCTTCCTCTCCCCCAGATTCCTTGCGTCCTTCGCCTTGTCTCTAACCCTATCCACGGTCTTTCGGCAGAGCACAGATCGGAGGTACGCGCGTTCGTCTGGATCCCTTTAGGGAATTTGCCTCTCCCCTTTTTTTCCGTTTCGCGTCCCGATGGGGATGTAACCGACCCTGCTACCTTGGGTTTTCGGATTCCGGGATCACCGCTCATAACCGGACTTTGACGAGAATTGTATGTCATTTTGCAGCTGAAATCGTTGGTACCACAAGATCTCGGATTCTTGCCCTTTTATGTCTCTTCCTATCTTTTCTCTTAATTTCCCAGCCGGCGCACTTGTCACCTTTCTTCCTAGCCTGTTTTAGCCATCTTAGTCTCCCCCCTGGACCGCCGGATATGCAGTATAATCCCTTGCAACCTTGTGTGTCATTTCTTGGCTAGTTTTTTCCCCTCGGCTGTTCCCTTTTGATCCAGATTCTCCCCCCCTCACCCGAACCCCTATGCCTTTACTCGCGTGGTTCGCAAAATGCAAACACCCGGGACCTCTCTCTTTTCTACCTTCTTTGTTGTGTTGATTCTTGCATGTGGGTGTTTGGTTTTGGATAACGCGTCAGATCCTTCCTTTTTTCTTGAAGAATTTTGATCCTTGGAAGTTTCTTTTCAACCCTCCTCGCGGTGATGTACACCATTCTCCCTGACCGTGCTTTCCCTTGCCTCCTAATCAAATTAGAGAATCGATGGCTACCCTTTCTCTTTCCCCGGTGGGCTTTTTTGAGTCTACCCCATGCTCCGAGGCCCCTTCTCTTAGCACAGTCCGTGACAATATCGTTTGAGGATCCAAAGTAGTCCGTTACACCCCTCCCTCTTTCTCTCTTATGGCCATTCGCGTCGGCCCTTAGGAGCGCGTGATTCCAAGCGGTTGGACCCAAGGTTTCCTGTAACATAGCCCGTTCAGTCGGACATGCAGTCTTTCCCCCCCTCTTATAAGTTTTGTTCCGCCTCCGGCGCCCCTTCACCGACGCCGTTCTTGCCTCCTCCCGAACTGTGGACAAGGCGACTCCCCGACACTTTCTAAGCCAACTCCCTCTTTTATTTCATCAAAGTTCCGTGGGCGTGCTGTCTAGTGGCCTGACAGGATGCATTTTTTTTCAATGTTTTTTTGCCCCGACCCCAAGATGATCCAACCTGCGTCCCCGAGTGCACCCCTTGTAAAAGCGGGACGTTGTCGAAAGACGCATCTAGCTTCTCTGGAGAACCAGTAAGATTTTCACTTCTCCCTCCTCCAGTCTCAGCGATCCCCCCAGCCCGAACACTTTCCTACCTTTGAGTTGGACCATCATTCCTAAGTTTCTTTTTTTACATTTTCTGCCGTACAACCCTTGGTCGGGGTTTCTTAATCATTTAGTTTAGTGTGAGACCGGCTGTTTGGACCCCTCTTTTCCCCCCCCCCACTTTCTAGAGGCTACTCCAGTACGCTTATCCTTGACTTCATCATCGATAAGGAAATGATTTTCTACGGTATGAGTCAAGTTAGATCTTACTATCCAACTGCCGATGGCCTTTCGATTTCCTCCGTTTTTTCAGTGAAGAGATAGATCCTTCTCTTGGTTCCCCCCCCCCCTTTAGTTTTACATGGTCCTGGTTTTTTTTCTAGAAGAATTCCATTGACCGCTCTTCTTCCAGGGCAGCCGCCGGGGACGGGAAAAAGTTTTTGACATCTTAGATAGGAATTTAAGTCGCGTCAAGCATACATACTCTCTTACCCTCCCCCTATTAGATGAGCCGCGTCCCCTCCTTTTCCCTAGGTCACATGTCAAGCCTTCCCGTTGGTTTTTGATGCCCGCGCATCTCTCGCTACTTTCCTTGAACCAACCCCCCCGTAAGCCAATAACGCACCTTCCCTCTATCTGCTCGTGCTCTCCGTTCCTTTTCTTCGGCCCCGGTTATTATCGCTTCCCCAACAGAGTTTTACATTTCCCCCTGATCCCGGACGGGTTTCTTATCTGGCAAGTGCGGATATGCATACAAGCGACCTTCTTTCCTACTATTTCTTTTCTTTTTCCCCCACGCGCTCGCGCACAAGGGCGATCCGACCTGACTCCAGTGAGGATCAGAAAGGTGTCCAACCATGGGCGTTCAGATTACCCGGTTGGATTGACTTTCCTTCCCCCTCTCTCTGGGGCTATCGTCTTTTGGCGGTCGGCTGCTCAAATAGCTTTCTCTTGACCTCAATTTTTTGGATCTTTCCCGCACGCTGTGTAGGGGGACCTTTTTTCCGTTTTGCGCCTGTACAGCTAGTTTGGCCACCTCCTTTTTGAATTTTGCACTAAGAGACGCCTCCCCCGGTCTTTTTTTTTTTTTAAGAAGATATTCGCGTCTACGTCCCGGTCAAGATAGGTTCCCTTTCCTGTTTCTAGGACCACAACCCAGCCGTCTTGCGGCGGAAGTATGGTCTTTCCTTCTCCTTTTCTTAGCCGTAAGATTCCCTGCCTCTACCGTTCCTTTCGTCTCAGGTGATGTAAAAGCGCCCCCTTTGTCGTTTCAAATTCGGTGATCCTTGCCCCCTCCTTGAATGCGCCTTTGTAGGTAATCCTGCGCAAAGATTATTTTTCACGCCCTCCTTCCTCCCACTCTTTCTTTCGGCCCCTTTTGATGAATCTCCTTCTCGATTCAGGTGAGCGACCCTGGGCCACAACTTCACGTCGAACGATGTTTTTATATCGTAGTTCCCTTCCTTTTGGGATGGCCCTTTGCAGTCCTTCCGGCATCTTTTTTCATGGATGTCCTTCCCCCCTAGTTGCGGTCTGTGGACACACTCGCTTGATCTGATACCGAGTCGTTTTTTATCCGCAATCATCATGCATTCTCCCGCTTCTCCCCCCCCAAACTCCCAACCCCTTCGTCTTTCTTTCTTTTCTCCTTTTTGTTGTTGAAGTCTCTCCTCGTTTTGTTGTTGTTGCTGAACCCTATTAGATGATTTGTTGATGCGTGTAATTGCGTTGCCCTCTCGGGTTCAAAAGAAGACAGCTTCACTATTCCGTGACACCCTTCCCTGCTTTCCCCTGCCGGTTCTATCTTTTTTCTCCAGCACTTCCACCGGGGAGACAGAGCTAAAAACCATCGTTTCTTCCCCCCCTTCGGCTTTGTTCCGGTAGCCTTTGGGAGGGAGTCTACAATTTCCTGCGCCTTTTCCTCTACTTTTCAGCATCCCTAACCCGGAAAATTTGAGACGACGTAGCATTTCCCCCCCAACGACTCTTCAGGGTTTTACACAATTCTCGTGGCCTCCTATGGAGGTAGGTGATCACTAATCGGAAACCAAGTCCTCCTTTTTCTTTGGACCGCTGTTTTTTACCCTCAACTTCCTCGTCTTCCATCTTATTACTGCTCCCAGCCGACCTGCGCGCCTCTTTTCTACTTGAGCAGCAAGACGGCCCCTTTCTACAAGGCGAAGCACTCCTTTCATGATGACTCGACACCAGTACGACCCAAGTCCCGTTTTCTTTTTTTTCCCCGTTTTTGAGAACTATTCTCGACCCTTTGTTTTTTTTTTTCCCAACTGACTGTTGACTGATAGACACGATTTCAGATCCTACCACCTGATTCAAGCTGTTTCCTGGCCCCTTTCCTTTCGAAAACCCTTATGTATCGTACTCCTGAGACATCGCCAAAGCTCAATCTCAGAGGCCCCCCGAGATTCTCTTTTTCCTTCACTACCCGAAGTAAATCCCCTTTTGGATCGGCCACCCCTACTCTTTTTTCTTTAGGTGGTTGCTTTTTCACCTTACCCCTTGTATATGCTTCTTCCTGCCCGCCCTACGTGTTTTTCCGATCCTTCTTAGTTTTCATTCGTCGGCCTACAATAACGTTCTAATTCGGAGTCTTCCCCCCGCCTTCCCCGTTCTTCGGATCTGGTTCTTCTTCGTTAAGTCAAGTTTCTTCGTGTATTACTTACTATATAACGATCCCACGATTAAGAGCGCTGCCTCTGTTTTCTATCACTTATGTGTGCGTTACTTTCACTTGGGTTTTTCCCACTAGAAGAACTGTTCATTTTTCACTGATGCTTTTTTTTTGGGCAGTCCGGGGCGGGGCAAAAAGTTTGTCACAATGTTATACACGTGTCAAGACGAAGCTATCTTTCCTCTTTTTGGTGTAAGAAGATTCTCTCTCTGCCATTCCCCGTTCCATACATTCATAGCATCTTCAAGCCTTTTCGCCCCCCGGCGGCTTTTCCCGCCGTTCGTCGTCAATGCCTTTCTTCTCTTTCACAAAAAAGTCCAGTCCCCCATTCATCTAAAGCCACCCCCACGCTCTTTCTGATAGGCACTTCGTCCTTCCCTCTTCTATAGCTCCTGCGTACACTTTTCTCGTTTCCTGACTTCCCCTCAGAATCCCACTCTCTTTCCTTTCTTTGGAGATGCCCAAGCGAACTTATCGGGAGTACTTCTTGTGACTAAGTCCTTGACTTTTTGCCAAAACCCAAAAACAAACTCGTGATAGCGCACCCGCGCGATTGATCCTCATTTTCAGGTTCGTTGAGCCTTCCTATCCAAACCACCCCTTGACAATATGTAGGGCGGTCACTCCCCCCTGGGATTTATTTGTCTTCTCGCCTGGTTTCCCTTCTCTCTCTTTGCGCGTTCAAGCGGATGAGAACCTAGATGTTTTTGGTGCCCCCTTGCCAACCTCCCCGTGTATCTGGACATTTTTCTTGGCGTCAGGTGAGAATATTCAGTTGGTATTCAGTTACCCCGCTTCTTTTTGACTCTTTTTTCCCGAATAGTTCCCCGAGCCGTCCAGACCCAACTTGATTTTATTTCGTCCCCCCCTTTCCACTAGGCTTTTTCTGCGTCTACTTCGTTCTCCGCGGCGGGTTGAAACTTCGCTAACCATATGCCTTTGATTCAAGGGCGCCTACGGCTCCTTATGCTTGATCCCCTCTTTGCCACGGACTTTTTATTGAGCGAACGCGGTGATGACTCGCGGCCCCTTTTTTCTCCCTTTCGGTGCTCCTCTTCCCTCAATCTTCATGGCGCACTGAAGGTACGCCCCTTCGTTTTTTTTGGGTTCGTCTTCCTAGCATGATATTTTTATCTGCGACCAATGTGAAACTGTAGCCGTCTCGCTCCTATTGTAGACAGCCCTCCCAGCACGGCGCCGTCACAAAGCCTTTTCCCCCCCACGATGTTTAGCCCATCGTAGTCTCCTTAAGTTTTTTATTTTATATTCAGAATTCCGCATCGGGAAATCGAGGGGAGTCACGTCAGAGTTCCTCTTCATACCTTTTCCCTTTTCCTTCTCCCCTCTTCTTCCCTGCCCCAAGCACGACGCTACTCGTTGTTTCACCCCTAACACGGCGATCTCTTCTCCCTCCCCTTTTTTTTTCTCTCTTGTCGCCCAGAGTTTTGGCGCCCCACTATCCCTATGCTAGTGCTGATTTTCCGTCTGAACTCTGCGACCTTGACCAGTAGTTCTTCCAACCCCCAGCGGTATGTATGTGACCCCCTTCATGAGTCCCGATTCCCCCTTCTCTCCCCGGCAACACTAGGAGACCCCTTGATGGCTACCCAACCTTAGTTCCTTTTTTTTTTTTTCCTTCGCATTTTCGGGCGAGGGCGTCTACAATCATCCCCCTGCTGCGGACGCTACCTGTTTCTCTACAGAATCCGAATTTGAGTCGCGTAGCATTTACCAACTGATAGTCTGAAGACCCACAATTGTATCGCCCCCCCTTAGCAGGTGATCAACGAAGTCCACGTCACAAGGTCAGCCTGGTTGGGACCCTCAACGCCTTGAGCTCCACCGTTCGTTTCCGAGTATCCTTGTCTTCCCTCCCTGCCCCTCCGCAGCTTTTTCCCCGCTACCTTCGCCGCACCTCTTGTTCCCCCCCTCCAGTCTACAGTCACCGTTTCGCGGCCGACGTTCAGCACTTAACAGTGCTCCCATTTTTAGTTCTGGTTCGTTTTTGTTGGTTGTGTTGGGTTTTTCTTTTTTTTTTTCTTTTTTTGTTTTTACCTACTTTCTCCTTTTTTTTCTTCAACCATTGGGTAATTTTTCGCATCCGAACGCTGAAAACCCTGCTGACTTTTGACCAGCTGTCGTTCTTCTTTGGTCAAGCCGGCCTCCCCCCCCCCGCCTATGTATCGCAGCCTGGACCCTTCGCACTTGCTCATCGAAGTTCGTTCCCCCCTCTTCTCGCCCCTTCCCACCCTAGAAGTAAATCCCCTGTTGAGTTCCCTTGCCCATCCTTAGTTCTTGTGTTTTGCTTCCCCCAAACCTTTGAGAGTTTGTCTATAGCGCTCCCTTTCGAGGTTTTTTCGCGTCCTCTTTCGCCATGTGAGGCTACTCCTTCTCCTTTCTCTTTTTCCCGTGATGTCACTGCCATCGATCTTCTTGTGACGGGCAGGCTATCGGAAGTCTTTGACGCCATGGCTATACTCAGGATGCCGTCCCCTCTTCCCTTACGGCCTTTGTCCCCCTCCCCGTTATAGCATCGGGTTTTGTGTTATATGAGATTGGTTTTTTTCCCCCACTATTTTGAAGAACTGTCGCCCATGACTCTCGTTGAGGCGGTGCATCCTGATCGGGGGCTGGAAAAAACGGGTTTAGGACTATAGTTTGTCATTTTTCCTTTTGGCCTCCCAG
>Ga0179593_1709208_pt1 | contig 11835 bp, 16 predicted proteins | sample CZODoug2_1_08_16_FD_185931 | JGI IMG/M metagenome (GOLD analysis project Ga0179593, IMG submission 185931) | Vadose zone soil fungal communities from Angelo Coast Range Reserve, California, USA - CZODoug2_1_08_16fungal (PacBio error correction) | ecosystem: Environmental > Terrestrial > Soil >... | reverse complement strand
GGGCCCTTCTTTTTTTAAGCTTCTGAGAGAGGGGGAGTTAAGAACGTTGGCCCTTCGGAATTTTTTTTCTTTCCCCCCCCCCCCCCCCCTAAGAAACGTTTTAAACGGAGGCAGGAGGAAAGAGATTGTTCTTCCCCCCTCTTCTTTCCCTCCCACAGAAAAAGACGGGATACTAAGGTCGGCACTCTTTTTTTTCTCTTCCTTCGATGGTTAAAGGCGTCGAGCGAGCCGAGAGGCGGACGGGGAGCGGGCAGCGTCTTCCCCCCCCCCCCCCTTTTTCAGCTGGAGGAAAAACGGCGGACCTAAATCCTTTTTTTTTCTTCTCTTTCTAGCGGGATGAGGAGAGCGACCAATTTTCCGTGCTTCTTTTCTTTCTCTGAGAAGATTTTAGAGAGGAAATTTTTCTGCGATTTTTCTCCTCTTTCCTGGTGGAGGAAGTGGTTTTCTCCCCTCTTTTCGCTATTTTGCTACGTAATGGGAGAAAATCAAAACCTTCCTCTTTCCTCGTGAGATTGTAAGAAGGAAGTCCTCTCTTCCTCCTCTTCCGAAGAAGGGAGCTGAAAGGATCTCTTTTCTTTCTCTCTGGTTTCTCCTCAACAAAGCGGCGGCGAAGGAGTCTAATGTTCGCCTTCCCCCCCCCTCCAAATCGTCGAAGTGGATTTGTGATTTGCGAGAGATGTTCTTCTCTTTCTTTCCCTCTCAGCGCAGGCCGCCGCGCAGACCGAAGCGGAAAAAGCCTCCTTCCTTCTTTTCTCGTGGAACCCTTTAGTGTAGCGCTATAGGGCGGGTAGGTGGGATGGTCTTGTTTTTTCGTGTTTATTAGGCAGACTTGGAGTTTGCCCCTTTCCTCCCTTTCTTTTGTTTTTCCAGAGGCGCAGCTGAAGCCGACGATAATGGGAGGCGGGTTGGGGGTGGTTCTTTTTTTTTCGTTGGCGCAGTAATATTGACGCGGAAATGTCTTTTCCGTCCCCTCTTTTCTTTCCCCCTCGTTTCCGGAGAGTCATAAAGGAGATGGGAATATTCCGCATCATTCCCCTTTTTCCTTTTCCATTCATAGAGAGATAAGGCAGGATATGACTCTCCCTTTCCTCTCTCAGCGTGGAAGCGAGCCGCAGTTGAGCGATATTTTTCGAGAATTTTTCTCCTCATTCTCCCCTTTCTTTTTTTTCTGAACTCCTTCGGATCGTAGAGTCGTTGGGTGTGGTTCCCTCGTTTTTTTTCCTTTTCTCTCATCTTCCCCCACCGAGGGACCCACAAAAGAAGCTAATGAATCGCTGATTTTCCTCGACCCCCCTTCCCTGTATAGCATTATCGAAAAAATATCGCGCAAACGCGGCTTGGTTCCTCTGTCTCTCTTCCCCTTTCTCCCTCTCAGCTGAATGTAAGAGATAAGAACAGCCCGCCCCCCTTTTCCTCCTTTTCGGAAAAAGAGGAAAGAATTGGAGCTCGCTCTCCATTTATCCTCCTTTCCTTCCTCTTCAATTATAATGCGAACTACGCGCAGCGTTCCCATTCCCCATTAGAGTAGGATTAAGAATTCGTTTGCGACCCCCTTCCCCCCCCTTCCCACCCCAGTATAGAAGTACACCAGCCTCAACTCACCCCCCTTCCTTCAAATAAAGAAGGGGTACACGCTATGCGCAGTTCCCCTCTTCTTTCTTTCTTCGGCATGAGCTCGATCGAAATAAATCGCGAGGATTTCCTCTTCCCTCCTCACGTCGCGATTTTAGAAAGACTACGCAATTTTCCATCCCTTTCTCCCCTCTTTTTTGTTCGAGAAGAAAAGAGTCCAAGAGCTACTTTTTCCTTTTTCCTTCATGATAAAGCTAGTTCCCGACGCCTGCCTTTCACTCTCTCCTTATCCAGAGGATTGTTTATATACGGTTTTGATTTTCGCCACTTCCCTTCTCCTCCTCTTCCTAGCATGGAAGAAGAAACAGAATTTCTATTTTTCCCCCTTTTCTCTCGAAAAATACGCGAACATCATTGTCTGAGCGGTCCCTTTTTTCTGGGAGCCCTGCATAATAAAGATAGAAAGATCATCCATCTTTTCCCTCCCTTTTTTCCGCAGAGTAAAAGAAAAATCACAGCCCAATTTGTTCCTTCCCCTTTTCCGGGATCTCGAGAAGAATTTAAAATAGTAAATTACATCGCCCAAACTAACCAACCCCTCCTTTTTATCCCTTCTTTCTTGCAGTGAGGTATGTGCAAGACGGGCTACGCCTTTCCTCCCTGCATATGAAATAACAGTTTAACGATTCTTTTTCTTTTTTTTCTTCCCCTTTTTTTCCCCTATTCAGTAACTACCCCCGAGCCAGAATTAACTATCCTCCCCGTTTGCACCGTAGTCCCCCCTCTTTTTTTGAGAGCGGTTATTTGACGAGGAATAAGATTTTTCCTTTTTTTTCCCTTTTTCTTCTTTCCCCGTATTTTCACGTATTTTTTTTGTAGGCGGGTTTCTTTTTTCCCCCCTAATAGTATGTAAGTGTACGGACAAGGACTTTTTACCTGATTTCCTCCTCACTTTTTTTCCCCCCCCTTTCTTGCTAATATTTAGATTAGTTAATAGAATATGTACGGCCAGCACTTCCCTCTTTTTCTTTACTTCGAACAGAGAGCAAAAAGAATCGCGCTCCCATACCCCCCTTCCTCTTTTTTTTTTTGAGGGTTACGGAATCTCTTGTTCTCGGCATCTGCCCCCCCCTCTCGGTAAGGGTAGAGTAGCCCCACTTTGTTTACCTTTTTCTTTCTTTTTCCGCTCTATTGAGAGTGAGGGTTATGACTTCCCCTGCCTTCTTTCTTCCTTGACCACAGCAAAAAGAAAGCACGTGAAAACCCTGCGCTAAATTTCTTTTTCTTATTTTGATTCACGATGCATGTAGTGAAATTTTTTTTCAACTTCTTCTCTTCCCCCCTTTCTTTCTTTTCCTCCCGTGATAGGAATTATCTTAGACATTCCTTACTTCTTCTTTCTCCCTTCTTTTTTTCCTTACGTAGGACGAGTCAGTTCGTCGAATTCTCGAGTGGGGACTGCGGCTCTCCCTTTTTTTTTCTTTTTTTTTTTTTTACATAGTATTGACAACGATTTTTTTCCTTGTCCCCCTTCCCCCCTTCATCCGAGAGACGAAGCGTAAGAACGACACCTCTTTTTCACTCCCTTTTTAGACCAGGAGAAGAAGCATTCCTCCCTTTTCTTTTTTCCATGACGCGATCGCTCTGGAGTACGTCGCAGCGGTTTTCCTTGGCGTCAGCGAGACTACGGACAGCGCATCCTCCTTCCCTCCTCCTCTTTCGTTCAAACCCGGAAAGAGAAAGATAGGATCTTTCCCTCTGGAAGACCCTGGGTAGATGAGGTTGGAGGAGATGTTCTTCTCCTCCTTTTTCTTCTTTTTTTCCTCCCCGAAACGCGGTGGTGAAATACGATCGAATTCCTTTCCCACCTCTTCTTCCCTTTTTATCCTATTTCCATTCTACCTCTCTCTCATTTATCTCTTCACACCCCTCGTTCCCTCTTCCTCCCCCCTGCTCTGCCCCCTTAAATCCCCCCTCACGGTCCCTCCCGGCGACCTGACTCACATTTCGTTTGACAACCACTCTTCCCACCTCCTACCTCTCCCTTGCATGACGATCCTCCCCCTTCCGCCCTCCTAACCTATAACCTCCCTCCATTGATCTCTTGACCCTCCTCCCCTCCCAACCCCAATAACTTTGGCCATCTCCTTCCCTATCTGAGCCCCTTCTGCCTTTCACTCACCACCATACTTTCCAACTCCCCTCCTTCCCCCGGGCCTCTTGTTTCTCTCTCTTCTTTACTTCCCCCTCTGCATCTAATCTTATGTTCCCTTTATCCCCCTCCCCTCCCGTTCTTTCCTTACCCTATTCCCTTTTCCCCGTCACCTCTTTCCCCTTATCCCTTTTTCCCCCTCTTCCACCAAATACTTTCTCTACCCCCCCCCTTCCCTCCATTATCCAACCATTATACCCTATCCACGCGACCCCCCCTTTTTGCCCCCCCCCCCTCCTCCATGTTTCTTGCACTTCTTCCCTACCACTTCTACCCCCCCTCTCCTACCATAGTCATTCCCTCCCATATCAAACCGTTCACCTCCCCCCACCCCACCTTAGCTCCCCCACACTTATTGCCGCGAAGCGATCTTCACGCCCACACCAATTCCGCGCCCCCTCGCTACCCAGTCCCGCTTTATTCCCTCCTTAACCCTCTCCCCTGCATCTTACATCCATTCAACCCTACCCGTATATCGCTTCTCTTCCTCTCCTACCGCCCACTGCCACCACCCACTCCTCTCCTGAGATCCATTCTTCGCTTATTCTCTCTTTTCTGTCCTTTTTTCTTCTTTTTTCCTTTTCTTTAGAGTTAGTACGAATTTCCAAGCCCTTTGTTGTTTTAGAAGAGATGAGATGTGGAAATTCGTACGAACGGAAGTAACCTTTCTCCTTCCCTCTTCAAAATCGACAAAGGAATGGGCCACCCCGGCGCATCCTTCCTTTCCTTCACCCAGCGTTTAGAGGGCCTGACACCCAGTCCCTTCCGCAACTCCTTTTTCCTCACCCTCCGAAAAACATCATTCCCCCCTTTCTCCCCCTTCTATATAATAGATTCTAGTTCCGGGTTGAACTTATTTTTCTTTCCTCCCTTCTCGCGCTCGTCGTAGGGAAGAGCGGCCCCCTTCCTTTCCGCCGATGCGACCTTCTCTTCTCTTTCTTTACACAGACCTTCCGTGCACCCCCCCCTCCTTGGTTCTAGGATGAGTTACAAACTGCGGAACGATCCTTCGTTGTCGTCTTACGCTTCGTCTTCCCTTCCCTTCTTTTTTTCAAGCGAACAAATCGTTGTCAATACTCTTCTTTCCTTCCCTTCCCCTTCCAGAGCGAGAAGCATTCAAACTCGGTGTCCTTTCCTTCCCTTCCCCCCTTTTCTACAACCCAGCGAAGAAAGAGTCAGGGGAGATTTTCTCCCCTTTCCCCTCTACGTCCTATAACAAGGGACTGATTGCCAGCGCCCTTTTCTTTCTTTCCCCCATTGAAAGAAATGAAAGGGAATCCACTTCCCCCCCTTCCCAATTAGATAAGAGGTTGTAAGTGCCTTGCTGTTGTCTTATTTTTTCCCCTCTACTCAGTTGAGGGAGTCAGAAAACCCTCCCTCCTTCCCCCCCTCAAAAAGCTTAGGGGCAAGGCCTTACAGGGTAACCCCCCTTCTCTACGATCTGGGATGACGCGTTGTGCGATTCCCCTCTTTCCCCCCTCCCACAAGGGAGGGTTAGGAAATGACATGTTTTGCGTTTTTTCTTTTCGCTCTGGCGCGGAGAGGAATGAAGAGCCCTTCCCTGAGGCGGTGACTGAAATGATGGTCTTTCTCTAGCCGGCAAGGAAGGAAAAGGCAAGTATTTTTTTCCCCCTTTTCAACAGTCCTGGGCCGTACACGGACAAGACTGAGGCAGGAACTTTCTTTTTTCCCCCTCTCCCTGAGACAAGCAAATAAAAAAAAAACGGGAAAGACCCTCCCCCAGGACCCGAAACTAAAAAAGAAAAAAGAGGATTCCTAGGGGCAAGAACCTGCCCTCCATCCTCCCGGTTCCCTTTCTCGCGGTTGAAAAAGGGAGGATATGAAGGCTGTTCGCTCCTTTTCTTCCTTTTCCTGTCGAAAAGTCTCTTCCCTTTGGCAGGAGGAAAGAGAGGTTCCTTTTCCCCCTTTTTTCCCTCCCTCCCCAGAAAGGAAACAGCAGGGATTATCGGTCGGAATGTACCCCTTCTTTCTATGGTTAGGCGCGGGGAGAGACGAGAGGCGGACTGTTATCTTTTCCCCCCCTTCTCGTGCGTGGAGGTTGAGTTGACGCGGGGCCCCCCTTTCTTTTCTTTCCTTCCGATTTAATGAGATGGCGAAGGAGCGGGTTGCTTCCTCTCTTTCTCCCCTCTTCGTACGGAGAGGCGATCGAAAAGATTTTTTTTTTTTTCTTTTTTTTTTGGCTTCTTTTCCTATGCCAGTTTTTCTTTGGAGGACGGAGCGGCTTCCTTCTCGAATTTGCTCGTCATTGCGAAATCAAAACCCTTCTCTTTTTTTTATTCCTTCGGGAGAGTGATGATTGTACCAGGCCGGTTGTTGATCATTCAGCCGAGGCCGACGCCCTTCTTCTCCTCTCCCTCTTGGGAGTCGAGAACCAAGCCCCTTTCCTTGTCGACGGGAAAATTGCGGCGATGGTCTACCTCCCTTTTTCCTCCTCTCGGGTCTGGGGGGTTTCTTTCTTTTCTCTCCTCTCGAGAGCATGCAGCCGGCAGACCGAAAGCGAAAAGCCCTTTTCCTTCCCCCCCCTTCATAGCTTTGTAACAATGAATTTAGTTTCGCGCATTCTCTTTCGTTTTTCTTTTTTTTTTCTGTGTGGACTTCTTTCCTTTTACCATGTTGGGTGGGTGGTCGAAAGAGCGCAGGCTGAAGCCTACTCTCCTTTTTTCTTTTTGTGGGATAGTTGATTTTCCTTTTCTTCGTACTATGACGAGGAAATGATTCGGTAAAACTCTCTATTTTTTCCTTTCTCCCTTCTTCCCGGCGGGTCATAAAGCGATCTGGAATATCCGCCGCCTTCCTTCCCCCTTTCTTCCAGCGGTAGGCTACGCAGGATATTGAAGTGCCTGCCCTCTTTCTTCTTTTCCTTTTCCCTCCTCTCCGCAGTGCGCGATATTTTTTCGAGAATGGTCGAATAACGCTTTTTTCTTTTTTGGATTAGTAAGGCGTCGTTTGTGTGGTTCCCTCGTTTGGTTAAGATATCTCTCTTTTCTCTCCCGTTTTTCTTTCCCCCTTTCCCCCCCCCTCCCCTCTACGAATACGATGATTTCCTTCACGACTCACCAATAAATCAAAATCGCCCCGCACTTCCCCTTCTCTTCGCCCGATTGCCATTCGCAAGCAACGCGGCGTTGCCTCCCTTCTTTTTCCTTTCCTCCCTCAAGAACAGCCGTAAAAAAACGCCGCTTCCTTTTTTTCCCCCCCCGCGGAAAGAATGGAAGATAGTCGCCATGGAGAAATCCTCCTTCCTTCCTCCTTCAAGTAGTAATGCGCACTACGAGAAGCGTTCCAATCAACTCCCCCCCTTCCCCCTTTTGCTTCAGGTGAGATCTGGGACCAACCACCCAACCTTTTCTTTCCTCCCCCCCCCCCCCCCCTTCCCCTAGTCAACACCGAATCAAGTTTAAACTATACTCCCAGCCCACCCTTCCCCTTCTTCCCGCTATTGAATAGGGAACTAAGTGAAGAGGCTTTTCTCTCTTCCTTTTTCCCAACTTTCTTCTCTCGATAGAAATCAATAGGAGGATTTCCGCCGCACCCTTTCTCCCCCAAGTAGAAGATTTTAGACAGATAAGAATTTTTATTTCCCCCTTTCCCCCCCCTCTCCGCCCGCCGATTGGTTAGAGAAGAAAGAGTATCAGCGCTCTTTTCCTCGGCGGAATGATCACGCCTCTTTTTACCACCCCTTCACCTCGCCTGATCAAAGCGGCTCTGTCTTGCTACGTTTTTTTCTTTTTTTAAAGAGCGAACTCTGGCTCGTCCCTTTTACCTATTTAGGAAAGGAGCTCGCCCCCCTTCCCCCTTTTCAACAAATGCGCAAACATTGTCTCTCCTTCCCTCCTTCTCCGAAGCCGAGGAAAAATGGGTCGCTCGCTCTTTTCCCTTTTTTAAATTCGATTTAGTGCCGCCCTTTTTTTTTCCAACGCAACATACACGCAATTTTTTTCGGATAGTTTGCAGAATGTAACATAGTCAATGCCACTCGGAAAAACTAACCCCTTCCTATTAGTATCCGGCTGTTAGGAGTGAGGTGGTGTTGAACGCAGGGATACGTCAGTTTCTTCCCCTCCCCCTCAACTTAAAGTTATTAGGTTGTTGGACGTAGACGTTTTTTCTACCCCTCTCCCCCCTTCGTCCCGCATTTAAATATCATCAGTTTGCCAACCGAGAGCCTTAACCGATTTTCTCCCGGCGAGGTTATTTGCCGAGGAATCCGCTTTTTTTCATTTTTTCTTTTTTCTTTTCCCCCTTCTTTTCCCTTCTTTGTTGTAGTGGAGGGTATGAAGAAAAGTTCGTTTTCCTTCTTTTTTCCTGATGACCTCCCGAGTGAAGCCGAAAGGGGCATTCCTTTTTCTTCTTTTCTCTAGTTAGTACCTTTAGCATATGTAAGGCCCTCCTCCTTTCCTCCAGGAGAAAGAGAGAAAACCATTCCGAATCTGTCCTCCCTTCCTTTCATTCCTAACAAGAAGATTTTTGGAGGGTTCGGAAATCTTCTCCTTCCTTCCCTAACTAGTGATTGTCAGTGTAGCGTATCCCACTCTTTTCTTCCTCTTTTTTATGGGCCGCGATCGGAGAGTGAGGGTTCTGAATTCCACTTCCCAAGTACGGAAAATCAGCAAAACACGCCATCCCCTCCTCCCTTTTCTGGTTGTAAAGTTTTCGCTCAGTGGGCACCTTTTCTCTTTAAATTATTCCGCTCCACACACTGGCGCAGGGTCCCCCCTTTTTCTCGGACTTCTCTTAGACATTCTCTTACTTCCTTTTTTTTTCCATATTGTATCAGGAGTAGGGACGAGTAAGTTCGTGAATTCTCTTCTTTTTTTTTTTCTCAGGTTAAGGTTTCGGAAAAAGGGCTCTCAATTTTTCTCCTCTTTCTATTCTTATTTTCGTAATTTACCAATGGATCCGACGTATACTCCTCCCCCCCCCTCCTTTTGTAAAGAAGAAGATGAGACCCAGTCTTCTCTTTTTTTTTTGGTGAAAGGAAGGACTTTTCTTTCCCCCTCTCTCCTGGGGTACTGTCGTCATCTCCTTAGCGAAGTTGGGGGCCGCTATGCCCCCTTTCCCTCTCCCGCGGATAGCATACGGGCGTATCTCTCCTCCTTTCCCCGATAGGAGAGAAGAATGCTTCTTCACCTTCCTCTCTTTTCTTTTTGTTCGGATGGTGTTCTGAGGAAGGCGGTTGAGCTGCTTCTTCCCCCTTTTTCAGAGCCCTCTCACTTTTCCCCAAAATGAATGAGTGAATGCTCCGGGTGGACCATCTTTTCTCTTTTTTCCCCTTTTTTCAAGAATTTCCACCGCCTCATTCTCTCTTTTTTTCCCCCCCCCCCCCTTTCTTTTCAATCTAAGAACGGAAAGAAAAGTCAAAGTGACAGCTCTTTTCCCGGAGGGGACACACCGAAGGCACCGGTTATCCCCTGCTCTCTCGAGTGAACAAACCCGCTTTTCTCTTTCTTCCAGAAATGAAGAAGCGCAAACGCCCTTCCTCCCTCCCCCCCTCTCCCCCACGTTTTATTCAATTTGAAAATCGCCTTTTCTCTCCCTCCTTCCCCTCTAGCCCGATAATACAGTAGGCTATCCTCCTCTTTTTTTCTTCTTCTTGCCGAAAAAAGGCTCTCTCACCTCTGAGACCTTCCCCTATCGAGTCTTTACAACCGAATAAGGGGCACCCCAACTACTGTTAGTATAATGGGTCTCTCTTCTCTTCCCCCCCTTGCTGTATATAGGATCATTGGTAAAGGACGTCCCACCTCCTTACTCCTCCCCCCCCTCGTTGTTCCCCCTACGATGAGAGCCCTGTCCGGAACCTTTTTTTCCCCAAGCGGAGGATTCGTCCTACCTTCCCCTCTTCTTCCCCCATTAGCGAAGCAAGCGTAAGGGATTCCTCTCCTACGTCCCGGAATGTATAAGAGACTTCCCCTCATGAATGGAAAAACTGAGAAATTGGTGGTATCGCTCCTTCCCCCTCCCCCCCTTGAAAAATTACATGAAAGGGACTCCACTGGACCTTTCCCTACACAATAAATTTAGCTCATTTTTTCTCTTTTCTGTGATTTCGAAAAGAAAGCAGCTTTCATTCAGTACCCCTCTTGAGAGAGGCAAAACCCCCCCTTTTTCCCCTTCCCCTTTAACCCAAAGAGTGGATACGCTACACGGCACCCTCCTCTTCTTCCCTTTTGTGCGATGCCGAAGAAAAATCCGCTTCTCTTTTTTTTTTTCGAAATGTGGGGTTGGCGCGCCGTTCTTCCTTTTTTTTGTCTCGGCCTGAAGAAGAAAAGGCAATCGGCGTCCTTTCTTCGTACATAGGCGAAAGGAACTTAATTAACTCTTCTCTCCCCCCCTTTCTTCATGGACGGAATGCCCTTTCGGCTTTCATCCCTTTTTCCCCCTCTTTTCCTTCTTCCTTAATGACCAGGATAAAGACTTAACACCTCCTCCCCCCAACCAGAAGGGAAAAGACGTCAACATCCCCTTCCCCCCAAACAGGAAAAAGCGATAATCGGGCAAAAACCGCGCTCTGACTTATTCTTTTTAAAGGTTCGGTGTGAAAACGGGGTTCCTCTTTTCTTTCCTTCATCGTTGGAACGTCGGAAGGTCGAAACGTCTTTCCCTTCTTGATGCAGGGAGGAAAGAGATTTTTCCTTCCCCCCTTTTTCCCCCTCCCTACGTCCAAGAAACAGCGGGCTACTCCGTTCCTTTCCTTTTGGGAGGGACTTTTGCCTCTTGTTTCCCTTAGCGAGAGGCGGACGGGAGAGAGGACCTCCTTAGTGGAGGTTGAGTTGGGACGCTCTTCCCTTTTCCTACACTCGTAAATAAAGAAAGCCTTTCATATTCTCCTTCCTTAGTGAGAGAAAAATTTTTCCTTTCTTTTTTTCTGTCTTCGCGAGGGCTCTCGACATCTTTTCTGAAGCGAAAATTTATGAAGAGTTCTCGTACTTGAAGAAATAGATTTCCTTTTTTCTTCTCTTCTTCTCTCCGAGTTCGATCTTTTGATAGTTTTCCCCCCCCCCAAACCCAGTAGAGAAGCCCTTTTCTTTCTTGCTTCTCTTCTGTTTTCAGCAGAAGGCGTAGGGACTCTCCTTTTTTTTTCTCTTCGAGAGAGAGGGAAGGAAGCTTTTCTTCTCTTCCCCCTTACTTACTGTCTAATTGTTAGAAAGGGTAGCTCCCTCCTTTCCTAAGTTTTTCCTTTTTGTGATTGAGAGAGAGTTCTCTCCCTTGATTTCGATTAGAGAGAATGTCCGCTCGCTCCTTTTCCTCTCTCCCCCCACTGATTCAAGATGATCCATCTTTCCACCCCTCCTTCAATCTTCGGGCGGTTAGGTGGGCTGGGAAGTGGTTTTTTTTTGGGTATTTTTCCCGATTGGATTGAGGCAGAAAGGTTTTTTTTGTCCTTCCCTTCTTTTTCCTCCTACGCTACGTGAGGAGGGTGCGGGGAGTTTGTTCCTTTCTTTTTCTCCCCAGCCTATTGAAGAGGAAATGATTTCGGTAACTTTCTCTTCCCCTTCCTTTAAGGCGGTTAATACAGAGGTCTCTTCTCTCTTTTGTTTGGTAAGGGAGTGTCTTTCTCGTCTCCTCCCTCTCTTTCAGGATATTTGAAGTGCCGAAAGCGGGGATTGAGAAATGCAATAGCTCCGCGGACTCTCTCCCTCTTTTTCCCTTGCTGAAGGTGATGGCGATTTTGAATTTATTTGGTTGAGTCTTCTTCCTTGTTTTTTCCTCGTTTGGTTGAAGAATACTCTATATTTTCATAATAATAAGTTGTTGTTGTGAGCTATATTTCCCCCCCCTCTTTTTTTTTCCGTACGCTCAAAAAAGAAAGCAAAAATCGCCACCCCGCGCCTTTCTTTCCCCCTCCTTCTCCTCCCTCTTCTCGATGCCATGTCGAAGAAAAGGAGGGCGGCACCAATATCTTTCTTTCTTTCCCCCTTTCCCCGTACCAAAAAGAAGATTACTTATGTCGGAATTCCCTATTTCCCTCCTTGGACGCTCGTCGCCCATGGAGAAATAGAAGTTTACAGAAAATATTCCGCGTCCCT
>Ga0179593_1557552_pt1 | contig 11835 bp, 18 predicted proteins | sample CZODoug2_1_08_16_FD_185931 | JGI IMG/M metagenome (GOLD analysis project Ga0179593, IMG submission 185931) | Vadose zone soil fungal communities from Angelo Coast Range Reserve, California, USA - CZODoug2_1_08_16fungal (PacBio error correction) | ecosystem: Environmental > Terrestrial > Soil >... | reverse complement strand
AACAAGCGCATCGGTTTTTCTTTTTTCTTTTATTCCCTTTCCTCTTTGGGTGGAGACTTCCTGAGACCGATGGGACCTTTCCTTTCACTCTCCGCAATAAAGGTATGACCGAAGAAGATAGGGGCTCTTTTTCTATTCTAGGCGCTGAGAGGATATAAAATCACCCTTTCTTTTTTTTTTTCTTTCACCTCCGGTGCAGCTCCCCTTCAGGAACATGACCGCCGATACGCCGTCGCCTTTTCTCCCTCTTCTTTCCCTTCTCGTCTTTCATAGAAGAAAAGTGGACTGAGAGATTCAATTTCCCCTTGAGAAAGAAAGGGCATTCCGGAGAGATGGTTACTATTTTTCTTTTTTTTCTTCCACGAAGGCGGGGGGAATTCTCACGCGACTGTGAAGCCGTCTCCTTTTTTCGTTCTTTTCTTGTTTGAAAGCTACCTTTTCAAGAATCGATCGGCTCGACCCTTAGAGCGAGATGAGAAAGGAACGGCGCATACATTTTTCCCTCTTCCTCTCGACTCTATGAATTCCCATAGTGATATAAGAAATGTTTTTCCTTTTTCTTTCTCCCTTCAGGGAGCAGGTTGTGAAGGCAGAAGACGAAAATTCGCCAGTCTTTCCTATCTGTCCTTTTTTTTCTTTTTTTTTCTCCCTATCCTCTCCTCGCATGAGATGGGAGATTTCGAATTTTTTTCTACTCCTCTTTTTTCCGCGCACAAGCGCCCTCGCGCGACGCGGCGCCGGTCTCTCCTTTTTTTTTCTTTTCATAGCGCCAGTTTTTTTTTTTCTTCCCCCCCCCCCTCTCTATAGACCAGTCGCATGATGTTATCCTAAGACGTTCCGAACCTGTTGCCTTTCCTTTTCCCCTCCTCCTGGCTACGAGAGAGCCCTTATGTCCTTTTTTGAGCGGCCTGGAGCGGGGAGCACCTCTCCCTCTTTTCTTTGCGAGGAAATATCTCTTCACTAACCGTGAGAGCTTTTTTTTTTTCCTCCCCCTTCTTTCTCCATTTCGGCGCAGGACCATTTTTCGGGCGTCTAGCCGGAGGGCCGCAGATTTTTTTACCTTCTTTCTGTTAAAGCTGGACGACGCGTTCGTGATTCCTTCTCTGGAGAGAGAGTCGGGGTAGGAGCAGACGCTTCCTTTTTCTATATTTTCCTTCCATCAGAGGAGAGAAAACATCCCCCGGGGAAGAAAGGCACTTTTCTTTTTCTCTTTTGACGGGGGTGGCGGGATGGGTGCTTTTCCTCCTTCTTCGGACGATGAGAGGCGAAGGAGGCCAACGCAGTCTCCCCCCCTTTTTTTTTTTTCCCTTTCTTCCCTCTGCGTGATGACCCTATCAGCCGGTTGCTCACCTCGATTCTCCCTTCCCCCCCTCTCCCCCCCGAGGGAGCAGATTTGACCAAATATCGACTCCCCCCCAGTCCCCCCTGCGACCGTGCAACCAGACCGAAACCGGGACCCTTCCTCTCTTTCCCCCCCTTTCCCACGCGCAAATAGTCCGGCCATATGCCCCCGCACACGATTCTTTTCTCCTTCTTTTCTGTGCGATGTGGACGTTCCCCTTCGAAGACCTGCGGCCTTCCCTCTTTTCTTTTTTCTTTCCTCTTAGCCTCCGGGAGCCCAGATCAGTTCTTTCCCCCCTCTCCGGCGCATTGAAGAAAGGCATTGACCCCCCAATAAAAGCACGCCGTGGCGATCTTTCTTCCCCTTCTTTCTCGCAGCGCCAGTGCCAGCGCTTTGTGACGGAAGTCGTACGATGCCAGGGCACCGAACCACCTTTTTCTCTTTTTTCCCCCCCCCCTTTCCCCTTCCCGAGAAAAGGGAGGCTCGTTCTTGAGGGGGCACAGCACCGCGCACCCTCTCTCCTTTCCCCTTCGGTGGGCAGAACTAGGGGCGGATGTGATAGAGGTCCCCAAGCAAGAAGAGGGGATCGAAGGTGTCACGCGCTTCGCCTCTTTTTTACTCATGAAAGCGTGGAATTTCGAAGCAAGCGAACCCGCGCTTTTTAGACGGAGGCACAACAGCTTGGGGACAAGGGCCACCAGGAGCCTTTTTTTTTTTCATCGCCCGAATCAACAGCTCTCGAAGCAAGGCGGGTTACCCCCCTTCTCTCCTTTTCTGACGGGAGGTGAAAAGAACGGCCCTCTTCTTTTGCCGGGGGGATTGAGGAAAAGCTCTCTCCCTCTCCTTTCTTCCTTTCTTTCCCCTCCGCGAAGGGTGGATAGACGCTTGAGAAGGAAGAAAAGCGTCTTCCCCTCTCTTCTTTTGCCCATGAGCAAGACTTTACCTAAAAAAAGCGCAACGTCGGTCATGCCCTTCTTTTCCTTTCTCTCTCTCCATCGGCGTGACCCTGCGAATAGTGGAGGGAAATGCAGAACCCACGCCCCACACTCCCCCCTTTCCTTCCCCCCTCCTTTTTCCCCCCTTTCCGGTCGTTGGCGAAGAACAGCACGAACAAAAATGCTCCGCGAGGCAAGGTTCCGCGCTCTCTCCTCTCTCTCTTTCCCTGCGCACGCAGGCAGAAGACACGTCCATGAGAAAAGGAGGGGTCGAGCGAGAGTCCTCCCCCTCCTTTTTTTCTCCTACGCAAGGTGCCCGAGACTCCTTGGCGCCGCCACATGGCATCGCCCTCCTTTTCCTTTCCCCTTTGGCCTCACCGGGGCCACTCCTTAGACGCCCAGACTTTTTTCCTTCCCTTTTTTTTCCCCTCTTTTGCCGAGCTCCAGCGTCTCGTCGCAGGCCCCCGCGCACGCGCACGTCCGAGCGCCTCCGCGATTGCGCTCCCTTTTCCTTCTTTCCCTTCCCCGCCATGACCAGCGCGGAAGCGCGAAAATCCTCTCTTTTTGATCGTGTGGCCGCCCAGCAAAAAGACGGCAGACCCCCTTCGCGAGAATAGGAGGGAGCGCCGCAACCAGGGTGGGCCAGGGCTTTTTCTTTTTTTTTTCTCTTCCCGTCTCAGTTCTGTGAGGCGCGTTTCCTTTTCCCTCCTATTCTCCGCTGTGGCGGCGTGGGGAGGGGGAACACGATCCAACGCTTTTTTTTCTTTCCATGCAAGCGATGGTAATGGAGTTTGAGATCTCGCGCGCTTTCTCCCTTGTCTTCCTTCTCCCCTACTTTTCGTGAGCGTGGTGAACGAGAAAGAGGGAGAGCGTTAAGCGCAGGTTTCCCCCTTCTTCTCCTTTCTAGTCGAGGATTTCTCTATTTTTTCCCGCCATCGTGGCAAAGGGTTTCCAAACGTGATCCGTGGGCTCTCCCCTTTCCCCTTTCTCCCTTATTTCTTGCCCAAGTAGTCTCGGTCCCCTGCGTATGATGAACACCTGGGCGGGCTCACGAGCTTCTTTCTCTTTTCTGGCGTCGCAGCGTGCGCGCGCGGTTCTTGCGGCTCGAAGAGGGAACTGCCGCTCCCCCTCCCCTTTTCTCTCCTTTTCTTCTTCGCCAACGACGGCCATGGTCCATGGTGCTCTGTTTTGAGCGCGGAAGCCATGGCGATGGCGTGTGGGGCCTTTTTTTTCTTTTTTCTTCTTTTCTTTTCAAAGATGCGCGGGCCTTCAAGATGAGGGCATGGACCGGCCCTTTTAGTGTGTGCTTTCCCCTGCCACCGGCTTCACTGGGCGAACCCGAAATCGTGGCGTGGATCCTTCTTCTTTCCCTTTTTTCCGGAGCACGAAAACGGTGCGAGCCACCCTTCGCGTCTTTCCTTTTTCACTCCTCCGAGAGCGGTCCTGCAAAGAAACCGCCCCCTTTTCCTCTTTTTTTTGTCGAACCATGTGTGGGAAGCCTTTCTTTCTTTCCTTTTTTTCTCTCTGGAGCGCAGGGCCAGCAGCTTTTTTGGAACTGCGGCAACAAGTGGTGGGTTTTTTTCTCTTTTCCCCCCCCCCCTTTTCATGATGCACGTCATCGAGCCGGTGCTTGCGAGCGCGTGCCCACCTTGCGAGACCCTGGGTTTTTTTTTTCATTTTTTTTTCTTGCCCCCTCGGGGGTTGCTTTTCAGAGGCGGTCACGTTCCCTTTTTCCCCCTTCCCCCTCCGCCCTGGCGCGGCCGATTGTTTTTTTTCGCGATCTACGAAGAGGGATGACGCCGGCGTATTTTCCTTTCTTTCCCTGGCGCTGGCGCGAAGCGACGCGGAAAGCACCTGTTTTTCCCTTCTTTTTTTTTTTGCGTTCGATGGACTTCGGGGTAATGAGTTCTTCTTTTGAGAAAATATTGTCGTATTTTTTTCTTCCCCGCGGCGACGGTATGAAGATTGGAGAACTTCCCCCCCCTTTCTTCCGATTGCGATGTCCTAGAACGTGCCACTTTCTTCTTCTTTTCTCTTTTTCCCTTCCCCTTTTCGTAGTGGGCGAGTTACGCTGGCGCGCAGAGAGCATTTTTTTTTCTTTTTTCTTTTTTTTCTCCGTGAGGAGGGGGCAACACGGTACCCAGTTGCGCCGCGGCGTCGATGAGGGTCATCTTTTCTTTTTTTCCCCCCTTCTATAGGGTCATCACAGCTGGCCATGCCCCCCCCTGGAACCGAGCGGAGCAAGGAGCCGCGCTCTCCTTTTTCTTTTTTCTCCGTTTTTCTTTTTCTCTTTGCACCGATCCCAAGGGCGCGCGACGATGCCGACGGGCGAAACCTCCCCGGTGCCGGGTTCCTTCTTTTTTTCCCTCCTTTCTCTCATCCAAGCTCGCGCGCCTCCGCACCAGACGCGTTTTTCACGAACGCGTAGCAGGCGCGGGACAGCGCATTCTCTCTTCTTCTCTCTTTTCCCCCCCCTTCATGCGCGAAATGGAACCAGCGAGGCCACTCGCCGTGCACGGAACCAGGGCGCCGCAGCTTCTCCCTTTCTTTCTCTTTTCTATCCCTTTCATTGTCCCTCGCGTATCAAGCGCGTTCTGCGAGGACCTCTCGAGGAGACGGCCCCCTTTTTTTTTTTCTCCTTTTTCCTTCTTGTTGGGTATTTCTTCACGAGAAACTCAATTTTCCCGATGCGCGACTGGCGCTCCCGCCTTCTTCTTAAGGAGACAGCTCTCTTCCTTTTTTTCCCCCTTCTTCTTCTTCGGGCATGGCCAGGCTCTCGAATTCTTCATCTAGATGGCGCAGGTCGAAGCGCAGCGCATTGTCATTGTCCCCCTTTTCCTTTTCCTTCTTCCCTTCCTTTCCAATGGGGCGGCTTGGCTCTCTCCACCTCGCTCTTGTTCTGCGGTGTGAAGTTTTTCGTAAGCAACAAAATTCGTAGAGCAGATTTCTTTTCCTCTTTTTCTTTCTTTCTCCCTTGGACATGTAGGCGCCGGTTGCCGGGTATCTCGCTCTGTCGGGGCGCCGGTTCCTTTTTAGGCTTCACGATTCCCATCGCGGGGACCAATCTGTTCCCTCCTTCTTTCCCCTCTCTTTCCGCCAAGGCGCCGAGGGAGCTGCCTCAAAATATTTTCCTTTTTTTCTTTTTCTCATTCGCTGCGGGGCAAAGTGTAGGGAGATGCCATTCGAGAGGTGTCTCCTCTCTCCTCCCTCGTATAGGCGGTCTTTCAGGAAGGCGAGGAGGCTTCACCCTTTCTTCTCCTTTTTGGGATGGGAGAGCGAGCGCAGCGCCTCCGCCTCTTTTCTTTTCCGCGCGCACATCTCCGCGCCCGATCTGCGAGCGCAGCACTTTTGTCTTCCCTTTTTCCTCTTTTCTCCCCTCACGATGAGCTTGTCGATATCTCTCTCTGTCCCGGGTTGGTTGGTGAGAGAGATAGCGAAAAAAAAAAACCCCCTACTCTCTTTCTTTTTTTTTTTTTTTTCTTTCGTTCCTCCTATGGACCGCAGGCGAAAGCTTGGAAGAGATTAGAACCTCAAGCGTGCTGCGCTCCCTCTCTCTTTTTTTTCTTCTTTTTACTCCTAAGGGCGGGAGGCGCTGCGCGAGACCTCCAACCTTTCCCTTATCCTTTTTTTTCCCCCTCCTCGCATTCCGTTCCAAGAACGACGATTGACGCTTTTTTTTCTTTTTTCTCCCCCCCTCGAACGAGTAATAGCAAGAACGGGCCGCTTTTCCTCTTTCCTTTCCGCGCCTGTGGTAATATTTTCAGCCTCTCCCTTTATTTTTTTTTCCCCTTCTTCGTTGGGCATTTGCACGCTTCTGAAGCGTCGACACGTTCCCCCCTCCTTCCATCGTCGATGAGAAAAGAAACGGCCCCCTTTCTTCTTCGGCACCGACGAGGAGCTCTGATCGAAGCAAAGGCACCGGCCCGCCCTCCCCTTTTTTTTTCCCCCTTTCTCGCAGAAGAGACCTCCTCATTTTTTTCTTTCCCCCGAAGAAAACAAGAGCGATTATGGGAGACGTCAGGAGCAGGTACTTTCTTCCTTTTTTTTCGCTGTTTCACCGAAGCGCTGGCCAAGGAACTTTTTAGGGGAGAAAGCGATCCCCCCTCTCTTTTCCCCCCTTTTCCTCCTCCCGAGCAGGGGATCCCCGAGAACGCGGAAAAGCGTTCTCTCTTTTGGCGGCCGGTCGTCGCGTTCGCCCTTGGAAAGAATCCCTTTTTCTTTTTCCTTCCCTCTGGACCTTCGAAGGAATTTCGTGAGAAACCCCCTTTTGCTTCCTTCCCCTCCTTCGACCGGTGCCAGTCTACTCGAGATTTTTCCCACAAGTCGCGCTCCCTTTCTTTTATGCGCGCGGGAGCTCGGCCTTTTCTGGGAGAACCTCGACGACGAGCGCGTCCTTCCCCTTTTTTTTTTTTCCCTTCCCCGGCGGCGCCGTTGTCCTCCCCCTCTCGTCCATGTAGGGAAGGCCATTTTTCGGGTTTTCTTTCTCTTTCCTTCCCTCGCGAGCAGTTTGCAGGGCCGCGCGAGGAGACGGGTTCGTGACCGAGCCTTTTTTTTTCTTTTTCCTCCTTCGCTGAACTTTTTGAAGGAAGGGGAGAAATCGAGAGACCACACCCCTTTTTTTCCTCTCTCTGATTTTTTAGAGAGACATGGAAGGATGCCCGCCTTACTTTTTTTTTTTCCCCCCTTATCCATTCTCACGAGAGGAGAGGGCCAGAGAGGTGGCCATGTTTGCCCTTTTATCCCCTCTTTTCCGGTTGTTTTCGAGCAACTCCCGAGATGGAACCAAATCCACGAGGTCCCCCTCCCCCCCTTTTTTTTTTCTTTTTCCCCCTTCCCTTCCCCTTTTTTCCCCCGCCTCCTGATCAGATAGATGTCTTCTTTTCCCCCCTCTTTCGGCATTTGCCCTCCTAGATGCTAGCGAGAGCAAGCGTACGCGCCCACGCCTCTTTTTTTCTCTCCCTTTTTCTCCGGGCACCGTGCGCTATAGCCATCGGCGAGTGAGGGTACGCTAGCGCGAGCGGGCGCCCAGATTCTTCCCTTATCCTTTTTCTTTTTCTTCCCTTTCCCTCCCCCCTCAGGCCATCGCGCCGCGTGGCGATTCCCACGACAGCAGTAAGAGAGGGCAAAAAGGTGCGTTCTCTTCTTCTTTTTTTTTTTTTCTTTTTTTTACGGACGTCGTCCGATGCCAGGGCCCACATCGCGGCGTCGGCCCGCTTCTTCCCTTCTTTTTCTTTCCTTTTTTGCCAGCACGCCCCACGTGACCGCCCTCGCGCAGCGCACGCCCTCGGTGCCTCGGTCGGGTTTCCTCCCCTTTTTTCTTTTTTTTTTCGGTGTCACTCTCTACGAAACAGAGAGCCCCTTCTCCCTCTCTTTTCACCCGCGCGCAGGCAAGCTTGCAGCGCTCTAACACAAAGATTGTTGCAAGGGACACCATTCTTTTTCCTTTTTTCTTTTCCCTTTTTTTCGAGACAGCAAGGCGCGGTTCCCAAAGAGGAGTTGAACGAGCAGAGAGGGCGGTGACGCCCTTCCTTCTCCCCTTTCTTCCCCTGGCGTGGCGCACGACAAGAAGGCTTTCTTCAGGGGTGAGAGACGCAGTTCGTTTTCTCCTTTCCCTTCCTCCCTTCCTCCCTGAGCACGGTGCGCGAACGACCATAAAGAAAGCGAGGGTAAGGAACGAATAGGGAAAGGCCCGCGCATCTTTTCTCCTCTGTTTTTTTTTCCGCTCGCCGCCCCGCAAGCCAAAAAGAAAATCCTTGAGGAAGCGCTCAACGCGCCCATCCCCTTCCCCTTTTTTCTTTTTCCCCTTCTCATGTTTGCCGCAGCTACGAGCAGCAATTTTTACGCGAGAGCAGCGCGGCGCCGACAGTCGCTTTCCTTTTTTTTCCTTTTTCTCCCCCTCCTCAAGGTGCCCGAGACGACCTTGGCTCCTGATGGAATAGAAATCATTTATGCGTGCCTCCGGGTCTTCTCCTTTCTCCTTCCCCTCTCCTTTCTACGTTCACGTGCTCGCCCTGCTTCACCGCGCTTTCTTGATAAAGAGTATAGTTCGACGCGCACCACGGCACGCTCCTTCTTTTTCTTTTTTTTTTTTTTCCTCGCACCGCCCATGACCGCGCGGCCGCCGCGCACAGACCCTCGGAAGAAAAAGAGAACGAGTGGGATTAGTTGTGCCGCCCTCCCCTCTTCCCCCCCTCCCCTCTTTTTCTTCGCGCCGCGAGGCCAGAAACGGCGCATTCTAATAATCATCCGTTGTTGTTGTGAGAGAGATAGTGAGCGTTATGGCCTCGCGCGCTCTTTTCCTTCCTTTTTTCCTCCCCTCTTTTTTCTTGGCGTCGCTGGCGGGTATGTGCGAGAGGCGCGCCTTTGAGGTGAGAGTGGATCGCGCGCGGTCTTTTTCTTTTTTTTTTTTTTTCGGCGACGAGACGCTGGAGAGCTTTCACGCGAGGTTCTCCGAGAAAGTGATCGTCGAGGCAGGCGAAGTCGTGGGAGTCGACCCTCCTCTTTTTTCCTTTCCCTCTTTTCTATCCACTCGTGGCGGGCGCCAAGGTAGTCTCGAGTTTGAGTATGAGAAAAAAGGGAGGATAAGAGAGAGATTTTTTTTATTTTTCCTCTTCGGTCGCTTGATGATGAGAGCGGAAAATTGCTCTCAGGAAGAATGGGTGGGAGTGGAGGTCTTTTTTGCCCTCATTTCTTTTCTGGGGAGTGGGTTCGGTGTGGAGCGCGACGCCATGGCTTTTTTTCTCTTTTTTTTCTTTCCCTCCTTTTTCGGCTACGGATCGTATTCAAAGATTTTCAAGATGCGGGCATGCCGACGTGGCGGTGGTGTCTTTTTCTTTCTTTTTTTTCCTTTTTTCTCCCTTGGAAGAAACAAGGTGCTCTCGCTGTTTTTCGCCGAAACGGCGTGAGCCACCTTTTTTCCCTCTTTTGGCATTCCGAATCGAGAGCGGGGCAACGCCAAGAGGGCCTGGGCGTCACCGCCCTATCGGCGCGGTTCCCTCTTTTTTTTTTTTTTTCTTCCCTCCCCCCCCTTTCCCGAGCTGGAGCGCGGCCGCAGAGTGCCTACTGGTTTCTTTCCAACAAAGTGGTGGGCTACGCGCGGCCAAGATGGCCTGGCGCGGGTCCTTTTCTTTCTTTTTTTTTCCCCCTCTCTTTCCCTGCGAGACCCTGGCGGGCTTTGGACATCGACTAAACAGAGGTGATGCAACCGACCGATGCACCGAGGTGCTGTTCTTCCCCTTCTTTCCTTCCCTCTCTCTGGCGGGCCGATGTGGACGGTCGCGTTTCAGAGGATCGGAAGCCGGCGAGTTTTTTTTTTTTTTTTTTTTCCCTGTTGCACTGGCGCTGGCGAGAAAATACGATACTTTTTCCTTTTTTACACGGCGTGAGAGATGGCCTTCGGGTCATGCCCTCCCCCCCCCCCTGGCGCCTGTCGTAGCGGTGGCGGTCACTTCCGGAGCAACGAGCGACGCTGATCTGGGCGCCCGCGGCGATCTTTTCCTTCCCTCTTTCTTTTTCTTTTTTTTCGTGTGGAGACGCGCACATGCACCGGTCAGTCGTAGTGGGAGCGTACGATGGAGCGCGCGAGCCGATCGTTTTTTTCTCTTCTTTTTTTTTTCTCTTTTTTTTTTTTTTCCCTTGGGGGCAAGGTCCATGTTTTCCGGAAAGCAGGAGTACGATGAGGGTCAGCAGCGTCTCCCCCCCTCTTTTTTTTTCCCCTCCCCTTTTCCAGGCCCATGGCCACCGCGCGGAGCCCTCCCCCTCGCGAGAAATGAAAAGGTGGCAATCGCTGAGTTGGACTCCTGCCCCTTCCTTTTTTTTTTTTCCTCCCGGTCGGCGGCCATGGATGTGGCGTCTTGTATGAAAATTAAGGAAACGTGATCCGAGTATCGAAAGAAGGCACTCTCTTCCTCTCTTTCTTTTTTTTTTTTTTCCCCGTCTTCGCTCCCTAAAAATGGACTGCGCCGAATGGACGCCATCCAAAGCGCCGCAGTGAACGAGACAACAGGGCGCGCACTTTTTTTCTTCTTTCTTCCTCCCTCTCCTTTCCCTCCTTTCTTCTCGCGCGGCATAAGGGCTCTCGCGTATAAATGCTCTTCCTTAGGGGAAATCTAGAGGAGGACGGCACCTTTCCTTCTTTTTTCTTTCCTCCTTCCCCTTTCCTATGCGCTCTTTCGCTCCGCTTCTGCCGCAGGCGACCTTCCCTCTTCCGGAAGCCAGACCGAGTTTCCCTCCCCTCTTTTCCTTTTTTTTTCTTTCCTCCGTCCCGGTGCCCATTCTCGATTGTAGAAGCGCAGAGCCTTGTCCTTGGCCAGCGAGCGGTGACCCTTTCCTCTTCCCCCCCTCTCGCATGGGCGGCGGCGGCGCCTTCCCTGCTAATGAGTATTCCAGAAATCGCTCTGTTCCCCCCTTTTTTTTCTTCTTTCTTTTTTGCCATAGAGGTCGCTGCGTGTTTCAAGGGCTAAGAGAGCACTTGTTCGGGAACATGTTCGTTTTTCCTTTTTTTTTTCTTGTTCTCGAGCCGCGACGATGCCGTAGGCTTCACGATGCCATAGCGGCGGACCAAGATGTTCGATTCCCTTTTTTTCCTTCTTCTTGAGCTCGAAATAGGACAGGCGCTCTCAAGGGCATGCGGGCAGGGCGCGGGACTTGAAGCTGCCTCTTTTTCCCCCTTTTTTTTTTCCTTTCCTTTTTATAGTCTTTCGGCCGGAAGGCGATTGGAGGAAAAGGAGCACACTTAAACATTCCTCCACTTTTTTTCCCTCCCCCTTTTTCCCCTTTTTCTGTCAGAACGCGCGCACATCCTCCAGCGCCCCAGATCTTCTCTCCGAAGAAAAGTGAGGGGCGATCGAATGCAGGCGACTCTTTCGAATGAGGTCCATCGGTCTCCCCCCCTCTCCTCCCCCTCTTTTTTTTTTTCTCGATATCGACAAGAGCAGCGGTGAGGGCCAGTAGTTCCTTTTTTTTTTTTTTTTTTTTGTTTCCCTCTCCCCTTGTCGCATCGCCCCCTTTAGAGAGAAGATAGGGGAGGGGAGGATGTGAGCGCGTTCTTCCTCCCTTTCTTCTTTTTACCATTTTTTTTCTTTCTTTTCCGTGCCGCCCTCATGCCTTCGGCCCAGAAGATAAGAAGTAGAGTAGATAGACATGGAATTCCTTTCTTCCTTCCCCTTTCCTTTTCCCCCCCCCCTCGCGCAGCGTCAAGGTTGCCCTTGAAAGGAAGGAATGACATGTAGGATCTCCTTTTCTTTTTCCCCTATGCGTTGGGCATAGTTGCCCTTTTTGAAAGACGTAGAACATATTGGTCCGCCGCGGATGGAATCTTAATTTTCTCCCTCCCCTTTTTTCCCGACGATTCGGAGTCGCGCCCGCCTTTCCTCTTTTTTCTTTTTTCTTCCGCTAGCGACCTCTATGCCGGCGCCCTTCCTCTTCAGAAATGTTGTGAGAGTCAGCCTTCAACAGAGAACAAGAGCTTTTTTTTCCTTCTTTTTTCTCCTCCCCTCTCAGGGGCACGCTGGTTCTTCGAATGTTTAAACAGCGCGCTGGCCAAGGACCACTTCTCCT
>Ga0179593_1399383_pt1 | contig 11835 bp, 7 predicted proteins | sample CZODoug2_1_08_16_FD_185931 | JGI IMG/M metagenome (GOLD analysis project Ga0179593, IMG submission 185931) | Vadose zone soil fungal communities from Angelo Coast Range Reserve, California, USA - CZODoug2_1_08_16fungal (PacBio error correction) | ecosystem: Environmental > Terrestrial > Soil >... | reverse complement strand
GACCCAGGCGATCAGCACGTCGGCTTGATAGCATCTTTTCTCTAGGAGATTTTTTTTGGTTGGGAGGGGGGGGCGGGGGGGGGTGTGTTGGTTTTTTTTTTTGGGTTTGTTGGGGGGGGGGGGGGCCGAGAGTAGATTCCAATTCTTGGGGGATAAATGGGGAAATAGGGAGACACTTCCCCTTTTGTCGAACGAAAAACACCCTGCTGGCCCACCGGAACTTTCGTCAGTCCCTACTTTCTTTAACTTCGGCTCGTAGCGCGTTTTCTGAGTCCCCCGACCCGTACGTCTTTTTTGTCCCTTCCCCTTCGGAGAGTCGCCAGAGGGTGATAGCGTTCCGGCGGTAGGGTGTTCATACCTACTAGTACCTCGCTTCTCCGCCGATGGACTCGCGCGGAGATAGGACCGAGTTCTCTCCAGTAGCCGTACTACCAGCTAAAGTTGACTAGAATTGAATCGGTTCTAGTGCCTCCCTTTCCCCCATCCTTGGTTGGGCGGGGGGGGGGGTGTGGGGTTTTTGGGGGGGTGTTGTGTGTGGGGGTTTGGGTTTATTTGGATGGTGGGGGGGGGGGTGGATCACTCCTCTTATGTAGGTCGATTTTCCGCAGTTTCGAGGTAATGGCCATTTATTTGGACTCCTTTTCTAAGACAGGGTACCCCCAGCTAGACTCGAAATTCTGGAGGTGCTTTCCCCCCTAAAGCATATGTCTTCTTCAGAGGACGGGTGTTCGAGCCAGAGATTTCATCCCCTTTACTACCCGGAATGAGCCGGTTTCCCCAGGAATCGAACGCGTAGGCCCTATGACAGGGGGTCTACTGAAGAGGATCCATCGTGCTAGTTCTAATAGAGACCCCTCCTTAGAGGTGTTCCCCCCTTTTTTGCCCCCTCAGATCGCCTTCGAGTCGGGAAGATGACCAGCCCCCTCTTTCCCCGGTTCTTTCCCACATAGAGGGGAATTTTTATTTACTTCCAGATGTACGGGGTTTCCGCCCATTGACAATTCCCCCTCCTCTGGCTTTGAGATGGCGGATCTGAATGAGGATGTCTTCCCGGAGTACTTGATTTGACCGTGTTTCGCGGGTATATCCTTCTCCTTGTAGATTTTTTGCGCAGCAGGCCGCATTTTTAGGATGGCTCTTTCCTCTTTTTATGGTTTTCCCTCGCTTGGAGGAACTTCGAGTCTCGTTGGTCCTAATGGATTTCATTTGGTATACTTTCTTGATCCCGGCCGTGTACTCGTGGCACCCTCGATTTGAAGCAGAAGTGAACTTGATTTTTCCTCGTACAAGTTCGGATCGCGGACTTCTCGTTCCCCGAAATGGCCTGGGCGTGAGTACGCGTTAATGAGTGAAATCTCACACGGTAGAACTTGCTTCGTTTTTACTGACTTTTGGGTCGACTCACCGCCCGCTTATTCCTCGGCTCGTAAAGAAAGAGATGTAGTTTTTCCCGGCTGCCGAGTCGGGGTTTGTAATACCTTTCCCTTGTCTTGAACCAGCTTCGCTTGAGCTTGCCGAGTCCGGACAGCGTCGAAACCTTTTTTTCTTTTTTTTGTCATGGCGTCACAGCCCGGAAATAGGCCTGAGGTGTTCTTTTTTGCCTGATGAACGAGGCGCCGTCATCGGACTGATGACCTAGACACGATTTTTCTGAAGTGATATCATTACTTGCGCTTTATTATTTTTGTCTTCTTCCCTTCCTGGTTAATCCCGAGGCAGGTTTTAGTTAAGAGATGGACATCTAGTACCCCAGGACATTTTCTTCCCGGCGTTGAAACGATGCCCCCCTATGAGTCCGTGTTGTCCTCTATTCCTTTTTGTCTTTAGAGTTATACCCCGGCGGTTTTCTCACCTTTTCGACCCCCAACGCTCCGCACGGACGATGCATAATCCCATTCTGCCCCCTTTAGAAGAGTCCTCCTTCGCCGGTCAGTACTCGCGCCACACGCATCTTAAGTCGTATCTCCCCCTATAACAACGCGTTCTTCTGGCGAATCAGCCAGTTTTCAATGTCCGCGTCCGATTTTCTTTTAGTAGCATCACCTCCTTGGCTTATTCCCCCTCCTTGGTCTGTTTCAACGAGACGGGAACGCCCCTCCGTCTCTCCACAGAATGGCAGACCAACGATCGTTCCCTCCTGATTTGGCGTCAGCGCATGCAACTCTGTCGTCCGCGGTGACATACTTCGTTTTTTTCCCTTCCAGTCCTCTTCTATTGCGGGCGGCCTACACACATTCATAGTTAATCCCAGTTCCCTTCCATAGGTACCTTACCTGGCACTATACGCGGGCAATACATGTTTATCCTTGGGTTCTTACTCTTTTAAGCACCGCTGATCCCGAACAGGGTCAGTGGTACTCTAAGTGAAGCTATTTGTTACTCGAGTTTACCGACTTTTTCGGACCTTTCATTGACACCTCTGACAAATTTCCCTCCTTCTCCCCAATGACAGGGCGATTCCCGAACCCAAGAACCCCCCCCTCTCTTGCGGACTAGACATGCTTCATTACCTACGTCCGGAGAGTCGATCCCTTCAGTCCGACCCTTTCCCAGAATCTTATCGCAGGTTTGTAGACGCCTCGGAAGATAAGAATATATACTCATTTTTTTTTTTGGTAATTTTTCCTTCTGAACAAGTTGATCGCGGGTCTGGTCAACCCGGAGGCGCTCCTGAATACCCCCAAAAGTGACCTGGCTGGTCATATAAACGAAGTTGCCTACCGTTTTTTTGAGGGATTTATCTTTTCCCCGTCCGGCGGCGAGATCCGTTTGTAACCTGGCACCATTCCCGATTACCTAGATCAATCGGCAGACCTCTCCCCCGGCAGCAAGTTAGATTTCCTCGGTGTGGTTGATAATGGCTCCCCTCTTCCGAGATCATATGGCTCACTTCCGACAAGCTCCCGTCTCTTCGCGTTGCCTGAAAAGAGCTGTAGTAAGTGAAAGAACCCGCCCAGGCCCAATTAGAGGTCTTTGAGCGACTTTTTCGTCGCTTTTTGAAACCGTTCCTGTTCCCACTAAAAGTGAGCTTGAAGGGGCAAACAGAGCAGGTCGACGGTAGAGGATCTTTTCCAGTTTCCTTCCGAGCAGTTTTGCAAATGTCCGCGATGCCTATTCCTTAGATATCGTATCTGACGCAGGAGTTCCATGTCCCAACGCCTATTTCTTTTATCAGGTTCGCGGGCCCTTCCCATGACTCTTTGGACTCCTTCCTACCTACTAAAGCTCTTTTGGGCCCTGTCGAGACTCCTCATGGGCCCGACCGGGGGCTGGTTTCCTAGCAGACTACTGGAGTACCACGAGGGTTCCGGGGGTAGAAGAGGTTCTCCATAGGCCTGGACGGATTTTTGTTCTGACTTGGTGATTTTTTTTTCCCTTTTATTGGTCTGACTCACTTGTGTCTCCCTATGTCCCCGGTCTACAAGGCCGCGAGTCCCCTTCAAGCTCCTGATCCGATAACAGACTTAGTGAGACCTGGTCGACGTGCTTCCTGATGAGTTCTCTCTTCTTTCCTTCCCTCGTTGTTGTGACCAGTCGCGTGATCTGACGTTGCCCTCTCTAATAGGTGATCAGGAGTTCTTATGACTGTCTTACTCTGAACGTCGAATTCGTTTTGTTTGGTTTATCAACGGTTACATCTGCTACTCCCCCCAACCTTCCTTTTTTCGATCTTGACATGTTTCCCCAGCTTGACCCGGCCGTCGTCCAGCCGACTTTTCCTTTTCCCAACCGGCTTCGACCCGGCTCGGACGCTTGTAGTTTTTTCGCTATTTATCTTCGTTCCCCCCTCCCCCCCTTCCGAATTTTCTTAAGCGGGAGAGCGTTTCTCCCGAGACGATCGCGTTCCGTAGGTCCGGGTCGTTCTCTACGCTTTTTCATACTTTTTTTTCGGCGTGTCCTACTCCTCGTAGTTCTTGGAGATTCATTGACCTCGACAGCCTCCGGTAGCCTTTATATTCCTCATTTTAGAGTTACTTGCCCCTGCGATCTCTTTCCGGCTCGGTTCAGCCGAGCCGTCGACTATTTAGCTCAGGTTCACTCCCCACGGACCTAAGGTATTTGACCTGACCGGGGCCGACTGCCGCCCCCCGCTAGAATTTAGGTTTTTTTTAACCCCCCCTCACTCCTGATTTTCCTGTTTCATCCCGTCGATGAGCTTTGTCGTTCTTTTTTTTTTCCCTGAGTCTAGGCCCAACTTTTTTATCTGCCTGACCCGGGACCAAATTAAATCTGACGGTCTCCGAAGGGGGGAGGATCATCTGAACTCCTTTTTCAGCTCCCCCGCTTTCTCGACAGGTTGACCATCGCCACGGGGATCAGATTTTTTTCCTCCCTTTGTTTCCCCCCATAACGCCTTGAAAGCCAGTATCGCCGCGGGGGAAGAGGTCCTTAAAAAAATACTTGTTACGGTTTTGGCGGTCAACAGCTTTTCATCGACAACAGCGGACGAGATTTCCGGCTTTTTTTTAGGTCATTGCCAAGTTCACAGCTCATTTAGATGGCTACGAAATAGTCGTCTTCCCGTCGATCAGGTTCTCTTTTTGAGCTTGGTTAGGCGTCCTCTAGCGCAGACGTTTTTTTTTGTGTTCTTTCCGTTTCCTTTTCCCCTGTTCTGATTTCCGCCGGTGGCGATTTAGAGGGTTTTTTTCTGTCCCATAGAATTGATTTTTCGCGTATAGTTGGCGATCGTTAGCTTGGGAAATCTTTTTTTCTTTTAATGAAAGGACCCTTGCCATATTCGTGTCCCCCAACCTCGATTCCTGCCATAAGCACGCCGGAGCTGAAGACCCCTCTTCTTCTTTCCGAGTTTTGGATTAACAGGCGAACAGTAATCACAGCACGGATCCCCTTTTGCAGAGCCTTCGGGCCCTTTCAATATTAGTGACTTTTTTTCCGGCTTCGAATCTATTGCGGGCCTGGAATTTAGTTAGTCTTCCCCTCTTTGCTTTTTTCTAATACGCTGGATAGGTATACCTCAGTAGACTGTAGAGGGGCGGACTACCCTTGAGGCCATCCTGGGGCATCGACGGCGCCTCCCCGTTCTGTAGACGGAGGTTCTGAGATCTTCTTCTGGTCTGTCGAGATCCTACGTCTTACTTGTTGACGAACCTACGCGCGGCAGTTGCCTTTTTCGTTTATGGGAATCTCTTCCTTTTCCTTTCTCCTTCTGATTCGCAAGCCGCCTTTCTTTTTTCTTTCGATGATAATCATTCGGACTTTGCGAGTCTTTTTTTCTCTGCTTTCGTCTAATTTCATCCCGCGCCCCTCCGGAGCTGAGAGTGCCTGAGTAATCGTTTTTTCTTGTCGTTGCTACTTTCGATAACCCCGACGGTTGTTAGCTCTCTTCTTTCCCTTTTTTTGTGATGATCTCCTCATCCCACCGGCCCGTCGGGTCCCGTTCTCCCTAGGGAGTCGGGCGATGTTTGCTTCGGCACCCTCTTCCTCCGAGTTAGGGATTAAAGGAAGAGACCCTATCTCTTTCCTCCCTCCCCCATAGCCCTCGTAAGAATGTACATCGGACATCAGACAAATCTTTTTTTTCCTTTATCCTTCCCAGTGAAGCCAGGATTTGACCTCCGTTCCACGACCTATGCAAGATCCCTTAGTTTATCTATTCCGCCGGTCTTTTTTTTAGTCAGGTGTACGGTTCAGACGCCTGCATCCGCTGACCCAGGCCTTCCTCCTTCACTCTGGCGTTTTCCTCACTGATCCTTTAGGCGTCCAGCGCCTATCCCCTCCATTTTTATCACTTATCTCTCTGCGGTTCGACGCGGAGCAAGCGGTGACTTTTCCCTCTCCTTCCCTTAATGACGAAAGCAATCTTACGCGGACAGTCATACTACGGGCACGATAAGAGGCCCATCTGTGGAAATGTGGCTGACTTTGGTCTTGTTCACCCTAGTAGCGACCTCTGTCCGGCGCGATCCACTGCCTTCTCTTCTTCCTTGATCACCGAATAGTTTCCAATGCATGGCATTGATCATTTCTCTTTTAACAAATAAATTCCCCTCCTTTCCCCCCCCATCTCCATGCTCCGTTCCCCAAGTGTAACGACCCCTAAACTACTTTAGACCTCGCCCTTTCTGACTACCCTGCCCGGGCGTCACATAACTTTCCCCCTTCTCTGAAAGTGAAAGTCCGACGGTATTCACAGCGACCTCAAGTTTCTCTAAGCTCCTTTGATTCCGACAATCTCAGCCTGAAAGGAGGGGATTGTTTTAAATTTTTCCCCCCCCCCCGACAGTCTAAAATATCCCCGATTCGTCGCGTTCAAGCTGAGAGTTGTGCAAAAAAATTCAACCATTGGGGGGCTGGCAGCGGCTTTCTTTCTCCGTCTCTTGTCTTGGACGGACCGGCGGAGTTCCCGAGAGATAAGTTATATCTTTTTTCAACTGGAGATCCTCGGACTCGATAGAGGATGATAATCCTCCCCCCCCCCCCTTTTTTTCTCCTCGTCCGGTACTTTGGTTTTTTTCTTCCTCTAGTCAATCCCCCTATTGGTGTAGATCGATAGATCAAAGAAAAGCTTTCTAGGTGCCCTCCTTTTTCTTTTGTCGTACCTAACGACAACCTGGTCGAGGTCGATAGATCGGGGTAGTCTCCATGGAGTATTTCTTGCCTTCAAATCTTCTTCTTAATTGACCCCCACTCTTGCTTACTGACGGTAGCGGGTTCTGTTTTTCTCGGACCTTTCCGTCGGATAGAGCTTTTCCAACCCATAGTAGCACTCTTGAGATCTTAAAGGCCGTTCCTGCTACCGATCGTGAGTGTCGAGTCTTCATCCCTCCTCTCTGGATTCTAATATAGGACCCTCGCGGAAGAGGGCTTGACCTCTCCTCGTTATACCGCCCCGGTCACCGCCGGAACGATTCCTTTGGCGCTGAAGCTTACTCTTTCGTAGGACTTCCTACCGGGGTCTGGTCCCCTTAATCTAGGATCCTTGGCGTACCAAGCTCTCGACTTTCCGTAAGCTGCCAGGCACCAGGTCGATGGCCGACTTTGTCCGGTGCTGGGAATCGTGGGGTTGGTTTTTCCAACTGGGGTCAGAACAGAAGTCTGAGCTATGTGTTTCTCCTATGTTTTTTTTTAGCCAAAGACCCCTTCACTTTGACTACCGTTGGAGCGCAGGTCTTTCTTCTCTCAGTGAATTTGCGTTCCTTTCTTTATCTGACCCTCGGATGGGTCATCTCTTTTTTATCTCCTCGTTTTTGTTTTCTTCTCCACCTTTAATCTTTTTCTTTTCGAAAGCCAATCCTTTTTGATGTGAGTTATCTTAGCCGCATCGACAGTAGACGAAGGCCTGTTTGGCAACTTTTGACCCTCTTCTCCTACAATTCTCAATTTTCACCCGACCACCACTCTGTCCCCTTAATTTTTCCCTTTTCGTACAGGCTCCCCTTTGCTTCCCGTGATCCTCCCCATGAAGCTTGACGCCAGGAGCAGTCGGTATGAGTACCTCCCCCTTTGAAGTTCAGTTCTCCTTCTTATGCTTTCGTAGCGTCGAGTTCCGGCGTCTTTTCCGGGTCGTCCCCCCCCGAAACGCTTAATAGCGCGCCGCTGGCTCGCGATCCGAGCTATAGACTCCTCTTTGTTGATTGGGCCTGTCCCCCGCCACTCACCGCTTCCTGCGGGATCTCGTCCTTCATCTTTTTCCGGTTCTCTTTTTGCCTCTCATCTCCGGACGTCGGTCCTCCGAGGCTCGACGGACCGTTTCCTCTCGATTTTAATTCCCCTCCATTACCCTTTCTCATGCCCTGGGGCGCCCAGTTTCGCCGACCCCCCTCATCGAAGCTACCTCTACCTTGCTTTTTTTTTTTTCCAAACCCCCCGAAACTCTTTACTTCTTCACGTTGGACTCGTGGAGCTGTCGCCGTTGGCCGAGACATGATCTATTTCCCCCTCGGTTCCTGGCCCCCAGGATCGTTCGACTCGGTCGCGTAGGTTTTTTCCCGTTTTGTTTCTGAGGATCCGTTCCGTCTTCTCGAGTCAATTGTGATTCCAGGTTTGACCACCCGAGACGCTTGGATCTCATTTGTGTTGAAACTAGACCTTTTCTTTCCCCCCTACCGCTCTCCTCATCAGTCGCCTTGGTGGATTCCCCATCCCCCCCACCCCTCCCTTGGAACGTTGGGGACCCCCTAGTGGTATGAACTTCCTCTCCTTTATGTTTAGTCTTTTTTTGTCTACTTCCCGGACCATCCCCCTCCTTCCTTTTCTCTTTGTTTTTCCTGGACACGTCTTTAGGTCGACCCTAGATACAGTCTTCTGACTATGGGACGGTACGGGGATCGTCCTTTCCTTTTCTGGTTCCTTGAATTGCGTCCGTGTTTTTGGCCTCCAGGGCGAGGGTCAATGAGGTTGTTTAGGTTCTTTCCTCCCGACTTGGCCTCCCATTAGCGTCTCGTTTTGGAGTCGGTGTCCTTTTTGCATCTTTCTTCTTCTCACGGTTCAGTCCATATTCGTGCAAAATCGAGTGCTGCCAGAAGAGCGGGAATGGCGATTCCCCTTTCGTCGGGATCGGGGATACCAGGTTTACCCTTCTCCCCAGAAACGTCTCCCTGGCCTTTCCTCCCTCCTCTTTAATAGTAGGGACTGTACGTTCCAACTTTATTCGGTCATGAATTGCTTTTCTTCGGTATCTCCTCCCTATTATTCTCGGCGTCGCCGCCGCGGGGCTTAGAGGGTCAGCCTACCCCCCCGGCTCTAAGAAAGAGGGCCTCGATTTCGCCTTCCTGGATGTAGCGTGAACCCGACTTAGGGGTTATTCCGGATGCTCCTTCTCTTTTAGGAGTGACCGTCTCTGGGGACGAACCAGCCCGGCGTTTCCATAGACCCCTTCCAGTAGGGCCTTTCTTTTTTTCTTGTGACCGATCGTTTTTGCGTCCTGCGAGGGGCTACTATAGACATAGACCCTCTTTTTTTTTTTTATCTTTCTCCTAATCGCGAGGCTTCTTATCTACTTTCGGGTAATCCCTTCTTCCTTTTTCTTCCTCTGTTGAAGACTCCGAGTACCTCTTCCCGTTGAGTACCAGGATTTGGAGAATTTCCCTGATCAACCCGAATAATTGTTTGTATAGCTCTTTTCATCTCCTCAGTGTTTTTCTGATTGTTGTATCTAAACCCTTCCAAAGGGGTTTCAGAATTCCTCACAACGGGGACTCCGCCTTACTCGCACGGATTCGGACCTCTTCCGCCGATGGGGCTGACCCCTGGAAGGCACGTATCCTACCCCTATATCTCTGCGCCGTGAAGTGATTTTCCTCTCCCATCCAGAACACCTCGGGGAGGGTTTGATATTTTATCCTCCCCGCCATACGCCGACCGGTCTCACGCTTTCAGCATGAACTTTCTTTTTCCGCGCGGAACGCCTGGCTGTTCCCCCAGGAGACGGTCGTCCTCCTGAATCCCGCTACCTTTTCCGTCTTCAGCCCCCCACAGACTTCGGGTTCCGTGACATGCGCGCACGCTACTTCTGGTCGGCCGCGGGCGGCGCCTCTACAGCGTTCCGTTTAAGAACCGATTTAGCTAATCAATCGGGTCTATCAAGCTTCCATGCCCGAAATCAAGTTAGGAAATTCCCCGGTACAGTTCCTACTATGCACTATTACGCGGCCAATTCCCCTTTTGGATCTTTTTCCTTTTTCCGTTTTCCGACTCTTCCCCCGCTATGCGTGGTCACTGTAGAAACAGCCCGACCTTCTTCTTTGCTTCCTTCTACTTGCACTACTATTTGGAACGGTGTGCATTGGACATAATCCCTTTCCCCCCCCCCCCCCTTTAAATACATTATTCAACGATGACCGACGAAGGGCACTCACCTTCGTGTCCGACCCCGAACTCCTTCCCCCTCCCTGGCGGCCTCTACCCTCCGGCCCGTCACGACGATCTCTTCGAGCCCTTCCTTTCCTGAAACCGATCCAAAAGCGTTCCTGACGAGGTCTCCCTTCCAATTGGCAGATCCGTCTGTCCTGTCCCAGGAGAGGTCTTGTTCCTGGTCCATTTGGACAAAAATCTGACCTAGAGAGAGAGTCTATGGTACACTGACCCGCGAGTGACTTGAAAAATGATGGTTGGCTGGTCATCTTGCGTACGTTGGCCCTTTTTTTTGTGATGGTCATGGCACCCCAACTTCCGAGTTCCACTCCTTATCCAGTCTTTCCTCTTTTTCAAACCTGTGTCCTCTTTTCCCGATGGAATTATCTCGCTGATCCCCCCGGTCGAGCCCGACCCGCTCGATGTCCTCTTTTTGTCCACTTCATTTTTTCTTTAAGAGCCGTTTTTCTGATACTCTTGACTCGCCAACCCTTCTCACAAGATCCCTGCCCTATTAGTCCTTTTTCTGACCCTCATTATGTTTTTCTCACGACACTTCAGGTAGATGATTCTAGACGTTTTTCGTTCTCTTCTTCGCACCCCGCCCTTCCTTCAAAATTTCCGGAGGAATTCAGAGGCTTTCTATCCCTTCTTCCGCCTGTTCGGGCGACTTTCGGCTGAAAGACGTACTTTCTCCCGAGATTTGTGAACATGAGAGACCGCTTTTTGCGATCCCGGCCGCTGGTTGAGCTGGGTCCATTTGCCAGCACCCAAGAATACGTTTAGTTACCCTTCCCTTCTGGCTTTTCTCCGGTGAAAGCGGTTTCAGCTTGGAGCGTGAATCTTCGGCTAACGCCGGAACTTGTAGTCTAGGTGTCTCTCAACCAATCGAATGGTGCGGTGGCAATTAGACCTTTTGCTTGTTTCCCCTCTCAGTCTCTGCCAGCCTTTAGTTCTCTCGCTTCCCGGTTTTTACAGGACCCATGTCCTTCCCATGGTCCCTTTTGGTTCCTCCGGGGTGGGAGCGTGTGTTCACTTTGTCCCAGACAAGAAGTTGATATGTTCTTTGATGCTCCCCAGGCACCCCTTACGCAACTTCTTCTGGATAGCTTCTGTCCTGATCACCGTTAATTCTTCTTGAGCTTTGGACTCCTTTCCTTATCCCTCCCTTCCGTTCTTCCCCCTCTTCTCTTTTTACTTCTTGTTTGAAGTGATGACCCAGGTCATCCCCTATAGAAGAATTCGTTTTCTCTGCATCCCTGTAGATGATCTCCTTTCAGAGTTCGCGTCGACCGGTGGGTTCTTCCCCTGGGAGCTCGAACGAAAAGCGTCCATTGTTACAAATACCATTTCCAACCGGCTTCCCGGTCCCGTCTCGCAAGCGACCCTGTTTACTGTCCCTTTCCCCCCTCCACGGGCCTAGAGAGTACGGTCTTATGGCTACCCAGCCCCCGCGTATAAGTTTTAGACTAACTTCTTGGCTCCGTTGCAGCCCGGCAGCTTTCCGGTCCTTTCCTTTCTTTTTCCGGTGTTGGTACGAATATCTCCATATGTGCGACGCTGTGGCCCGGCCCTCTCTCTCTCTAAAGAGGAGTTTGATTCTTGAATGGACCCAACTCCCGGTATCTTTTTTTCTCCTTCAGGATACGCCGGTTTCCTATTTGCCTATCAGGACGTCTTAAGTCCCTATCACCCTTCAAAGTATCCCGTCGTCATTGATCGAGTTCCTAGGCACACACCTGCCTTATTGATTTAACGTTTCTAATCCCGGATCTCCCCAGACCGATAGAACTATCATGCGTTGGCGGTGAAGCCTCTTGTCGGTACCGACCCTTCTCATCTTCGGGGTTTTCTCTTCGCCCTTTTTTGCTTGACCACCTTCTTCCGAGTCCCCTTGGTCTTCTGAGCTGGCCCATGGACATGTAAGTCTCCCCTGTTTTCCTTCTCCTTGCCGCGGTATCGAGTCCAGCGTTATCGGCAGTGCCTAGTACCGTCGGGGACAATGAATTATTTGCAGGTCGG
>Ga0179593_1321933_pt1 | contig 11835 bp, 11 predicted proteins | sample CZODoug2_1_08_16_FD_185931 | JGI IMG/M metagenome (GOLD analysis project Ga0179593, IMG submission 185931) | Vadose zone soil fungal communities from Angelo Coast Range Reserve, California, USA - CZODoug2_1_08_16fungal (PacBio error correction) | ecosystem: Environmental > Terrestrial > Soil >... | reverse complement strand
TTGCACCAAATCCTTTCACGACCACCAATGTGTTACTTTATCGATTTTCATTGTATATTTTGCGCGATGAGTCCTTGTCCCCCTTTTCACAGCACACTGTCTGTCTCGATATTTTACCATTTTTGGCCTTTTTTTCTTTTCTCTCGGCCCTGAATTTTGGCTCTGCACTTGTCCAGTTCACATAGCCCTCTGCTTTTATCGCTTTATGACACGCGGCTCGAGTGCCTTTCGTAGCACACGGAGCATCATGCTTCGTACCAGCTTATTTAAGTTTTCGCCCTGTCAATTGTTGTCTTGCACGTCCGTCTGTTGTCTCCTCTGTTGAATTGCCGGCTCCTTTTCTGTGTATCGTCGTATCTTCCCGCTTCCATTTTCCTGTTCCCATTTTCACCCCCTGAGCCTGGCCGCTCGGGTATGGTCCTTTTGCAATCTCCCCGCTCCACGGCCTTCGGCATTTAAATTTTACCCGTCGTTTTTTTGGGTTTCAGTTCTCTTGTTCCCTCCTGTACGTTTCTTTGGATTCATCAAGTCTCGTGCAATGCCCGCCACCCGCCGGTGGTCTATTTCCTGACCTGTCCTCCCCCCACCCACCCCCGCGATCTTGTGCGAGTATATCGCTTAGCTCATTGTTCTCACACCCCCGTACGATTTTTCCTTTGTCCTATCCCTCTGACTTGTCCTTTAACGATTCATGCCTCGCTCGCTCGTGAGAGAACGTCGTAAGCAGCGTTTTCACCTTCCGCCCGCTGGCACATAATTTGTTTGATGCCCGTTTTGTGTTCTCTTACCCTGTTTCTGTTTCCAGTTGTAAATTATTCCCTTTCATTTCTGTCCTGACCTTGTGCCCGCAAATTGTACTCATGTCAAGCAAAACAGATTTAAACCTTCTCTTCTTCAGCCCCCAACGATTATTGCACATTTTACTCTTGTTGCGACCCCCCTGATCTTAGCGTTTCCTCTCCGTGTGTGCTTTCCATTGAGTGATCTCAGGTAATCAGCGCGTTTTCCTTATTACGTACGTACTGGTGCCCGGCTCCCCTATGTTGTCCCCCTTCTTTGTACGAGTATTTGCCTGCACGGATAGACCAGCGTCTGAGTAGCTCGGTACGATCCTTCCTCTCGTTCACCCCAGCCAAGATTCTTTCTCTGAGATGATCATGCTTCCTTACGAATTCCCCCTCGAACCCTCTTGCTATTACGGTCACCTTGAATTTAAGGCCGCGCGCTATCCCGTGAACCAGGCTAATCTTACCTCTCCGAGCACTCTTGGAGCAACCTTCCGTGAATGGACCCGCATACTAGTCGGAAAGATCACCCCCTGACTCCAGTCACACGTCCGATGTTCTCTTGAAGCTCTGTTTTTCGGTGTTGCACGCCGGGCTGCGTTACCCCTACAGGTTTTTTGACTGAAGAAGCACGATACTTCGCCTTCCCCTGGCCAAATGCCCCAGCTTTTTCTGTCCCCCTCGCTACTCCCCTTTCTCTGAACCCATATGGACTGATGCTGATGCCGGGCTGTGGACCTTTTCCCTGAGGTTTAGCTCGACTAGGCTTTTCTCCCAACATTGTCAAAAATTGTTCTACCCGGCTTTTTTAGCCTGGGAGTTATCTAAAAGTCTGATCCTGTCCAATTCGGCCCCTTCCACAACGTGATTTCTGCCTGCCACCTATAATCCATTATTCGTTTCTTTTGCCGTCCTGTTTTTCACACCACCCGCGCGAACCGCCTTCTTTTCAGAAGGTGACATTGACCGGCCATTTCATCCCCCAGTCCGTTGGTCGCACGATTTTACGGCAATTCCTCTTCCCTTTCCTCTCCCCCCGCCACATCACATTTGACCATATCCGATCCATTCTCCTTGTAACCATTTCCCCCCTGCCTTCAAGCACTCACTGAGACCCATCCTTCTCGAGACCTCCTACGATACCTTTTTACCATTATTTTTACGTGTTTCTTTCCCCCAACCATTCCGGCCAAGGTACCTCGAGCAGATACACAGTGCTTATTTACGCCCTTCTCCGAACACAAACATATCGCCGGTTCCTCCTTTTGACCAGCCAGAATGCGGCCCCCCCTTCTCCTGATTTGATCTCCTTCGCAGAGTTTCCGGTGTAAGTCCCCGCGATCGGTGTCTGGCTACCGCGAGCCCCAGGATTATAGAATGACTAACTCTCTTTATCACGCCAAATAGGGATATTATGCCCCAACCTTGCAGAACAACTCTCGGGCAAAGACAAAGCTCTTCCCCCCCCTCTTGCGCGTCTTTAACTTAGTGGTGTCTCATTGTATCCTTCTCCCGCATCACCTTCGGTACACCCCGCAGCCCGGATGCCCTCGCTTGGACTCTTGAATCACCTCTCAGCGGCCTGGCCTTATACTTCGCACGTCCCCTTGATATGGTCCCATCCTCGGACCCTGTGAAAGAGTACCCCAACCCAACCAAGTCTCCAGAGAATAAAGTCTCCCTCCCGGGGTGTTTGACACCCGTTGTCTTTAAACCGACGATGAATGAAGATTAGGCCAGCAATCTTTTAGCAAATCCTGACCCCTCCGGAAGCGGCTTTCTCCCTTCTCCGATTCGCCTCAGCCTTTCTCCGTTTTAGCATGGACCGTGTGCAGGAACTGTCCCCCTCTCCGAATGCTCATGCTTTGCGATTAATCACGTTCCCCCGTGCGATTATTCCCCTCGCGGTAGGCGTCGTTCCTAGCCACGACGCGGTCGTCTTTCTTTCTGCCGGCCACATGAGTTTGTCGCCCTTCATGATAGCTTTGTGCGCGTCTCGTCCCATTCCGTTCCGGGCTTTTTCTGCTTTTCCACCGTCCCGTCCGATTACCAGATCAAGTAAACTTTCGTGCACAGCATGTTATTCCTCTCGGAAATGCGGTTCTTCAAAGTTTGCTCTGCCCCCCCTTGCTTTTTCTCACATGCTGTGTTTTTTTTGTGCTATTTTCGTTTTTTTCTGTTTTTTTTGGAGGTATTTTCTGTTTTGTCCACTTATAACGTCTTTATCTTGGTGCTTCACCCCGGGTTGTACTGTTGTATCTAATTCCCTCCAGGTTTCCCCCTGCACTTTGCGCTTGTGTGATTATAATGGGCCCTTTTCCAGCGGACTCCTCACAAACCAAAAAACCCCTTCGTCCCCCCACTCTTACTCTCCCCCCCACATTTCCTCAGAATTTCATAAGATCAGGGCGGTCATTTGTTTTTACCGATTTGATTGGAGCCTTGCCGCTTCTCGCCAACGTTACCAACCCCCATTCAGATTTACACTGCGGATCAAGGACCAACCCCCCCCCCGAACCTTCCGCAGCATTTCACGATTTTGTAGTACCCTCCCTTCTTCTCAAAGCCTTTCCGGTAGTCTGGATCGACTGGATTCCCCCCCTTTTCTCCATGCCCCCCTCTTTAGGATCGTGTTGCCTCTTCCAATTCGTTTTTTGTGCCTAGCTTCACGTTTCTTTTGGATTGCCGCAGCCACAATGATCAAACACCTTGAGCGCCACCCAGTTCTGACCTTCTCCACCGCTTTTTCGTGTGTTTCCACTTATGAATCCCCCCCCCACCCCCGAAGTACACAGTGTGTTCGCCGGGCCCTTTTCGTTTTTAGAACTTCCCCCGGCCCCGTTTCTGTTTTTACTCTTCTGCCCAGAATTCATTTCATTCCGCGACCCGTCTTACTTGTCCCCCCCAGACTTTGCGAAACGAAAAAGTCCCTTTTTTAAGGTTACTGGATGTCGCCCTTCAAAGACTGTTGCCACTCCGCTGACTTTCCCCCCGCCCCCGCCCTCAAGAACTGGATCTCCCCCCCTCCTTTGGCCATTACTTCCCCATCCCTCCGGTTTTGTGCTCCTCTCAGGAAGTGACCCATTCCCACGCACCAGTTTTTTCTATCTCCGGTCATCCTTGTCCTCACCCTGGCACAGGGTTGTCGTTTTCACCTGGCTTATCATTTTGTCAACCAAGTTGCCGCTCTTTGTGCTTTGTCCTGCTTGTTTTAGTTGACGCCTTACTCACCCAATTGGGTCAGCAGCGCCCCTGCCCTAATATATCTTGGAAGTCGAGCTTCGGGGGCCCTCATGTTTCTGTTTTGCAATTTCAGTCTCTGATTGGATTTATTCCTTCTTGCGTTCCTACCTAAACTGTTCGTCATTTACTGTCCTGACCTGTTCTGCAGGATTCTTCTTTCGCCCCTGCTCTGTGATTTATCCCTCTGGCCGGCAATATATTTTTCCCTTTTTTTCCTCAGAACAAGAATGATATGATTAGCCCACTTCTATTTTTTCCTTGCATTTTGATTCCCCCTCTAAGGTCCCCGCTTATAATCCGCGTGGATATTATCCGAACGAAAGTCCCCTTCGATCCCCTTGTGATAACCGGTGTCAGCCGCCTTCTATTTGCTCGCTCCCCCTACTTTCTTCCTCTCCAACCGTTTTCTTTGGGGTACTCGAAGTACTATTAGAGTTAAAAGCCCGCTTCCTTATGTGTTTCCCCACGGATCATCCTCTTTTTTTATCGCATCATGTGCGCGTTCCCCTTTCAGCTTTCAACCTTTTACCAACCTTTTCCCCACACTCCCGAGCCAGAATAACATTTTCCCCCCGGTTGACTTTCTTTATACCTATTGTTTGCGGCTAGCCCTGAATACTCCTTCGAGTTAACACCCTCCGACGTGCTCGGACCCCTCTTTTTCCTGACATTCTGTCTTGCGCAGATGTCCGTTTCGTTCATTGTTCCTCTGTACCACCCCCTATACCATTGGTATCTGATCTTTCTGGGTTCTGTCCCCACCCCAATTTCCCTTTGCGCACCCACAATAATGAAATACATAAGTCCAATAGAGGCCTGTTGTTTTCTCCAATTCCTTCCGGCATCGAAACTCGGCTTTTCAGTACCCCAATGTTTGCTGAAAGCGGCGATCCACTTTTGATTCTTTTTTTTCACGTTCAAGCTCGCCACCCCTCTGACTGAATCTCTTACCCCTGAGTTTCGATCCGACTCCCATTGTAGGGGACTTTCCCAAGGTTCTGGACCTTCTTTCCCCCTCTTTTCATGTCTGGATTTGGTTTCCAATTTTTCAAGTAGCCAGTTATCGTTTCGAATGAATCGCTCTTGCGCTACTCCCTGGTCTTCCGCTTGTCCATGCAAGCAGTTGTCATATTTTCCTGCTACCCCCGTTTCGTACTTGTCGGGATACAGTTCCCCTTTTGCAGAACCCCCTTTAAACCATAAGTCTTAAACCCCGTGTGTGTTCCCGCCCGCCAACCCCCATGAAGCTCTGCGATTTGGATTCCTCCCCTTTCCTCACCATTCTGCCTTTTGAGCTGAAAAGGAATACAATTCTATTCTCCATTGAAATGCGCTTTTGTTTATGGTCCCCGAATTCTTTTTCTGAGCCCCACTTTTCCTTCCATCCCATCTGTCTGTGTACCCCAATTTGTTTCCTGCGTCGTGTCTCGTCGCCTGAATTTTGGCGGGTTTTCGTTCTCAGTGCCTCGCTGTTTTTTGTGGTTACCCCCCCTTCGCTCAGCTTTCTTCCCCCGTTATTCCCCCCCCCGATTTGGCCCCAACACAGCCACACACCCCCCAACACCCCCAACACCCCCCCCGTCTCCCAACCCCGTCATTGCGCCCCCTTATTTGTCGTTCCTATTAATTTCAAGAATGGTTTGACCTACTAGAGTTGGTGCATTGTTCTTCCTTGGCCGTTCTTTACTATCTTTTTCTTACCCTCTTGATGACCAAATAGCCATGTGCCCTAAGATACCCACAGATGCTTCCTTTTTCAGTACCCCTCCTTACTTCTCAATATACCTTTCAAAGTCCCCTTTCCCTGTTCCTCGTTGTATTTTTCTACAAATTCTCGTTAAACCGCGCTGGCCAGAACATATGTCTGGCCCATACCCAGCATTTAGCATGTAAATGTGCCTTTGCTTCAACCACACTTAAGACCATGCACTCCAGTAAATTCCGATTGGCCCCTGCTGCCCTTTAAAGCCCCCATTCTTTTTTCGAATATGTGGATATTCGTAGATTTCTGTAAGGTCGGTTACTGCACACAGGGCCGCTTAGCCACACGCGCAGAGATTGAACCATTTGGCTACCCTGCTTTAATTTCCCTTGTCATTTACCTCGTTTCTTCTTGAATAGAGAAATTGGTGCGAACCTTGGAATTATGATTTACCTCGTTCTTCGGCTTTTCCCGACGACGCCGCTAAAGATTTTTTATATTTTCCTAGCTAAGAGATTTGGGGCCCTTTTTCTCTTATATCTTCTCAGGCTAGTCATTCAGTGTGTATTACCGAGATTACCGGACAATTAAGTTTCCTTTCCCCCTTCCCTCTCTGCAATTAATGCTCTCCGCGGAAAATCCTTTCCTCCCTTCGAACTTGCTTGGCCAGATACCCCCTGTCTTCTTCCTGCCATTAGTTTACTGCCACCGTCATCCTGGATTTGTATTCGTGTGTTCTTGTTTTTCTCGTTGTGGACCCTCGGCCGCTTAGGGGCTGTCCGTGCGCTCCCAATTGTACCAGATCTGTGCTTTTCCCGCTCGACACGCAAGAGTCTCTCTAGAAAGGAGCCGTTTTCATTACTTCGTTGACCCATCCATACCGTTTTTCCCCCGGTGCATCGGCCGACCCCAGTTCCCGACAATTCTTTCTCCTCGACATTGTTTATAGTACCCCCACCTTACTTGCAGGCCCCGACCCCAAAGTGGACAGACTGCATTTTTCCTCTTTCTTTCTTTTTTTTATGCGTCAACCCTTAGCCTGCTCGCAAGATTGACGTGATCCATATGTTTTGTCGTAAGGCTAGATTACCTACGTTTATTCGCTTTGGTGTTTCCGCCTGCAAATCTCGTGAAGATCCCACATTTCACCTTCCCTCGCTGTTCGCTCTATCCATTACCTGCTTCCTTCTATCCCTTCGCGCACACTTGTCCTACCACAACACGCTGCGCCTATATTTTTTCATCTGTGCGCGCTCGTCACTCTCTGAGACCCTCCGGTGATTGTCTTGCTCTCCCTGAAGACCTTCCGTGGATCGTAGTGAGTTGTGTCCACATCTTCCCGATCTTTTGCCTTTGTCATCGCGTGCTCCGTACGGCTGCTTTTGCGTTTATTTATCTTTTTGCCGCACTTATTGCGTGCCTCCCCCCGCCTTTCCTGATGGTTTACCTCTTCGTTTCGAGGTATCTTACGGTTACATTCAGTCTTTTATTGTCCCCCCTAGTGAGCTGTCCAACCAGTCGAGTGGATGGCCATGCACGTAGGCTCCAAGTAACTTCTTTTTTTCCGATCTAGCGTTTCAGCTCGGAGCTATAGACAGTATTTTCATCTGTGCCAATGACCCACGGTTTTTGGTTTTTCTCTCAAGAAAGCTGTTCCGTGATCCCGAGAGTAGTCTTACACTACCCATGTATACGACACCCGTCTGATGCTTTTCACCCCCCCCCTTTTGGCACGGATATGGATTTATGCACTGCCGTCCCTTGCACATTCCGAAGTTTCCGAACTCCGGAGGTTTCCCCTTTGCTATTATTTTCTCTGTGTCATGTATATTTCTGCCCCGTTTTGCCCTCACCATCTGTCCCTCTACCTCATCTTCTACCGCAAAATAGTTTTTTACCCTTTCGCACCCCCCCCCCCCACACCCGATCCTTTGTCACGTTGCGGCTTTCCTCTTTTTTCTTCCTTCCGAAGACCCTGCGTGGCAATAGCTGTGTGGTTTCCGCTACGTAGTTCCTTCCCCCCATACGGATTTCTTCGCAAAGACATTTTTCTCTCTTTTTCGGTTCGAAGGATTCATTATCTCTATCCCTCCGGTTGTTTGCAGAGAGTCTTGATCCTGGATCTCTCAACCCCATCTTCTCCAATCCTTTTTCCGAAGAAGACCATCCCGTCTGTAAGTCCTTTCACCCCTTCTTATCATTTTACCCCTCTTTTCCCGATTGGTTCGTTCCTCGGAATCCCCGCGCATCCGTCATTCCGGCCCGGTCAGATCGTTGGTTCTTGCATCGTCTAAAACTATGGTTTTACTTTCAGTACTCCGCAGGTCCCGTCACGCGAGGGCCCACAACTTCCTGATGGACCCACTCCAGACTCATCCGCCCTTCTGCCACCTACAATTGGCCCCCTGAAATTTTTTTGCTTTGATAGTGTCAGAACATCTTGCGCACAGCCGTCGGCCCCCCTCTCCTTAAAGATGAAGTGCAGTTGACGCCCCCCGTTTTTACCCACCAGTTCTCACCGGACTCTTTTTTAAGTTATCTACCGATCGAACGGGTACAACTGGATGCCTTTGGGGCCTGTTTCGCAACAGTGACCCCCCCCCAGTCGGGTGGTCCGGCTTCCTCCCACACCAGCACGAAAAAGATTTCCTATTGTTCCTCCAGCGCTACTTTTTGCCGCCCAACACGCGTTTTTGGACATTTTACTGCTCGCCCCATCTTGTGATCTACCCTGGCACGCACCCCCCCCTTACGTCCTTTGCAAAGTGTGTCGACCTTATTTTTCTCACCGGTGCCCATGGATTTTCAACCTCCCATAACTTATTCTGCAACGCATCCCCATGGTAGGCCAGCCCATCAGGTTTTCCCTTCCCTCTTGTCGGCTTCAAGCCCCTTCATCCCCAATGCATCTCCGATCAGCACCTCTTTTGAGTCCTTATTACCGACAACACCCACGCTCCCTTTCTTCGTCACTATCTTGTGATGTTCCCACCTTTGGACGTATATGCCTTCACTTCTGGTGTCTTCTTGTTTTCTCCAATCTCAGGATGCACACCCGCGACGTCGTGTGCCCGAAGGTTTGGTTTGCACGGTCCCGCATCTATCTAAAAATTCTTGATCTTTGAGGTTTTCGGGTAGTGCCCCCAGGTGGCGTGCTGCCACATCCTTCGCTATTTCTTTTTTTCCGCCCGATACCCAGCTACATTTTTAACACCTCTTTCTGCGGACCCCTCCATATCCGATCTTTCCGCCAGCGTCAATCGGACTACTGACTTTTTTTCAAGCCCCACTTTTAGACACATACGCGAGCCTCCCCAGATTTTTCCGACGCCGTTGCCATGGGAGAACGTCCTGGGGTTCTATTTATTTGCCCCGACCCGTGGAAGACATTTGTTTCCCCCCACCCCCCCCTTCCCGCAGCACGTTCGTACTGGTTTTTTTAGGATTCACTCATTCCCACAGAGAACAACGTCTTCTTTGATATATCTCTACCATCTCTCGGTTTGACATCTCGTGTTCGAGGAGTCTCGCCCGCCCTGCCCTAGCTCCCTTCGCCCAACCTCTTGCGTTCAACTGCTCCCATATTACACTGGGACCGCGCTACGCATGGTTTCCGATTTTGCATTTTTCCACGACGACGCCCCTTCCCTAGCTTTGTCACCACATATGACAAGGTCCAGGACTGCTTTTTTCCGTCTTTTTTCTCGTATTCAGTATCCCCCTTACGCCCCCTCTAACCGGCTCTGCGTCATTGTCCTTATAGATTTTCTAACGCTTTTATCATTACATCCCACGTATGTGGCCGGATTGTTCCAGCGATTTGACATACCCGTGCCCGACAGTCTGTCCTTCTTCTATGTGTGTCTTTATACGTAAATTTCCTCCCCTGGAGAGTCGTCGCGCCCGCCGGTTTTATAACGCCCCGCTCTTTTGTCCATTCCTATTAACTAATCAGCTCCTGCACCGTCTCCTTGTTTCCGAGGGCGTCGGAGTTATTTCCGGTACGTCCTTTAATTTGTTTATGCTCTTTGTTTGTCAACGACCGGCCGGCCGTCTTCCCATTTAACTATGCACCGCAGCCTTTTTCTGCCTCCCTGCGCCTGCTGCTGTCTCCGATTCTGATTGTGCCTCTTCATTCTGGTCTCCCTTGTGCCGTTCTCGTCGTTGTCCGCCCAAACCTCTTTCGTTCTGGGCTACATCGGGTGACTGTGTTTTGAGGTCACTCTCCCCCCCCTTAGTATTCGGCATGTGAAGGCCCTTTTGAAAGACGTGCCAACTTGCGCTTGTTTCCTGTCACCACGCGGCGTTTAGCAACCCCCCCCCCACCAAAGAACAATGCGTCACACAACAGTCGTCGACACTTTCCCCTCACCTTGTCTAAGAACTCACCCCACTTCACGATGTGTAGCTGGCAGTTGCTGAAATGAAGTTGTTTTTGTTCCTTTCCTATGCCTCAGATCGGTATAGAAGGCCTTTTCGAGGTTTCCCCAAGACCAATTTAACACTTCCGTCTTCCTGTCATTTAACTGCCTGGCCCTTTGTAAACCCCACCCGTAGAGCCACGCTACGTTTTGCATCTTCCCCCGTTTACTTCAGAACAGGTGGCATTTCTTTGGTACTTACCCTTGCCACTAGGGCCACAGGAAAGAAGAAGGTATTCTATGTTTTGGTCGGGACTTTATCAACCCTTTTCCAGTCATTCAATGCCTGCTGTTTGTTAGTTGCAATTTCTCTGCCCCCCTTTGGCAATTCGCAGTTGTCTTCGCCTGTTTTTCTAGTGTAGCCTTTCGCGCAATGCACTGTCGTACTAAGTTTCCTCTTTACTATACCCCCGTCCTGGTCCTAGGTGTCGTTGCGGTTTTCTATGAAGACAGCCTACACTCCCACTTCCCCGACCGTTTGTACCGACGGGTGAAGGTGCCAAATCGTCAGGCATTAGCTATTTTTGGTACAGGCCCCGATTTGGACCCGCTGTGTGTTCCTTTTCCGTCGCGCCTGCGGTCAACGCCTTTTCGTTGGTTTTCGTCGCGTCTTGCGTGGGTATTCACACAGAATCTTGTAATTTTTGCAACGTCCCCCCCCCTCGTCAAGTTGGCAGCCAATTTTCATTTCCAACTTGTTTTCTTTCCTCTGTTTAGCCTCCCCTAGCCCCTCTCAGGTGTTTACTGTTGGACCGCGATCTCGTCTCGTTTACCGTCAACTGTATTTTCTGCTTGCTAAAGCATGGCCACATTTGACCGACCCCCTGTTACAGGCCGTTTGCGCATTTGTCATACGCACGCACCAGACTTCGATGTTATCTGTCCCCTGCGTTTTTCAGGAGGCCTGCCTGGCTCTGTCAGCTATTATCCCACACCTTACGGCTGGGTCCTTCTACAAAGTTGTCCTGCACCTCCTGTTAGTTCTTTCAGTCCCGTGCGTTTTCTGTTCAGTTTGCGACCTTGCTCCCCTTTGGTGTTATCTTCTCGTTCTTTTTTGTTCACCGTTTTGTGTTCGTTGTCTGCGCGCCTTTTTGTTGTTGTTTTTTTGCGCCATATAAGGGGGTGTATGCCCGTCCCATTTGTTCCACCCTGTGCTATGGTATCCCTTCTGTGCTTCATTTTTATTTCTTTCATTTTTTTTTTTTTGTTTAATATCGGTGCTTTCGGTTAGCATGATCGTCCTCTCTGGTCGGCCGCAACTACGCCTCTGTATGCCTGTTGGGCGGCTGTGATTTTCACTGTGTGCTGTGAGACTCCGTTTTCGCGATTCTCTCCTTTTTCCCCGTCCTTCTTTTCCTTTTTTTTGCGGATACCGTGTCCAAACAGCGACGGTTGCTCCTGGTTCACGTGTCTTGGCCGACGGCTGCCTAGGGCTTACCTGACGATTAGCTTGATATTTGCACGCCTGTAGCCGGCCAAAAGATGTCCTATATGCACCTTTTGACGCTCCCCGTGCTTTAAGTCCTGGTTTCCGTACTGGAGGGATTTTACCGCAGATCCGGAGTTTTGTCCGGTGTCAACGCTTATTCACGATACCCCGCCCAAATTTTGATGTCATGCCCTGGGATGGACTCACGATCCATATCCTGGGTCCCACGTCCAAGCGTTCTTTTCACTCTCTTAG
>Ga0179593_1731892_pt1 | contig 11836 bp, 16 predicted proteins | sample CZODoug2_1_08_16_FD_185931 | JGI IMG/M metagenome (GOLD analysis project Ga0179593, IMG submission 185931) | Vadose zone soil fungal communities from Angelo Coast Range Reserve, California, USA - CZODoug2_1_08_16fungal (PacBio error correction) | ecosystem: Environmental > Terrestrial > Soil >... | reverse complement strand
TCCCCTCTGGCTTTTCTTTTCACAAAGATTTCCATTCGGCCGCCTTTTCCTCGGAGTTCTCTCGGTGGCCTCGATCCTGGAAAGCTCGTTTAAAGGCGCTTTTTTCTTTACACGGACCCTCCCCGCTTCCCTTCTTCTGATCTCCGAAAAGCCTTCCCCCTTTTTTTGGCGCAATGGAGATTTTTTCGCGAGGTTTTTCCTTCGCCACCTCCCCCCCCCTGGCCGTATGCAACCCTTCTTTTTCCGAACGGTTTTTCCTATCTATCGAGTTTTCGCTGGAAGGCCCGCCCAGCCTGGCAAACTGCTGTTTTTTTCAGGTGGCCACTTTGGTCTGAGACTTTTTCATCTCTTCAAGCTTGATCTTACTTTTTCCTTCAAGGTGCTCGAGCTGGTCCTCCTTCTCCGGCCGTCTTTTCCGGCATAGTTTTGGCCCTCAAAGGACTTTTCCCTGGGCCTTTTTCTCAGGCTCGAGCAGCCGGCCGGCCTCTCTTTCTCCTTGGGCCTTTTTTTTTCTTGGCCCTTGCACGTATACTCTTTTCCTCCGTCGATAGACTTTTCCCCGAGACCGGTCCCAGATTTTCTGGAGAACCTCTTCTTCTGTGCTGAATAATGCAGCTGGAGAGTTCTCTTTTCTACGGGCACAGACTTCCTCTTCGGTTTCCCCGTAGGCTCATTTGTGTGCAAGCCCTCCTTTGACGGCGCTTTCGTCATTACAGCTTCCTTTGGTCGGCCGGTCGGTTGCTCTGTGTTTCTTTTTTTCTACAGGGCTTTCCCCCATTTCACAAATTTCGACCTTTTTGTTTGGAGCCTCTCCTCACTGACAGGCTCCGTCTTTATTGGCGGGATTTTTTACCGGAAGCGTACTTCTTAGGCGATCCCACCCCTGGCATTTGCTTTGCCGCCCTTTTTTTTTCATGGAGTGGTATCTGCGTTCCCTCCCTTGGAAGAGGGATTCCACGGCCTGGACCTGATTCAGATTTTCCTTTCATAGTTTGGAAGAGTGTTCCTTTTCCGTAGAGAAGGCATTTTTTGGACGACTTTTTTCGATAATCTTCCTTTTCCCCTATTTTTTTGGACCCCTTAGCAATGTTTTTAATCTTTTTCAACTATTTCTTTCATATTGAGGGCCAGTCAAACTTTCTGGTAAATATTGGACTTTGCGGGTTTCTCTCTAGAGAAATTCTGATTCTTCTACCCTCCCGGCGATGGAACCAGGTTTCCTCAGACTTCCTGAAGTACCGCCAGGGACTCTTTCTTCCCTGTTAATGTCTCTCCCTCATGATAGTTTTTTTGGGATACTCCTTCTGAGTCCTTGCAGTGTCTCTGCGCCGCTTTTCGTAAATAGGTCCTCCAGTGGATCTGAGTCCTTTCTGATGGCGGCAATTTTTTTTTCGCCTAGGCCGCTCTCTCTTCCGGGCTGTGCTTCCTGGGAAATGGTTTCGTCCCTGGGATTCTTTTCGGTCCTTTTTCAACGGAAGAACTGAATTGATTTTTGATTCTTGCACGGCCTTCCTTACGCCGACTGTTACTTCCGGTTTTTTTTTAGTTTTCGGGATGTCCTCTTTGATAAACCTTTTCCTCGGGCTTTAAATAGCGATTTTATAACTATTCGCTTCTTTTCTTTTCCGCCGTACTTTTTTCCCTTGCGGCCCCTTTGCCCTGAATACCCTTCAGTCTTTTTGGAGTTCCTTTTCCCAACTTCCAACATCCGAGGCGTAGAGACTTCCTTGGGCAGACTCCCCCTTTTTCAGAGGCCTTTTTTTGCTATCCTCGAACCCTTCCCAGTGCTCTTTTTTTTTTTTTGATGGTAAAGCGGGACCAGGTCGTTCTCTCTAGCGGAAGTGTTTCTTTTTCTTTCTAGTCCTTCTTTCTCTTTCACAGTTTTGCGATCATTCCCCTTGTCTTCACGCTGACCGACAACACTGTACAAAGCTTCCATGCCAAGAGCTCCGCCCCTAAGGTCCCTGGTGTCTCCTCGGGCCTCTTTTTCCTTTGCTAACCTTTCCCGCCCAGACAGTTCCTCTCCGAGCTTCACGGCGCTCCGCTTCTCCGTATAACAGACTGTCGTCGGCGACCGGTTTTTCGATTCCTTTGGCTGGCGAAAATTTGCTAATCTTGTTGGCATGGCCGAGCACGGGTCGTGGCAGCCTCCTTTCCTCTTTGCCGTTGGGCCTTCTTTTCTCCACAGGTTTGACTACCGTTTTCGGTTTTTCCTTTTTTTTCAGTGGGCCGAAGGTTTGACCTACTTATCAACAAGTCTTTTTTTTTCATTTGTGAAGCTCCAGGTTTTGAGTTAATTTTTTTCCCGGAACTAGAGTGACGTTTTTTTTTTTTCAGGGCTCTCGCCCTCCGCATCGCCTTTTTCAAATCCGTGGCTTTTTTTTTTCTTTCGATGAGCTGGACCCTCAAAAACATCTTCTCTTCTGCTTATATATCTTCCCCGTTGTTTTTTTTTCTCGAATCGTTTTTTTCGTATTTCTTTTTTTTTGACAACTTTTTTCGCGGCCCGCAGCCAGAGATTTTTTCGATTGCGTCCTTCCTCGTAATGCGTTTCCTCCCCTTTTTTCCGAATTTTGGAGGCCTCGAAGCCTTTTTATGTTGATAGTATTTTCTCTTCCAGGACTCCCTCTCTGAAGACCTCTTCCTCAGGAGAGGTTAATGTAGGTCCCCCCTTCTACAAAATCTTTCCTTCCGTTTTCTTCGTACGGCGGCACGTCCTTAGTGGACCCACCATTCGGGTCCCCCATCCAAATTTTTTCCCCCTCTCGGTCCTTTTCCTCGCCTCTTCTTTTTCCCGCCGCCCTTCCTTGTATGGAGGAGAAGGCCTCTCCAACTCCAGAGCAAGGCGCCCTGGGTTGGCCTCCCACTCATCGGAGGGCTTTTTTTTCGGTGTCGTGGACTTGCCCACTTTCTAGAACACCCACCCCTCGGCTTCTTCGTAGATGTTTTTTTCCTCTTTGCGGTTGTCCCCCCTTGGTCTTTCGAGCTTCTCTTTTCTCCCAAATTTCGGGAACGTGATTCGGTTTGCCTGGCGCCGGAGGAGTCCGGGACTGTCTTTGGTCAAGCTTTCTCCAACACTTTCCCGAGTTCCCTTAACCCTCCTTGGCAAAACTCAGGGCTCCCGCAACTTTTTCGCAAAGTTTTTTTTTGCTGTGAGGAGATCCGAATCTTTTCTTTTTTTTTTCCAAAATACTTTAAAACTTTCCCAAGGGGACACCTCCTCTCGAGGAGGGCCCTCTTTTTCTGGCATCAGGCCCCCCCCCGCCCTGCCAGAACCCTCGTGAAGCTGTCGTCCCTTCATTTTGCTTTAAAACTTAGTTCCTTCTCTATCCTATTTTTTTCAATTCCCTGGACCAAGCAACCGAGATTCTCCTCTTTGGCCCGATTTTTTTTTTTTTGCCCGCTGGCTTTTTCCGGCGTAGCTTTCAAGTTTTTTCCGCAAGGTCAGTGTTCTGAAAAATCTCCAGAAAAGCTTTCCTACTTTGAACGCATCTCATTACACCTTTTCTCCTCGGCCCCCCCCCTTTGGAGATCCTCTGAGTCGACTTCCCTTTTGCACGATGGACCTCGGCCCCGTTTCTGTTCTTTTAGACGACCGGGCCGCCCTTCAGCTCCTTCTGGGTCCGGCAGTTTTTTAGCGCAATCTTTTTTTCCTGACCGGACCCGCGGTATTAGCGGTCTTTTTTTATCCCCTCCCTGGATTCCCCCTACGCCTGGTGGATTTTTGAGGTTGTATGACAGTTCGCGCCAAGTTTTCCCCCTCGTCAAACCTTTTATGGCATCTCGGCAGACGTTGGTTCCATGCCATGAAAGTCAGCTTCAGATGGGTCTGAGAAATCCGCAATTTAACACGCGCATTCTCTTTTAGGCACCCCTCTACGATCCTCCCGGAACTTTCGTCCTTTTCCCCCACCTGAGCGGCCTTGAATATGATTTCCTTTCAACAAGCCCCCCTTCGCGCTTCCCTCTTACGGAGTGGGCCGGGAACAGTTTTTTCAATTTTTTAGCAGATCCTGCTACAAACGCGGGGCAAATTGGGAGGTCCTGTTTCTTTTGATGCCTCCAGGAACTGTCCGCACCTTCCTCAGTAAGTTTCAATTTGCCTGGTTGACCTAGGCTCTTGACCAAGTCTTGGGACTGCGTTCGCCCCTCCAAAGTCCTCTCTTTCCTATGCTTTTCCCGGCAAAACGAACTGGTCTCCTGTCGGTCGAGTCCCTGGGCCTCTGCCTCACCCTGCGGCCGTTTGCCCCCGCAGTCGAGCAACCGACTCTTTTTTTCGACAGTCTTCCTCCAGATTTCTCCCCAGTGTAGCCGCCGCTCGATTTTCTCTCTTTGGACTTTTGCATTAAATTCGTTTAACGGATTAGTTTCCCTGATCGTTTGAGACCTGGACTAACGATCCGTTTTTTTTTTTTTTTCTGAAAGTGCGAGCCTTTTGACCATGTCCTGCCAAGCACGAATATTTCCCCCGTTTTCCGGAGTCAGTCCTTTCCGGGAGCTTTCTCCGACTTCCATCGTATCTTACCCTTGGATTTTATTCTGTTACGATGACCGACGGCGTCTCTCTCCGCTCCCCAGTGGCAAGCATTTCCCACTAGGTTTCTTTTAGTCATGTTGACCCCTTTCCATTCCAGTATCAACGGCCCGGGATTTCTTCCCATGAAATTTTTTTTTAATTTTTCAAGTTTTCTTTTCGCCCCCCTTTCTAGGCGCCTAACTTTTTCGCCTGACTTCTGCTGTCTCTTTTCTTAGAAGGTCATTGGCTTTCTTGTAGTTTCTACCGAGACATTCCAGGTATCGGGCCTCCGGATGGACACTCTTTGGCCCCTTTCCCCCAAACCTCTTCGACACCCCCTCCTTCGGCTTCTCCTCCTCATTGTTCTGTTTGAGATCTATCTGCCAGCTCCTTTATTTTCAAAAGATGAGTCAGTTTCTTTTCGATTCTCCCCTGGGATACGAGAGCATGTGGTCAAGGGGGATACCGGTTTTTCAGATGAGTTCCCCAGTTCTCTCTCGCTCAGCAGTGGCCCTCTGCAGGCGCTGTCCCCTGTTTAGTTTGTACGCCCAGCTCCCCCCATGAACTTCGTATGCCTTTCGAGAACGGGGCCTTCGTCCTGGTTTTCATGTGATCGCGGGTTCTTCCCGATTCCTGATACCTCCCTTATCTTTTTCTGGACCACGTAGTGTGTGCGCACGCACGAGTCATCGTTCTCCCCCACCCGATCCAGACCTTCGAGTCTTTACTTTTCTTCTTCTCGGGCCCGGCAGGGATTCCGGCAGAAGGCCGCTTGAATGCTTTTCCCGTTTGGATCCTGTAGAAGGCTTCTGCATCTTTTCGACCCTTGTCCCGCCTAAACCTTTGCTTCTCGAGCTAACTGGCGTAGCATGTTTTCCACCGAGTTTTTCTCTTTGATGACTTCTCTCGGCTCCTCCCCCGTTTTCTGAGGCATGTCTTGGTCGGCAGATGTCTGTCAGACTTCTCTCAGACCTTTCCGACCGATATCTTTGCGGGGGTGGCTCTTTTTTGGGACGAGCCTCCTTCGGCTTGAAGGCTCCTTTGGGCATTCTCCGGCTCTTCAGGCATTTTTTTTGGGTTTTCCGAACTTGTTTCCAATCCCGTAGTGTACTCGCGAGCTTTTACAGCCAAATCGGGGATTTTCTAGATTCTCTAAGCCGTATTCCCTGCTATCCTCTCTAGCTGACGGGGCTCCATTTTAATGAAGTTTTTCTTCCACTTGGCGCCTGATGCTTTTTCCTGGACTTCTCACCCATTCCTCTTACCTCTGGAAGAATCCTGAGAGTTTTCCTAATCAGTATTCCGCCCGACCTCTGGTCTTTTGAAGATCCCCCTTCCTTCTCTCTGAATTAATAGGTCCTCCGCTTTTTGTGCCTCTTTGGAACAGACAATTTCTTCCTCCTCTTGGAATCCCTTCCTTGCCCTTTTAATCGTCGTCCTATTCGTGTCTTGAATTTACCCCTTAATGCCTTTCCTAAAAGGAACCATACTGTTCTTCTTTTCACGTCTACGACACGCTTATTGTCAGGGATTTTTCTCTGTAACGCGCTTTCTAGAGACTTCGAATACTTTCAGAGGGTTCGTCGACTCCCTGAAAGCGTGCATGTTCGTTTGAACTGGTACGCAAGGTGGATTCCCAGAGGACTCCACTTGACCCTTTGGGAGCAGAAGGAACCTTTTCGCTTAGTTCCACCTATCCAGAACCGCTGATCTTGTCAGACGACTTTCTTGAGAGACTCCTCCCTGATCTCTTTCTTTTCTTTTTCCGAAAATAGCCTTTCTCAGCTTTGTCATCACTAGGGTCTTCTCCGCCCTTCTTTCCAATTTGATTAGCCTACCGACTTCATTTTCTTGACTGTGTTTGCGCTGATATTCCCCTCACAAGGACAACTGTCGCGTCCATTCCCATTGAGTGAACTCTCTCTCCCCTGTGAAGTCGCCTGACCTACCCTCTCTTAACAATTTTTCTAGCTTTTTACCCGTGCTCTGGGGTGGCGGTATTACGAGGAAGCGGACTATTTTTTTGTCAGTTTTCTTGTTTGATCATTCCCTCCCATCTACTCCTCTGGCCCTTTCTTTTTCGAAGTGACTCCCTAGACCCTTCCTTTTGCTATACCCCCCTCTCCAGATTTTTTTTCGTGGCCTCTGGACTCTTTTTCTTCCAGTTCTAGTCCTTTCCCCCTCAGCCAGGAGGAGGTTTCTCCCTTCCCTCCTCTTCTTTTTTCCAAATTTCGAGGTCCCCCAATTCCCTAATTTTTTTCCTTTTCCTCCACGGATTCTTGAAGTAGGTTTTCCGGGTTTTCTACGCACTAATTCTTTTTGGCAGACGTCTTTTTTTTTTTTTTCTGCTCCTTTCTCGAGAGTTTCTTTTTTCGCGGCCTTCTCCAAACCTCGACCTTTTTCGAGGACCCCAGAATTTTTTCCCACAGTACTTTCTCGTCCTCCCTTTGTCCTATTTCCTCTCTCAAGGTTTTTTCAAGTACCTGTGACGATCGTGAGATCTCTCCTTATTGGCTTTTTTTTTTTCTCCTTGACTTTTTCCCAAAAGTCTGACGAAATCTATTTTTCCTCTACTTCTCTCTCGAAGAATCAGTTTGTTTGTGATTCCCGGACCCTCCTGTATGCCCTTCCTGATGCAAGGCTTTTCCCCTTTCTTTCCTCCCCCCGGTCTTCCTTTCCTTTTTTGCCATTTTTTCTTTCTGAAGCATCGTTTCTGTTGATCCGCCAGTGGAATCCCTCCTGTGGACATTTTTTCTTTCCCTGTATGTCCCATCTTAAAACCCTCCATCTCGTCCCCCTTCAGTTCCGGTCGAAAGTCTCAAGGCAATTTCCTTCTGGAAGTTCTACCACTCAGAAGTAACTTTTCTCTCGAAAGCCTCCCCCCAGTTTCTCTGCTTTCTGAAATACCAGGTCACCCCTAGTCACATATCCGAGCCCCCCCCCCCTTCTTTCCTTGATGCTTTTTTTTTGTAAGCTTTTTTCTCGCCAGGTGCCACGCCCAAACCACTCTCTTCAAGGAGTTCTTTTGCTTCTTTGGTTGACCTTTCCCTGTTTTTCTCCTTGATTCTTTTTTTCCAGAGGGTACGCCGGGTGGAGGTTTTTGATTGTTTTTACCCAGATTCCCAACTTTTTTTCCGTAGTACTCTTCCCCCATCCCACATTCTTTAACCTCCATGATCCCCCGGAACTGTTTTTCCTAGTCTTCTCTCTTTCGAACTTTTGAGACTTTTCTCCCCACTGCATGATCGCAGATTTTCTTTTGGGTGTTTTTTTCCTCGACCACCCCCCTCCTTGCCCCTTAATTCTATGTCGACGCATTTTCTCTCATTGTCACTTTCTCACGAGATTCCTTTTTGTTCAAGCACGCGAGTAGTATTCCCCCGGTAGTTGAGCCACCCTCCTCGTTTCTCCGTCGCAAGGATTTCGTAGAACCCCAGCATCTTTTTCAAGTCTTTCTGGACAATTCCCCTCCCCAGTATCTTGACCCTTGATTCCTCTCCCGTCAAGATCTTTTATGGATCTTTTCCCCTTACCCCGGGATTCTCTTTTCCTCTAAATTTCCATTCCTTTTGCAGGCATCCTGATTCTCGTTCCCTCTCTCTAAGACGCCGCATTTTGGACCTCTTCTATTTTGAGGTCCTTCCGGCTTCTGACTTATTTCTTTGGGTGTTGAGCTGAGGTCGGTTCTTTAGCGGAGCTCGACCGACCAGGTTCCAAATATTTTTTTTACGGCTTTGGTATTTTTCTGGCTTCCTTCCTTCCCCGTTTTAAAGTCTTCTTGCCTCTTTGAATTCTTTCTCCGTGGCAACCCCTTGTTCCAGCTCACGGCCTTGTGATGTTTCTACCCCTAGGGGATTCTTTTTTGGAAAAACTCCCCCTTTCACGATTTCTTCCAGTCTCTGGCTTCCTCACGCGTTTAACGGGTGCCCTCTATGGCCCTCCCCGCCACCCTTAAGAGAATGCTTTAACTTTCTATTCCGCACCACTCCTTTCCCTGCGAAGGATTCCCCTGAAAAGCCCCCGGGGAAAGTGACTCACCGGTTTTCCCCCTAAAGTCTTCCTTTCTTTTTTTTATCCAGGCTGACTTCCTCTTTGAACTAACGCTTCTTTGTGCATTTTTCAGTTTTTGAAGTTCTTTTAAATCGTTCGGTCGTCTTCCCTTTTGTCTTTCTTTCCGAGGACCCTTCTCTCAGGGTTAGACTTTTTTCTGCCCACTCGTTTCTTTCCTTCCTCGTTGTCGAGTGGCGTCTCCTCCCAGGCGGCGGCTTTTTTTCCAACTTAATTTTCTATATCTCTCTAATTTTTGCCTTTCGCAGCCCTCCTTCACTACAGGTCCCTTTTTTCCCTCTTCTTGAGCTTCCCCTCTTTGCTGATACATCGTGTTCTTCTGGAGGACAAGTACGGATACTTTAAAGTTCCATACCCAGGTTTTTTGTAGGTAGACCTTTTTTTTCCAGGATTCGCAATCCCCTCTTTCGTATCCTTTTATTCCTTCACCCTTTGCAGTCTCTTTGACTCTTTCAAGGCCCTAATTGATGTTATTTGCGCTTTGATGTCAAGGTTTTTTTGATGAGACTCTCTCTAGTCTTCTTGATGCAGCGTCGTTCCGTAGTGCCGTCCCTCCTCCGAGTTTGCACCTATTAATCCTCAGACCTTACTTCCGGCTTTCCGGAAATGAAGTCGGGCTGTTGACTCTTTGCGATCCCTTCTTTTTTTTCTCCCGCCCAGGGTTTCGAGACCTTCTGGTCATACTCCGTCTTTCGCTCTCGCCCAATCCTCTCTGATCTAGCTCCCTCGTTCTGAGATAATATCGTCCTATTCTGCGAAGTGTATCTCCTCCGCATCATTCCCATTATTGCGCTCCTATTTATACTTCCTCCCTTTTTGAAGAGAGATTACGCAGAGTTTTTTTTGCGTCTTCTTCTGCGACAGCTTTCCAAGCTTCTTCTCCCGGTTTTTTCCGGAGGGTTCTTCTTTTTAACTCCTTCCGGCATGGGCGTTTTACACCTACCCAGGTTTTCAGTAGTTCAGAACTCCCCCTTCCCCCTCCATTAACCTCGACTTTTCCCTCTTCCTGGCTCTATCCCTTTCACTTAACCACCCTTGAGATGTCGGAAGGTTTCCAGGATCTCCCTCCCTGGACTCCCTCCCCCTTCGCATGCTCTCTTCTTCGGACTCCTTCCACCCGAAGAGGGGAATAGCTAACCCTCGGGGCAAGATTCCGACAGGATAGTCCCCGGATGCTAATTTCCCTTTTTCGTTGAAGGATTCTCCTCTCTAGTTCTTTCTTCTGATCTCCGACTCGCAGACCCTCCCCCTATATCCTCCCTTTTGCTCTTCACTGTTCCTTCATCCGTTTCCTTGTAGACGACAATATGTAGAAATTGAACTCGACGTTTTTATGATGAATTTTTGATGACTCCTTAGATTCGAATTCCTCCCTGGATTTTCTTTAACCTTTCAGCGGACTTTTTTTCAGGCCTACATTGGTGGATTTGCTCTTCTTGAAAGTTACCGTTGGAATCTGATGCCTTGACTCTTCCTGCTGCTTTGAAAGAGACTACAATCCCTCGAAGATCAAACCTTTCTTTGTTGAGTTTTCTTTCCTATTTGACGTTCCTGTTGTGGAACCTCTGTCCCTCAGCCCTTGAACAGTCTGGTCCCTGGGTTGAATCTTTACTTTTTCTCTCTCTGAAGATTATTCCTTGTAGTGTTCGAGCCCCCGGATCCTCTTCTGACCCCCTTCTTTGGGCAGTGTTACTTTGCAAGCTCAGACTTTAGGATTTTGTGAAGATCCCTCAAGACCTTTCTCTTTTAATTCCTCTTTGCAGGAGGGGGTTGTTCTTTTCTGTCCCAATCACCCTATTGTTTCTAGCACCCTTTTCCTTAAATCCATGGTTTTGTCTTTCTGCCGCGAGCTTTCCATTGGGTAGACTTGACTCTGCTTTCTTGCTCCCGAATTTTCCCCTTCATTCCCCTCCCCGGCACCCCCTAACCTTTTGCCTCTCCGCCCCCCCTTACCCGCCCCCTTTATTTTTTCGCCCACAATTATTGTTTGGTACTCTCGAACTCTATTTCTTGACGTCCCTTTCTGATTTTCAGGTGTTCTCTTTTTTTCAAGTCCTACCCTTGCGGCCAGGTGGCAGGGGCTTCTTTCGGAATCGGCGTAGTTGTCGGGACTATTCGTGACGTTTGCATTCGTTCATTACCTGTTGTATTTTTTTAGACGGTCCCCTCTTGTACGGCTGTGCACGTCTCTAAGGAAATATACTCCGCTTCCCGCACCGCCCGTTGTTTTTTCAGGGCCCCTTTCCTCTGCTCTATTCCCCTTTTCGCATCGGCTTTCATAACGAGAGGGCCTTGTTAACTCGCGGCGTGAGTGTTTCTTTTTCCTCCCCCCCCCCCTATTCGAACCCCTCCTCTCCTTCCTGATTGCACGGAGTGGTTTTTTGATCCAGGCATGCTCTACAAAAGAACTGCCCGTCTGCATTCCCCTCTTTTTTGCATGCTCCATTTCGCGGTCGTTTTAGACTCTTCCTCCGTGCCATCCTGTGAGAACCTTTGGAAGGCCCGCAGCTTTTTTCCTTTTTCTGTGGTTTTTTACTTTTCTCCACCTCGGTTTTTTTCTGTTCTGGTTTTTTCCCCCCCCTTGATCTTCCTACTAAAGACCCCCAGACATTGGAGATCAAGTAATGTCTAGCCCCCTTCCCACCGCCCTCCCTGAACCTTTTTCCCTCCTCAGATACGCCTCCCCCTTCTAATTTTCTTTTTCCAAGCTTTTTTTATCGCGTTCGGGCTTTTTGATAGGATAACGGTCCCAGGTGAAAAAGCCTAACGGAGTCCTTTTCTCTCTCTTTGAGGCAAACCCAACTTTTTCGCTCTTTTTGAGACCTTCTGTCCACTTCGGAGGCTCGTCGGCTTCTTGAAGAGGCTCTATTCCTACCGAGGTTCCCGTTTTTTTTTCTCTTTTCCTCTAATGTCTTTTTTTTTTTTCTTTGAACGGGGAGGTGCGCCTCCGTCCCTTCATCTATTCGCGGGGGCTCTCCTATTTTTCGCAACGGGGCTTGGGTACAGGCAGGACCCCCTCTGTCAGCGTTCCCCCTTTCCTCTCTTTTTAAAGCCGTCCTTCCTCCTTTCTCTCAACAGTAGTTTCCATGGGTTCCTTCTTTCGCACGCAGGGGAGTTCCTGCCTAGGCACAATTCTTGGTGACGGAGGCGGACTCTTTTCGGGTTCTCGCACTCCCCCCTCTTTTTTTCTATTCGAAATCGTGTCTTTCCTTGAAAGATGTGTCCCCCCCTAAAGGAACGAAGTCCAGCCGC
>Ga0179593_1706863_pt1 | contig 11836 bp, 13 predicted proteins | sample CZODoug2_1_08_16_FD_185931 | JGI IMG/M metagenome (GOLD analysis project Ga0179593, IMG submission 185931) | Vadose zone soil fungal communities from Angelo Coast Range Reserve, California, USA - CZODoug2_1_08_16fungal (PacBio error correction) | ecosystem: Environmental > Terrestrial > Soil >... | reverse complement strand
TCTTCTACCTAAGTTGCCACTTTACGACAGAACCTTCATAATCGCTTGTGCGGTCTTTTTTTCACTTTGCTATTTTTGGACGGCGGGGCCCCCTTACCCGAGCCGAATTTCCAAGGCGGCTTTGATATTCTCCCCTCATATTGTCGACCGAAGTCAATAATGGCTCGAGATTTTTCCGAGGGCCCCATGCTGCGGGACCGTGATTCCCTTGCGCGTTTTTTGGTTTTGTGCAAGGTGGCGCGCTTGAAGCCTTTTGCTACTTCTTCCGTTGCCGCCTTTCGGCGGGCGCCGCCGATAACATGCATTGCGCGTTCCGGTTGAATTTCGCTCGTTCCGTCCCTTTACGCCTCTTTTTCCCGCGCTGACCGAGATTTCAATTGTTTTGCCGAACCAGGGAGCCTGCCATATGCCGCCTCGCTTGCCTCGAAGTTTTAGCCCCGTGAGGCACGGCGTAACCCCGTCGCTGAACAAAAAACGCTTTCCACGGTGCCTTCTTCTGGTCTCGCGGTGGGCGTCACCGCACCTCCATCGTCCTTTTCTTGCGCCTTTTTTGAGTAGTCGGTCCTTTTTCTGGCCACATGAAACTGCTCTCCCAAAGACGCCCAACCACCGTGGACATTTTAACCCTACGAATTTTAAAGGGTGAGGGGGAAGATGTACTCAATCCTCTCAAAGTCTTAGAAGCGGTGGTTTTTCCCTCAGAAGAAGAGGCCGGCAACACTTCTGCAAAGAAGCGTCTTGACTTTTCATGCACTCCCTCACCCCCTCCATCCCCCTGTTCAGGCGGCTGCTGCAGGCAAACTTCCTGTTTTTCATTTATTTTTGTTGTGGATCTGCGCCGGGCCTCCTTCCTGCCCCCTAGAACTGGCGTCATGACCGGTCCGGGATACAAAGCCGGGTGGACCGGTCAGCCCTCGCCACCGGCCCGCCCTTTCTCCCTACCAGGTAGGGTAGTTACCTTACTCCAATCTAGGGCTGTGGGTTTGATCCCCACCCGCCCCCCGTTAGCGGTTCCTTGCTGTCCACCGCCCTCTAACGCGAATTCACATGAGGCGTTGAGGGCGGCCCATGCCGCGGCCGGTGTCAGAGCACCCCAAACAACGGCTGCACCTTTGGAAGGGTTTTCATGATTCTTTTTTAAGACAATTTTACATTGATCAGTCAGCTTTCGCCAACCTTCCTTTCGACAAGCAATCTATTATCCGTTGCCTTTTTTTCTTTTATAATCTCTCGAACCGCGTACGCGCTTAGTGACGCACGGCCTCCGCCCGCTCATGGTGCATTATTTTTCGTTCGGTTTTTTTTGTCAGCGGGGAGAAGTTTCAGACTCTGGTTAAACCCCCCAAGTCTCACGCGAGAGACCAGTCTATTCCGAACTTTCGACCCTTGTAAACGCGAACCGCCGGGCATTTCTCCAACACCTTTCCCCCTCGTTTTCTGTCTTGACGGGTACGTAGATTTGCTCCTGGATTCATCGTGGATTACCTCACGCCTTGGAAGCCCTACCTGATCCGCGATACAGGCCAGATCCACACCCCCTTTTTTCCAATCGCCAAAACCCTTTTTTTTTTTTTCTCCGCTTCCCTAAAACCCCGGTCTCGCGGATTTACTTTCCGGGCCCGAGCGGCACGGTTTTTCCGCCTGATCTGCGGAGAGACCATGCGCCCACCCGCTTTCCTCGGAAACGAGTGCTCCCCATCCAATTCTCCTCGACAACCTTGTTTTCCCGCCCATCCCCCCTTGCAACAGATGTTAACGCCCGCACGCCGGCTTACGCGGTTCCCTATCGGATCGGCCCTCTCAGACGGCTCCCCAACTGTTCTCGTACTCGACAGCTTCGCCCGGAGGCCTCAGATCATTACCTCTCGACCCCTTACATCTTTTTTTTCAGCCGCGGCCCTCTATAATAAATTCTCCGCATCTCCCCGGCGCCGGCTCGGCCAACCCCTCACCGGCGGCAACGCTTGCCTCCTCGGAACACTGCACCATTCTCTCCGGGGGCCTGCCCACTTACTTGAATCACATCGGGCTTCCTATGACGTTTTCCCCCTTTTTTTCTTTTACGTTCTGCCCCACGGTTCCCCTGACGCCATCCCACACGCCGCAACGTTTTAATGCTCAACCCTTCGGGGGGTTAGCCACCTCCCGCCTCGTGGTCCAATGTCTTACACGTGGCCCCGTGCTTTTTTTTTTTAAATCTGCCCCCCGGACGGCTAGAAGAAAAACGTCATGCCCTTACAACGGCCGCCTTTACTTTTCCCTGACTTCTTAGCCGCGGTCACTTCAACGGGGTCTATGGCATTTTTTCCCTTTTACAGACACCGTTTTGTTCCTCCCCCCTTTCCTAATCCTCTACTTTTCGCTGCTTCTGTGACATCGGGCCGGCAGGCCCGAGTATTTGAAGCTTTTTCATCTTCCCCCAACCTCCCCATCTTAGCTCTCCGTTTTTGAGAGAGATGTGACGCGGTCCCTTGTTGTCGTCGGATCGAGTGCACTTCGTATTCCCCCGCCCGGTTTCAGTCGGAGTCGTTGCGGGGCTCGTGCTCTTTATTGTGTGACGTGGAGCCCTTGCGTTGTCGGTCTCCTCGCCCATCAGACCTTCGAGTGCCTTCTTTTTTTTAGCCCTGAGGTTCCGGCGCGTGTCTGCGAAGGGCGGTCTTGTCGTCGACCCGCCGCCATTTAGTGCCGGTCTCACATGTCGGTTGACGTCTCTGCAACTATTTTGCCGCGGTTTCACGACGTTCCCCGCCCAAGGTCTTGGATCAGCATGTTTTTGGGGGCCTGTTTTTCCCCCCTGCCCCTGGTTAGGGGAATTTTTAGATAAAGCCTTTCTGCCCTTCTGCGAAGATTTTTTTGATGTACGGCTACTTATTTCCACCTCTCCCTGGCCTGCTTGTTGGGGGCCAGTAAACACCGTTTTCGAGGTATAGTCGGTTGCCGCGTTGTTTTTTTTTTTCCTTGCGCGGGGAGCATGGGAGAGCCGCCTTTTTTCCGTAGGTCTGCGTTCACCGCTAAGATGCTGTCGAGGAGGTAACTCTCTGCAGGCCGTTTTCCGTTCCCGTTTAGTTGTTCGATCAATGGTCGGTCGTGAGTTGGTTTCGATTCCTTTTATCTTCCGCCGGCTTTGACGAACTTTTTTTCTGATGGAAGGTTATGACGCAGTGGCCTCGCAGGGGGTGCACTCCGATTTTTGTTTTCCCCTGCCGTGAGCTGCCGTTCGAGCCCAGCGGCACCCTTTCCCGCTATGGCCGGCTTTAGATACGCTTACGGGATGTGAGCTTTATTTTTAGGTGAGTTGTCCTTCATTTTTTGTGATCTTTCGTCCTGGATATGTCGTCTGTAGTGGCGCCCGGCCGCTTCACCTCTCCTGAGCCTTTCATTTCCGTTCCCGTGGGCCGGTCGTTCGACAGGGTTAGCTCATTGAACGTTCTCTTGCTTTGTCTCTGGGCTGCCCGCAGTCCTTTTTTTTGCTGCGTCCCCCGATACAAGGTCTATTGTGAACCTCATTTCCTGTGCGACTGATCCCCCCTTTCGATTCATTTCTTAACAGACCCTACATGCCCCAACTGAGACTGCGAGGCCGTGACCCGGATGTCGAATTCAACACTTATACGGAGGTCACTCAGAATAAGATTTTGCGAGGACGTCTCAACATTGACCTTTTACGGTCCCCCTGTCCGGGTGCCTCCGTGTTTGGTGCGCGGCACCGCTGCGAAAAGCCCCCCCCTCACCCTCCTTTCCGCTGGAGGGTCTCAACCTCCGATGACTGAATCAAAATAAGGTGTCTGGTTGCGCGCCGCTTCTCACCTACGCGTCTTCTTATTTTTTTCCACCTCCTGTTTGAGCCTTCCCTTTGCCGTTCCCCGCTCTCGGTGACGGGCCGGCCGGTTGTCGCGGACTTTGTTCAAAGGCCGCTTCGGTTGGGGAGGTTGACTTCTCACTTGTCGCAGATACCACCTTTTCGGGTCTCAACAGTCAACGCCCGCCGAGAACGGGTCGGGGAATTCCGACTCTGGTGACCCTCTTTTCAGGTAGCTTGACCCGAAGTTTAAGCCATTTTCTCCTTATGCCAAAGATTTTTACGTGTCTCTTGGGTTGTGCTCCATTGACGTTCCCTAGGTGACGGTACCTAATGACTTTAAAGGTGGTGTTTGAGTTCTTTTTCAGTTCCTTCCGAATTCCCAAGATTTCCCTCCGCGGAGGGCCGCAAAGGAGAGAGTCGCGTTTTATGGGGTGATTCTTTTTCTATTCAGACCCAGACCCCTTTTTTTAGCCCAGGGTTTACGACCCTGTGTAGCAGGTGGTTTTTTAAAGACCTAGGTTTCTTGGGCTTCCATCTCGACCCGGGCTCAATTGCCCCTCCTGGTTCAGGGCCCCAGACCCTGCGCTTTGAAGAGGGCGCGCTCCCTTTTCTCACAACCCTTTCCCCTCTCACCCTTCTGTCATCGAGCGTTCCAAGGCGCGAGCTATGAAAAAGGCACCTAGCTTCGATTCCTTTCGGCGCCCTCCACTTTCTTTGCACCGCCTCTAAAGGCACGCTTCGTTTCTGAAGCTAGAATAGCATTCGCCTCCTCTTCGAGTGAGATTATTTTTTTTATTGCCCTCTGCGATTCAAAGACGGGCCCCTCCTGGCCTGTCTTTCCGTTTTTCCAGTATCATTCAAAATCCAAGGGGGAAAACGAGGCAGGAAGTTTGCTTTTCACCTATTTTCCCCTTTTCTGACCCAGGAAGTTTTTTTTTTTCCTTCCCGTTGTGTTGTTAAGAGGGATGAGCGTCCCAAATCAAGGACTCACTGAGATCTGTCGTTCCTCGAAGAGTCAGGGACACTCTAGGTGCTTGTGGTCTTCGACATTAAATCCGCCGCCTGGGAAATGGCGGCGGGTTTGATCGCCTATAGCAAAAAAAGTCCTGCATACGTTAACTACTTTTTAGATGAGATTGTATTTCCCTTTTCTTTGAGGCGCTTACTTTTTTTTTTTGTGTTTGCCTCTCCTTACTTTTTGATGCCCTATGGAAAAGTGGCTCCTCAGGCTCTCGGCCCCTGGGCATTTTTATCATCTCCCTTTTCCCGCTCTGCGAGAACCTCGCGCTTTCTTCGTAAATCTCCCTCTATTCGCCGCCCGCGTTCCCCTTCTGGTCTGGGACCAAAGATGATGTCATTGTCCCCTGTTCGCATGTTCTCTCTAGCGCCCTCTCCCTCCACATTGTGGGACCCCGGGGTTTCAAAACCGGGCTGTCCCCGTTCCAAGAACCCCCCCCTCCCCCCCCTCTTTCTCACCTGTCTAGCACAAGGAAAGCAAAGGCCAATCCCCGCATTGAACTTTCTATCTTCTTCTTACTCTGGTTCCCCCAGCGTTCTACTGTATGGAGTCGGAATGACGACACTGCTTTTCACCACCGGCCCCCACGTTCTTCTTTCTCCGTCACCGACTGCAACGGCAATCTGGTGCCGCGAAAGACGCCAGTCACCCCTTTTTTGTCCCAGTTCTTTTTCGAATCGAGGACGGACCCACGGAGGGCAGCGCGGACGAGCTCGGACCTGGCCCTACTTCTTGCCCCTCCAGTTTTAACTTGTTAGGACTTTGCAGGAAGTAGGAAAAAGGCTTTGGTGCAGTAACAATTGAGAGTGATTTTTTTGGACTGCGACACCTTTTGCGCCGCGTTCAATGGAGTTGGCAACTCCTTTGGTCTGTTCATGTCCCCTTTCCGGCTAAAAGCGGCCGGCCCGGTCTGCCCCTAATTCCCGCACAGTCCTTTGTTTTGGTGATTTTTTTTATTTCCTCTACCCATGCGTGGGTTGGTGGAGCGGGCTGCAACAACCTTATTTGTCTGCATCTTTGTTGTTGCGTCCCTCTCCACCAGCCTATTTTAACGCCGTATTCAAAATGTCGGCGGTGGATTTTCCCCCGTGAGTTGGTCCCCCTCCCCCCAACACTTAGGCCGAGGCAGGTAATTGCGAGCGAATTTTCGCCTGATTCGTTTCCTTTCTGCACATTCCATCTTATTCAGTGGACTCCGTCAGTGGTGAATTCATTTCGACCCTCTCGCGCGATCTTCACGGCCTAGCCCCCGAGTATACATGTGAAATTCGTGACTGGCCCCTGGTCGGGCAACAGGCCGAGGTTCCCAATTCTCATGTATCGACCCCAGAAGGATACTGCATACCTGTGCTTGCAACAGCGCAATTCACGTTTTAAGAAACGCCCCTTCCCCCCGCCACGGGACCTTCCCTGATGTGCTCCGCCTCCGTGGATCAGTCGATTAGTCTTCTAGTCCTCCCCCAAGCCGCTCCGTACGACATCCCCCAGGACGGCCTTCCCAATTTTTTCCCCCCCCATGGTTTCCCAATCCGTTCTTTTTTCGGCACCTACCGATAACGGGCTGTTTTTCTCTCCCCTGCAAAGGTTTTTTCCCGGCTGACTCTTTCTGCCGGGGTTGCGACACCGGGAAGCCCCCCTCTGTTTCCATAATGCAATGCTCCGAGGAATGCAGAGGACCCCGTATTCTTCTTCCCCAAGCCTTCCCGCAATCCATTCTTACGGGCAAGATGGAGGAGATTTTTTTTTCGCGCCCTCCTTCAGCTCCTCCCCCTTGATCGTCAAAAAGAATAGAACGCCGAGGAAGACTGTGATTTCTTTAAACCCCCGACATTAGTCGCCAAGCAGGACTCAGAGGCGGGGGGAACGTTTCCATTTTTGAACCCCCTCCCGCATCTACGGCCTTGGAGTCGGGATCCAAAGCTGAGAAGAGAACCCTTGTTACTTCGCGCATTCCCATGGACTCCCCCCCCTGTCTTTTTTCATAATCGGCGCCTTACCAACCACTCCTCGCCTGCTCCAGTTTTTTCCCCACCGCGACCGACCACAACGCAAAAACGCTGATCAACCCGATGGCGCTTCGTCAGGCCACGCAGTGTGTGGGCATCAATATTCTCGGTACCAGGGCCAGGGTTTCCCCCCCGGACACCATTACTTCCCGGTATCGCCGACAATGACAGTCCCTACTACAACGCGCCCGCGAATAGATGGAGTCTTACCGCTGCGCCGCCGGTTTCTCTGCTTTTTTTTTCCAACCCTGCAATGCTCCCCGTCACGACGCCACCTCCTCACGATACTCTAAGGCCCCCAAGTAGCTTTTTTATTGGGGGATTTTTTTTTTCCATTACGAGTGATCTTCCTCCTTACGGCAACCATTTCGCGTCACATTCTTTTCACTCTTTGGGGGTGGTTTTTAGATTTGTCGGAAGTTCTTCTTCTTGCTCTTTCCTGCTGGCCCGAGTCGTCACCCTCGAGCGACTGTCGGCGAGGATCTAGGGAGTAGTGAAGGTATCCACTGCCTTCATTAATCCCCCCCCAGGTCCGCCTCCCTATATGCTCCACATTTTCCCATCAGCGAGTCGCCGGCGATGTAGGAGTCCCAGGACGGGAGTGTCGTATTATTTCAAGACAAGGTGGTTTTTTCTTTTCTAATTGCTTTGCCCCTTTTTTTCCGACGATTGGTGACCACGACGCGGGACGAGGTTGAGTTTTCCGGTGGGTTTCCTTTTTAGTGTTTTTTTTTTCCGCGTTTTTTCCCCCTCGTGGCAGGAGAAATAGGTTCTATAAAGTGTTTACCCGTTCCTTTCCCTGTCCCGACCCCTTTTGAGGCCTCCCTTCTCCGTGCGACCTCTTTTCTGTTGGAGAAGTCAAAACCTTGGAGGAGAAGAGCGTGAACCCCTGTTCCTTTTTTAGCACGGTTTTTTAGAATTGTCTGCTCGAGGTTCGAGGACCGTTCGAAGAGGATGTCTCGGCATTCTTTTTTTTTCTTTGATTTCCTTGAGCCCTTTCCCCGACAAGCGAGGTAGAGGTCGTTGTTGACAATTTTTTTTCTTGTGTGCCTTGGTATTTCCATCGGTACTTCTTGCCCGCGTAATACGGTTGCTCCACACATTTCGCCCTTAGACGTTGCTGGGGAGATTCCTGGGGGAAGGAATGGGATGGTTCTTTCCTGATATTTCTTGCTCTTTTCTGTTGAAGCGATAAGTCGTCAACAAACTTTGCAGCTGTGTGGTATCGACTCCCCCCCGTTCCTGCTTTTCTTTCCGGAAGGCTTTGCACGCAGTTGTTGGTCTGAATCCCTTTTTTTTTTTTCGTGGCTGTCTCCGATGGCGCCGTTACACGTAGATAAAAGGCTTCGGACTCCATCAGGCCCCTTCTGACAGTTTATGGTCCGGCCCTCTTGCGCGTTTTCAGTTTCAGGAGCCGGGGGGCCAGGGTATCATTTGGCAGTCTGTCCAAGTATTTCCCCCATTTTGCTCTTGGCCCTTTCTTTTCACGCCCCTACCAATTTTCCCCACAATGAGACGGCGAGCCGTTATGTCACTAGCGCACGCGGTCGAAAGATATGAACCCAACGGATACCCTTCATAAGTTGTCCCATCCAGCCGCCCCCTCCTCACCCATGCGATTTTCGACTCGAACTGTCCCCCCTTTGCCTAAGTGCCGTGGTTTGTTCGTAAACGAGTTTGCTACTCATCACCGTTCTTTCGTAGGGCCTTCCTCCCCTGCCCCCCCCTCCGATCTCCCCTGTTTCAAAAATGGCGGGTGTCGCTCCGCCTTTTACACCACCGATTTTTTGAGTCTCCAATCACCAGAGTTTAGTGCTTTTTCCGGTTCCCCTAAGTCTTCCCCGGTTCCTTCCGGTGTAGTTGGACGGGTTCCTGGGCACAGGCCGCCACCGGAGTTGGGCTTTTTCGCCTTTTTCTCCCTTTTTTGACTCCCCCGTCCCCGCCGGGAATTGTTAACCAGAACAGAAGCACCCCTGGCCGGCCTTTGCGTCCTCCCGAACCCGGGTTCTGGGCCATTGCCGCTTAGGCGAAGGTTCTGAAGTCGGCTTTCCTTTTTTCCGGTCTTTTCACCTTTTGACAGTCCATGTCGAAGCCATGAGAGTTGGCGGGAGTGAAGATCACCTCATGTTCCCGGGTTCTTTCTCGTAATGCACTTTTTTCCCTTGACCACGTGTCATTCCGACCCCCCTTAAAAAGGTCAGTTTACGCAGATTTTGCAGAGGTTCTAACCTTTCCATGTTTCGGTTTTCTTGCTCTTTTTTCCTTTGTCCCCTTTTCCCAGTTTCTTTTTTCTGTTTTAAGCCCTGTTTGTCCGGGGTCCTCCCGCCGTTCTGCGCTTGCGATGCGGAGAGAGAATTCGGAACCCGCTCCGGTATAACTTTCCCCTGCTCCCTTTTCTTTACTACCAGCTTTCCTACGCGGTCGCGGTATAGCCGTAGTTTTCGCGCCCTCCGCGTTTCATTTCCTTCCCTGGTTCGCTTCCTGATTCCACCCGGCTGCCGTTAGCGCGCTTACCGGCTAGAGAGTCCTAGGAACCCGCCCTTTCATGTACTCTAACTCCCTTCTCGCCATATTGCTTCGGCGATTTATGCGGTCAGGCGTGGTGGCGATATGGTTTTTTTTTTCTTTCACCTCAACTTATTCCCGCATTTCAGGACAGCACAGACGAATAAGCAGGAATTCTTGCTGAAGTTTTTTGCTTCTTTCCTCTATCTTTTTTTCCCATCTAATACGGTGGTGGTGAGAGTCCTCAGGCCACGGAGAGAAAGAATCGCGTATCAGCTCCTTTTTTCCCCCACCTTGCGTGTCTGGCCCCTCACGACATTTGAAATACCCTGCCTTGTGTTATAGCCTTTCTCGAACTCCCCACCGCCGAAAGCATCGCCGAAGTCATAATGGGTGAGAGATGGTTCGCGCGTCTTCGACTCTTACCTTCCTCGAGGGTCTTCCTCGCAGGACTGTGGCTGAATGGCCTCTGTAGAATGACTTCTTACTTCTTTCCCTGCGACCTTCTCCCCCGACTGAACTATGTGTTTTTCAGTTCTTTTTCGATCTCGCCAGCGCCGGATATTAGCCCGCCGTCGTGGTTGTTCTTCTCTTCCTCCCCGCCGCCGTCTTTTTTTCCTATCTTCCTGCAAGAGACCTTGAGGGCTTGAGTCCCGCGTTTTTTTTATCGAACACTCCCCCGCTTTAACTTTCCTCGGTCGAAGTCTCGCAAGGACGCAAAGGACTAACGATCTCCTCTGCTTTTTTTCCCCTTCCCTTATCGGAATTCCCCCCCTTGCTAGTCAAAGACGCCAACCCCCCCGTGCAATTTTTTATCTCCAGGCCAACCCCCCCCTTAACCGGATCTTCTTAGATGCTTCTCCCTCCAAGTACCCACGCCGCAGTTGGTAGAACTCCCCCCCTGTGATTCTCAACACGGGGACAGAGCGTCGATCACGGACCGCCCCCGTTCCGCTTTTCCAGCTGCACTTTTCCCCGGCGGCTCGTGCCGGCCAACGTCTTTTGGTGAAAGAAAATTAATAGGCACGGTTCCTCGACACCGCTTCTCATGGCGTTCCCTCCCCCTCCAAACTATCTATGGCGGTTTTCATTACCCTCGGAACACGACTGCCCGGTCAGGCATTGGTTTGGGTTCCCACAACCTTTCCCCCCCCCTTTCCGCCTCCGATGGTGATCCAGGTACTCTATCCATCGAGTAGGTGGTGAGAGTTTCTTCAACCCCCCTTAAATATTTTCGGGTTCCTTTTCCCCACCACGACACGCGATAAAATGAGGAGGATGGAGTGCGGTTCTTCCCCAACAAACCCCGTCGTTTCATGCGAGAGACAGGCGCTCTAATGGGGATTGCTTCGTCTTCGCGCAAGACACCCTTCTTCGTTTACCTTCCTTTTCCCTTCTTTTTCGTTTTCCATCCTTTCGACCGTTCTCTCTACAGTGAATTCCGCTTCTTTTCCGTTTTCGTCCTCCCCCTTCAGGAGGCCCCCGGAATGATTTCACCCCATCTCATTGATAGACCATCAGCCTGACTTCTTAATGTGCTTCCCCATGCCTTTCCCTCCTTCCTTTTTCTTCTACCTCTCTCCGACCTTTCGCCGACACCTTTCACCGGCGACTCATGATGTGCTAAGCATTATCGGATACGTTCCTCCCCGGCCCCCTTCCCTCACGACAGCCCCTCCAGGCGACCCGATCACGGCAATCGCCCCCCCAACTGGCCCGTTCCAATACAGTTTCCTTTGCACACATCCCTTTTTGACGGTAGCCCCCTTGGTCCGTCTCTCCACGGCGCGCGACCCTCGGACGCCAACCTTTTTTCCAATGTCCTGCGGCACCCGGTCCCGGGCAAAACTGGGCTTTCTACTTCAGGACGTCTCGCCTGATCCGCCCTTACTCCTCCGACTGCGCACAACTCACTGAGCTCGCCACTTTTGAGTCCAACAAGCATTTCAGCGCTCCTCCCTGCAGCCCCTCCCTTTCCCTCTCCATATTTTTTGGTTTCGCGACAAGCGGCCGGCGCGGCGGGACTCTCCCTAGAGCAGACGTCCCCGCCTGCGCCTCCCCGGTTTCACTTTTCCCTCGCTTTTTGACCTCGCACCGCACTTCGTGACATGGATTGCCTCGACCACCTTTATTTTTCCGGGCAGCCTAACATTTATCTCTACCTACTTTCGCCCTGTCCAAAAGCGGTAACCACCCCACCGATTCAACCTTTTTCGTTAACGCAACCGCGGCCCGCACTGGGTCATTCCATAGTTTTGTGCACTGTCCAGTTTCCCCATCGGTTTTAACCAATTCTGTACTCTCCCCCCCCGACCTTTTCACCTACAACACGGGCGGCCTCGCGGCGGTTTTTACAGGAAGTCTCCCGATTCTTTTTTTCGAGCTTCACCCGGTCCCACTGGTGCCCACCGTCACGAAGCCCTCTTGCACGATCCTCTCCGGCGGTCGCTCGCTTCGTTGATTCGTGCCCTTCCCTTGCTTTTGTCAGTCCCCCCTTCCACCCCC
>Ga0179593_1402372_pt1 | contig 11836 bp, 12 predicted proteins | sample CZODoug2_1_08_16_FD_185931 | JGI IMG/M metagenome (GOLD analysis project Ga0179593, IMG submission 185931) | Vadose zone soil fungal communities from Angelo Coast Range Reserve, California, USA - CZODoug2_1_08_16fungal (PacBio error correction) | ecosystem: Environmental > Terrestrial > Soil >... | reverse complement strand
TCCAAAAGTTTTAAAGTTTTCCTCTTCTTAGGTGTTTGTCAGTACGCGATTCCCTGTACTTTTTGGTAGTTTCCCCCCCCCGTAGCGAAGGGAAAAGTTGAGCCACTTCCATACCTTCACCCGTTCTTCTCCACCCCTTCCGCTGAACCCCCTTGTTTTTTTCCACGGCTCGTCTTCCCCTTGTCCTCCCCTCTTCTGGCGTCCGGGTTGATATGATTTTCCTGTAGCTGATTGATTTTCCTGCTAACGGATGGCCTTGTCCTAAGAAGGATCCATCTTTTCCACCGGTCCAGGGCTTTGTCTTTTTTCAAACGCCGCGTCCTGGGCACTCCCCCCCTGGTTCGCACCCAATTCCGTCCTGGGGGTCTTGTTGGCTTTTACGTATCCAGCCAAAACGTCCCGCTTGGCACTGGGGCTGTCTTTCTGGTTTTGATTTCTTCCCTCAATTCTCCGCGCGTTTCTTCTTGGTTCCCCAAAATGAAAACCCCCCAACGAACCCCTGAGTCCCCCTGCGCTTTTTATGATTATCAAAGAACACCCCCCCCCCCGTCTCCTGGGCAGACTTTTTCATATTTTGATGACAACCCCACCGCCGATTTGTCCTGCTTGTCTAGTAGTTTTGTCCCGCCCTCTTTTTTTTTTTCGACGTTTTTCTGCAGACTTCTGATCGCGGTTGGCGGATTGTACCCGTTTCCCCTCGGTGTTTTTTTTACGCCAGTTTTCCTTTTAACGGCTTGCCGTTCCCCCTACCCCTTATCTTCTTTCAACTTTTTTTGTCTCTCACCTTTTGCGGGGTCTCCCGGTTTCATTCGATTTTAAGGCACCTCTGAGGTTACGGTGAGTTTCAAGAGTTCGGTGGCCTTCGTTGCTTCTCCTGCGGGGTTTGCCTTTTGGCACCAAGGGCGCCTCACAACTGCTCGTACCCTTTGTTCTTTTTTGAAAATTAAAGTACAACGGCCTATTCGCAATCTACCTTCGTTTCTTAACTAATTCCTTCCAATCTGTGATGAACATTTTATCGCTCTCCGTTGAAGTTCCCCCCTAGACCTGTGCCGGGGGCCACGTAATGGGCCAATTTTGGGTCTTCCCCCGTTCTTGAGCTTTTCTTAATTCGTGCCCGTGTTAATCCAAGTTCCCCTTTCCTTAATCCCAGCTCACTTACGCCCTTTCCTTCTCGTGTAGGTTCCGACCCAGTCTTGTTCCCCCGCCACTAATTTTGTGATGTCCGATCGTTCACGCCTGATTTGATCGTTCTGCGTTTCTCTTACGCTTCCGATGCATAGCGGTGCTGCTCACATCAGACGCACCCCGGCCAAACGATTTTCTTTTTCTTTCCCGACGTTTTTGATCGTGGGGCCAACCCCGGGTGCCATCTTGGCTGGCACCCTCTCCGTCTCCAGTGAGTTTTTTGCGCCACCCTCACGTCCTCCGTTTGATGGGTTTTGCTTTTAATTCCACAACAGGGTTTTTTGTAGACGAGGTGCCCCGTCAAGCAAAAGTTTTTGGCCTTTTATCACTGCGTGGGTCCTTTTGCCTTGCGTTCCGCAGAGGACAGTTCTCTTGGGATCGTGTTTTTGAAGGGAACGTCCCTTCCCGGTATTCCCTTTACTTTTTTTTTCATTACTTCGACGGTTCCGGTTCGATTCCGGTTTACACACTTTTGATCCCCCAGTTCGGTCCCATTGTTGCACCAAGTATATGCAACGGAGTCGATAGTTTTTGCCCCCTGCTTTGGATGGACCCCAGGTTTTCTACCTGTTAGTCCAGTGGCACTCTTCCCACCTAGAACCGCACTCCTTGTTCCCCTTTGGCGGTCAAGGGAGTTGGCTTAGTCCTGTAATTCCCTCCCCCCCGGCGGTCACGAGTTGGTTTTCGAGTTGACACTGTCCCTTCCGTAGTATGAATCCGTTTTTTTCTTTTTTTTTCCGTCCGCCCTTTTCTCGCTAGACGCGGACCCTCTTGCATTGTATTTTCTTTTTTGATTTTGCCCCATTTTTTTGAAGTTCCCCACGTTTGCTCCCGGGGCAAGATGAATCATGGTAGTCCCGATGATTACTTTCCCCGTCGTGACCTCAAAGGGTGTTTTTAGATAACCTGGTTTTCTTCTCGCCCGGGGTACTTACTGCACAGAACTAAGTCTTTTTTCCCCTCACTCCCTTTCCGAGTTCATTTCCTTCCCGATCGAGCAGGTCTTCTAGGCTTTGAGTCGAGGCATCTCTCTACTTTTCAGACATGTAATCGTTTTTTCTCGAGGTCTACTTCTTGCGCCGTCCTTTTTTTTTTTTTTTTGCCCCATTCTACTGTTGTGCTTTTTCTTGCGCCTCGTGCATCACACACTCGTGCTGGTTCGTGATGGTCCGTTGCTTAGGTTCTCGTGTCCCGGGGGCTCACCAAAATCCTGGTGGGCGGCGCCTTTTTTTAAGCCTCGACCTGTCTCTCCCGTACGATATTTCTCTCTTGTGCCCCTTGTGTTTTTTTTTTTTTTTACAAGAAATCTCTTGTGCCTTCGTACGACCCCCATTTTCAGGTGGTGGATTCTTTCGGGGTCGTCGATAAGCCCCCTTCGTTTCACGGACACCCCCACGTTTCTTCTACCACTAATTTCCCATTGGCCCCTAATGTCTCCTTATTTCCTTATGTTGTCCTAATTTGTTTTGACGTTTAACTTAAAGAATTTTTTTGGCCGCCCGGTGCATTGTGCGTCGCGTTTTTGGTCCTTTGTTCTTCCCCCCCCCTCTGGGTGACCCGTTTATTACCACGATCATCTACTGCTGGGGCAACCTCTAGACGTACCCCTTCGATTGGTGTGCAAATCTTCCCAATCCCGTTCGAAGTGTACTGATCGAAACCCGTCCCTGTTCGCTTCGATGACTCTTCGGCTTGCTTTTGGCGAGAACCCACCCTTTCGGCTGCTGCTCATTACTTCTGTGATCATCCCTTCTTCTTCGTCGTACCTTGCTCTGGGCCTAACCCTTTAGTGCCCTTCACCCTGAGAATTTCTTCTTCTTTCCCCCCTCTGTTCGGTCTCTTTGTCACCCCCCCCCCCCCGACGCCCTCAATCGTGATTGGTCGACCCTTCTTTTCCCGATCAATTTCCCAAATATGTGTGTGCTGGTCTGAGGATTTTTTTCTGCGTCCAGTTGTAGATAGGATGCTTACCTCTGAATGTGTCCGGTGTTCTTGCTCCGAATCTGGTCGACTTACTGTGATATCGCCTACGTGCAGCGCGGGTACTAAGTTTGTCGACTTTGCGGAATTCAGATTTCGTCGGCGGTAGTAGCTGTTTGGTTTTTCTAAGGCCCTTTAACTTAGTACTCTTGCCCCCCGGCCGTCCCTTTTGTGGATATGTTTCTCTCCGTGGCGGGTTGATTGGGGTCGCGTTCTTCAGAGTTGTCCTTCTATGGTGTTGGTCGTTTTTTGCTTTCTTGCACGGTTGTTTATGGATTTTTTAGTTGGTCTTTGCCGATGGCGCACTATGGTCGGTGTTTTTCGTTCCGGGGCCCATCCCTCACGTGGTTCTTAGTTCTCTCCCATTATTGTGTCCCTCTCCCTCTGTCTCCTCATTGGGACCCGTGTTCCTCTTTCTACATCTTTGTCTTCTCCCTCTTTAACTTCTCCTTCTGGTCGACACCTTCGGGGGGGACTATCTTCACCCTTGGCATTGTAGAAATCCCCTTTCTTGCCCCCCCCTGTTAATAATTCCCACCCCCTCGCGATCATGTGCTCTAGCCCTCCTGCCTTAAGGCTGTTGTCATACTCACAGCATCATCGTGCATCCCTAATGAGTTTTAATCCCGGCGTCTGTGTGCCCACTTTTTGTTGTCCTTCTTGTTCTTTTTTTTTTCGCGTCGCTTCCGTTTTTTTTTCAGGACTTCCCAATTTCCCTCAAAGTTCCCCCCCCCAGTCCCCCTGGCCGTTTTTTTTGCTTGGATTCTACGACACATCTTTGATATTCGGCGGGCTTTTTTTTTGTTCCTTGTATGCTTTCGGTCGTTTTGCGCCCCTTCACTTTCGGTGGATTGCGCATACGGTTTTTTTCCTTATCTTGAATTCTTGTTGTAGGGCGCCGGTAGTTTTCTTTTACTTCACTCAGGATCCTCCCCGGTCGATTATATGTTTCTCCCCTTCCACGTGGATACGTTGGGGCCCCCAAGTTGTTTGGTCCGTCTGGATTGTTTCTTTCGGTGACGTGATTTTGTGAGCCTGGTCGTTCACTTGTCGGGGCTCCTCTGGGGGAAGTGGTTCCCACTTCTTCAGGATCTTGTTACTCACCTTGCTCCGAACCTTGTTGTTTCCAATTTTTCTCTTATCTCCTCCGTTTTTTTTGTTGTTTAGACAGCGCTTCCCAAACCTAACGTTTCTTCCGCAGTTTTTATTCCAATTCTGTCTTTCGGCATCCGACGTTTTTTTCCCTCTTCCATCGATTCCTCACTTCGTCCCCCCTGCACATCTCTCACCTTGGGTTGAGAGTTTTTTACAGGGCCCCGTTGTGTTCTAACCCTGTTGTGGCTCTTATTCCACCGTGTTCCCTTGGACAAGAGGGTCGCCGTTCGATTTTCCTGGATTTCTGGGTTTTTATTGATGAGACTTTCATGGGGATAGGTCGTCCCTTGTACAGGATCTTTCGCAACATGCATGTTGGTCCTACTGGTGCTTGCCTTCCCGCCGTCTGTATTTTTTTTTTTTGCCCACCCCCCTACGACGTTTTTGCTCCACCGCGAGCCCCGCCCTCGTAATTCGTATTTGGGGGTGGTGTTTTTTTGCTGTAGATTCCCGTTTGCAACGTTTCAGTCTTTGCCACCTTTGCTGTAATTTTTGACTGTTCTTTATGAAACCTCCCTTCTTGCGTGCCATAATAGCCCCCGCAGGTTTCCCGGGGGCGGGGCTTGGGTGGTGTTATGATGTCTTCGATCTCGTGGCATCTTTTCCCTTTGCAGTCGCGGGTGAGTTTCCCAACGGACAACGATGGCAGGGCTTTATTGCGAGGGTTTTCGCCCCGTGGCATCTTTCTTCCTCTCCTCCTTCAAGTTATTCGTGACTTCTTTTTCTTCCTGCTCCGTTTATCTCTTGAGTTAACCCACGGTAGGAATGTGACGCGACTGTCCCCAGGTGTCTTTTAATCTTTGTGGCTTCAAGTCTTGACTATTCTCCACAACTCGATGTTTACCCCCTACCATGTTTGGGACATACTTTTTTATCGAGAACCTTGCTCGCTTGTAGGCCCTCACTGATTAATTGAGGGCCAACCGCTGATCTTCGTATGTTGGTTTTTTCGATTTTTTTGGGGGTCCGGCGCCCCCCTGTTGCCTGCTGGACAGCACCCCCCAGGGCGCTTGTCTCTGTTGCTGTTACTGTACCGTAAGCGGGTGTCTTATCCGTTTCTGCTTCCCTTCCCCGGACACCTCCGCGTCCTCCCATAAACCCCTCTTCTCTAAAATTGAAGACTCATCCTACTTATCAACCGCCCCTTTCTTTTCACCTACCCTTTCTACCGCTCTTTCTCTTTTCGCTTTTTTAGGACTAGAACGGTATCAAGGGCCCCTATAGAATCCCCTAATGCTGGCATCTTCCCCCCAGCAACTTGTTTTGGTGTGAGTGGTGATTTTTTTTTTTTTTTTTTTGTTTGATTTTTTTCGTGTTCCACTTGACTAAAAGTGGGATTGTCCTCTGCTCACAATCGGCTACCACCCCCTGCAGCTACTTTTTCGTTTATTTTTGTGAGTCTTTTGTTTGAGTTTCCGTGAAATCTCCCTCCCCGTCGGAGCTACCGAGTTGCTCCTGGCTGTCCGTGACCAATAGGGATATCCCTCTGTCGACGGTTCCACGTGTTTGCCCTTTTTCCTGCGTCTCACCTTTTTCCACATCCACTTTTTTTTGCGGTTCACCCGACCTTGGTATTTTTTCCCCTTGCTCCTCTCCCCCCGTATAGTTTTTTTCACCGAAATCACCACCCGACCTCGTTTCCTTACCTTTGCAGAGGGCTACTTCACAAACTTTTGACAGTCGCCGGGAGGGTGTTTGCCCCCCCCCCCTCAGCCTACGGCTGGACCCTAGGGCTCCCCTGACCCATTTTTAAGGTTTCGGACCAGACCGTCCCTTTGAGTTGTCCATATACTATTGTGCTACCCACTTTTGCCTTCATGAGCTAGGTGGGCGACAGCTCCCGGTTTTCAGTCCTTTCTTGCACGAAAATTTCGCGGTTTTTTTCGCACTCATCCGTATTTTTTCCCCGATTCCTTTTTCGTCTTATAGTGATAATTCGGAACTGTGCGGTTTCCCCTTTTGGCGCCCCCCCCCCCCCCAAGTCACGTGAATTTTCCCCGTCACTGCCCCCGCTTTCCACGTACGGTACTTCTTTTCCCCTTAGTTATCTTGTCCTCTTGTTGCAAAAGCCATCCCTGCGACCTTTGCCAGATTTTTTCCAAACCCCTTTTTTTGGCCTTTTTAGAACCGTTTTTTCGGTCGTCAACGTCCCCATATCTGGTTTGAGTGTCAGGGGGCAGTCACTTCTTGCTTGTAGTTCCATTCGTCCTGTTCGCTGCTCGTAGTAGAAACTTTTGTTTTGGTTTGTGTCACTTCTTTAGTCATGTCCCAGGTCGTGACCTTGGTGACGATCACGTCGTCTTTTTTGGAGTTGCTGTTTCCAGGTTCAATGGTCATTTCTTTTCTCCGCGCCTGATGTGGTTTTTTGGGTTTTGTGGGGGGGGGGGCCTTTCCCCAGTTTTGTCGCTCACTTCCCTTTACCTTTTTTTTTGCTTGAACCGCCCACAGAAGCCTACCCACGTGGCCTCACACACCACCCTCTTTTTTATACGTATAGCCCGGTTTTTTTTTTGTACCGGCTATCCCGTGAAACCCAGCACCGCTATCCGCCTTGCCGAAATCAACCAATGGGGTTTCGTTTTTCTTCTCGCGACTTCCATTCCCTCAGGGCTTTTTTGCGTTTTGGGAGATCTCGTCTTTGGCTTTCTTTATCCCGAAGCCAGAAGCTTTACTTCCTTCCCCATTTGCAATCCCCCCATCCTCACAGGTTGTTTTTTTGTTTTAATCGGAACTCTTCGTTCCCTCTTCAGTCCTTTTTCCTTGATTTGTTTTCGTAGGGCGTCGGACTCGCCCTTTTCTGATTCTTGTCGATGTGATTCGTTTACGTCCCCGTTGCGAGCCAACAATGTTGAGGCGCGGCCGGTGTTTTTTCCCCTGCTTTTTCCCCCCGGTATCTCTCGGACGATTCCGGCTCTTTCCCGATCTACCAAGCATTCCTTTTTGTGTCCGTCGCCATTCCACCCCCCCAGGGAACCGTTGTCGTTGTTTGGGGCTTCTTTCTTCCTCGAGTTTGACCTAAGTGGTGTTGGACGGACACCCACTTTGCTTCCCCCCCCCTCCGAACGCCGCTGCTCGGGACATTTTGTTTTCGTGTTGGCCTGTTTTCCTTCCGCCCGGCCTTTTTTGCCTCGTTTTTTTGTTTTTCCATCAATACTCGATTTTTTTTGCGGTCACGCCGGTTTGGGCGGTGTTTTTTGATCACCACTCTACCCAAACGGACAATACACGATCCCCTTTTTTTTTTTTTTCCCCGGGCGGGTTGTTTGGTCATTCTCCTTACATATAATCCTTTCTTTTTTTTCCACCCAACCAATCGCCACCTCCCGAATATCTCTATGCCAAACTGGAAATCCGATACAGCGATCGTGTATCAATTCGTAACCGTGCTGTGCGGTGCGTTTACGTGTCGTCCCTGACCCCCAAACGCGTGCATGATCTCTTCCCGCCCCCCTTGCCCCACGTTTATCATGCACTACCTTTCTTTACTTGGCCCTTCGGCACCTGTCCGTCGCCTTCCCCCTTCCGCTTCGTGTGTCGTTGGCCCAAAACTTTTTTTTTCGTTGAGAAGTTGTTTTGTTTTCAAACCGTGAAAATGCCGTTCGTTTGCTTCGCCTTTAAGGGTAAGTTCCATTGAACAATCCTCATGTGCGGGGCCGCGGCTTTCTGGCTTTTTTTCAGGGTCTGATATTCGTGCACCAAAGGGGACACAAGATCTGTCTTGCTCCCTGAGGACGTTGTTTTTTTCTATGTGTCGTTTATCCCGCGCCCTTTGCGCGGCCCTTCTTTGTGGGGGGTCTTTTTCTTCGAGGGATTTTGATTGTCATCTTTTCCGCTCGCAGTTTGCTCTTCGATCCCCTGCCACTCTCCTTCTTGATTGTGGGTCTTTGTTGGTGTGAGTTTTTCTGAATTTCGTCATGCCTATATTCGCCCTGCTGATAGGGTTGTCTTTATTAGGGCGGCTTTTCTTTTTCCTCCTTTTTCCCCGATCCAGACTGCGCGTGCTTCTTTTTTCTGTCTCACCCAGGCTTTGATAGTAGGGGTCCTCTTTTGTGAAGTTGCTTCCCCCCTTTGTACGGGAGGTGCTCGTTTCTTCACTCCTCCTAGTTAGGGTCTATTTTTATAATTTATCGGTCCTTGATAGTGCTTGTCATACCCCCGAAACAGCGGAAATGGCCCTTCGCGATCCTTTTGTCAATACCCTCCTGTTGAGACTTTTATCCCACGCTTTTCATACCCCTTATCTTTTCTTGCCCTCCACCCACTTCTTTTTGGCGACTTATATATGCCGTAGCACAAATCCTTGCGTGTTCCCATACCGCTCCTTTTCCCTCCATCTGTCGATTTCCCTGATATGCGCAGGAGCGCCGGGCGCTGTAGTGCAACTACCTATCCCTTGACATCCCTTCTTTTTTTTTCTCCCTCCAACCGTGCTCCTTTGCGTATCCCGGTTGGACGTGAAACGTCGGCTGGTTCATGCCTGGTGGTGTCGTTCCGTTCGTCCCTCGATGTTTGTATCTATAATTTCCCCTGTTTTTGCAGTTCCCCTTTGTCCTTTTCCTTGTGTGATCTACAACAGGTCTACACCCGGGAGGATTCTTGCTGGTTTCGTCGGGTTTTGGGTCGTGCGGGTTTTGCGTCGTTTTTTGCGTAAACCCCGGGCCGGTGCGCCCGCCTCTTCGGTCCCCCTTGAAACGTTATATTTACGGCTTTATTCCCTCGCATACAATGGCTCCCCCCCAAGATTTCAAGGAACCCATTCGCCATGCTCCGCTCTGTTAGCGTGCTGAACAGTCTCTTAAGGTTGCTTTCTCTTGACCAAAATTGTTTTTGCCTTCACCTTTTTTTTCGTTGCTTCTGCCTAGTGTGTCCCCGGTCTTGCTTTGTGGCTTTACTGTGTCTTTTGACATTGTTGCCGGCTTGCACGTTCGGCCGGAAACCCCCTTGTCTTTTTTCCAACCAACTTTTCTGTTTCCTTTTGTCACTCTTTTTTCCTCAATAGAATTTTTTTCCTACACTTTGTTCTGTTGTTTGATTCGCGATTCAAAAACCCCCTCCCCTTGCAGAACTAAAATTTTTTGTTTCAGTTTTGTCAAGTGTAGTCCGCTTTGAATACTGTCGAAGGCCAGTCATAGTTTCCGCTGCAGCACTCCTGGCTATCTCACTCCCCTTCACGTTGTTTAGGGCTGCCCCCTGGAACAGTCCGGTTCAACACACCTTGCTTTCTCTTACCCCCCCCCCTCTTTTTTATCTCGTTTTTTTTTTGATGCCCAGTTTTGGCATCTCAGAGAATTTTTTTTCGATTCAAACCTTTATTTCTTGTCTTTCACCAGAAATCTGGACCTAGCTTTTTTTTTTTTTCTTTCTTCTCCCCCCCCCCTTCACCTTTCCCCGGATGCCGGTTTCTAGTGGATTGGATGTCACCCTCGGTATTTGTCCCCCCTATGACCGCTCCCGCATTCTCTTTGACAACAACCCTCCGACGACAAGCTTTGGTTTTTGGCTGTAGTCCCCCCCTCACACTGTCCTGGACTTTTTTCAACTGCTGACGGGTTGTGAGCTGATTTCTGCCCCTCACTCTCTCTCAAGTCTTTTGACCCCAAGAACCCAGTTTTTTTTCTACCCCCCGCTGCGAGTTTTGGACTTCTGTGGACCCGTCCTCCATTATCCGTATATTCTAGTTAGATCCCCCACGCCCCCTGATTTGACTGCGTGGTTTTTTTAAATTTTCTTCTCAGAGCTTAACTTTGCGCTCCGCGTGTCTCGATGATGCTTTCCCTTGGGAGTGGGCTGGATTTTCTTTAGTAATGTAACACCCCTCGTTGGTCCAACAAGGTCCCAATTGTCTTTGTCTCCCACGGCAGCGGTCGGCATCCTTCCAACTTCTGGTTTCAGACTCCCCCTGTCGTTTTCCTACGTTTTTATCGAGACCGGTACCCTGGGAGGTACTTTTTTTTGTTTGATGTTTTGGTCCGTGTCCCTTTGCTTTTCCCCTTTTTCTGCTGCCTTTTTTTCTTTGGGATTTGCCACCATTCCCCCCCTTCCTGCCGCCATGTCGACCATTTTTTTGAATTAAATCGTGCTTGGCATGAACCCGGGACAAACTTTCCAGTTTCCCTTTTCTCCCCTACCGGCCTCCTATTGCTTTCACTTTTGCTTGGCACGAATCGGCTCTCGGGCTTCCCGGACCGGAGCATCTGTCACGTTTCCCCCTATTGAGCCAATTTGAGCGTTTCGGTCTATATCGTTTCACCCAGGCAATTCAAGTCCTTCTTTTCACCAAATGTCCACATTCCTCCCCCTATAAGATAGTCAAACACCCTTTTTTCAAACCTTCCTGAACTTTTTTTTTTTTTGATCTCACTGCCCATACTTTCTGCACCTCTCACCAGTTTCGGCCTTCTTACCCTTTGCGTTTTTTGTATTTCTCCTCCGACTTCTTCGTTTTCTGGTTTTTTACTTTGTTTTTACCCCTTTCCCCTCCCTTCCACAAATATATCTCGTTTCGTCCCGCCACTGTTTGATTGAGGCTGCACCAGTCCCGATTCAGGCATTAACCTCCGATTTTTGGTTTTCTTTTCTTTGGGGGTTCGAAGCTTGGCCGTTTGTCAGACCTCCTTTGTTTCCCTTTTTGTTTCCGAACCTCCGATTCCTCGCCGGTTTTGGCGGGTCCTTCTTCCACGAATTCTCTCTTCAATCCTGGGCAGGCCGCGAAAGTTCTTTTCTTCTCTTTCTTCACCTTCTAACTGAGTCTATGTCGCCCCGTGGCCGCGTGGGCTTTGTTCGCTCCAGAAGGGAACGCCATAGTATTTCGCTCCTTGACTTTTTTTTTCCCTTCCCCGTATAGCACCGTTGCAATTTCTACAGTCCTTTTATGGTTTCACCTTGGTACCACCCAAAAGATCTATTTAACTTTTTAGATGAGGTGGCGCGCTTTCCGTAGCGATGACCGGTTATCTCCGGTTTCCGATTCTCTTTTTTTGTGTTGAAAAGGCCATCGGCCCAACTTTTTTTTTCGGCGCTCTGGAGGTTTCCACCCCTGTCCCCCGTGCAGAAGGGAGTTTTGGACGTGTACTTAATTCCCTTGTTCCAAGCCGATTGTAGAGTCTCGTTCCGTTTGAGTTTTTTTTGGCCGTCTCGTTGTCGTTTTTTTTTTTTAAGAAACCCTTGCTACGCTCACTCTAGTTTTAAAACAGCGTTTACGGTTGACGTTCTAGCCGCTTTGCCACAGAGGCGCCGCTTTTTTTTTTGGGAGGGTGGTGGTCTTTGTGGAAAAATTTTATTCGACTCCGTTCCCCGATGCCCTTATTTCGTCGTCTATTGCTCTGGGAGGACGGCACGTGTAACCGTCACGCGCGCCCCGTTTTCCTTTTGCCTGTTTTATCTGATTCTCACGACGACCCGGCACACCGAAGATCACGGCCTTTTCTTTTTTTTTTTTTTTTTTTTCGTTTTTTGTCCCCGGACTCTCTGAGTCCCCTTTCCTTTCGGTAGATTCCGTGAGAGCCTTCTCCTA
>Ga0179593_1635774_pt1 | contig 11837 bp, 9 predicted proteins | sample CZODoug2_1_08_16_FD_185931 | JGI IMG/M metagenome (GOLD analysis project Ga0179593, IMG submission 185931) | Vadose zone soil fungal communities from Angelo Coast Range Reserve, California, USA - CZODoug2_1_08_16fungal (PacBio error correction) | ecosystem: Environmental > Terrestrial > Soil >... | reverse complement strand
CCAGAGGTTCTATCGACAGTAAACGGCAAGTTACGCAGTATCACCCGTCCAGGCTTTCATCCACCGCCGCCCGAGCTCCCCCTTCCCGGCGTTTTGACGACCAGTAAGGCTGTTCGCCGACCAGGAGGCGTCCTAGGGTCCCAGCGAAAAGCGTTTATCACCGGAAGACCCTACTTTTCCGCCGCGCGCATCCCTTCCTGAACGGCTTCAGCCTCTCTCCCCCCATTGATAGGCCTCCCTAGACCCGTTGGTCGTCGGGTACCCAGGCAGGGTCCACGGGTCGCGTAAAGCCGTGCCCTTCCTCCTCTGGGGAAGTTCCTGAACGTGTGCAGCGGTCCCGGTCACTGCCGTTGTTATTTCCTTTCACCCTTTCGAGTCTCGTTTTTTCGTCCTCCCCTTGCGATCTGGACGGTCCCTTAGGCGTCGGGAAGTTGACAGGTAACCCTGAACCGAGGGTTCTGCGTTCTGACCCGCGTTACTCCGGGTTAATCACATCGTTCAGTCCCATCTTTTGCCTTTGCGGGATTTCCTCTGGTAGAGGTTCCCCAGGCCAGGTCCCCCTAGCGGCATGTTCTCCTGTCGCAAGGCATTCAGCGTACTGGCGTTCTGAAGTGTTTTAGGTCTAGACCTTAAGTTGGCCTTTGGAGGACCTTTGTTTAGTAGTAGAATTCAAACCTGACGGTCGCTCCCCCGTCGAGGCAAGTAGGATTCGGGAAGTACTGTCCTTAATTATCCTCTTTGAGTGGTGTTTTTTTCAAAATGATCCAAACATTCTCCCCCCTGATTGAAGTTGGACAATCTTCCGTGTCTGGTCGCAACCTAAGAATACTTCTAACCCACTCCCCCTTTCCGTGGAGAAGTTCCTTTGAGAAGGTTCTCTCAACTCGTCTTCGTTTCGTCAATTGCGGGGAGCTTTCAATGCCAGATGAAGACTCTAAGGCACGGCGACTGTCAGTCCGCTGTAGAGTGTTGTGAGAATTTATCCCCCTCTTTGTTAGTATGCCGGGAACTCCCATTTTCGAGTCAGTGGACGGCCCACTCCTTTAGATAGAGGGTTGTACCTTTGTGTTTTTTTTTTTTTTTCTTTTTATAGCAAGGCTTTCTCCCTATTGGGCTCTTTTGAGATTCATGACCCTGAACTTCTTTCCAATCTTTGTGGCTTGAACTAGTCCGTAAATGCGCCTAGTATGCGCGTTTTTCCAGTCGGTGTGCTTGCCTCGCCTTCTCTCCAGGCTACTTTGTGAGAGTTCATATCCTTAGTAAGCCTTTTTGAGCTTCTTTCTTAGCAGATCTTGTTTAGTCCATTCGTTCTCCCAATCCCCATTTTTCTTCCTCTATCTTCCCTTCTTTTCTATGTTCATTAGACTACTTCCATTTCATGTCATCTTTAAATTCTCGTATCCATGCCCAACTCCCCTGACACGCAAAGTTAGGGGCACAGGACAGTCTAATGGATCCAGTTATGGAATAAGCCCTTGCGCAAGTACCGTTGTTGCCGGTTCCTTACGGTGGGTGGGCATGGACTATACGCGACGGAGCCCACCTCCATCCTTTTTCCCATGATGCTCAGAGAGGTTGCTTAGTCGTGCAGACCTTTTGTCCATGTTCTTATAGGTGTTGACTCTGTTCGAGGAGGTTTTTGCGGCAAGGAGTACTCGTCCTGTAAATCTGTGACTATCTCCCTCTCTCCCGTCTCCCGGTGATTCCACTTCCCCCTGTGCGGGTTATGCTACGGACGTCAGCTGTAGAGGACTGGACGCGTACTTTCGGGGCAGGTCGATCCTGTCCCGATCCGGCAAGGTGTTGCTGATGCGCATCATGAGTCCGCGACCAGGTACTTCCCCCAGTGGTGCCGGGGATAGTCTCAGATACGGGGAAGCGCGTCTCCATTTCGTCGTACCCCTATAAACTGGCAGCCCCCCCCCGCGCCCTGCCGTCGCATCGGCGTCCCTTTCCCAACGCTTGCGCCTGAAGAATCTACAGCAGATTCTTTGTGCACCCACCGCTCGTTTCTCCCACTCCTGAATTCCCTTATTCTTTTGGTGTTGGAGCAGCCCCCCTCCTTCACGTACGTTCTGGTCGGTGCGCGAGAAGAGAAGAAGCTAGTTACGCAAAAGGACATATTGCTGACGCTTTTGCCGGTGAAAGCGTCAGTTAATACGGAGCAGCAGCCGTCGTTTCATTCGCTTTTACGGCGTATTACCACGTAGCATACCCATCCGACGATCTTTCGTGTAGATGACATCTCTCTATTTTCACCTAATAAGTGTGTTGCGTGCAGAGGAACATTCAGACGATTTCTCCTTAATTCCTATCCTTGATTATTGAGTAGAGCACCTCCGAGGTCAGGCTCCCCCTGCGGCTTTACCTTTTTCTTGATGCCTACCTGAAGATTTTCTCGGTCCGAAGCGGGCGACGTTTCACGGCAGCTTCTAGCCGACGATAGCTGATTTCATTGGTGATGGCGCGCTGCACCTTTCCGCCCGTCCTTTTACCCTTAGTGTATGCCTGCAGCACCCCGGAATTGGACCTGTCTCCAGACTCGGTGACCGGCTCACCTTGTTCCTTCTGGAACTCATCTCGAGGACTGGGTAAGTAGGTCACACGGCCGAGATCACTTTCGACGGACTATCAGGAAAGGGAGAGGCCCTCGGTGTTTTTGGCCTTGCCTACGCGCCCCCCCGCCGCCACCTTATTTTCTTGCCGCCCCGGCACCAGGGTTTAGTATCGACGCGTTCGGTCGACGCCGCTTTCCTGCTCCCCCTTCCCTATTTTCGCCCGGTATTCTGTGGTCCCGACAAGCCAGTTACGTGCTTCTGACGTCGTCGCCTACGCGCAGGAGAGTGGGGCGCACGGGAGACTGTTTCCAAGCTCGATTTTGCTGTTCCCCGAGTGTGTTCTCTGGGTCTCCTTTTGCTTCTCCACGCCGCTCCGACCCAGAGCAAACACCCCGAAGAAGAAAGTGGTGAACCCTTTTCCCTTTGCACCTTCCCCTGAACCCCTCCAGGGCTCGTGCTCATCCCTCGCTCAGCCACCCCCTTCGGGACATTCCGCCCGAGAGGGACTGCGCCGGAGTGGAGAGGCTGGACCCCTCTTCCATTTTCGATTTTCAGTGTGAGGATAGGCTTTCCAGTATTGCGGGATGCCGGTCCGCGTACTGCTGACGCTCACCTCTGGCCAGCGTCCCTCGAGGACGGTAAGGTTCTTTTTGACCGTGGGTCGTGTTGCCGAGGTTCTCCTCCTGTTTTGACCTGACCTGTTACGCTCACCACTTCGGATGGACGGCTCGCTCACTCTACCCCCCGCTTTCTGAAAATCCACCACCTCTGGAACAGACGTCTTCGACTTTCTGAGGGCGAGAAGCTGTACCGCTCCCCCCCTTTGCAGAGTTCTACCATTGCAAAGCCTCGTGGGATAACGGTCCAAGACGCGGTTTCCCACCTCTGTGAAAACCCCTTCATCGTGCCGCGTGAGCTAGCAACGGCATTATGGGTTCTTCCCGTTTTCTTTGATCATGGATCACGTGTCTACCCTTTTTCGCATCTGCACTACCTTAGGTTTGCCGTTGTTTCTTGCGGCTTACTGTGGCAAGCCTCTCCCGCACCTCTACGAACTGAATCGTCATGGGAAATGGCGTAACCCTCTTTGCTATCCTCCTCTAATTCGACCCTGGGATTTGAGATGATCCTGAGTTGCGACCGGAGGACAGATATTGTACCGGCGAACTGGAAGAGATTAGTCCAACTTGGGGTTTCACAGTCTTCCTGCCCTTCTTTTGTGTATACTATCTCACCCTATGTTGAAACAGCTTCAGACCCTCATCGGCACCCAGTAGGCCGTTCGGCCCCAACGCCCTCCCCTACTTTTTTTTCCCCGTCCCGGTGGCATTTCGTAGCCCCGAATTTCCGGCCGCCGTATTCCGTGTTGTGAATATCCGCGACCCCCTGTGCCTGTAAGGCACTCCGGCCTTCTGGCTGTGACCTGCTCCCCGAGATTTTACCGGTCTTTCTCTGCGCCGGGCATGGATTTCTTTCACCTCTCCCGGCAGAAACTCCCTGCCCTTCCCGGAGGGGCTGAGAGGGGGAGACCGTCTGGTCCCTTCACCCCCCCCCAGCCCTTTAACGGCGCCATATTCTTGTGGGTCCTGCACGAATACCTCTGCGCCAGAAAGGCCGCCGAGCTCTCTTGCATTCCCTTAAACCTCTTTTCAACTTCGACCGAAGACCCGCAAACCCCGCGCTGAGGGCCAGTTTCTTTCCTGAAACAGTGCGCTACAACGGCTTCCGGCGACCGCCGTAGGACCCTACCCCCCCTCGTAAGTCGATCTAGATCGAGATCCCGACCTCGCGCGACTTTCCGTACGTTCATGTGGAATTGTTTTAGCCGTAGCCACGGGTCGGCTTGCAAGTGATGCGCTTCCCTTCTCCCCCTTTACCGGCGTATCGCGTACTTTCCTTTTTTTTTTTCTCGAAGTGTTCCTCTTTGGCCCGTAAGCTTCTAAACGGCGGAGTGGTGGCAGGTACACGCAAGGGGTTATACGTACTAGTGGGCTTTTCCTTCTCCCCTCCAAGATAGTGTATCATCGTGTCCTGACAGTTTAGTCCGGCAGACTTTCCTCCAGGCCGTCAGTCCACTCTCTCTGGAGCAAGATCCCCGTGGCTCCCAGACAGTCAGCTTGTGCAGACAAGGAATCAGTCTGACTTAGTCGCCCCCTCCCCTACTGTTCGAATCACCCCAGCCCCTTTTGTTTGCGCGTCGCATCACGTCTTAAGTACGTCTTCAGGAGCTACGCTCCCGCAGGTATCTCCGTATAGAAGAGCTGATTAATCCCCTCCTCTTTTTCGAGTCTCCACGCTTTTTCTCCTTTCGGAGCCTAGCTCCCTTGCTTCCACGGATCCCCAGCTGAGACAGAACCATGGGAGAGGGGGGTTTCGGGACGAAGTGGAAGGCTGTCCTGTTCACTTATGCTCTCTTCCTTAGGCCGGTTCGTCGACGCGGAGGACTCTTGAGATGCACCGACCCTCGGGCGGCGTTTCCTGACTGAAAGTCCCGCCGTATACGTTTGAGGGTGATGAGCGGTCTACCCTCGGCCAGCAGGTTCTGTGAATTTTCTTTTTACTTCTTAGAGCGTCCCCCCCAGGAGCGGAACTGCCCTAGCTCAAGCGGCTTCAGCTTGTGTTCCCGAAGGCATTGCAGTACGAGTTTTTCGCTTATATTCTACCACTCCCCCCCAAAGCTTTTCTTTTCTTTTTTTCTGTCTCCCTTAGTGTGGACGTTCCCCTGCATGGACAGTACTGTAATCTGGGCAGTATTGTGGTCCCTTATGAGTATGCCCCCAGACTGTTTCATTTCCATTGGAGTGGTCTCCTACTTACCACTGCTCATCTACTGACGATCCTTGCCAGTTACAGGACCTTCCGCCTCCGGGTCTTAAAATCCTAGAGTGTCCCAAATCGCCATTGCTTTATCATATGCATGATCCCTCTTTTTTGGCCCTTTCTGATGACTACCCCCTGTTCGAGTATTCTTCCTGCTGTGATGTTCAGCATTGCTAGTCCTCCTGTTCTACTTTCCCCTTAGCGTTTCACCGAGCCTTGCGTTACCCGTTCTGCGGTCGCCCGCTCGAGCCAGTCGTTTCCGCTTTTTCCCGCCTTCCCGCGGTTTCTCCCGTGCCTTCTCCGGGTTCCCCCCCCTAGTGTGGACGGTGCGCGCCTCCCCTGCCCCACCCCCCTTTTCGCTGGCACGACAGGCCACCTAGCCCTTTGGTCCAGCTGCCTCTGTTTGTGGCGATGCCGACAGCCCTCCGTCTGCACGGGCGAGTTGCCTTATTTTGATTTTGTCCTTATGTAGTTTCTTCTTTCCCCAGAAGTTTTTTCGAGACATCGGTGTTCGTTCGGTGGCTTTCTCTTATAGGCCCTCACCCTTCTAACTACCAACCGATCCCAAGGTCCCCAAGTCCCACTTTCCCCGAGTCCTTGACATTCAGTGTTCGCCCCGCAACCCGGCCGTCCTGCTCGCCCCTTCTACCAGACCCTAGAAAAGGTGTGGGCCCCACGTACCCTATGGGTGAACCCTCTCGCGTCCCCCATAGAATTCCGACTTTTGTTAGCGCTTGTAGGCGTTGCGAGGCTATTCCGGACCACCTGCGACCTGGAACTAGTTTTTGAGGCTGGACCGGTTCTATTTCCCGAGAGGTGCTTTGATTTTGCATCCTGGAGGTGCTGGGCTCAGGTGTGTTCTCTGCTTTCCTTCCTTGCCCCGTACCCTAAGTCGGGCCCTCCTCGTCACCGTTTTCTGCCACAGGTGCTCCCGGGAGGAAACGGTACCCCGCCTCTACCTGGCTGGTCTTATCTACTGGAGTTCCCTCACTCGAATTTTGCCGACTCCCCGACAGGATACAAACCCCCACTCCCCCCCCTGCCTTTCCCCTTATGGAGCAGCCGTTCGAGCAGTATCGACGCCGGAGCTGCCGTACTCACCACTGTGGCCCTCTCCCTCCCAGCGTCACTTTCCATCCTTACCCGCCTCTGCACTTTCTCTCACCCTGAGGACCTACAGTGCCAGCGAATCTCCGTTCTATCGGCTCTTGCTAACCACCTTCTTCCGAGACAGAGATGTTTTTGCAGCTTGCGAGGTGCTCGAGAACATCCGTTAGACTTAGAGGTTTCTGTGAAAGCGGCCTTGCAGCCCTGCTTTCAGAAGTTTTGTCGTGACGCGCAGCATTCGGCAATCGTCGCCGTCCAGCTCCTGTCAATAAGATAATAGTCTTCTCCCTACCGCTCCTTCCTTCCAGCACACGTAGACCGGAAGGCCCCGGTGGTCGCCAGCGAGTCTCCATCCTAACAGCGTTAATACATGTAATTTACGACTGAAAATCAGCGCTGATTTTCGACCCCAATATACCTTTGGGTTTGTATCCTTGCAGAAAGCGTCACCATTAACACTTTGTTGAGTATGCGGACGGCAAATCACAGTTTGTTTGACCACTTTTCTTGGACCTTTGAGAAAAAGGCAGACTGTGTACCTAAGTTTGCGGATAAAGGAGGGTAACGAAGCGTGTTCAGGGTTTATAAGAATGATGAAGTAGCGGATGAAGTACTACTGCTTTCGATGGCATGAGATTCACGTCCTGTATTTGCCCCTAAACCCATACTGACTCGAACCCTGTCGTCGATCTCCTTAGGTTGAGAACTGGCCATGTGAGTAGAGCACAGTCTAATCTGGGTTCTAATTTCGTTTGTTCTCCCGATCACCTGAGCGTCAACCTTTTCGCTCCACGCTCTAACTTCTAGGGAAGGGAGTTACCCTGGTGCTCCGGCAGTGCGAGGTGTTTATACGACGCTTTCGACTCCGGATATTCGACATGTCGATCCCGTGCAACCTTTCGTTTCGCCTAAAAGGACGGAGGTAGAGCTCTGCTCCTCCCCTTCTTCTAAATTTTGCCTTGTGACGTTTGTCTCGCGGTCCCCCGACCAGGGTCGATCTGCCATAGTGCAGTCTTCAATTCCTTCAGACATGACAAGAGGAGATGGGCACCGTCACGTGGAGAACTTTACGAATCTTTCGTGTTCCCTTCGTGGCCCTCATTTGGACGATTGCATATTACAGGGGGAATGACAAGCATATCCTGAGACAACAAACTCATCCCAGGTAAACCCTCTGCCTCCCTGAAACCGTGCCGACACCCACCAGTCAGGGCTCTTTTGGTGAGGTGCGGAGAAAAGTCCTCAAACCCGTCGTCTCGCTCTACGTTGTGTTGAGTGGGTAAGCGTAGTAGTTAGACATTCCATACGTCGCGTTTGTGGCCACCGGACATTGCTTGTCGAACTTTGGATCTACTCTCTTTTGCTGGCCGGCGCCTCTCCGCGGCCCTTCCCCCCTTCCAGCCAGCCCAGCTCTAGGGACCCTTAAGGGGGTCGCTAGACCGCTTTCCAGACTTATTCCATTCTTTTTTCGCGTGCACCCACTCACTCTCAGCTCACGTCCCCGCCCAATTATTGTTCCCGGATAGAGTTTACGGAGTTGTAGTTCCAGGGACAACGCCTCAGTCCTACAGGATCTCCGCCATCGGCACACATCACTTTGTTACCAGAATTTCTTAGTCCTGGATTATAAAGAGCACAAACGCCGGAAGGTGTTTCTTTTCTCGCGGCACCTTCCCAACCCGGCCCCTAGTGCGGCCCCCTCAACATCTCTTGTTGTCTTATTCGTCCGCAGATAGGACATACTGTTTCAACCGCGGGCGAAACGGGCAGCCCATATCCGCCCCGTCTCCGGGATTCTGATGCTGCCTTCGTGTTCCATGCCCGTTCAATCTGCTGTACTCCCTGGCAGGACGTCACTCCCGTCCAGTTGTCGAGGGAGTACAAGCCTGTCCTTCCCTTTATCCCTATCTTTCTCTCCATCTTTTTAAGTGACGAGGCCCTGAGTTTCACGACCCGTGGCTCTCCTGTAGGACACTGACGAGATGGCAGTTTTGGGGTAAGCGTCTGAGGGCCTTGTCCCGCTGAGCCCCTCCAGTCCCCCTTTAACATCTCAACCGACAGTAGCCCTCTCACTGGGACTGGACCGCCAGGGGTTTTGTATGTCGACCGTACTTGGATAGAAGAACCACGACGTCAATTAAGTGGCTCTACCCAAATACATTTTTCTCCTCTTATGGTTCCCCCGAGCTGAAAGGCCGGTTCAGTTTCCCCCTGAGCACTTTTGTCCCGGCCTGGATTTCTACCAGGACCGGAACCTGAAAATTAAAGTAGTTTGGCCGAGGGGGAACTAATGTTTTTTATTCACCCAGCTCTTCTGTTTTTCCCATCCTGTTCTGTATTGACCTCTTCCCCCTGATTTCCAGCCATGCGACGCCATTCTAAGACGGCATAAAAAACGCCTCTTTCATCACATGGGGGAACCTGGAATCGGCGTCCTGTCTTTCCTTCCCTCAAGTCCTACCAGAATTTCCAGTCCCCTGAGCCTGTCCCAGCTATTCGACCTCCTGATTAAGCCTTAGGGCATGCCGCTCGGACCCTACATGTACTTTACCCCTCTAGTACTTTCTTTTATCCTGAGAACTTTGTCCGCTGCTCCTTTGAAGCCCTTTTCCTTCTGATCTAGTCTCAAGATTAGGGCTTTGATGCGGCCGTCATGGAGTTCCCCTCGTGACCCCTGCGTCTTTTTCCTCCTGCTACTATTCGTTTCCTCCCCTGTTGTGAAGTCTGGCATACGTGGCGATCTCCTGCGTTCACGGACTACTGGCTGGTTCCTCTCTTAGGTCTTGACAAGTGACGGTGACTTTGAATCTCTCTCTTCTTCGTTTTTTTCTCTCGAGGTCTGTACCGCCACTGCCTCGCATTCTCCGCCGCCGCGCCTTGGTCTCCCTTTCGTTGGCCGACGCATTGGTAGACAAGTAGATACTTTCACGAAGAGGTAAGCGTACAGACCAGGGATTCCATTTCCCTTCTCCATCTTCTGCAAAATACAGGAAGCGAGCCTATACGGGAGTGCCTCCTCGTAAGCCGTGCACATGTTTCTTATTGGTCAGAGTCAAGTACGACAGACTGTGGACGCCGTTATGCGTTGGTGAGTTATTCTTTTTTTGAAGTTCTCTGGGAGGGTTCCCGTCGGACCGTCTGTTTAGCGGGTTTCTTTTATCATTCCAACGATGTCAAGTGTACCATTTGTATTCATCTCTCTCTCTTTTTTCTTCCTATTCCTTCTCATTTTTGGGATTCGTTAACCCCTACCATATTCTCCTAAGTGAAGATGACCTAAAGCTGAGATGGTAGTTTTGTTTAACTTCCCCCTTTCCCCCCCCTCTAATTTTTATTCATGCCTCTTTCTTCCATTATCCTTTTCTTTTATTTAATCCTCCTTTCTCAGTATTTCCCCTCCTTACTTTCTCCTCCAATTTTATTTTTTCCTGCTATACTACCACATTAATTCCCTTCTTTTTTTTCTCTCTTCCCACGTGCTCCCGACCCCGTCGTCCCTTGCTTCCGTAATGTCTCTCCTTCGTCCGCGATGTATCACCCATTTAGTTTTTTTCCTCTGTCAAGTCGCGAACACCCGACGGCCCCCTCCGTTCCCCACCCGCTCCCCCCCCCGTTCGGTCTCTTGTCTCCTCCTCACTTCCCCACTCGCCCTGTCGTCCCCTGTTGAAGATTGACGGACGCGGAGAGGGACTCCCCTGCAGCTTGTTCCCCTCCCCCTTTTTCGTCCTTTTATCGCCTTGACCTTTCCTCCTTCCCTCCCACTCCGTCTTATTAGTGCGTACGAGCGTAAAATCCCAGTAGCAGACCTGCGGAAGATTCGGCCCCCTCTGCTTTTCCAATCTCCCCCCTCAGTCTTTCCTTGACCCCTTCCTCCCCTCGAGATGCACGGGTTTTAAACAGTGTGTAGCAGAGGCTGGGGAGCAACGGTCACTACTCTTCAGCTGCACTTTCCCGCTGCCGGTCTTTCTAAGGTCCCTCATAGCCTTAGTCCCCTGAACGCGACTTCAGGCGGTGGTGGCCGTTGCGACCTTTGAGGATCTCGCCTTCCCGATTCGTTCGGAGGGCGTTTGTCCTGAATACTTCTTTCCCTTCGTTCGACCCTTTAAAACGAGCCCCTCAGCGAACTTTTAACGTCCCGACCTTTCTGGACCGGTGGCTCTCTCCCACTTCCTCAGCAGCGTGACCTCCTCTCCCTGGATGGTCCGGGGACCCCCGTCCTCAGGGCACGGAGCTACAATACGCCGTCCCGCTACGCGGTCTCTGACGGTGGGTTCTTCCTGCCCACGCGCCAGACTTTTCTGTCCTCGATTTGCTCACTATTAAATGGAGGTGCACCTGGCGGCTCAGGGGTGTGACCGTTTCAGGAGGCAGGCGGTTCTCGCCATCTTCAATCAGTCACGACCGTCTCTTTTTTCTCTATTGGTCCCCAACGGTGTAAACGTGCTCGGACCATCTCTCTTTTTGATGTGCACGCACGCATTCTTGACGGAGCACCTTGTAAATGAACACCGAAAGTTCACGGCCTCCATTATACCTCCTTTTAAGTCTTCCCCCTGGATCGTTACTCTGCCCTTTTTCCGGGCACTATCAGATCCGGCCCTTCCCTTACACTATCGAGTAGTAAACCTTTCACGGCCGGTCGCCTTTTTCTGATTAACCGGACTTCCCTCCGTGCGCTCGGTTCCACTGTGCTCTCACACTTTTTCTCCCCGATGACAGTGTGTAGTGGGGGCCACAAGCTTAGAGATTTTCGACGAACCATTTTGCGTCGCCCTTCGATCTTCGTGGTCGCCGCAAGTCCTTTACCTGTTTGGTTGAAGCGCAGCTTTAATTCCTTAGTACACGATAGTATTCGGCTCATAGGCGAACCCTCTGTTTCGCGCCCCTCCTGTCCTCCCTTTCCTGTTCTCCCTGAGACTCGTCACAGTTATGCGAGCGGTTCTTGGAGATGGCTCTCCACCCGGCACCCCTGTTTCCGTCCGAGTCCTTCCATTTACATTATGTTCATGCTGCTATATCTTCTCATACTACCCGGTGGTGTTGTCTGCGATAAGACAGCACTCCAATAATCTTGATGTGCCCCTGTTTCCTTTGATGGAGTCAAGTCTTTCCCCCACCTCCTCCCAGCACGTTAAGAGTGATGCTGTCCCGGCGAGGAGTTTTTCCGAAGCGCGGTTCTCCCTGTCAACACCGCCGTGCTCTTCCCGTTCTTTCGATTGTCATGCCTCTCTTTGCTATTGATGCAGCTTGCACCCCTTACCAGCCCGTCCTTTCGCTGTTCCTCCACCGGACTGACTTGTACCCCCTCGGGGGCGAGGCCGCATGTTCTTCGAGCCCGAAGCTGGGTCACTA
>Ga0179593_1631568_pt1 | contig 11837 bp, 12 predicted proteins | sample CZODoug2_1_08_16_FD_185931 | JGI IMG/M metagenome (GOLD analysis project Ga0179593, IMG submission 185931) | Vadose zone soil fungal communities from Angelo Coast Range Reserve, California, USA - CZODoug2_1_08_16fungal (PacBio error correction) | ecosystem: Environmental > Terrestrial > Soil >... | reverse complement strand
TCCCCCGGTGTGGATGCTTCTGCTTTGACGCGGTTTTTCGGGCATTTTTTTTCGGTCGTTCCATACTTTGGACAATTCTATGCTTTTTTTTCCCCTCCTTGGACGTTTCGGTTAATTTTTAATCTGTTTTTTGATTACTGGTTTTTCCTTAAGGAAGTGAATATTTTTTTCAGTGATGACTGCCAGGCGGAGGCTTCTCCAATCGTATTTTCTTTTTCGGTTTGTCTTAGCCACTTTTAGCGAATCGGCCCATGAATGATTAACCCTGGTCGACGTGGTAGTTCTCGGGGCAGGTTTGCTACCTTTAATCCCTTTTCCCCCAAACCAGGCTTTGCTGCAAAACTCAAAGTGGCGTCCCCCCCTTGCCCGGTGATTTGATTCTGGTTTTTTTTTTGCCCCCCGTCACAATCCAAGCTTGCAACTCCGAAGTCTCCCCGCTGTCGGGTTTTGGGAACGGGTCCGGGACCCCATCGACGGGGGGTGAAGTGTTCCTTGTGACCCAAAATTCGCCGTGATTTTGAAATTCCTTTTTTGAGTTCCCCGCTTTTCTCCCTTCGGCACTGCTTGATTTTGCACAATCGTCCCTCCCCGGTCTGGCCCGGGTGAAGTTGCCCCCCTTTTTTAAATTACGGCTTTTTGACTAATTTGTAGCCGATGTTTTTCCCCCGCAGCAGAAGACTATTTGGCCATTTACGTCCTCACCCCCCCCCAACTTCTTTTGTCTTCTGTTGTCAAACGCCCTAACATTGGTTTGCAGATCCAACCGGGATTGCCACTGTTTGGCCGTTCCCCCTCCGGACCTCCTTTGCGTGGGGAGTCCTCCTGCCCCGTAGTCAGGACCCCATTTCCCGCCGGATCTAGTGGGATTGTTCGATGGAGGTTCGATGCAGTTGGCCTTGGTATTCCAGCAGGTTTCCTTTTTCGCAACCCCCCCTGTTTCCTTTGTCTGAATGCCCCCTTTTCATGGGATGCCAAATCGTGCGAATTTGATTTTTAATTCCATATGGCCTAACAAAGGGGTTGTGGTTTTTAGGGGCCGGATGTTTCTATGGTATTCTTTGGCCCTATAGTTCCATGAACGTTTTTTCGTCCCCCTGCTTCTTCCTAGCCCCCGGCGTTGCCCCCCACAGCCGTTTGGGTGATTTTCGGGCTCCATTTTCACATGGGCATCCCCATGGAAGTTTTCGGAACTTTTGATATGGAACCCTTTGACACCAAACTATACCTCTCGTGTTTCGTTTTTGCCCCGGTGACTTCCTCCCTCCCCCTGGTTCGCTCATTCCTTGGTGTTTTTTTTGATGAAAACTTTGGGTGTCTCTGTTTCCTTCGGCCTTTTTCTTCCCTTCACGCCCCCCCTCCAACCCTCCCTACTTAAACCGGCCTTGGGGCAAAAAGGGGAAGGTTATGCACCGGTTGTTTTCTTTTCTTGCCATTTTTAGCGTTTCAGGCATTCGAGAATAGTCCCCAACATTAGGATTTTTTTTTTCGTTCACCTCCCTTGGGGAACGCTCCCCATCTCTGGTGCGTCTTTTTTCTGGAGAATTTCAATGTTCCCCCCGTTCTTATCCCTTTCGTTTGTCTTTTTTTTTAGTTGAGTGAGGACCGGGTGATTCCCTCTCCACCTGTCTGGTACGGGATGTGGCCGTTCGTTGGTCCTTTTTTTTTTTTTTGTCCTCCGCCCTCCTGGGTTCCCACTCCCCCTTTTGTTTTTTTTTGCACGGGCTCCCCAGCGTGCCGCTCTTAGGCGACTTGTGCCTGTTCGTGCGGCGCGAAGGAACTCCCCCCCCCAGATTTTTCCTTTTTTCCAGTTCAGTTTTTTAATTTTTTTCCCGATGTGTCCCCATCTGTTTTAGTCGCGTTCTGTGTTCACGTGTTGCTTTGGTCTCTTTCCACCACTTTTTGCGTTGGTTTCCCGCTGATGTCGACCCTTGTGTGGTATATGGGGATTTCTTTTGTTATGGATCCTTCTTCCCCCCACAAATGAACGAGTGTTTGGACCACCCCCATCTGTGGGAGCAATATTTCTTCCTTCCTCGTCCCCTTTGTTGGTGGATTCACCAAAATGGCAGAAAGGTACAGCGAAGGTCTTGTTGCATCGGTCAGACCAGAAATTCTCTGAAATGGGCCCCGGGTGGAATCCTTTTTCCTATGGTTTCGCCCTGTTCACTGTGGGATGGAAGGGGTGGCCTGGCCTGGTTAATTTGGTCCGCCTTCCGGGGAGGCAGTCTTCTTTTGCTGGGTTTTTTGTCTTGATTGGGACCGAGCTCGGTCGATATGTTGTTTGATGGCTTTGGGTTTCCTTTTTTTCTCGCCCGTTTTCCGGAATCCCGTTTTTGATTTCCATCCCGCGCCGTCATCCCGACTGTATGTGTTGACTGAGACATTAATGGTCACCTTCCTGTGTTTCCGGCCTCTCCTTACCTCGTGCTGCCCCTTGTTTCCTGAACCTTTGTGGCCGGAACCTGACTTTTTTTTGCCACTTTGTTGGCTGCACATCTTCACTGGTTTTCCCCCCACTTTTTTGTACCATTCCGCCGCCCTTCTCCGCACTTGATTCAAATGGTGAATTCTTCGCGCTCCCTTTGCCGTGACAAACCCCCACAGCCCGCGTGTTTTCTGAAGGATTCCACGGATCCTTGCGGTACCTTTTTGCGTCCCGGAGGGCTACTTCCCTCGGACCCTGGATTCTCGGCAATGGCGAGTTGGATGTCCCCCTTCCCCCCCCCGCTTTGGTTTTTTCCGGGTTTTGATTTGCCCCTTGGGTACACAGAATGGACGTGGCGTCTTGCTGAGTGACACGTTTTGTTCCCATTTCAAGGTTCCCAGCGGGGTGAGGTGGTCCAACTTTTCCCCGGTGATTTCTCTTTTTGGGAGGACCAATTTCCATTGTTTTTTTTTGGCTTGCACCTGTTTTGTTGGGCGCACTTAGTGTCGGGGTCCTGATTTGCTGCGCGACTCGTGGCGTGGACTTGCTTTTCTCCGCTTCCGCTTTTTTGCCAAGGGGGGATAGCGGTGGTACAGTATCGTGCTTTTTTTTGTTCTTTCCTTCACATGCCGCGCTTTCGCGTCTTTGATTTTGGTCTAAGGCACATCCTTTCCGCGTTCTCTCTTTTCCTTCCGTTTGTTTTCCGTGCGCGTGACAGACAAACCTTTTTCGTCCCCCCGTCATTTTTCGTCGGTGCCCCCAGCGGCGTGGGACTCCTTTTATTAAATGATTTCCTTTCCACCCCTATGGTTACTCTTCCCCTAGGACGCAGACTGAGCATACGGCAACCCCCCCTTTTTGTCTTTCACTTGGAGTTGTTCAATGCCGGCGCTAGTGGACCAGCGGCCCAGCAGGCTTGTTTTTTTTGCACGGCGGTTATGGTGCCTTGACACCAAACGTCTTCGTCCTGTTGGAATCACCCCCTGGGCCCGGTCTAGCGAAACGTCGGGGTGAAAATTCCTTTCTTTTTAAAAACATAAAGCCATTTCCCCACGGCCCCGGGTCGTTTTTCGCCGATTCCTGCGTTTTTTTTGGCCGGGGCCGTGCGCGCCGTGGGTCCTTGCCCTTTCAGGGGGATGCGGCACGGTCATTTTAGGCTTATCTCTGTCACGCTTTGCGCATTCCCCCGTTAATTTAAAAATCTGCTTGACGTTTCCAGTTTGATTTTGGACCCCCCTGTGAAGGCGGGTTTTCCTGGTTTGTAGAGGTCCTACACTTTTGTCTCCTCCTGCCTGGTTTCCTAACCCCCCACCCTGCGGGGGAACACCAACCCCCAAACCCCTCGGTGGATTGTGGAAGTCGGGTCTTTCGAAGCGAATCTCTTGCTCCTTGCCCCATCTCCGGCGTTCTGACCACACATCCCGTGGAAGCCGCTCGGGTTTTGCGCGGTCCATTCGCAGCGGGGTTTTACAATTCCCTCGTCATCTTGGGCGATTTTCGTGGTCTCGTGCAAAACACTCTAATCCCCTCGGTTGTTTTGGTTGTGTTTTCTGTCTCTCTTAAACCCACGAACGACCTTAATCGGCCCGGCTTTTTTTTCGCCTTTTTTTTTTTCCCCCGCGACTTTTGGCGGGTAGTGGTGACGTTTCACGAGTAGCGAGTTTCCTCCCATTGATGGTTCTCTTTCTTTTCAAGTGTTTTTTTTTTGTTTATCATTTGCTCGACCTCCCCTCTCCCCTCCTCCGTGTTTTGGGTTTTTTTTCCAAGATTTGGTGATACTGGTCCGGAGTAGCATTTCTGCCCGTTGCATCCTCCCACACAGTTCGGCCTTCAACCTTAACCCCCCTTTACCGACGGCGATTGCCTCTTTTTTCCCGGATGGGCGGGGCGTTGACTTGCCGAGATAGCGGATGTATTGGTTGCCCCCTGCCGATTTTGGCGCACTTTTGAGGACGTCGCCCGGACCTGGACTTTCCGGCTGCTTTTCCTTGGCCCCGTTGTGAACTGGGCTTCGGAGTTAATGGGGGCTTTCCTTTTTGCCCCCCCCCCCAACCCCCCCTGTCTCGTCGCGATGGGGGAATGACTGGCCCGTTTCCAGATTACTCGTACCTTCCCGTGTTGAACTTTTCCGGTGTTTTGCCTTAGCTGCCGATGGTTAACTGTGGCCTGTCCTGGTTATCTTTGCGTCTCTTAAGGCCTTGACCCCACCCCAATCCCTTTTCGTACCCATTTTCTCCTTTTTTGGTTCCCCTTCTTTTCATCGTCGCGGAGTAGCCTGTTTTCGCTCACACCCCCCATTTTTTCCCCCTCATTTGTCCAAAACGTGCTCTTCCGTTTTGGGGGCCCCTTAGAACGGCCTCCGGCGCGCACAATGCTTTCATTCTGGTGATCTACTCGCCGAACTGGGGTTAACCCGGGGCCTGCCAGTTTTTACCCAGAAGGAACGGGGAGCGTTTTGATTGTGTTTCGGCCCTGCATTTTTTAATTTTCATTTTTAAGAAAAGCCCCCGGTCCCTTCTACCGGACCGTCCTGGGCCTTCGTTCTCGTTTGTCCACTTCGGACCCGCAGTGCAATCCGGCCCTAACTGGTCCCCTTTCTCTTTTCCAACTTAAGGCCAACATGATTCAACATTTTCTTGCTCCAAACATTGACCTGCCTCCCCACGCGCGTCCCCCATTGGTCAACCTTGAAATCAACCGTTTTTTCCCACGGCATACGGCGCCCTTTCCCGTAAGTACCCAGGTATCCGTGCTCGGAATGTGATTCCCCCCCCTGCGTGTCCACACGCTATTTGATCGGTAATCGACAAGTTCGGCTTAGTTGCTTCATCCGGTTACTGCCAAGAGTTCTTTTGGACGACTTATGCATTGCCGCGGTGAGTCTGGGGTGAGTGCCCTGAAAAAGATAGCCTCTCCGGGCGCATTCTCTATTGGCGCGCTTGGTCACAAAAGGTTCCCCCCCAGCGCGCTTTGTCAGCACGGGACACGTTGACAAAGCTACCCGGTACATCCGTGGCTTTTCCGGCCCCGGTTTCCCTGCCGCTCGGGACCTTGGTACCCTTTGGGTGCATATTTTTATACATGGTAAATGCCTTCAACCCCAGGCGGCATGCCCTCCTTGTTCCTTGCTCTGGGCCCGGCACACCAACACTCCCCTGCCCCTGCTTCGCTGAACGGGATTTCCATCGGCCACTGCCCGCCTCTCCCCTTTGCGGGCTGGGCGCTGTTCAACCGTGCCCCGGCCCTTCCTTCAGGTCCCCATCCCCCCCTTTGATTTTTCTACGACCACTCAACGAGGGCGTTCACCTGACTCCTCGAATGTTGGTTTTGATGACCTGGGTTTCCGCAGCTTTCCCCTCTACTTTCTTCCTTGGATCCACGTGGACTTTTTTGAAATGCCCCCTCAATGTTTTTTTACCTTTCCCGTGACGCTGAAAGTGTGGGAGCCCCGAGAGATCGACACCCCTCTGGACTTACCTTTAGCGATCCCAACGACACCAGCCCTCCCTCTTCCCAACTCCTCCAACCCCCAACATCTTGCCCGATCCGACTCTTCAGACCCTTTTTTTTTTCCAGGCTATTCCACATCGTGGATTTTTCCCCTTCCCGGCAGTCCCAGTCCTGATTGTTCTTGCTTTGTAAGACCCGAAACACCCAAAGTTTTTGCTGTGACCTTTTTCGGATTCACCCCCCCAAAACGGACCATCCCTACCGTCCGTACGGGAGTGCCCTCCTTTTTTTTCTCCCCCTGCTTCTTACCCAATGAATTCTAAGCCTGGGACAGAGTGAGATTCTTCCTCTCCGATGTTTCTTGGGTAGGGGTGATCGTCCAACCCTGAATTTTTTGTTCTCAAGCCTTGCTTTCACTTTCTGCCCCTGTCCACAACCGTCCGTTCTTCACCTTCTTTTTCTTTTTTTTCTTCTTCCCCTAGTCCCGTAAGTGTTGTTCGGTGAGCTTTTTTTGTCCCAGTCGCCTTTCCCTCGACCAACGCGCGTTTTGCCCAAGGCGCCCTCGATGACCCGCTCCAAGTCGTCCTTCTTCCAAAAGTTTTGCCAAGCCCGGACGGGCCAATTATTTTTCCGGTGCCGCCCCTTCGTTTTGAAGCATATGCTTTTTCCTTGACCCCCTGCTTGCGCAACATTGTGAGGTTAAAAACCGACACCTCCTGCCCCCCTCCATGAGGAAATTTTTTTTTTTCCACCTCTGACCCCTTCAGCACGTTTTTGTGAACCACAACGACCCCATGGTTCTTCTTGTTATCTATATTCAGATGCCTCCCGATTGCCCCCCTCCCTTACCACTTTTTTTCCATTTCGGGGAATCAACCCCCGCGGTGTGCCTCGATTTTTGCTTAATCTTCACAACGTTCCTTCCGTCACGCTACCCCAGGGCCTCTACATCTGTCTGCCCTTAATTGGTCCCAGATGAAGGGGCATTTATTTCCTGGCCCCTTTTCTACAATAGGTCAGGATAGACCGCCGTTCAATGTGTTTTTCAATGGGCCCAAATGTTATTTTTAGGTTTTTGAGGTTTGCGAACGGCCTAGGTGATTTTGTGTTTCTGAACTTGGCTCCCCTCAACTTTTATGATTAGTGCACCTTAGGCTCACTCTCGACCGGCCGGCTCTGCAACTTGTGTCAAACTTCGATTCTAGGCGGCGGTCCTTTTCAAAGCTTTTTTTTTTTCTTGGTATTCCGGTTTTGGAAATATGTTCCTCCCCCACGGCGATCCCTTCCCCTATTCCTTGCTATGGCGGTCATGCGAAACCCGGCACTTTTTGATTTCTTTCTGCGCTGGTTCCCCTGCACATCCCCCCGGATATAAGTTCCTCCCTTTCTTTTGTTCACCTTTGTGCCCCCCCTGTGGTCCTTTTTTTTTCCAGATGGGACTTCCCCGGCCTCCTTCAGGCGAAGCTGTCCTGCTTTTTTGTGGCTGGACTGTTTTTCCATTCCTTTACGAAAACCTTTCCGAAATCCGGAAGTTCCGCTTGGATCATCGCGGCACCCACTTCTTTTCCGCGTCTTCCCAGGTATAAAACTCAAAGGGTGCCTCTTTCCCGTACGACAAGCGCGCCTCTCCCCTTCCCCCACCACCTCCGTCCTTTTTCCCTCGTCCATTTTTTTTTTTTTTCCCTTGTGCACCCCCGGGCCCCCGCAGTCAACTCAGTCCTCTTCCCAACTACTATATATATAATTTCCTTTTTCGTTGTTGTCTATCACTTTGGATGATCTCCTTCCTGGTGTTCTGGCGGGTTTTTCGTTTGCCGTACCCCTTAGATTCCTTCCAAAGATTTTCCTTTTCGGTGCCGTGTCGTTTGCTGTTAATTATTAATTTGGATGTTTTTTATATAATGTGCCGGTGAATAGGTCCTTCTCTTTTTTTACACTGAATAGGGACTGCTTTGAAACTGTAGGACTATTCTGTTCGTCTACTCCCCTTCGCATCCGGGAACCAACTTCAGAGTTACCCCCCCCCCCCTTTCGGAGCGTTCTTTCGCGTCGGGATGCCTTAATTTTTTTTTTGTGCACTTTCATTTGTCCATTTCCCCCCCTTTTGCAAATCGCCCAAAACTCCCCAGTGTCCTTTTTTCCCCCCCGGCTCCCCTCTTTTTTTTTTTTGGGTGAACTTTCAAAGCCCTGCAATTTCCCTCTTCCCAGATCCCAATTTGTGCGCCTGTTTGGACCTTCTTGCCCCACTTTGTATTTCCTTGGAGTTTCGGACAAAGCGTCGTGGAGCTCGTTCTGCATGGCGGGCCCCAGTTTTTTCCCCCCCTCGGACCCCCACTTTCACCCCATCGTCCGTCCGATCTTTGCACCCGGAGGTTGTTTTGAAGTTGTCCCCTTTAACACTTTTTCGTCTTGAGGGTTTTCTCAGAGTTCCGTAAGCGAATGTTTTTGCAAAGTTTTCCTCCTTGTTTTATTTTTTTCCTTACCGGTGAACCCCCCGCCTAGAAGTTTTTTTCTCTCTGTGCCCCACTCTGTCCTTTTGAGCTCCCTTCCACCCTAAACCCCCCTTGATTGTCCATTGGCAGTTTTTCCCTTTTTCGTTCTTGCGTATCTGGCCCTGCTCCCCCCCGTAACCTGCCCCTTGCCCAAGTTTTTTTTTTTTTTTTTGGAATTGTTTCCCGCTGGATTATTCTTTTTCCCGCTCTTTTTTCTTGTTTCTCTTTTCGATGCCCTGTGTAAGGACCATCCCCCCCTTCTCGCTCCCAACACTGCGGGTTGTTTTTTTTGGCCCCGCTCTCCATCGACACATTTTCCCCTCTGGATCGGCGCGTCCTGATTTTGATTTTTTTCCCCCCCCCCAACCTTCCCTTGATTTTTTCTGTGTTGTTCCTCTTTCTTCCTTTCCTCCGGCTTCGTGTTTCCCCTCCCGTCTTTCCTTTTGATTTTTTTTTCCCAGGTTACACTGGCCCGTTTCGTCAGGGTTTTTTTCCTCCCTGTACCCCGGATTTTGATGTTTTTTTTTCGCTTTCTTCCTGCCACGATGCCTCACAGCGTTTTTCACGCCGTCCTTGCCCTTTTTTTGGCTTGGTGGCCAAAAACCTTTTCCGCCGGTTGGCCCGGGTGCCCGCCTGCCGGCCCTTTTTTTTCGGTCCCTTCATTTACGCGCTTTCCCAACTCCGGCTTTCCTTAGGTTGAATGTCTCCTTTTATGCTCCACCGCGTCACACCGAAACACCCCACCTACTCGAAACACCGTTTTGGTAAAAGACACAGCCCCCTCCCCGGTGATTCCTCTGTTCATGGTCTCCTTTCCCCAGCTTTCTTTGGAATTACTCCTTTTATTCTCTGTACCACCCCCCCATGCTTTGGGGAACTCCAGGACCTCTTTCTAATTGGGTACGAGGGTTTTTTCCAATAGTTCCTCTGTCTTCGCTTATTACCTTTTGTTTTCCTCCTGCGAGAAATTTTTTTTTCTGGTCCTCCCTCCCTCTTCACGGTCGGAGCGTTGCGTACCGCGGGAGAGGGCTCTGGTTGATTGTTTTTTTTTGCAAATCCTCCTCCCCCCCCACTGTTTTTTGCACAGGTTTCTTACCCCTCCCTCAGCAGGCTCTTGTTTTGAATGTGCGCGTTTTTTTTTTTTGGAAAAGGTCCATCCCACCCCGTGTTCCGTAGGTCGTTCGTTTTCTTTGATTGACAGTTAGTTTGATCGTGATCGGGCTCTGTTTCGCCTATGTGTCGTGGGCGTGTTTCTGATTTTTTTTGCTCCCCACTTTGTTTGATCTTCCCTCCAGACCAGGCTTTTTTTTTCTTTTTCGCTTTCTTTTTTTCCGCCCAACCTGTGTCACGCCGGTCCAGTAGTCCCTTGTATAAACAATGTGCCCTTCTTCCCCGCCTTTTTCAACGTGGAGCCCCATTTCTTTAATTAATATAAATGCGCAGCGCTTTTTTAAACCCAGCGCACCCTCCCTTTTTTTTTCTTTTTTGGACGCCCCCCCTCTTTTCATATGTCGAGAACTTCTGTGCGGTTCCTTGGCCGGGCCCCGTCTTGAGGCGGCCAGTTCTTGCCGGTTCAGGATCGTTTGCTGTTGTTCCGTGCTTTGCCCGAAAGGTTGCTGCCATCTTCCTTTTTTTCCTTTCTTTGTGTTGACGGTCCGCCCCTTTGAGCACCCCCTAGTCAAGTTTCTGGCCTTATCTTTTTCCTAGAAACCTGCCCAGAGCTGAATTCTCCCAATGGTCCCCCACCCTGACCTGTCGCCGAGTTCTCCCCCTGAACACCGGCTTCCCCTTGTACGGGCACGGTACGAGCTTTCCCTTGTGGCTGGCCCAAAAATCTTCCCCCCGGCCCCGCTGGCCATTTGGGTACCTGCGCCATCTCGCCTTTGACTGTCTTGTATAAATTTATATCTTTTGATTTTGGCGTCCGCCGCACGGACCCAACCCCGATTCATTCCCCGATCTGTTCTCCCCTTTTTATGTGACATGTCTTGAGAATGGGCCACGGTTCCTGCAATCCACTGCCCGGCATCCAATTCTTGTTGTCCACGAGGTGTAAGGCCACCTTTCCTATTCCGTCGGTTCTGGGTACTTGGACCGCGGCTTATCAATTTGACGGCTGTTTTTTGGTTTCGATTGTTTCTTTCACAGGGTCCCATCGCGTCTCTTGGAGTTAGGATCGATCCATTGCCTGATTGCACAACTTTTTTTTTAAGAATGGTTTTCCTTTTTTTTGATAATTTTCATTTCCTTTTTTCCCCCCCTGTTTTTTGCCTAAATTGGAGGATATTTTGAGGGCGTCTGAGGGTGGGGGATTTTTTCCTAGAATCGACCCTGAGGCAACAGTGCCGCGTCGCGGGTTAGAGTTCGTCGAAGGTCAGGGAAATTGGTTGTCACGGGATGTGTTGTGAGTTTTTATTCTTTCGTTAAGGCAGCTAGTCTCTCTTTGCCCTTCCTTCATTTTGGACGAGGTTGCCTGTTTTTGGCTTCCCCTTGCGGAGAGTCTCTCCCTCAGAGTGTCCAGGGAAATTCGCCAAACTCGGAGGCTTTCGTATTGGAACTTTGGGAGTCCGCTTTATCCCGGTTTTCTGAATGCTTGTCACAAAGGACTTGGTTCTTCCCACCTGAAAATTGATACTCTCGTGCCTGAGGCACAGAAACCTTCCGAAACCGGTCTGAACTGTGTTCCCCATCGGGAGCTTTGCCCCTCTCCTCCCCATTTTTGGACCATTTTTTTCTTTTTGCCAGCGGATACCGCCCCCTTGGCCCTTTTTTTTGAGTTTTGCCCTTTCCCCCGCCCCCGGTATGCCTAATTGAAGCCAAGCTGCCGGTTTCCCTTTTTTTTTTGACAACGTTTTTCAATCAGTGTTCCAACAATGGCGCCCTTCACCCTTCCTCCACACAAAAATCCCCCCCTGGTCGTTCAGCCGACTCGCCCTAAGGCCGACTGTTTGGGCCCTTTCTCTTAGCCTTTCGCCCCCATCCCTTCCCCCCCTTTGGTCAACGTTGAATACAGCTGCCTTTCTGCACAAAGATGGTTTTCCCCTTTTCAGCTACGCGCGTTTTTTTTTTTTTTTTTTGCACGACGAACACTCTTGCATCGAGGTTCTGCCGTCGGCCCCGAAGGTGGTGGCCAAATGGACCAGGCGTTGCGACGGTTTCTTCCCCCTCTCCCTACATCATTTTTTGCCCTGTCTCCTGCATTTCGTGAGACCCCCACCTGCTTTTTCCAAAACCCTCTTTTTGATTTTTTTCCGGTGTTCTTTTTTCGAGGTTACTGATTTTTCCTGGCCCGTTGCCAAGTGCATCCCCTTTCCCCATTTTACGTGAACAAATTCCGTCTCGTGGAAACGCTCTGGTGTCGCCCATCCTTTTTCCCACTCCGCCACAAACCTCTCCCCCCCTATTGGAGAGGGGACGTTCTTTTTCTTTTTTGAGTCCACCCCATCCTTTTAACCTAAAGTCTTGTTGCA